>Ga0190275_10001906_pt1 | contig 15239 bp, 11 predicted proteins | sample Popmic550T_FD_133745 | JGI IMG/M metagenome (GOLD analysis project Ga0190275, IMG submission 133745) | Populus adjacent soil microbial communities from riparian zone of Yellowstone River, Montana, USA - 550 T | ecosystem: Environmental > Terrestrial > Soil > Riparian zone > Trees stand | place...
GCTCCTGCGCCGGGCACCGGGCAAGGGATCGACGCCGACGAAGCGTCTCAAGGCCGGATGGAACGACGATTACCTACTCCAGGTTCTCCAAGGAATCCAAGCTCCCGAAGTGCGGTAACCCTAGCGTCCCGGGTGAGGTCGGTCGCCGTCCCGGCGGCGACGTCGAGGAGGAAGGGGTCCCGGCACGGGAACCCGCCGACGGCCCGGCGGAGGTCGTCGCCGAACGCGAGGGGGCGCCGCCGGGCCGTGTAGTCCCGGTCGGAAAGGACCGGCATGAGCCCGTGGGAGGAGAGCTGGCGGCCGGTCCGGGCGTCCCGGACGACGACCGGCCCGAACGGGTCACTCTGGGTGGCGAACGCCCGGCCGTCGGCCGCGAACGCGACGGCGGTGATCCGCGAGCCCGCCCCGCCGAGGGTGTGGGAGACGACCCCGGTGGCCGCGTCCCGGACGACGACCCGGTCGGGCTCGCCGGTCGCGACGGACCGGCCGTCCGGGCTGACGGCCACCGCCCGGAGGGAATCTGCCCCCGAGTGGGGGGTCGGGTGGCCCCCCCACTTCGGGATCGGCCAGACGTGGGCCTCGGCCGTCGGGGCGAGCGGCCACACCTCGACCGACCGCCACCCGGCCGCCGCCAGCCACCGCCCGTCCGGGCTGAACTCCAGCTCCCCGCCGTCGCCCGCCACGGGCAGTGCCGCGACCCGGCGGCCGGTGAGGACCTCCCACACGTTGACCGCGGGGGTGTAGGGGCCGGCGTGCCCCTGGCGGGTGTCCACCACCCCGGCGATCAGCAGGCCGTCCGGGCTCTGAACGAGCGGGCGTCCGGTCTGAGGGAGCTCGGCCAGTTCCGCACCGGTCGCGGGGTCGCACAGGGCCAGCCGCGAGTGCCAGCGCAGCGGCTTGATCACCCGGCACCCGCCCGGGCCGACCGGGATCGGGCGCTGGTCCCCGTGCGCCGGCACCCGGCCCCCGCCGGCCGTCGGCGGGCCGACGGGCGGGTGGCCCCAGGGCGGCCGCCAGTCGGCCTCCGGACCCTCGGGCGCGCCGGTCCGCAGGTGGTAGACCGTCCGGGCCGCCCCGCGCCCGACGACCGCCCACCCGCCCCCGAGCCACCCGACCGTGACCTTGGCCTCGCCGACCCCCGCCCGGGGGTCGCCGGGCACCGGGAGGAGCCGGGAGCGGCGCTGGCAGAGCCGCTCGACGTAGTCCCACTCCCACCCCCGGTCGCCGACCGGGAGGGCGGCCAGCGCCTCGCGGGCCGCCGGGGTGTCGCCCTCGGTCCAGTGCGCCAGGGCCCGGTCGACCCCCCGGCCGTACGCGGCCATCTCCCTCACCCGGCGGGCCTCCTCCCGGCCGGTCGAGGCCTGGGGCCAGAAGCGTGCGGCCAGTACGCCCAGGGCGGCCAGCGCGACGAGCACCGCGACCACGCCCGGCCGCCGCCGGGCCCACCGGGCGAGCCGGCGGACCCGGCCGGCCGGCCGGGCCGCGACCGGCCGCCCGGCCAGCCACCGGCCGAGGTCCTCGGCGAGGTCCGCACACGAGGCGTACCGGCCGATGGGGTCCGGGTCCAGGCACCGCCGGCAGACGGCGTCCAGGTCCCGGGGCACGGCCCGGTTGACCGCCCGCGGCCCGGGCGGGGCCGCGGCGGGGGACGCGGCGGGGGGCGGGGCGCCGGTCAGGAGGTGGTAGAGCAGGGCCCCGACCGCGTGCTGGTCTCCCGCCTGCGACGCGGGCGGGCCCGGCCGGGCCGCCCCGAGGCCGGCCAGAAGGGGCTCCCCGTCGGGGCCCAGCCAGACGTCGGTCGCCTGCACGGGGCCGAGGGCGATTCCCCGGCCGTGGGCGTGGGCCAGGGCGGCGGCCAGCCCGCGGGCCACCTCCGCCGCCCGGCGTGGGGGGAGGCGGCCGTCCCCGCTGGCCGCCAGGGCCAGGTCCAGGCGGGTGCCGTCCGGCAGCGCGGCGACGGCGAAGGGCCGGTCGCCGTCCCGGCCGACGTCGGACACGGGGACGAGGTTCGGGTGCCGCAGCCCGGCCGCCGCCCGGGCCGCGGCCGTGAACCGGTCGGCGTCGGCGGAGTCGGGGTGGGCCAGGGTCAGCAGGACGTCGCGGCCGAGGGCCGGGTCGTACGCCCGGTACACGCCCCCGCCGACATGCTCTCGCAGCGCGTACCGCCCGACGGCCGACTGGGGCGGAGTGGAGGTGCCACCGACCTCGGGGCGGGCTGACGGGGTGGAGTCCGGCATTCTGTTTACCGTCCGGATCCGGGGCTGGAAAGGTTATGGCGGCGCCGGGCTCGCGACCACCGACTCGCGACTCCCCGGGCTCCGGGGCCTTCGGGCGGGGCCGGGCGCTCCCGGCCGGTTTGTTCAGGACATCGCACCGCCCCGGCCGCGACGTGCGTCGCGGCCGGGGGATCGGGTGTCGCGGTCAGCGGGGGCGGTACGGGGCGGGGGCGGCCGGCCGGGCCGGGGGCGGGCCCGCGGGCCGGGCCGGCGGCCGGCCGACCGCCGGGTTCGCCGCGTACCCCACCCGGTGGTCGTGGAGGCCGCCCAGCCCGTTCGGCGTCACGGTCCGGACGTCCCCGTTCCACCGCCCGGTGGCCGGGTTGTACCACTCGACCCCGGTCGGCCGGCCGACCGGGTTGCCTGCGGCGTCGTCGACCGGCCGCAGGGTGCCGTTGAACCGGGCCGCCTCCCGGCCCGGGTCGAAGTAGCTCGAGTTGAGCTGGGTGTTGGTGGTGTCGAGGCCGCCGGTCCACGGGTTCACCCCGATCGGGGCCGCGGGGGTCACGTACACCGGGGTCGACGGCGGGGGGAAGCCGGCCGGCGGGTACGCTGGCACCGGCACCGGGTACGGCGGGTACTGGGCAGCGGCCGACCCCGAAAGTCCGAGTACCCCGACCAAGCTGGTCAGTAGCTTCAGGCGGAACATCGCATACCTCCGGGTTCGCTGGGGGTTCGGGGCCGGTGGGTGACCCCCGCCGCCAGCCCCTTCCGACAAGTGAGTCGGGAGCCGCCGCCCGGACCGGACGCCGCCGGTGCGATTTTTCTCCAACGCGACCGGGAATCCCTGGAAAGGACGTGTGAACAGTGTCGAACCGAGGGGGGTGTTCGGGCGGCAACTCGCGGCCCGGGGGGTACAGTCGCCCATTCCGGGCTCGGATCGTACTTTTGCGGTGACACGAAGTGGTGTGAGTTTGAAGTGACCGCCCACGACCGGCCCAGCTCTCCAACGGAGAGCAGGGATCGTGTTCGGTTTCAAGCGGGTGCGTTTTCGTTTCATCCTACCGCGTCGCATTGCCACTCGAGTATAAGTGAGTGCGGGGAGGTGGAACATGATCCCGAGGGGTTGGCGTCGTGACCTGTTGTCCGCGGTGGTCGGGGGCATGGTCACCGCGGGGGCGCTGGTGCCCGCCGGCTGGATTCGACTGTCCAGGGCGGAGGCGGAGGCGGAGTACGCCCGCGCCGAGTTGGCGGCGGCCAAAGCGGAAGCCGCCGCCTGGCAGGAATTGAAGTAGGGTCCTCGCATCTCCTCACGCTGGTGGTCTGGAACCAGCACTTCTCGGGGGTGGCGGGCGAGCTGGCGGTACTCGTGCAACGCGCCTCGCCCGCGAGCGGGTCTGGCCCTGCCTCGTCCGGTGCCGCGAGCTCGACCGGCCGCCCCCGACCTCGGCGACGCCTGCCGGGCGGGGCTGGGCCCAGACACCCTCCGCGCGGCGTGCGCCGCCCGGTCGCTCCCGTCCGTGGACCTTGGGTCGCCATCCGTCGCGGGCAGCAGGCTGGTCAACGGGTTCCCGCCGGGGCGGCCCCCGTACCACGCGTGGGAGGCCGCCCTGCCGGCGTACGAGACCCGCGACGGCGCCGGCCACGTCCACAAGTCGCACGTCCTCGGCGGCTACTCCGTCCCGGCGGTCAGCGCCGCGAGGACGGTCTGGGCGTACAGGCGGTGCCCGAAGTCGTTCGGGTGGTTCAGCCCGTTGCCGGTCAGGTCCAGGTCGTGCTTGTGCCCCAGCAGCAGCTCCCACGCGGCGGTCACGTCCGCGAGCGCGACGCCCGCGCCGGCCAGCCGCCGCAACTCGTCGCGGTAGCGGGGGAACATGTCGCGCGGGGTCGCTGTCCACGCGCCGTTCCCCAGCATCGGCGCGACCAGGATCACCTCGACCGCCTTGTCGTGGGCCTTGATGCGGTCCAGGATCGCGCGCGTCTGGTCGCCGAACCACTTCGGGTCGCGGCGCCCCACGTCGTTCATCCCGTAGGCGACGATCACGAGGTGCGGCTTCTCGGCCAACAGGTTGTCGATGTCCTGCACCCCGTTGGCGACGCTCCACCCGGCGACCGCGCGGTTCTTGAGCGCGACGCGGCAGTCGAACGTCGCCTGCAGCTGCGCCGCCACGAGGTCCGGGTAGCCGGGCTGGTTCGGGGCGGCCTTCGCGAGCGCCGAGGCATCGAGTCCGGTCGAGATGCTGTCCCCGCTGACGCCGAGGGTGAACGCCTCGCCGGCCGTCAGCCGGGCCCGCGTCCGCGGCAGCGAGCCGACGACCCCCGCGGGTGCGATCTTGTCGTCGCGGCGGCGGTAGGTGACCTCCACGTCGCGGTCGTGGAACCAGCGGCCGGGGCGGTGGACGAGGGCCTGGTCCGGGTGGCCGACGCGGGCCGCGTAGCTCTGCGGCGACCCCTTCGGGACGAACACGCTCGCCAGCTGGATCGGCGGGACGGGGCCGGTCGCCGTGAAGGCGAGCGTCAGCCCGTCCTTCGAGAGGGTGAAGGAATCCCGGTCGAAGCGGTGGCGGCGGTCGGCGCTGACCACCTCCAGCACCTCGGCCGCGGGGAACGCGAGCCGGGCCGTGGGCGGGCCTGCGTCCGTCGCCGTGAGCAGCACGCTGCTCTCGCGGTGGACGACCGGCGCGGCCCACGCGGGCGTCAGCAGCCGCAGGTCCGCGAGCGTCTCCTCGATGCGCCGCGGGGCAGTGAGGTGCTTCGCCAACACCGCCGCCCACATCACGGCCGCCTTCGCCTGGCCCGCCGCGCTGAAGTGGCGCCGCGAGCCGGCTCCGCCGCGGTTGTCGCCCTTCAGTGTGTCCGTGTCCGGGCCGGGCTGGAAGCCGGGGCGGGCGGCGAGTTCGTCGACCGCCGCGCGGATGCGGCCCTCGCCGGCGGGGTCGGTGTAGACGGTCGGGTGGTGGGTCGATTTGGCGAGCAGCCACGGCGGCTGGGTGCCCCACGCGGTCGCCGCCGCGTGCCGGATCGCGCGCACGTTGGCGACGTACGTCTCGGTCGAGGTCCTGGCGATCACGTCGGATTCGCCCTGCTGCCACAGGACCGCGCGGAAGCCGCCCAGCTCCGTGCCGGCGGCCACCAGCCGCTTGTGAAGCGCGCCCCCCGGCATCCACTGCGAGGTGGCGGTCGCGCCGACGGCAACGTTGGTGAACCCGACCGGGACGTGGAACTCCTTCACGAGCGCGTCGCCGACCGGCGGCCAGATCGAGCCGTCCGTGCTGCCGTCCGGGACCGGCTGCGGGTCGTTCGCCACGCCCCACGCCCCCGCCTCGGAGTCGAAGGCGGCGACGCGCTTCGCCGGGTCGGCGACGGCGAGCTTCGCGTCGTTGCAATTGGTGGCGTAGGACTGGCCGGCGACCACGAACACCTCGCCGACCCCGACCGGCTCGACGGCGCCCGCGTGCGTCACGCCGTCGCCCTGCCGGCAGCGGAGTTCGAGCCGGTACCACCCGCCGGCCGGCACGCGGGCCGTGACCGCCGGCCCCGCCATCCCGGGCCGTGCGTCGAGTTTCGTCCACCCGACCTCGCCGCCGGTCATCCCGGCGAGCCGCACCACGCGGTACTCCCACTGGCCGCGGTCCGGGGCGCCGGCGCAGCGGACGGGCACGTCGGCGAAGCCGAACGCGGGGTGGCCGGGCTGCCCCTTCGCGGCGGCCGGGTCCAACCCGGTGCGCTGGACCACCTGGTGGGGCTTCGGCGACACCACGAGCAGCGCCGCGGGGTCGGCCGCCGCGAGCGGCGGCGCGACCGCGAGGATCAGGAGACACGCGACGGGGTGAACGGCACGCGGCAGGAGAGGTCGCATGGTGATCCGGTTCTGGGGGCGGCGTGGGTGAAGCAGTGGCGGGTGCGGTCCAGGGCGACCAGCCGTGACTGGTCGAAGTGCCCGCCCAGCAGGGTCAACGCCCCGGCGGTCAGCGTCCGGCGGCGGGTCCAGCCGTCGCCGGTCCGCCGCGGGCTCCCGAGCACGGTGATCGTACCCATTCGACGGCTCCGTTCGGGACGCGTGCCGGCGACTCAGGCGAGCAGGTCGCGCACGACCTCGGCCCGGGTGACGGCGTAGTCCGTGAGCGTGTCGTCGCGGCCCTCGTGCGGGAACGTCAGGCGCGTGTGGTCGAGGCCGAGGGCGTGGAGCAGCGTCGCGTGGAGCGACGGGACGCGCACCACCTTCTCGACCGACCGGTAGCCGAAGTCGTCCGTCGCGCCGTGGACGTACCCGCGCTTGAACCCGCCGCCCGCGAGCCACAGCGTGAACGCGTGCCGGTTGTGGTCGCGGCCGTCCGTCCCCTGCGAGATCGGCAGCCGCCCGAACTCGCCCGCCCACATCACGATCGTGTTGTCGAGCAGCCCGCGGCGCTTCAGGTCCGTCACGAGGCCGGCACTCGGCCGGTCGGTCATGGCGCAGAGGTTCCGCAGGTTCTCGGCGTTGCGGCTGTGCGTGTCCCACGGCTGGCCGCTCAGGAACAGCTGCACGAAGCGCACCCCGCGCTCGACCAGCCGGCGGGCCAGCAGGCAGCGCCGCCCGTACTCCGCCGACTTCGGGTCGTCGATGCCGTACAGCCGCTTCGTCTCCTCCGTCTCGCGCGACAGGTCGAGCACGTCGGGCACCGCCGTCTGCATCGCCGCGGCGAGCTCGAAGTGCCCGAGCCGCGCCTCCAGCTCGGCGTTCCCGGCGTGGCGGCGGAGGTGCGCCGCGTTCAGCTCGCGGAGCAGGTCGAGCTGGCGGCGGCGGGCCGCGGCCGGCACGTCGGCGGGGGTGGCGAGGTGCGCCACCGGCGTCCCCGCGGCGCGGAACGGCGTCCCCTGGTAGACCGCCGGCAGGAACCCGCTCGACCAGTTGTTCGGGCCGTCCACCGGCAGCCCGCCCGGGTCGCCGAGCACGACGTAGGCGGGGAGCTCCTTCCGCTCCGTGCCGAGCCCGTACAGCACCCACGACCCCCACGCCGGCCGGCCGGCGAACACCTTCCCCGAGTGGATCACCCGCAGCGCCGCTTCGTGGTCCACCGAGTCGGTCGCCATCGAGCGCACGAGCGTGATGTCGTCGACGATGCCGGCGGTGTGCGGGAGCAGCTCCGACAGCTCGACGCCGACGTTGCCGCGCCGCTCGAACCGGAACGGCGACGCGAGCAGCTTCCCCTGCTGCGTGTGGAAGTGGACTTCGAGCTTCTCCGGGTGCGGCTGCCCGTTGCGGCGGGTGAGTTCCGGCTTCGGGTCGAACAGGTCCATCTGGCTCGGCCCGCCGTGCTGGAACAGGCAGATGACGGCCTTCGCCTTCGCGGCGTGGTGCGGCCGCTTCGGCGCCAGCGGGTCGGCGGCCGGCCGCGGCGCGTCGGCCCGCGCCTCGGCCGCGAGGTGCGCCAGCGCGAGCGGCCCGAGCCCGCCGGCGTAGCGGCCGAGGAACGCCCGGCGGTTCACGGCGAAATCGGGTCGCGCCACGGCGGGCCTCACTCGACGTAGAGGAACGTGTTGCCGGCGAGGAGCATTTGGCCCAGGTCCGCCCAGGCGCGGGCGGCGGCGTCCGGCTGCCCGGCGTAGGCCTCGCGCTGCTTCGTGAGGAAGCCCTCGCAGGCGGCGCGCTCGTCCGGACCGGGCGGGCGGGCGGCGGTGAGGCGGAAGGCGAGCGCGAGCCGCGCCGCGTCGTCGCCGGCCTCGCGGGTCAGCCGCGCGGCGAACGACTTCCCCCGCGCGCGGACGAACTCCGAGTTCAGCAGTGCCAGCGACTGGAGCGGCACCGTCGAGGGCGTCCGCTTCCCGCACGTCGTCGTGATCGCCGGCGCGTCGAACAGCTGGAGGAACGTGACGACCTGCGTCCGCCGCTGCTGGAGGTAGAGCGACCGCCGCAGCGCGCCGGGCGTCTTCTCCGCGACCTCGACCGTCCCCTCGGGCGTGCGCCGGCTCGGCACGTAGGGGCCGCCGGCCGTCGCGTCGAGCTCGCCGGACACGTGCAGCATGGCGTCACGAACCGCCTCGGCGTCGAGCCGGCGGAGCGGGAAGCGCGCCAGCAGCCGGTTGTCGGGGTCGATCGCGTCGATCCCGGCCCGCGGCGCGCTGCTCTGCCGGTAGACGGCCGAGGTCAGGATCAGCCGGTGCAGCGCCTTCACGCGCCAGCCGGAGGCGACGAACTCGGCGGCGAGGTGGTCGAGCAGCTCGGGGTGCGACGCCTTCGCGCCGGACGCGCCGAGGTTGTCCGGCGTGGCGACGAGGCCGGTGCCGAAGTGGTGCTGCCAGACGCGGTTCACCATCACCCGCGCGAACAGCGGGTTCTCCGGCGACGTGAGCCACTTGGCGAACGCGGTGCGCCGGCCGGTCGAGACGCGGCCGGCGGAGCGGTCGATCGTGAACCGGTTCCCCGGGGTGGCGAGCGCCGCCGGCACGCCGGGCGGCGCCTCGTCGTCGGGCAGGTGGTGCTGCCCGCGCTTGAGCAGGTGGTGCGGCGCCGGGTTCGGGTCGGTCTCGACGAACGCGGCGAGCGTGTCGGCCGGCGGCGGGCGGTCCTTCTCGCGGTCCGCGACGGTCTGCTTCACCTGGTCGCGCAGCGCGGCATACTCGCGGAACCGCTTCGCCAGCGCGTCGTCGCTCACGTCGGCCGCCTTGCCGTGCTCCTTCAGCAGCGCCTGCTGCGCCGGCGTCCGCTTGTCCTTCGCGGCCTTCACGGCGGCGATGATCTCGGTCCGCTTCGCCGCGGGCACGTCCTTGAGCCGCTCGTCGAGGAACTGCTCGCGGAGCGGGTCGGCGAATGCCGCGAGGCCGTCGCGGGCCGCCTTCACCTGCCGGTCGATGAGCTGGTTGCGGCGCGCCCGCGCGTCGAGGTCCGCCTTCAAGCCGACCGCCACGACGCGCTCGTTCGGCTTCGCCCAGCGCTCGGGGTTGTACACCGGGAACAGGAGCGCCTGGAGGCCGTAGTACTCGGCCTGCGTGATCGGCTCGAACTTGTGGTCGTGGCAGCGGGCGCACTGGACGGTGAGGCCGAGCAGGCAGTTCACGAGGTTCTGCACGTTCCCTTCGAGCACGGTGAACCGGTCGGTGCGGACCTCGTCCGGGTTGCCGTCGCTCTCGCCGGTGCCGTCCGGGGCGTTGCGGAGGAAGTGCGTCGCGGTCAGCGGCTCGACCATCATCGGCGTCACGTCGCCGCCCGGAACGTAGCCGACGAGTTCGTCGCCGGCGAGCTGCTCGCGGACGAACACGTCGTAGGGCTTGTCGGCGTTGAACGCGCGCACCACGTAGTCGCGGTAGCGCCACGCCAGCGGGCGGTCGCTGTCCGCGTTGAAGTAGCCGTTGCTCTCGGCGTACCCGGCGGCGTCGAGCCAGTACTTGCCCCATCGCTCGCCGTAGGCCGGTGACGCGAGGAAGCGGTCCACCATCTTCTCGTAGGCGGTCGGCGAGGGGTCCGCGACGAAGGCGTCGATCTCGGCGACGGTCGGCGGCAGGCCGGTCAGGTCGAAGGCGACGCGGCGGACGAGCGTGGGGCGGTCGGCCTCGGGGCTCAGCGTGAGTTGTTTGGCTTCGAGCGCGGCGAGGACGAAGCGGTCGATCGCGGTGCGGGCCGCGCCGCGCACGTCGGGCGCCTTCGGCCGCGCGACCGGGCGGAACGCGCGGTGTGCCTCGGGGCCGGGCGGCTCGTCGGCCGCGACCGACCGGACCAGCGCGGCCGCGGCGACGAAGCACAGGACGACTCGCGTGGCGCGGACCATGAACCCCACCTCGGCCGACTCGGCGTGTGCCACTACTGTAACCCGACCCGCACGCTCCCGCCACGCGGTCACCGGAAACCCGCCATGAAGGTCACGCGGCTGGACGTGTTCGTGATCGGCGACGGGCCGGACGTCGACCCGGACAAGGGCGGCGTCGAGCCGCTGGCGTGCGTCCGCGTCCACACCGACGGCGGGCTGTCCGGCCTGTCGGAAGTGTTCCGCGTGCCGCCGGGCGTGGTGCGCGCCACCGTCGGCGGGCCGGACACGCACTTCGGCCGGCTCCTCGTCGGCCAGGAACTCACGCACCCCGAGCGCCTGTGGCAGCGGATGTGGGACGCGATCCTCCACACGAACCGCCGCGGCTGGCAGGTCGTCATCCTCGGTGCGCTCGACGTGGCGCTGTGGGACGTCTACGGCCGGATGCTCGGCCGCCCGGTGTGGGAGCTGCTCGGCGGGGTTCAGCGCGGGCCGTTCCAGACGCCGGCCGGGGCCGACCTCGTCGTCACGCCGTACTGCACCCTCGTGTCCGACGTGTGGGGCGGCGAGCCGATGTTCGCGCAGCAGGTCGGGCGCGCGGAGACGCTGGCGGCGCTCGGCTACCGGGCGTTCAAGGTCGAGCCGATGATGTCGTCGCCGGCCGACGTGGTGGAACTCGCTCGGCGCTTCCGCAAGGCGCTCGGCGCCGGGCCGACGCTCATGGTCGACGTCGGCTACCTGTTCCACGACGTGCCGACCGCCGCCCGCGTGTGCCGCGAGCTCGAAGCGTTCGACGTGTTCTTCTTCGAGACGCCGTTCCCCGTGGACTCGCCCGCGCCCTACGCCGAGCTCGCGGCCCGCACCTCCATCCCGATAGCGATGGGCGAGCACGGCGTGACGCGGTGGGAGTTCCTCGACATGATGGACCGCGGTCGCGTGTCGGTGGTGCAGCCGTACATGACGACCTGCGGCGGGCTGACGGAGGCGAAGCGAATCGTGGAGCTGGCCCGCGCCCGCGGCGCGCTCGTCTGCCCGGGGAACTGGTCCACGCAAATCCTCGGCGCTGCCACGCTCCACCTGGCGGCGTTCTCGCCGGTCACGCCGTTCGTCGAGTTCGCGCCGGCCGAGGTGTACGAGTCGCCGCTCCGCCGCGAGCTCCAGGGCGCCGGGTTTCCGGCGAAGAACGGCACGATCGCGCTCCCCGGCCGCCCCGGGATCGGCTACGATCTGCCGGCCGAGATCGTGTCGCGCTTCGCGACGCCGTGACCGGCCCCACCGGGTGCGCCCATGTCCGAACGGCCGACGCGCGTCCGCTGGCGGGTCGTGGCGCTGCTGACGGGTCTCGTATTCCTCGCGCACTTCAACCGGGTCGGCATTTCGGTCGCGGCGAACGCGCACTTCATCGGGCCGGGCCGGCTCTCGGCCGAGCAGATGGGGCTGGTGTACTCGGCGTTCCTGCTCGTCTACACGCTTCTGATGCTCCCCGGCGGCTACCTCCTCGACCGCGTCGGCCCGCGCCGGGCGATGACCGCGATGGCCGTCGGGCTCGGCTTCTGGGCGGCGCTCACCGGGGTGCTCGGCTGGACCGGGCTTGGTATCGCGGCGATGTTCGTGCCGCTGCTGCTCATCCGCGGGCTGGCCGGGGCGACGAGCGTGCCGCTCCACCCGGGGGCGGCGCGGGCGGTGTCGCTGTGGGTGCCGCCCGGCGAGCGCTCGACCGCGAACGGCACCGTCACCGCAGGCGCGCTCGTCGGCATCGCGCTGACGTACCCCGTCTTTGGATGGCTCATGGACGCGGTCGGCTGGCCGGCGGCGTTCGTCGTCTGCGGCGCGGCACTGGCACTGCTCGGCGTCGGCTGGTACGCCCTCGCCGCGGACAGCCCGGCGGAGCACGCCCGGACGAACGCCGCGGAGCGGGAGTTGGTGGCCGACAACCCACCGCCGCGCGCCACTGCGACGTTTGCGGAGGTCGCCGCGCTGCTCCGCGACCGGAGTCTGGTGCTGCTCACGCTCAGCTACGGCGCGCTCGGCTACATGCAGTACCTGTTCTTCTACTGGATCGAGTTCTACTTCGGGAAGGTGCTGAAGCTCCCCGACTCGGAGAGCCGGCGGGCGGCGTTCGTGGTGATGATGGCGTCGGCCGCGGGCATGGCGCTGGGCGGCCGGGCGTCGGACCGGCTCGGCCGTGTGCTCGGGTCGCGCGCCGGGAACCGGGTCGTGGCCGTGACCGGCATGAGCCTCAGCGCCGCGTTCAGCCTGTGCGGCGTCGCCGCGACCGACCCGGACGCGGTGGTGGCGTGGTTCGCGCTCGGGCTCGGGGCGCTGGGGCTGTGCGAGGGCATCTTCTGGACGACCGCCCCGGCGCTGGCGCCGCGGAACGGCGGGCTGGCCTGCGCCCTGGTGAACACCGGCGGGAACGGCGTCGGCCTACTCGCCCCGGTCGTCACCCCGCTGCTCGGGGAGGCCTACGGGTGGACGACGGCGGTGGCGGTGGGGTGCGCCGTGTGCTTCGCCGGCGGGCTCCTCTGGCTCGGCGTGACCGACCGCCACCGCGGCGACGACGTGCGGGCGTAGCGGGGCCGGCACCCGAACCCGACCAGAGCACCGCCCACGAGGCAGACGGCGACCTCCTTGACCGATAGCCGCCGCATCCGCGTCTGCCCTCCGCGCCGAACAAACCGCTCAGCAGCGGCGGGGGCCGCGTGAGCTACAAACCCGGGAAATCCTACATGCCCCCGCCGTCTGCCGCTGCGCCGGGTTCGGCGTCCGGGCTGCCGGCGTGGTGGCGAACGATAAACTTCGCGAGGAGATCTGTCTCCACCCCGTCGCCCCGGAGCCCCGCCAGCATGCCGGCCTGGTCCGCCGGCGACCGGTTCTGGCCAAGCTTGAACTTGCCCTCGACCGGGGTGATCGGCATCTCGAACCCGACGACCCTGGCCAGCAGGCCCCGGCGGAAATCCTCGGGCAGTTCGCTTGGCCACGGGCCGGGGCGGCCGGCCTCGTACTTCCGCACGGTCAGGTCCACCACCTCGCGGGTCCGGTCGGGCGGCAGCAGTCGCGGCGTGCCGTAGGCATGGACGGCGGTGTAGTTCCACGTCGGGACCGCCGGCGCGGCGGCGTACCAGGATGGCGACACGTAGGCGTGCGGGCCGGTGAAGATGGCCAGCGCCTCGGCCCCGCCGAACGCCTCCCACTGCGGGTTGCCCCGTGCGAGGTGGCCCAGCAACACGCCCCCGTCCCGATCCGACAGCAGCGGCACATGGGTGGCAAACGGCTCCCCGCCACAGGCGCTCACCAGAGTGGCGAAGCCATACCGCTCCATGAATGCGTACAGCGTCTCTCGGTCCTCGACGCGGAACGGTGGGAGATGAACACGCTACCAAAACCCTCCGCTACCGCCACCGAACATCAAGATCAGCAGCCGCCGGGGATCATACCACGAATGGGCGACGCGCGCGTGCCATGAAGCGCCCGTGTGACGCCGGCCTGCTCCAGCGCGGGGGTCGGCGACCGGGCTACCCCGGGGCGCAGACGCCGACGATCGCGCCGACCGCGATGCCGATCGTCAGGACGAGCGGGAACAGTGCGGGCCAGCCGTCCACCGTGTGCTACCCGACGGGAACCGGTACTGCCACTCTTCCTCCGCCGGCCGGGTCAGCGTCCCTGCTTCCGGGCGAACGCCTCCACGTCCGCGGCGGCCTTGGTGGGCGCCCACGGCCGCCCGAGGAAGCCGAGGTCGCGGAACCAGTCGACGTAGCGGTCGGTCCAGGTGCCGAACGGGATGCCCCCGCGGGCGGTCAGCCCGCCCCCGTGGCCGCCGTTCCCGTAGACGTGCATCTCCAGGTTCGGCACCCCGGCCTTGAGCATGGCGGCGAAGTAGTCGGTCGCCCACAGGGCGTGAACCTTGTCCCCGGACCCCGCGGTGGCGATGAAGCTCGGCGGCACGTCGCGCGGGATCTTCGTCGCCGGGTCGCGGGTGAACGGCGTGGGGCCGGGATAGATCACGCCAACGAAGTCGGGCCGCGCCGACACCTTCGCCAGCGCGTCGACGGGACCGCCGTTGTCGCGCGCGAACTCGTCGTAGAAGAGGGCGGCCGGGGCGGCGAGTTCGGCCCCGGCGGAGAACCCCATGATCCCGATCCGCGCCGGGTCCAGCTTCCACTCCGCCGCGCGAGACCGGACCAGGCGGATGGCCTGGAAGGCGTCGTTCACGGCGTCGGTCTTGGGGTCGTAGCCGTCGACCCGCAGGCGGTTCCGCAGGACGATGGTCGAGACGCCGTGCTTCTTGAAGAAGGGCGCGAAGTCGCCCCCCTCCGGCCCGACCCACAGGATCTGGTGGCCGCCGCCGGGCGCGACGATCACCGCCGCGCCGGTGTTCTCCGGCGTGTCGCCGACCAGATGCACCTCGATCGACGGGTTGTGAATGTTGATGACGCTCTTCGTCTTGTCCGCCTTCTCCTTGAGCGTCGTGTTGTAGCGCTCGGCTTCGTGCATCCGCTCCCGCTTCAGGCGCGGCGAGTCCGCGGGGTAGAGCGACAGCACCACGCCGCCGGGCAGGATAGGCTCCGGGACGAAGGGCTTGGCCGGGGCGTCGGGCTGCGCCTGCGCGGTGAGGCACCAGGCCGACAGCAGGAGCAGCAGACCGACGTGGCGCGTCATAGTTCGTCCTTCCCGTGGCTGGCGGATTGCGAAGTCGCTCAGGCCGAGGAATCCGGACCGGCACGTCGGCATCTGCCGAGAACGGGGTGCCGTCGGGCAGAGTCTTGTAGTCACTCGGGGGCATGATACGCCGAGCACGGACGTCATCCAGCTGGCTCCGTCTGCCGGCTCGAACACGGCGACCACCTCCGCAGAACCTCCGCGGCCGTGCCAGTGGGCAGACGTCTGAATCCCCTCGTCTCACGTCAGCCACCCGTCACCTCCGGTCGTGTCGGGCGAACCAATCGAGGACCCGTCGAAGCAGGTCCGCCCGGTGCCGCGGCTGGCGGATCCCGTGCCCCTCGTCCGGGTACGTCACCAACTCCGCCGGCACCCCGCGGCTCTTCAAGGCCCGGTAGTACGCCTGGCCCAGCGGGTACGGCACCCGCCGGTCGTCCCGGGCGTGCAGGACTAGGGTCGGCGTCCTCACCCGGTCGACGTAGGTCAGCGGGCTGTGCTTGCGCATCTTCTCCGGCACCTCCCACGGCCGCCCGCCGAACTCCCACTCGGTCCAGCTCTGGATGTCGCTCAGCGACCACATCATCGTCAGGTCCGTGACGGCGTTCTGGGCCACGGCGGCGCGGAAGCGGTCCGTCTGGCCGAC
>Ga0190275_10001907_pt1 | contig 15233 bp, 13 predicted proteins | sample Popmic550T_FD_133745 | JGI IMG/M metagenome (GOLD analysis project Ga0190275, IMG submission 133745) | Populus adjacent soil microbial communities from riparian zone of Yellowstone River, Montana, USA - 550 T | ecosystem: Environmental > Terrestrial > Soil > Riparian zone > Trees stand | place...
CCCGAGCGCCTCCATCTCATCGAACGCTTTCCACGTCCCGATAAGCCCCGTGCCGCCGCCCGTCGGATAGAGGATCACGTCCGGCAGCGTCCAATCAAGTTGTTCCGCCAGTTCGTAGCCGAGCGTTTTCTTTCCCTCGACCCGATACGGTTCCTTCAGCGTCGACATGTCGAACCAATCCTCAGTCACCTTGCGCCGCGTGATCTCCGCGCCGCAATCAGTGATCAGCCCATCGATTAGCACCACATTCGCGCCCAGCTCGCGGCACTCGATGATGTTCGCGCGCGGCGTATCGCTCGGCATGAAAATGTGCGCCTCGAGCCCGGCCCGCGCGGCATATGCGGCGAGCGCTCCTCCCGCGTTCCCCGCCGATGGCACTGCCAGCTTCGTCGCGCCCAGGTGCTTCGCCATCGACACCGCCACCGCCATTCCGCGCGCCTTGAAACTCTGCGTCGGATTTTGCGCTTCATCCTTCACCCACAAATCCGGAATGCCGGCTGCGTTGCCGAATCTTGAGGCGGGCAGCAACGGCGTCCCGCCTTCCCCGAGCGACACCGGCTCGGCATCCGGCGGCAGCGGCAGCACCTCGCGATAGCGCCACAACGATTTTTCGCGCATCGCGAGATCTCCGCGCTTCAACGCGCGCCCCACCGCCACCAGATCGTAGACAGGAAAGAGCGGCTTCTGACAGTTCGTGCACAAATTCTGGAGCTGCGTCCATTCGTGTCGCAGCCCGCAAGCCGTGCAATTCAGATGTGTCAGAAACATTCATCCACCTGTAGCGGCAGGCGTGTCGCCTGCAAGAATCTTGTCCCTGTAGCGGCGGCCGTGTCGGCCGCAACTCCTCAAATCTAATCTCTGCGGCCGGCACGGCCGCCACTACAGCAAATCCCTAAAATGCGATTGCTCTGAAATGGCCGACTGCCATACACTACCTTCGTGATTAAAGGCCGACCCCCGCGGCTCTACCGTGTTTTTCCAGACGCGCCTTTGTATTTCGTAACCTTCTGCACGCGCGACAGGAAACGAGTGCTCTCTCTCTACGCGACGCATAACGCTTTCCAGGCTTATGCGGCCAAGGCTCTGGATCAATTCAACGTCGCCGTTGGCCGATATGTAATCATGCCGGATCACATTCATCTCTTCGTTAGAGGCGGTCCGAATTTTCTGTTAGCCCGCTGGGTCAGCGGATTAAAACGAGCCATCTCGGTGAAGTTGGGACTTCGAAATCAACTCTGGCAACCCGGCTTCTTCGACCATGTTTTACGCAGCGACGAAAGCTACGGTGAGAAGTGGCAATACGTGCGCGAAAATCCGGTCCGCGCGGGGCTGACAGCTCAGGCCGAAGATTGGTCGCACCAAGGCGAATTCGTCGTGATCGACCGGGCTTAAGGAATTCTCCTGTAGCGGCAGGCGTGTCGCCTGCAAGAGACTTGTCCAGCGGGCGGCCGTTTCGGCCGCAATCCCCAAATCTCTGCGGCCGGCACGGCCGCCACTACAGGAAAGAAAAACAGACAGGATTTAACGGGATTGGAGGTTTGAACTGCACGTTGGATTTCCGAAACCTGCGCTTCCCCCAATCCCCTTAATCCTGTTAATCCTGTCTGACTTCGTTAATAAGCACGCTGGCCATGGACGACCCAAACAAATCCCAACCGCCCGCATCCTCCTCCCACGACTTCGATCGCGAAACCACCACCGACCTTGACGACAAAACGCCGGACAAGCCCAAAGGCCTCGCCCTCCACACCCGCATCTTCATTGGCCTCATCGTCGGCGTCGCCGCGGGCGTCATCGCTAATATGTCGCTCGGCGGCGACGATCCCCGCGTCGTCTGGGTCGTCTCGAACATCACCGAGCCGATCGGCACCCTCTTCCTCCGCCTTCTCTTGATGATCGTCGTCCCGCTCGTCTTTTCCTCGCTTGTCGTCGGCGTCGCCGGCATCGGCGACGTCCGCAAGCTCGGCCGCGTCGGCCTGAAATCGTTCGCCTACTGCCTCGTCATCTCCGCCATTTCCGTGATCATCGGCACCACGGTCGCCAACACCATCCGCCCCGGCGAACGCGTCGATGCCGCCACCCGCGACGGCCTCGAAGCCCGTTACGGCTCCGATGCCGCCAAGCGCGTCGCCGACGCCACCAAGAAACCGGCCACGCCCGACTCCCCGCTCATGCAGGTCGTCAAGACCCTCGTCCCATCGAACCCCGTTGCCTCCATCGCCGGCATCCGGGCCGGCGAAGAACGCCAGACCGACACGCCCGACATGCTGCATCTCATGCTCTTCGCCGTCCTCCTCGGCATCGCCGCGACGCTCGTTAGGCCGGAAGTCGCAGCGCCTTTCCTTCGCGGACTGCAGGGGCTCTTCGAAATCTCCTGCAAAATCATCGATATTATAATGAAGGTCGCGCCCTACGCCGTCGCCTGCCTCCTTTTCAACAACACCGCCCGCTTCGGCCTGGATCTCCTCAACGCCCTCGGCTGGTTCGTCATCGCCACCCTGCTCGGCTTCGCCCTTCACATGTTCGGCGTTTACTCCCTCTCGGTTTACTTCCTTTCCCGCATCAACCCGCTCGATTTCTTCCGCCGCATCAAGACGGTCATGCTCACCGCCTTTTCCACCTCCTCGTCCAACGCCACCCTCCCCACCGCGTTGCGCGTCTCCGAGGAAAACCTCGGCGTCCCGCGCGAGATCAACGCCTTCGTCCTCACAGTCGGCGCCACCGCGAACCAGAACGGCACCGCCCTTTACGAAGGCGTCACCGTTCTCTTCCTCGCCCAGCTTGCCGGGATCGACCTCACCGTCTGGCAACAGCTCGGCATCGCCTACTTCGCCATTTTGGGTGGAATCGGCACCGCCGGCGTCCCGAGCGGCAGCATCCCATTCATCATCGTCATGCTCGCCACCTACGGCATCAATCCCGCGTTGATTGCAATCATCCTCGGCGTCGACCGCATCCTCGACATGTGCCGCACCGTCCTGAACGTCACCGGCGACCTCACCGCCGCCACCTACGTCGCCCGCTCCGAGGGTTTCAAGCTTCTCGGGCGGAGGTAGCACAGGCATCTTGCCTGTGGGGCAGGTAGGCGTCTCGCCTGCCCGATCACTCAAAAAGAGAAACAGGCTGGAAGCCTGTTCGCCCCACAGGCAAGATGCCTGTGCTACGGCCGATGTCGACCGCATCCTCGACATGTACGCACCGTCCTGAACGTCACCGGTGACCTCACCGCCGCGACTTACGTCGCCCGCTCCGAAGGCTTCAAGCTCGGCCAGCGAACGTAATATTCGTCCCCGCTCTTGCTCTTCCTCTCTGCCCCAGCCACCTCGTCCCAAAATCTGTCCTGGGAACGGCTGTCCGCCTGGGCTCCATGAGATTCCACCTGCAATTCGCAGCCCGCGCCCCTCGCGTACCCGCTGATCTTATGTGTCGTTAGGCCGCGGGAGCGGAAAGCAAAAAAAGCGAAACCAGCAACTTCGGAATCCGTAGTAGATCGCGCGGTGCGTAATCGCGCCGTTATCAACGCGATCAAGCGGAAAGGCCAAAAGATGAAACATACTCTTCGGAGCACGCATCTTGTAAGAATGAAAACCAGAGTCGTCTGCGCAATTGCTGCGCTGGGATTGTCGGCTTGCAGCAGCTACCATCCGCTGGGTGATGATGATCTCCGGAAGCAGATTGGCGAAGCGCGGCCCTCGGGACCCGCAGTGCAGATAACCTACTTCGGGAACACGACCCTGCTGATCCAGGACGGTCACACATCGCTGCTCGTCGATGGCTTTTTTTCCCGGCCCGGTTTTCTGCGATCGTTTCTTGGAAAAATCGCCCCGAATGAAACCGTGCTGAACCGGGAGCTGGACAGAGCGGGGATTAATAGCGTGGACGCTATCCTCGTGGGCCATTCGCATCACGACCATGCCCTTGATGCCACAGAGCTTGCGGATCGATTCGAGAAAAAGGTGGTTGGATCAGAGTCGTTCGCGCAAATCTATCGTGGATCGCACCGGGCCGAACGCAACAGCACCCTTGTCACGGTACCGAGGGAGGGCGGCTCGTTCCCGTTTGGGGAGTTCAAGGTGACTTTCGTCCCTTCCGTGCACGTCCGCTCATTTAGCTTCGTGCAACGGATGATCGAAGGTTCAATCACCGCGCCTCTGCAAATGCCCGCGCGTTTCTCCAACTTCAAGTGTGGAGACGTCTTCGCCCTCCACATATCTCATCCGGAGGGCAAGATTGTGCTTACGACCACAGCGGGAGCGAAGCCGGGCGCGCTGCACGCCCCGGAGCACGAGGCGAACGTAGCTTTCCTCAGCACCGGTTTCCTCAGCAAGGAAACGCCGGAAGCGCGGGAGTCCTACTGGAAGGAGACCGTCGAAGCTACCGAGGCGAAAGTTGTTGTGCCGGTGCATTGGGATAACTTCACTCGTAAACTTTCGAAGGGACTCAAGCCTCCGCCTCCTGTCATCGACCGGACTCAACCGTCAATGGATTTCATCAAGGGCAAAGCAGGGAACCGCCCTGTGCGCGTGCTGGACGCTGGAGAATCGATCTGGATTTCAGGCGGTCAGGTTTATTGCCCGAGACCTGGCACCTGAAGGAGGACGAAGGCAGAGAGGCGGGAGTTTCTGCTGAACAGTCTACCTCACGCGATGAGCATCAAGGCCGCTGGAAGAATCGTTCTGGGCAGGCGATGCTCTCTCATGCGCTTCTCCGTCATTCGAACTCCTGCCGTTCTTCTCATCCTCTTGGCTGCTGTTTCGGTCGCGGTGGCGACGGAAATGAAGTTTCCCAAAACGATGGAGCAATATGAGATGGTCCGCGCGGGGCTCGCTGCGGACGAACTTGCCGCGGCCAAGAACGGCGCGACCAATCTGGTCACCGCGGTGCAGGAGGAATTCACCGGCTCGAAGCCGATGATCGACGCATCGCAACAGCTCGCGGCGAGCGAATCGCTCGATGACGCTCGCGCGGCATTTCAGATCATCAGCAAGGAGCTCGTTAAGCTGGTGCAAGGGCAGCCGGGCTATTTCGTAATGCATTGCCCGATGATGAAAGACGCCGTCTGGGTGCAGACGACCCCAAAGGTCAGCAATCCCTACAAGGGCAAGGCGATGCCGGAGTGCGGCGAGATCGTCAAGAAGTAAGAGCGCTCGCCTGATCAGGAATCCTTTGTAGGGCGTTTGATTCGCTTTCCCCAAAAGCTCACCCTACGGGCACATGGTCCATGTCGCACGCGTCCCCGCGGCTCCATTCTGTGAAACGCCAACGCTTCCGCACCGAGGCCGGCGTCTGACACAGACGCCCTACAATCGAACGCGAGGAACTTTGGAACCAGTTTCTACCCCGCCCGATAACAGCGGCGCTCCGGAGATAGACACCCGCGATAACTCACCAGCTTATCGTCCTCGCCGATCTCCGTCATCGTTCGGTTGCACCAGCAATGCGAGAATGAATTCGGATCGAACTTCTCTGAAAACGCCGCGTGTTCCTGCACCGACACGTACATCTTTTTCGTGCGCAAATAGCGGCAGGGAGCCGGCTGTTCCATCGCGTTAACTAACGAGCTTCTGCAACGTGCGGCGGATCAACGCATGGGCCAGCGGCACCTTGTAGGCGTTGTACTGGAACGGCGTCGCGGCGGCGAGCAATAACTCGGCGGCTTTCGTCGCGACAGCGTCATCCAGATCTTTGCCTTCGAGAAACTTGTCGGCTTCGTCGGAGCGATACGGCACGGGCGCCACCTGGCCAAGCACCAGGCGCGCACCCGTTAGCTTTTTGCCTTCCACGCGCGCAGCGGCCGAGCAACTCACCAGCGCCCAATCGAAGTCATGCTTCTCCGCCATTTGCAGATAGGCGCTCCGCGTCTGGCGAACAGGAATCTCGACGTGCACGATCAAGTCGGCGGTCTCGAGCGAATGATGCGCGAGCGGATTCGACCACGCCTTGTCATAAAGTTCGGCCATCGTCATCTTCACGAGCTTCCCGGCGCGCTGCACGTGCGCCGTGGCCTCCAGCGCGCTCAGCGCAATCGCCAGGTTCGAAGGCGTGGGACTGATGCAGGGATTCCCTGAAAAGAGCGCGTGATACTTGTTCTCGCCTTCCCGCGCGTAACAGGTCGAACCGCCTTCCTTCAAACAACGCACATCGCGATGCCGGTAATACCAGCAGCGGGAATGCTGCGCAAGATTGCCTCCTAGCGTCGCGACATTCCGGATCTGCGGTGAGCCCACTTCGGCGGCCGCTTCCGCCAACCCCGCAAAGATTTTCCGCAGCTCGGCATGCGCGGCCAGCTCCGCAACCGTGACATTCGTGCCGATCGTCCACGCCTGGGCGCCCGGCTTGATCTCGCGGGAATTCGGGAGCGACTTTACATTCACAAGCCGCTTCGGTTCGACGATCGCGTCTTTTATCTGACCCAGAATGTCGATGCCGCCGGCAATGAATCGGCCATCCTTACCGGCCAGATCGGTCGCGCTCTGCGGCGTTTGCGCACTGACGTATTCGAACGCCTTCATACGATGGCCGGGTCGAATTCCTCGACCGTGGTGGCCGGCAGGGACCGCACGAGCGCAAAAGCGTTGTTCAGCAACTGCAAGTCAGCCGCGGTTTTCGTCGCGGGGATTTTCCCAAGCGCCGCGAGCACCTTGTCCGGTGTGATCGGCAGGCTCGTGATCCGCACACCGAGCGCGTTCGCCACCGCGTTTGCGATCGCCGCTGCCGTCGGAATGTGACACGGCTCGCCCACCCCGATCACCCCGCGCTCCGGCATATCGAGCAGGACGATCTCAATCGGAGGAACGTCCGCTCCATTCGGCAGCTTATAGGTCTCGAAGTTCGGATTGAGCACCACGCCCGTGGCGCGGTCCATCACCCGCCCTTCGTAAAGGGCGTAACCGATCCCTTGAATGACGCCGCCGTTGATCTGGCTCTCGCAGGTCAATTTGTTCACAATCAGGCCGCAATCCTGGATCGCGACGATTTTTCGGATCGTGACAAATCCGGTCTCGGTATCGACCTCCACCTCGGCAAACTGCACGCCACCCGCGCCGGTCGAGGAGAGACCTTCCCGCCATTTGCCCGCGACCACGAGCGGGTTCATGCCGATCTTCTTGCACGCCGCCGCCCAGTTGGCGCCGCGCGCATCGGGCAGGCCACTCACCTTTTGCAGCTCAGTGAGCGCGTTCGTGCAGGCATCGAAAACTGCCGGCGAGATCGACGCGGTCGTCGTGCTGCCACCGCTGCCGCCGGAAGGGGGGAAGCGCGTGTCGCCAATCCGCACCGTGATCTTGTCCGGCGTGAGGCCAAGGACCTCCGCTGCCACCAGCGCTACCACCGTGCGCGCCCCAGTGCCGATGTCTTGCGTCCCGCAGCGCACTTCGACGTTGCCGTCGCGGTTGATCTGGACCTCCGCCTGCGTGCCGCGCCCGCCGCCGCCCCAGGTGGCGCCGCCACAGCCGACGCCCACCTTCACCACGCCGGCGCTCGAGCCCGGCTTCTTGTATTTTTCCTTCCAACCAAATTTCTCGCGGCCGATCTCGTATTCCTTCCGGCGAACATCGAATGGATCGTTCTTGATCCGCAGCTCCACCGGATCGATGCCGAGCTTCACGGCGAGATCGTCCATCATCGCCTCCATGCTGAAGGACGCCGTCGGATGGCCCGGCGCACGAAAGGCACGAGAGGAGCCGGCGTTAACCGCTACACTCGCCTGTTTCACGCGCGTGTTCGGGATCTTATAGATGTAAGGCGCGGGAAACGTCGCGCCGCTGCCGCCTGCGGCGGTTGCTCCACCGGCCGCGAATCCCGGGCAGCCGAACGACTCCAATTCGTAGGCGAGCAAGGTCCCATCCGCCGATGCGCCCAGTTTCACCTTTTGAAAAGTCGATGGCCGGTTCCCGACCGCGAGCGATTCATCCAGCCGCGTCAGCATCAATTTCACCGGCGCGCCGGCCGCCTGCGAAAGGCGGGTCGCCAGCGCACCTTCCACGCCGGGCCCGAGCTTCGATCCGAACCCGCCACCCATGTAGTCGCAGATCACGCGGACCTTGCTCTGCGGCACCTGCATGTTGTCGGCGATCCCGTCGCGCACGCTGAAGACGCCCTGCGTCGACGCCCAGACCGTGATCTCCTCGGGCGTGAACGCGACCATGTTGCCGTGCGTCTCGAGCGAATGATGCAACTGCACCTGCGTCTCGAATGAATTTTCCACGATGGCCGCGGAGTTCGCGAAGCCTTCGGCCACGTTGCCGTTTTCGCGCACCTGCGCTTCTCCCACGTTTTGCCCGTCCTCGAAAATCTTGGGCGCGTCCGGCTTGGTGGCGTCCATCTCTTTCACCACAAACGGAACCGGAGTGGCCTGCACCTCAATCAAACGCAAGGCGTCCTGCACCGCCTCCTTGCTCGTGCCCGCGATCGCCGCCAGTTCCTCGCCGTAGTAACGCACCTGGCGCTCCCCTTCGCGGGCCAGCACCGCCGCTTTGATCCCCGGCGCGGCTCTTGCCTTATCGAGATTGATCGACGTGATTTTCGCCGCGGCCCACTTCGACCGGAGGATCGCGCCCCAGAGCCAGCCGCTCGGCTGCACGTCGTAGGCATATTTCGCTGCCCCGGTTACCTTCGCCGGACCATCGATCCGCGGCGCAGATTTCCCGAGATACTTAGTCTCTTTAGGCCACTCAGACATATGTGGGAGGGGCCTTTGTGCCCCGATCAATCCTGATCACTTCCACTTTGCTCGCCGTCTTCACTCCCGCGGCTTCCAGAGCGGCGGCGAAGACGCGCGGGTAGGTGCCGCACCGGCAAAGATTTCCCGAGCACGCTTTGCGCACTTCTTCTTCGGTCGGCTTTGGCTTCTCCTTGAGCAACGCCGTCACACTCATGACGAAGCCCGGGGTGCAGAACCCGCATTGCAGGCCGTCGCAGTTGACGAAAGCTTTCTGCACCGCCGTCAGCTCGCCACCTTTCGAGAGACCTTCGATCGTGGTGATCTCGCGCCGCTGCGCTTCGATCGCCAGCGTCATGCACGAGTAAACCGGCGTGCCATCGAGCCAAACCGTGCACGCCCCGCAGGTCGCGCGATCGCAAACTTCCTTCGTCCCGGTGAGATCGGTCCGGTTCCGGAGCAGATCGAGTAACGTGACGCGCGGCTCGACCTCGAACTTCTTCGTCGCGCCATTGATCTTGAGCGAAATCGGAGCCGGGCCCGGCCCGTAAACCCTTTCGTCGTTATGCTTTTGCAGCTCCTGCGCGATGCTCGTTGCCTGGGCCGCTGCCGATGCGACGGCCGTTGTGCCGAGCGCCTTGAGAAACGTGCGACGCGAGAGGCCGCCCTTCTCGTGGCCGTCGGGTGCGTCGCTCGATTCGCTCATCGAAGTGAATCGACTATCTCAAGAGCTGCTCACCGGGTAAAGGGCTATTCGAGCGAAGCGATGCGAAACTCAGGTTTCGCATCCGGCCCGAACTGGCCGAAGAAAACGCTCTTGGCGCTGTTGTCTTTCCAAACCAGGGAGAGCGCCGGCTCATTTACGGACGAACTTTCGTTCACGATCACGGTATAGCCGCCAGTCTTGCTCCGCGGTTTGTACCAAAGCGATTCGCCGCAAGCACCCGCATCGCACTTCTGGATTTCTCTCGTCTTCAGCGCGATCTGCTCGCCCACGCTCAATGAAATCCGCTCCTCTTTTTGCTTGTATTTAATCTCCGCAATTTTCTCGATCATCGGCGCGCCCGCTATTTCCGGGTTGGCTGCCTTCAACCAGCTCACAAGCGCTGCGCGTTGCGCATCACTTGCTTTTCGCGGCAGATACACCACTGCCGAAGTCGGATGTGTATCCGCGAAAGCGAGGTTCTTATCGGCCACCTGTAAAGCCGCGATCTGCAATCCCTTGAGCTCAACGCCATCCTGCGCCCCCTCCTCGAAGCTCCACACTCGCAGCATCGAACGTCCCCCCATCGTCGCCTGCGCCGACGCCGTACATCCGCCCGTGTAAACCTCCACCGAATGCACCTCCACGATCCGGCCAGCCGGAAGCTCAGCCGCAGAGACAGACGAAGTTGCCGCGACGAACGCAGCGAGAAACGCAACGAAGATTTTCATGATGAAAATCTTCGCACCGCAGGAGGTGGCCCGCAACAGTCGGTTGCCGCAAAATGGGAGACGGCCTGCCCTCAGGCCGTTGGAAGAAATCCTGGTGACGGTCCACTTTTATCAAGCGGGCACCGCCGATTCTGTAGCGGCAGGCGTGTCGGCTGCGTCCTTACTCACTTTCGAATTGCCACCGCAAATCGACGCGATTAACATCTTAGCATGTTCCCCGCCTGCATACTCCCAGCGCAACTGACATGGATTTGTCGCCTAACGGGCGTCTACATCATGTCACGTACAGCTACGCATTTTCTGGCATCGACCGTTTCCCAACATCATGAATGACGCACACTCAGACGATCCGCAGTTTATCCATATCGACGACCAGCTCATCAACCTCCGATTCGTGAAGTTCTTCAAACTGGTCGGGAGCACACTCGAAGTCACCGTGCCTCAAGGGGAGCGAGAGGTCACCTTTATGCTTCACCAAGGAGGCGCAGAGATCTTTGAGCGACTGAAGCGTCGTTCCCTGAACTACACATGAGCCAGATTCGCTGTTTATCCCTTTTCCTCTCACTATCGGTTCTTTCTGCCCAGGTTGCCCACGCCCGCGACGCCGCCCGCGATCTCTCGCGGATGGTCGGCTTCACAATCATAAATGCGTCAACCGTGAAGCAAGTCACAGTGGGAGGCGCTGGAGAAAAGCTTATCGTTCTTGCAAACGGAAATGTTTTCAAGGTGACTCTGTTGCTACTCGATCCGCTCCCCCTTACTGAAGTTGTGATTTTTGCCAAGCCCCCAAGTAAAGAGATCATCGAGAAATTCGGGGACACGCTTCCAAAGGAACTTCTTACGCAATACAAGCTTCTCATCGATAACGAGGCTTTCGACGCCACGATTAGCCGATAATCCACCATTATGCTGAATGAGGCGATGCAGCTAAAACCGGAGGAAGCCTCGCGGTTCCTGAGGTGGAGGAAGATCTCCCGGCAAGCGATGGGTTCTTCGTCTGCCCGCAGCTAATCTTGTTAGGATCTAAGATGGCTTTCGATTTCAACGCTGCCGCTACCGCCGCTGCAATAACCGCAGCTGGCTTATCCGTACTCACAAAGGTTTTCGAGAGAATCGTGCTCTCCCGGCGGCGTCCTCTGCGCTTCGCTATAAATAGCTACCGGACTGCCAATGCCGCCCCCCAGGCGCTCGAACCGGCATTAGAAAGACTCGAAGACGCCAAAGACGCTCTTGCGCGCCAAAAAGCAATCGCAAGCGCTAACCGATGGATGAGCACATTCCTTATTACCGGACAATATATTGTCGGAGGTCTTCTCGCCTCGTCCTTCATTCAGCAGTCTCTTGCAAAAGAGATCGTTGGAGCACTGGGCGTCGTAGTGCTCCTTTCTTCGCTCATCTATCAGCGCTTCCGACCTGATATGCGATTTCGCGGTGCATCGCGTCGAGTTTATCGTCTAACAGCTTTAATTCGTTCCGCCGAGGATGATCTCGTTCGTATGCGGTCTGGCATCGCCAACCCTTCCGAGATTGATGCATTTCGAAAAAAGATTTCTGATACACTATCCGAGGTTGAAATGTGGGAACTGCAAGACCTTTTGGAGCAGACGGGACAGTCACCAGACACAACTAAGCGCTAATTTGCTAGGCAGAAAAAATCGGTTTGTTAATGTCGGCACTTTTGCGGGGCAATAGGGTTAGGTAACATGAAAGCCATTCTTTGGAGGTCACGCTTTGGGAAGGAGCAAGTTTCAGTCAACGGATTATGAGCATCGAAGCCGCAGCACTCGTCTTCTCGGGCATTTCCGCGCTGTCAGACACAATCAATTTCTGGCGGCTGCGTCAAAGCCAACACCAACAACAGCAATACACTTTCCAACAACAACAGCAGCAGCAACAGCAACAACATTCGTGGTTGGAGGGGCTTAATGCTGAGCAGAGGGCAATGGTCGATATGCTGGAAGAGAAACTGCTGACTGCTGTTAAGAGAGCAGGCGCCCTCGAAGAAGAAATTACCTTACTTCAAGAAACTATAGACGAAGCAAGCGTCACAATTTTGTCGCATGTTATCGATGAGTCGTTGCTTCAGGTACTAGCCAAGACCATATCGGAAGCGCAAGATCGATTGATAAGAGCACTGAAAGATCCCGCAAATTCAAATCAGACTCGAGATGACGAAATGGCAATCGCTTCGAGTGTTATCTGTAGCGAACTCAAAAGGATAAGAAAGCTCAACAACAATTCACTGCCGCCTTCGTTCGTGAAAATGTGGTTTTCTCACGGTTGCACCTGAAGTTCCATACAATCACGCCCGAGTCAGAATAGTGGCGTAAGCGGCCCATACACCTGGAGTCGGTCTGTGAATCTCCGCGGGGAGGCGCTAGATGCATGCCCCGTCTTTGAAGCAGTGGGCGCGATGTCCCCGTCACGACTTTGGCTGGGAACGATGATAGCGGTCAGTCTGTGAATCTCGTCATTTCCAATTTTGGGGTGTTTCGCCAGACAGATTATTGGCGCCGGCGTGCGGGCAAATGACGCTCTCAATGCCACCACGCGCGGCGGAAAAGTTAGGGGCGCATCCAAAATTGGTTTACCGGCAGATCGCGCGGGATAATTCAAGCTCGCATGACTTGGTCCGATATCGGGGTGCTGGCGGAGCTGCTCGACGCAATTGGCGTAATTGCGTCGCTGATATATTTGAGCCGGCAGGTCCGACAAAATACGCGGCGGTGCGAATGGCCAACGCGGCCGCCGGCCAGAATAACTTTCAGCAGCTTGCTCGCTTCCTCTATGAGGACAGGGAGGGCTGTGCGCTGATTCTTCGCGCAATGCAGGGAGCGGACGACCTTACGCCGGCGGAGCGGCCGCGATCTTTCGATTGCCCCTACAGGGCGAGGTCATTTTTTGCGACAACCCAGGGCGCTGCCCTGGGCTGACATTAAGCGCACCTTTGGTGCTGGAAGCAGGGCGGGCGGCGGCGGCCGGCCGATTCATCAAACAGGAGGAAACGGAGAGAACAAAGATTTTTTATCTCTTCTTCCTCCGCGTGCTCTGTTGTCTCCTGTAAAATCTCCAATGAAGGAGGGCGATCGCGCGACACTAAAGTCTCGACGGCGCCGTTCTCCTGACTTTACTTCCCGGCATGTCTTTCACGCGCCGGATTGCTCTCAGTCTTTGTCTCACCCTTTCGTTGGTTTGCTTCGCCCTCGTCGCCCTGGCGGACGAAGGCATGTGGACGTTTGACAATTTCCCCACCAAACAGGTGCAGGAAAAACATGGCTGGGCGCCGGACAAGGCCTGGCTGGAACGCGTCCAGGCTTCGGCCGTGCGTCTGACCGGCGGCTGCTCGGCCTCGTTCGTCTCGCCCGAGGGTTTGGTCCTGACGAATTATCATTGCGTCATGGACTGTGTGCAGGAATTCTCCACGCCGGAGAAGGACCTGGCCAAGAATGGCTTTACCGCCGCCAGTCGGAGCGAGGAGCGCACCTGCGCCGGCCAGCAAGCCGAGGTCGTAACCTCGATCGCGGACGTGACGCCTCGCGTGCAGGACGCGATCGGGAAAAACACCGGCGCCGCTTTGGCGAAAGCGCGCGACGCGGCGATCGCGGCGATCGAGAGCGAAAGTTGCAAAGACAAAACCCGCGAGCGCTGCCAGGTGGTCACGCTTTACGGCGGCGGGCAATACAAACTCTATCGCTACCGGAAATATTCCGATGTGCGCCTGGTCTGGGCGCCGGAATTGCAGGCGGCCTTTTTCGGCGGCGATCCGGATAATTTTAACTTCCCGCGCTACTGCCTTGATGCGGCCTTCCTGCGGGTTTACGAGGACGGAAAGCCGGTCGCGACGCCGCAGTTTTTGCGTTGGAATCCCAGAGCACCGACCGCGGGCGAACCGACTTTTGTGGTGGGTAATCCCGGATCGACCCAGCGCCTCTTTACCGGCAGTCAGCTCGATCGATTGCGCGATGTGACCTTCCCAATGCTCGCGCCGCTCCGGTCAGAATATCGTGGCCGCCTCATCGCGGCCATGGCGGGAGACGCGGAGAAGACGCGAACCGGCTCCGACAAGATTCTTTCCGTCGAAAACAGCTACAAGGTGACGAGCGGCCAATGGCAGGCATTGCGCGACCGGGAATTCCGGGAGCGACTCGCCAAGGGGGAGGCCGACCTGCGCGCACGCGTGAAGAACAAGCCCGCCCTCCAAAAAGAGATAGGCGATCCATGGAGCGAGATCGAAAAGGCCGTCGCGGTGCACCGCGACATTTACCCCGAGCTGATCATGCTCGAGTCGCAGGCCGGGTGGGGTTCGAAGTTGTACCATTACGCCAAGGACCTGGTCCGGGCCGCGAAAGAACGCGAAAAGCCGGACAGCGAGCGGCTCCCCGACTACACCGAATCGAAACTGCCTCTTCTTGAAAAGGAAATCACAGACGAGGCGCCGGCGTATCCGTGGCTGGAAGAATTAACGCTGGCCTTCTGGCTTTCGAAGACGCGTGAGCTGCTCACGTCAGCAGATCAGCGGGTTGGGGAATTGCTCGGCAAGGAATCGCCGGAGCAGTTGGCGCAGCGCCTCGTCTCCGGGACGAAGCTGGGCGATGCAAAACTGCGCAAGGAGCTTTGGCAAGGCGGGCTGCAAGCCGTCCGGCAATCCGCCGATCCGCTCATCAAGTTTGTCCTGGCCAATGACGACGCGGGCCGCGCCCTGCTCGATCGTTATCGCGCAGAGGTGGACGCGCCGACCACGGCCGCGCAATCGCGCCTGGCCCGGGCGCGTTTCGCCGTCTATGGCGAAGACCTGTATCCCGATGCAACCTTCTCACTCCGGATTTCCCACGGGACGGTGCAGGGATGGAAGGAACGCGAGCGCGACGTTCCGTTTGCTACGAATTATGCCGGTCTCTTTGAGCGCGCGACCGGCGCTCTGCCATACGAAGTGGCGGCAAAGTTTGTTCCCGCGGAAGCGAAGCTCGACAAGGCGACCGTCTTCAACTTCACCACGACTAACGACATCATCGGCGGCAACTCCGGCTCACCCGTGATCGCGCGCGATGGCTCCGTCATCGGCGCGGCCTTTGACGGCAACATCCATTCCATCGGCGGCTCCTACGGATTCGATGCGCGCGTCAACCGCACCATCGTGGTC
>Ga0190275_10001908_pt1 | contig 15232 bp, 2 predicted proteins | sample Popmic550T_FD_133745 | JGI IMG/M metagenome (GOLD analysis project Ga0190275, IMG submission 133745) | Populus adjacent soil microbial communities from riparian zone of Yellowstone River, Montana, USA - 550 T | ecosystem: Environmental > Terrestrial > Soil > Riparian zone > Trees stand | place...
AGCCGGACGGGCACGTCGCGGCCGCCGAGCACGTGGAGCCGCGCGGCGAGACCGAGCGCACGCTGGCCGCCATCTGGCGCGAGGTGCTGAAGACCGAGCGGGTGGGCGCGCGCGACACCTTCTTCGCGCTGGGCGGGCACTCGCTGCTGGCCATGCAGCTCGTCGCGCGCATCCGCGCGGCGCTGGGGGTGGAGCTCCCGCTGCGCACGCTCTTCGACAACCCGCGGCTGGAGGACATGGCCGCGCGGATCGACGAGGCGAACGAGGCCGAGCTGGCCGCGCTCCTGGCCGAGGTGGAGGGGATGAGCGACGAGGACGCGCGCGCCCTCAACGCCGGCGCCGGGGAGGCGTGAGATGACCGACGTCGCCAGCCGCCTCTCCGCGCTCTCGGACGAGAAGCGCAAGCTGCTCGAAGCGCGGCTGCGCATGGCCCGCCAGGGCGCCGCCGCCGCCGGCCCCGAGCTGCGCCCGCGCGAGCGGCCCGACGGCACCGCGCCGCTGTCGTTCGCGCAGCAGCGCCTCTGGCTGATCGACCGGATGAACCCCGGCGCGGCCACCTGGAACGTGGTGTTCCCGCTGCGGCTGCGCGGCGCGCTGGACGTGCCCGCGCTGGAGCGCGCGCTGAACGCCCTGCGCGAGCGCCACGAGTCGCTGCGCACCACCTTCGCCGAGCGCGACGGCGGGGCGGTGCAGGTGATCCACCCGTTCGCGCGCGTGCCGCTGGAGGTGGACGACCTGTCGGCGCTGGGGCCCGGTGCGCGCGACGCCGAGGTGGAGCGCCGCGCCGCGATGGACGCCAACACCGGCTTCGACCTGGAGGCCGGGCCGCTCTTCCGCGCGCGGCTGCTGCGGCTGGGCCACGACGAGCACGCGCTGCTGCAGTGCATGCACCACATCGTGAGCGACGGGTGGAGCATGGGGGTGATCGGCCGCGAGACGAGCGCGCTGTACGCGGCGTTCGCGGCGGGCGCGCCCAACCCGCTCCCCGCGCCGGCGCTGCAGTACGCCGACTTCGCCGCCTGGCAGCGCGAGTACCTGGCCGGCGACCGGCTGGACGGGGCGATGGCGTTCTGGCGGCGCGCTTTGGAGGGGGCGCCCGCCGCGCTGGAACTGCCGGCCGACCACCCGCGCCCGCGCGTGCAGGCCGGCCGCGGCGCGCGCGTGACCTACGAGATCTCCCCCGCCGTCACCGCCCGCCTGCGCGCCCTGGCCGAGGCCGAGAACGCCACGCTCTTCGCGGTGGTGCTGGCCGCCGTGCGCGCGGTGCTGGCGCGCTGGGCCGGCGAGGGCGACGTGGTGATCGGCACTCCCGTGGCCGGCCGCACGCGGGTGGATACCGAGGCGCTGGTCGGCTACTTCATCAACACGCTGGCGCTGCGCGCGCCGATCGAGGGCGACCCGCCGTTCCGCGAGCGGGTGCGGCGCGAGCGCGACGCCGCGCTCGACGCCTTCGCGCACCAGGATCTCCCCTTCGAGCGGATCGTGGACGAGCTGAAGGTGCCGCGCGACCCGGCCCGCAGCCCCGTCTTCCAGACGCTCTTCTCGCTCACCGCGGGCGGCGGCGACACGCTGGAGCTGGCCGGGGTGGAGATGGAGCTCGTCGACGCGCACTTCGCCGCCAGCAAGTTCGACCTGGCGTTCGAGGCGCACGAGATCGACGGCGGCGCCGTGCTGGTCTGCGACTACGACGTGGCGCTCTTCGGCCCCGAGACGGCCGAGCAGCTCGTCTCGCACGCCGGGACGGCGCTGGCGCGCGCCTCCATCCACCCCGACGCGCCGCTCTCCGCCCTCGCCGTGGCGGACGAGGAAGATCGCGCGAGGATCGAGCGCTGGAGCGCCGCCGCGGCCGCCCGCGCGCCCGGCGACACCATCCCCGCGCGCTTCGCCGCCGTCGCGCGGCGCACCCCCGCGGCGACGGCGCTGGCGTGGCGCGGCGGGGCGATGACCTACGCCGAACTCGACGCGCGCACCGCGGCGCTGGCCGCCGAGCTCCGCGCGCTCGGCGTCGGTCCCGAGACGGTGGTGGGCGTGTTCGCCGAGTGGTCGCCCGAGCTCCCCGTCGCTCTCTTGGGCGTGATGCGCGCGGGCGGCGCGTACATGCCGCTCGACCCCTCGCTCCCGGCGGAGCGGATCGCGCTGCTGCTGGAGGATTCGGCCGCCGGCGCGGTGGTGACCACGCCCGCGCTGCGCGATCGCCTGCCCACGGCCGGCCTCCCCGTCGCGCTGGTGGACGCGGCCGCCGCCGTCGCGTCCGTGGACGTGGAACTGCCGGCGGTGGATGGAGATGCGGCGGCGTACCTCTTCTACACCTCGGGATCGACGGGCACGCCGAAGGGGGTGCTGGTGCCGCACGGCGCGGCGGCCGCGCACTTCGCCGCGGCGGCGGCGGCGTACGGGCTCACGGCGGACGACCGCATGCTGGGGTTCGCGGCGCAGGGCTTCGATCCCTCGCTGGAGCAGCTGCTCACGCCGCTGATCACCGGCGCGTCGCTGGCCGTGCGCGACGCGGAGATGTGGGCGCCGGCGGAGTTCGCGGAGCACGTCCGCGCGCTGGGGGTGACGGTGGCCAATCCCCCCACGCCGTACTGGCACCAGCTCGTGCGCGACGCCGACGCCGCGGGCGCGGCGAAGCGGGCGCTGCGGCTGATGCTGGTGGGCGGCGAGGCGATGCACCCCCACGCCGCCCGCGCCTGGGACGCGCTCCCCGGCGGCGCCGCGCTGATCAACCTCTACGGCCCCACCGAGACCGTCGTCACCTCCACCATCTTCCGCGTCCCGGAGGGGTACGCGGCGACGAACGAGGCGCGCGTCTCCGTCGGGAGCGCGACCGCGGGGCGCGAGCCGCGCGTGCTGGACGAGGCGCTGCGGCCGGTGCCGATCGGCGCGCCGGGCGAGCTGTACTTCGGCGGCCGCGTGCTGGCGCGCGGCTACCACCGCCGCCCCGGCCTCACCGCCGCCGCCTTCGTCCCCGACCCGTTCTCTTCGGTCCCCGGCGCGCGGATGTACCGCACCGGCGACCGCGCGCGCTGGCGGGCGGACGGCACGCTCGACTTCCTGGGCCGCGCCGACGACCAGGTGAAGGTGCGCGGCGCGCGCGTGGAGCCCGGCGAGGTGGAGGCCGCCGCGCGCGCCCTCCCCGGCGTGGCCGACTGCGCCGTCGCCGCGCGCGCGGACGCCGGCGGCGCGCTGCGGCTGGTGGCGTTCGTGGTGCCGCGCGGCGCGTTCGACGCCGCCGCGATCCGCGCGGAGCTGGCGGCGCGCCTCCCGGCGTACCTCGTCCCCTCGCACGTGGTGGCGATGGACGCGCTGCCGCGCACGGCCACGGGGAAGGTGGCCCGCCGCGCCCTCCCGTCCCCCGACTTCGCGTCCGTCGCGGCGCCGCGGCACGTGCCGCCGGCGGGGCCCGACGAGGAGATGCTGGCGGCGATCTGGGCCGAGGTGCTGGAGACCGACGGCATCGGCGCGGGCGACGACTTCTTCGAGCGCGGCGGGCACTCGCTGCTGGCCACGCGCATCGTCTCCCGCATCCGCGCGGTGTTCGGGGTGGAGATGCCGCTGCGCGCGGTGTTCGAGGCGCCCGTGCTGCGCGACCAGGCGCGCCGCCTGGCCGCCCTGCGCGCCGCGGGCGAGGGCGCGCTCGCCGGCGGCATCCCGCGCGCCGACCGGTCGCGGCCGCTGCCGCTGAGCTTCGCGCAGGAGCGGCTCTGGTTCATCGACCAGCTCGATCCCGGGAGCGCCGCCTACAACGTCCCCCTCGCGCTGGACCTGGACGGCCCGCTCGACGCCGCGGCGCTGGAGCGCGCGCTGGGCGAGATCGTGCGCCGCCACGAGCCGCTGCGCACCGTCTTCGCCGCCACCGACGACGCGCCGGTGCAGGTCGTCCGCCCCTTCGCCGGCTTCCACCTCCGGCGGGTCGATCTGACGACGCCGGACGCGTCCGATCACGCATCGTATGATCGACCGACCGGCGATCAGGGGTCGATCGATCCCACGTCGTCCAATCAACCGGCGGACGGTGCCCGGACGATCGATGCGAAGTCGTCCAATCAACCGATAGACAGTGCCCGGGCGATCGATCCGACGTCGAACGCTCCCGTATCGACCGATCCGGCAACGGCTTCGGTCGATGGGCGGGAGGCGGAGACCGAGCGGCTGGTGGAGGAGGAGGCGCGGCAGCCGTTCGACCTGACGAAGGGGCCGGTGCTGCGCGCGACGCTGATCCGGCGGGGGGAGGACGCGCACACGCTGGTGATCGTGCTGCACCACGTGGCGACGGACGCGTGGTCGGGCGGGATCTTCTTCCGCGAGCTGTCGGTGCTGTACGCCGCGTTCGCCGCGGAGGAGGACACGCCGCTCGCCGACCTGCCGATCCACTACGCCGACTTCGCGGCGTGGCAGCGCGCCTGGCTGCGCGGCGACGCGCTGGAGCGGCAGATGAAGTTCTGGCGCCGCCGGCTGGCGGGCGCCCCGGCGGTGCTGGAGCTGCCCACCGACCGCCCGCGCCCCGCCGTGCAGGAGCTGGCCGGCGCGCTCCTTCCCTTCGCCCTGCCGCGCGAGACGGCGGACGCCGCGCGGATGCTGGCGAAGCGCGAGGGCGCCACGCTGTTCATGGTGCTGCTCGCCGCCTTCCAGGCCGTGCTGCACCGGTGGAGCGGGGAAGAGGACGTGGTGGTCGGCACCCCCATCGCCAACCGCACGCGGCCGGAGCTGGAGGGGCTGATCGGCTTCTTCGACAACACCCTGGCGCTGCGGACGGATCTCTCCGGCGATCCCTCGTTCGCCCGGCTCCTGGGGCGGGTGCGCGAGACCACGCTGGAGGCGTACGCCCACCAGGACGTGCCCTTCGAGAAGCTGGTGGACGAGCTGAAGACGGACCGCAGCCTGAGCCACTCCCCGCTCTTCCAGGTGATGCTCACGGTGCAGAACACGCCGTCGGGCGGCGGCGTGGCGCTGGGCGGCCTCGCCCTCCGCGGCCGCGCGGCGGAGACGGGAACGTCGCGCTTCGACCTGACGCTGATCCTGGCGGAGGCGGAGGACGGCGCGCTGGCCGGCTGGGCCGAGTACGCCACCGCGCTCTTCGACGCCGCGACGGTGGAGCGGATGACGGCGCACCTGGACGCGCTGCTCCGCCAGGCCTCCGCCCGCCCGGACGCGCCGCTCTCCGCCGTGTCCCTTTTGTCCACCAACCAGCGGGAGACGGTCCTCCGCCGCTTCAACGCGACCGATCGTCCCGTCGTCGATGCCCCCGTGCACGCGCTGGTCGCGCGGCAGGCGGCGCGCACGCCGGCCGCGGCCGCGGTGGAGTTCCGCGGCGAGCGGGTGTCCTACGCCGAGCTGGAGGCGCGCGCCAACCGCCTCGCGCACCGCCTCATCCGTCTCGGCGTGCGGCCGGACGCGCGGGTGGCGGTGTCGATGGAGCGCTCCGTCGACATGGCCGTCGCCGTGCTGGCGGTGCTGAAGGCCGGCGGCTGCTACGTGGCGGTGGACCCGAACTACCCGGCGGACCGCGTGGCGTACATGCTGGAGGATTCACGCGCCGCCGTGGTCCTCACCACCTCCGCCGTCGCCGCCCGCCTCCCCGCGACCGACGCCGCGGTGGTGCGGATGGACGTGGAGCGCGCGGAGATCGCGTCCGAATCGTCCGAAGACCCGGGCGTGGCCGTCCATCCCGAGAACCTGCTGTACACGCTGTACACCTCCGGCTCGACCGGGAAGCCGAAGGGCGCCGCGCTGCCGCACCGCGCGCTGGCCAACCTCCTCGCCTGGCAGGTGGCGCGCTGGGGGGACGATGCGGCCGCGCGCACGCTGCAGTTCGCGTCGCTCAGCTTCGACGTCTCCTTCCAGGAGATCTTCGGCACCTGGGCGGCCGGCGGCACGCTGGTGCTGGTGGACGACGACACCCGCCGCGACGGCGAGGCGCTGCTCGCCTACGTGCGCGCTCACTCCGTCGAACGGCTCTTCCTCCCCTTCGCCGCGCTGCAGAACCTGGCGGAGACGGCGCAAATAGAGGACAAAAAGGACATAGGGGATTCGGGGGACAGGGGGCGGGGGGCAGGGGACGGCGGACGGGTGGCGACGAGGCTTCCCGCGCTGCGGCAGGTGATCACCGCGGGCGAGGCGCTGCGGTCGACGCCGCAGCTCCGCGCCTTCTTCTCCGCCAATCCCGGGTGCGCGCTGGAGAACCAGTACGGGCCCAGCGAGACGCACGTCATCTCCGCGCAGGCGGTGGCGGGGGCGCCGGAGCGGTGGCCGGCGCTGCCGCCGATCGGCGCGCCGGTGGGGAACACGCGGCTCTACGTGCTGGACGGGCGAATGGCGCCCGCGCCGGTGGGGGTGCCCGGCGAGCTGTACGCGGGCGGCGCCAACCTGGCGCGCGGCTACCTGGGCCGCCCGGGGCTCACCGCGCAGAAGTTCGTTCCCGACCCCTTCGGCCCGGCGGGCGCGCGGCTCTACCGCACCGGCGACCGCGTGCGCTGGGGCGCGGACGGGGCGCTGGAGTACCTGGGGCGCACCGACTTCCAGGTAAAGATCCGCGGCTTCCGCGTGGAGCCGGGCGAGATCGAGGCGGCGCTGACGGAGCATCCCTCCGTGGTCCAGGCCGCCGTGGTGGTGCGCGGCGAGGGCGCGGCGAAGCGGCTGGCGGCGTACGTGGTCCCCGCCGCCGGCGCCACGCCGGGCGCGGCCGAGCTGCGGCCGTACCTGTCGTCCCGTCTCCCGGAATACATGGTCCCCACCGCGTGGACGACCATGCCGGCGCTGCCGCTCACCCCCAGCGGCAAGGTGGACCGCCGCGCGCTCCCCGAGCCCGCCGCCCAGGCCGCCGCCGCCGACCACGTGGCGCCGCGCACCCCGGGCGAGCGGATGGTGGCCGCCGCGTGGGAGGCGGTGCTGGGCGTGAGCCCCGGCGCGCACGACAACTTCTTCGACCTGGGCGGCCACTCGCTGCGCGCCACGCAGGTGATGGCGCGGATCCGCCGCGCGTTCGGCATCGACCTGCCGCTGCGCGCGCTCTTCGAGGCGCCCACCGTGGCCGGGCTGGCCGCGCGCGCCGCCGCCGCCCGCGACGTGGACCAGGCCAGCGTGGCGCCGCTGGTGCCGGCGCGGCGCGGGCGCACGGCGCGGCTCTCGTTCGCGCAGCAGCGCTTCTGGTTCGTGGAGCGGATGGGGGCGGCCGGCGCCGCCTACAACATGCCCATGGTCATGCACCTGCGCGGCGAGCTGGACGCGGGCGCGCTGGAGACGGCCGTGAACGGGTTGATGGAGCGCCACGAGTCGCTGCGCACCGTCTTCCGCTTCGAGGGCGACGAGCCGCTGCAGGAGGTGCGGCCGCACGCGCCCGCCGCGCTGCCGTTCTTCGACCTGGGCCGTCTCCCCGGCGACGTGCGCGAGCTCGAGGCGAAGCGCATCGCCGGCGAGGACGCGCGCACCCCGTTCGACCTGGCCGGCGCGCTGCCGATCCGCTGGGCGCTGGTGCGCTTGGCCGCGGACGACCACCTGCTGCTGCTCAACATCCACCACATCGTGGCGGACGGCTGGTCGCTGGGGGTGCTCTTCCGCGAGCTGGGCACGCTGTACCGCGCCGCGGTCGAGGGAGAGCCGAGCCCGCTCCCGCCGCTCCCGATCCAGTACGCCGACTACGCGGTGTGGCAGCGCGCGCGGCTGGACGGCGCGGCGCTGGAGCAGGAGCTGGCGTGGTGGCGCGGGCGGCTGCAGGGCGCGGCCACCCTGGCGCTCCCCACCGACCGCCCGCACCCGCCGGTGCAGAGCTTTCACGGCGCGTCGATCCCGTTCGCCCTCCCCGCGGCACTGTCGGAGGCGGTCGACCGGCTGGCGCGCGAGGAGGGGGCGACGCCGTTCATGGTGTACCTGGCCGCCTTCTCCGTGCTCCTCTCGCGCTGGTCGGGGACGGAGGACGTGGTGGTGGGCTCGCCCGTGGCCGGCCGCTTCCCCGAGGAGACGGAGGGGCTGATCGGCGTGTTCGTGAACACGCTGGCGCTGCGCACCGACCTCTCCGGCGACCCCACCTTCCGCCAGGCGCTGCGCCGCGTGCGCGAGGCCACGGTGGACGCCTACGCGCACCAGGAGGTGCCGTTCGAGCGGCTGGTGGAGGTGCTGAAGGTGGAGCGCAGCCTCAGCGCGCACCCCCTCTTCCAGGTGCTGTTCAGCATGCACCCCGAGGGGAACGCCGCCCCCGACCTGCCAGGGGTGACGATGGAGATCGGCGAGGGCGAGACAGGGACGGCGAAGGTGGACCTGATGCTCTCGCTCGCCCCCACCCCCGACGGGGTGCGCGGGGTGTGGCAGTACATCACCGACCTGTGGGACGAGGAGACCGTCGAACGGATCTCGGCGCACTTCGGCCACCTCCTGGCCGGCGCGGTGGCGCGCCCCGACACCCCCGTCGCCGCGCTGCCGCTGATGGACGCCGCGGAGGAGGCGTACGTCCTCCACGAGTTGAACCAGACGGCGATCGACTACCCGCGCGGCCTGGGCGTGCACCAGCTCTTCGAGGCGCAGGCCGACCGCACCCCCGCCGCGGCCGCCATCGTCCACGACGGCGAGCGGTGGAGCTATGCCCGCGTCGAATCCGCCGCGAACCGCCTCGCCCGCCGGCTGCGCGCGCTGGGGGTGGGGCCCGAGGTGAAGGTGGCGGTGTGCATGGAGCGCACGCCCGACCTGGTGGTGGCGCTCTACGGGGTGATGAAGGCCGGCGGCGCCTACGTTCCCGTGGACCCCGCGTACCCGGCCGACCGCATCGGCTTCATGGTGGAGGAGTCGGGCGCGCCGGTGGTGCTCACCCACGCGTCGCTGGCCGGCACGCTTCCGCCCACCGACGCCCGCGTGCTGCGCGTGGATGCGGACCGGGCGGAGGTGGACGCGGAGCCCGACGGGCGGCTCGACCTGGCCGTGGACGAGCGGAGCCTGGCGTACGTGATCTACACCTCCGGCTCCACCGGCCGGCCGAAAGGGGTGCAGATCGAGCACCGCGGCACCGTGGCGCTCCTGCACTGGCTGCGCGAGCACGTGAGCGACGCCGAGCGCCGCGCCGTCCTCGCCTCCACCTCCGTCTCCTTCGACGTTTCGATCGCGGAGATCTTCGGCACCCTCTCGTGGGGCGGATCGATCGTCCTGGTCCGCAACGCCCTGTCGCTGAAGGAGATGGCGGAGCCGGTGGTGCTGGCCAGCATGGCCCCCAGCGCCGCCGCCGAGCTGCTGCGCACCGACGGCATCCCCCCCACGCTGCGGCGCCTGAACCTGGGCGGCGAGGCGCTCCCCGCCGCGCTCGCCGAGGGGCTGCACGCGCTGGGGACGCTGGAGACGGTGGGCAACTACTACGGGCCGACGGAAGACACCACCTACTCCACCTGGTCGTTCGTGCCGCCCGGCGCGGAGCGCGTGCTGGTGGGCCGCCCCGCCGCCAACACCCGCGCGTACGTGCTGGACGATCGGCAGCGGCCGGTGCCGTTCGGCGTGGCGGGCGAGCTGTGGCTGGCCGGCGCCGGGGTGTCGCGCGGCTACCACCGCCGGCCCGCGCTCACCGCCGCCAGCTTCCGCCCCGACCCGTTCTCGGGCGAGCCCGGGGCGCGGATGTACCGCGTGGGCGACCGCGTGCGCTACCGCCCGGGCGGCGAGCTGGAGTACCTGGGCCGCCTCGACTTCCAGGTGAAGATCCGCGGCCACCGCATCGAGCCCGGCGAGGTGGAGGCCGAGCTGGCGCGCAACCCCCACGTGCGGCAGGCGGTGGTCGCCGTGCGCGGCGAGGGCGCGGGCGCGCGGCTGGTGGCCTGGGTGGTCCCGCGCCGCCACGCCGCCGCGCCGCCCGCCGCCGAGCTGCGCGGCTGGCTCCGCGCGCGGGTCCCCGAGTACATGATCCCCGCGGCGTTCGTCCCGCTGCCCGAGCTCCCGCTGTCGCCGAACGGAAAGATCGACCGCATGCGCCTGCCGGAGCCCGACCCCGAGCGCCCCGCCGACTCGGCGCCGGCGACCACGATGGAGCGCACCGTGGCGCGGGTGTGGGAGGAGGTGCTGGGCACCCCCGGCGTGGGGCTGGACGACAACTTCTTCGAGATCGGCGGGCACTCGCTGCTGCTGGCGCGGGTGCAGGAGCGCCTGCACGACGTGCTGGGCCGCCCCGTGTCGGTGATCGACCTGTTCCAGTTCTCCACCGTCCGCGCCCTCTCCGCCCACCTCGACCAGCCCGCGGGCGACGGCGCCGCGAAGCCCGACACCACCGCCGCGGAGACGGGGCAGGACCGCGCGGCGCTGCGGCGGGAGATGCTGCGGCGGGGGCGGCGGTAGGGGCGGCGATAGACGCATCGACAGCGAGGCATTGGTGCGGAGGGGAGACGTCGGCGCATGCGGCGGCGGCCCCCTCCCCCCGGCCCCCTCCCCGCGCTCCGCGCGCGCTCCGCGGGGGAGGGGGGGAACGGAACGGCAACGGCGGGAGCGGCGACGCGCGAAGGATTTTCCCGATCAACCTCTTCCGGAACGGGATGAGGTCGACGCCCTGCGGCGGCCGCAGAGGGCGCGACACCGCCGAAGCGCACCGAAGCATCCCCCCGCGTCACCCCCTCCCCCGCGGAGCGCGGGGAGGGGGCGGGGGAGGGGGCCGCCGCAGCATGCGCCACGCCCGGGCGAACAACGAGAAGTGCTTACGCTACACATAGATGGAGTACGCATGACCAGCATCGAGCAGCCGGAACAGACGCACGACATGGACGCCGACGCACAGAACGGCAGTGCGGGCGGCGAGTGGGACGTGGCGGTGATCGGGGTGGCGCTGCGCTTTCCGGGCGCGGACGACCCCGAGGCCTTCTGGCGCAACCTGCGCGAGGGCACCGACTGCATCACCTTCTTCGCCGACGACGAGCTGCGCGCCGCCGGCTACCCGGACGAGGTGCTCGGCAACCCCGCGTTCGTGAAGGCCACGGGGAAGCTGGGCGACGTGGAGCACTTCGACGCCGCGTTCTTCGGCTACTCCCCGCGCGAGGCGGAGACTCTGGAGCCGTCGCACCGCATCTTCCTGGAGTGCGCCTGGGAGGCGATGGAGGACGCCGGGTGGGACCCCGCGCGCATCCCCGGCGCCGTCGCGGTCTACGCCGGCGCGGCGGGGACGGGCTACAGCGAGCGCCACGTGCGCGGCAACCCCCAGGTGATGGCCGCCACCGGCGACTTCCAGCTCAAGCTGAACAGCGCCAGCGACTTCCTGGCCACCCGCGTGGCCTACAAGCTGGACCTGCGCGGCCCCGCCGTGAGCGTGCAGACCGGGTGCAGCACCTCGCTCGTCGCCATCCACCTGGCCGCCCAGTCGCTGCTGCGCGGCGAGGCCGACGTGGCGCTGGCCGGCGGCGCGTGCGTGCAGGTGCCCGTGGTCAGCGGCTACATGCACTCCCCCGGCGGCATCATGTCGCCCGACGGGCACTGCCGCACCTTCGACGCGCGCAGCGGCGGCGCCATCGGCGGCAACGGGATCGGCGTGGTGGTGCTCAAGCGCGCCGCCGACGCGCTGCGCGACGGCGATCCCATCCGCGCGGTGATCCGCGGCAGCGCCGTGAACAACGACGGCGCCGCCAAGGTCGCCTTCAGCGCGCCCGGCGTGGAAGGGCAGGCGGCGGTGATCGGCGAGGCGCTGGCGCTGGCGGGGGTCGAGCCCGACACCGTGGGCTTCGTGGAGACGCACGGCACCGCCACCGAGCTGGGCGACGTGATCGAGGTCGCCGCGCTCACCCGCGCCTACCGCGCGTCGACCGAGCGCGCCGGCTTCTGCGCGCTGGGGGCGGTGAAGAGCAACGTGGGCCACCTGGACAGCGCCGCCGGGGTCGCCGGCTTCATCAAGGCGGTGCTGGCGCTGGAGCATGGCGAGATCCCCCCGGTCGTCCACTTCACCGCGCCCAACCCGCGGCTGGAGCTCGCCGGGAGCCCCTTCTACGTGGCCGACCGGCTGATCCCGTGGGAGACGGACGGCCACCCGCGCCGCGCCGGCGTGAGCTCCTTCGGCGTCGGCGGGACGAACGCGCACGTGGTGCTGGAGGAGGCGCCCGCGCGGGCGCCGTCCGGCCCCTCGCGCCCGTGGCAGCTCCTCGCCGTCTCCGCGCGCGGCGCCGCCGCGGCCGAGCGGGCGGCGGCGCGGCTGGCGGACCATCTCCAGGCCCATCCCGAGCTGCCGCTGGCGGACGTCGCCCACACTTTGCGCGAGGGCCGCCGCGCCTTCGCGCACCGCCGCATCGCCGTCGTCCGCCAGGGCGAGGACGCGGCGGCGGTGCTGGGCGGCGCGATCCCCGAGCGGGTGGCGCGGGGCGTGGCCGAGGCGGGCTCGCCCTCCGTCGCCTTCCTCTTCCCCGGGCTCGGCGACCACTACCCCAACATGGCGCGCGGGCTGTACGAGGCCGAGCCCGCCTTCCGCGCGGAGGTGGACCGTTGCGCCGAGATCCTCCGCCCGCTGCTGGGCGCGGACCTGCGCGAGACCCTCTTCCCCGGCGACGCGCCGTCGGACGAGCCGGCGGCGGGCGGGTTCGACCTGCGCGCGATGATGCGGAAGCCGGAATCGGATCCCGCGGCCGAGCGGCTGAACCGCACCGAGCTCGCCCAGCCCGCCGTGTTCGTCATCGACTACGCGCTGGCGAAGCTGTGGATGAGCTGGGGGATCGTTCCCGAGGCGGTGATCGGCCACTCGCTGGGCGAATACGCGGCCGCCGCGATCGCCGGCGTCCTCTCGCTGGAGGACGCACTGACGCTGGTGGCCGAGCGCGCGAAGCTGATCCAGCCGCTTCCCGGCGGGGCGATGCTGGCCGTGTCGCTCGACCCCGCCGCCGTGCGCCCCCACCTCGCGGCGGACGTGGCGATCGCCACCGTGAACGCCCCCGGCCTCTCCGTGGTCGCCGGGCCGGACGAGGCGGTGGCGGCGCTGGAGGCGCGGCTCTCCGCCGCGGGCGTCGTGGCGCGGCGGCTGCCGACGACGCACGCCTTCCACACGCCGATGCTGCGTCCCGCCGCCGAGCGCCTGACGGAGCTCGCCTCCGCCGCGCGGCTGCGCCCGCCGAGCATCCCCATGGTCTCCAACGTCACCGGTACCTGGATCACCGACGCCGAGGCGACCGATCCCGGCTACTGGTCGCGCCACATGCTGGGCACCGTGCGCTTCGCCGAGGGCGTGGGCGAGCTGCTGAAGGAGCCCGGCCGCGTGCTGCTGGAGGTGGGCCCGGGGCAGACGCTGGGCACCTTCGTCCGCCAGCGTCCCGGGGAGGGGGAAGAGGCGCCCGCGGCAGTGATCCACTCGCTGCGCTACGCCTACGACCGCCGCCCCGACCAGGCGGTGCTGCTGGAAGCCCTCGGGCGGCTCTGGCTGGCCGGCGTGGCGCCGGACTGGACCGCGTTCCGTGGCGGCGAGCGGCGCCGGCGCGTCCATCTCCCCACCTATCCGTGGGAGAAGCAGCGCTACTGGGTCGATCCCCCCGCGTGGACGGAGGACGGATCGTCCGTCGCCGACCGCGGCAGGCGCGCGGACCCGGCGGAGTGGACCTCCATCCCCACCTGGAGCCGCACGCTCGCCGCGCCGCCGTCCGCGGACGCGGGCGCCGTCCTCCTGGTCCACGACGGCACCGGGGCGGGGGAGGCGCTCGCAACGGCGTTGTCGGGGGATGACGATCGCACCGTGACCGTCGCGCGCTTCGGCGCGACGTTCGGGCGCGGCCCGGACGGCTTCACCGTGCGCGCGGCGGAGCGCGACGACTTCCGCGCGCTGGCGGGCGCGGTGGCGGACGCGGCGCCGCGGGTCGTCATCTACGCCGCCAACGATCCCATCGCCTTCCTGCTGCTGGCCGGCGCGCTCGCGCACGCGGGCATCGCCGCGCGCCTGGTCGCCGTCACCCGCGAGGCGCAGGAGGTGACCGGGGCGGAGGCGGTGGACGCGCGCGCGGCGGCGCTGCTGGGCGCCTGCCGCGTGGTTCCGCAGGAGCACCCATCGCTTCCCTGCCGCGTGGTCGACGTCGTCGCCGGCGTCCCGGCGGACCGCGTCGCGGCGGAGGTGCTGGCGGAGGCGGACGACCTGGTGGCCGCGCTGCGCGGGCGGCACCGCTGGGCGCGCGGCTTCCGCTCCGTGCGCGCGGGGCGCCCGGCGGCGGCGTTGCGCGAGGGCGGCGTCTACGTCTTCGTCGGGGGGATGGAAGGGCGCAACGCACCCCTCGCCCGCGCCGTGGCGGCGGTGCCCGGCGTGCGCATCGCCGTGGTGGATGAGCGGATCCCCAACCTGGGCGAGCTCGACTTCTACCTTTCCATGCTCACCGACGAGAACCCCGCGCGCATCGCCGGCGAGGCGGTGAAGGCGCTGGCCGCCACCGGCGCCGAGGTGCGCGTGGAGCGCGCGGACGGGCCGGGCGGGCTGCGCACCGCGCTCCGCCGCATCGAAGAGCACTGGGGCCGCGTCGACGGGATCGTGCACTCCCCCGCCGTCGACCTCGACCTCGCCGCGGTGGACGAGGCGAACGCCGCCGCGTGGGGGCTGGAGCTGGACGAGCTGCAGGCGCAGCTCGCCGGGCTGAACGCCGCGCTCGCCGGTCGCACCCCCGACTTCGTGCTGGTGGAATCGTCGCTCGCGGGCGTGCTGGGCTCGTTCGGCCGCGTGCGCGTGGCGATGGCGAACGCGCTGACCGACGCCGCCGCGCTCGCGTCCGCCGCGGCGGGGACGCCGTGGACCAGCGTCGCGTGGGACCGCTGGACCGCCGGCCCGCTCCCCGAGGGCGACGACCTGTGGATCGGCGCCGACGACGTGGCCCCCGCGCTCGCCGCGGTGCTCTCGCTCGCCGGCGAGCCGAACGTGCTCGTCTCCACCGGCAGCCTGGACGAGCGCATCCGCCAGGGTGCCCGCGCGGCCGCCGAATCCGCCGCCCCCACCCAGCTCTACGCGCGCCCCGACGACCTGGCGACGGCGTACGCGGCACCGTCCAACGAGGTGGAAGAGCGCATCGCCGACGTGTGGCAGGGCCTGCTGGGCGTGGAGCACGTGGGCGTTCACGACGACTTCTTCGCGCTCGGCGGCCACTCGCTCCTCGCCACGCAGATCATCGCGCGGCTCAAGGACATGTTCGAGCTGGAGCTGCCGCTGAAGGTGATCTTCGAGGCGCCGACGGTGGCGAAGATGGCCGTGCTGGTGGAGGAAGCCATCCTCGCCGAGATCGACGAGCTGAGCGACGACGAGGCGGCGGAGCTGGTGGGGTAGGGGAGGGCAGGCGGAACG
>Ga0190275_10001909_pt1 | contig 15226 bp, 20 predicted proteins | sample Popmic550T_FD_133745 | JGI IMG/M metagenome (GOLD analysis project Ga0190275, IMG submission 133745) | Populus adjacent soil microbial communities from riparian zone of Yellowstone River, Montana, USA - 550 T | ecosystem: Environmental > Terrestrial > Soil > Riparian zone > Trees stand | place...
TCACGTCAGACCGCCTTCATCCTGTTGTTGCGCGCCTCGTGCGTGAGCTCGGCGAGGCGAGCTCCTCGAGAAGCGGCGGCAGGTACATGCCGAAGCGTCCGCGATACCCCTTGCGCAAGCCGTACCAGCCCCCGAGCGGATTCTCCTCCGATCGCCCCCACGCCTCGACCGTCCCCTCCTTCGCCATCTTCTGCTCGTCGGCGGCGCCGAGATCCATCCAGTCGCCGTGCGCCGCCTTCAGCATCGCCTGGAGATCGTCGATCGCACGCGCGTCGTAGCTCAGCTTCGTCGACCCCACCTGGCAGACGAGTGCCGGCGGATCAGCCGTGTCGTCGCGATACATCTGGTACTCCGACGACCCGGGCGGGGTCTTCAGGATCCACGGATCCTCACGCGTGCCGCTTCCGGCCATCAGGCGTCGTACCGCCGGTGGAGCATCAGCGCGTTGCCGTCGGGATCCTTGAACCAGGCCTGTCTGCAGACGCTCGTCTCGATCGTCTCGCCGTCGAACTGGACGCCCTTGGACTCGAGCTCGGCTCGAGCGGCGTCGACGTCGGGCACACGCAGTGCAAGACCCGCCGGCGAGGGCGTGAAAGGCTGCCCGATGCTCGAGGGATCGAAGACGTCGAGCGTCACCTGGCCGCAGCGCAGCTCAAGGTCGCTCTCGCCTTCAGTCTCGATCTCGAGGCCGAGCGTCTCCGTGTAGAAGCGCTTCGCCCGCGCGATGTCCTGCGTCAGGAACGACACGAAGTCGACATGCTCGACGCGCATCACGGCATCGTCCCGTCCGGGTACGGCCCGTAGCGGCGGTGCAGGAGGATGCGGTTGCCCGCAGGATCGTTGACACCGGCACCTTTGCATGCGCCCGAGTCCCACATGTCGCCGACTTCGACGCCCGCCGCCTCGAGCGTCGCTTTCGCGTGCGCGACGTCACGAACGCGCAGCGCGATGGTCGAGGGCGGAAGCGCGGCGAACTCGTAGTCGTGCGTGTGCGGGGTCATGACGGCGAGCGTCACGTTTCCTGCCTCGTACTCGACCCAGTCGTCGGCCGGTGAGTTCGGGTTGCGCCGCAGTCCGAGCAGCTCACCGTAGAAGCGGTTCGCCTCGTCCATGTCCGTCACCGGAACGCGGATGTAGTCGACGCGCTCGACGCCGATCATTCTGGCTCGTATCGCCGGTGGAGCATCAGCACGTTCCCGTCCGGATCGGTGAAGTGCGCCATGTGGCATACCCCGGTGTCGAACGTCTCGCCGTGGAACTCCACGCCGCGCTCGCCCAGCTCGCCGCGCGCAGCCTCGACATCGGCCACGCGAAGCGCGATCGGCGCCGTGTGCGGCCCTCGAAACTCCTGGCCGATGTTGGTCGGATCCATGAGATAGAGGAACGCGTTCTCGCCGAGCCGGAACTCTGGCCACGAGCCTTCGCCCGTCTGCTCGAGGCCGAGTGCGTCGCGGTAGAACGCCGTCGAGCGCTCGAGATCGGTGACCGGCACCGAGACGAAGTCAGCCCGCTCGACGATCACGACGCGTCGTTCGAATACTGCGCGTAGCGCTTGTGCAACGTCAGGGGATTGCCGTCGGGGTCGGTGAAGTTGGCCATGTGGCAGACGCCGGTGTCGAAGGTCTCACCCTGGAACTGGACCCCCCTGGCCTCGAGCTCGGCCCGCGCAGTCGGCACGTCGTCGACCTGAAGCAAGACGATGCTGTTGGCCTGCGGCTGGTAGTCGGCGCCGAACTGCGAGGGCTGCCAGATCGCGAAGCAGGTGCCACCGACCCAGAACTCGTAGCGGGCATTGGCGTCGGGTGGGAGGCCGAGTGTCTCGACGTAGAACTCCCGGGAGCGCTCCGCATCCGTCGACGGGATGCCGACGACGTCGACCTTGCTGATTGGACTGGCCAACGGGCTCCCTAACCCACTGAGCCTTCCATCTGCAGCTGGATGAGGCGGTTCATCTCGACGGCGTACTCGAGCGGGAGCTCCTTCGTGATCGGCTCGACGAAGCCGGACACGATCATCGCGCTCGCCTCGGCCTCGGAGAGGCCGCGGCTCATGAGGTAGAAGAGCTGCTCCTCGCCGATCTTCGAGACGGTGGCTTCGTGCCCGAGCTCCACGTCGTTCTCGTCGACCTGGATGTACGGATACGTGTCCGAGCGCGACTCGTCGTCGAGGATCAGCGCGTCGCAGACGACCTTCGACTTCGAGCCCACGGCGCCCTTTGCCACCTCGAGCAGCCCGCGGTAGCCGGCGCGCCCACCGTCCTTCGAGATCGACTTGGACGTGATCACGGACGACGTGCGCGGGGCGACATGAACCACCTTGCCGCCCGCGTCCTGATGCTGGCCCTTCCCGCCGAACGCAATCGACAAGACCTCGCCGTGCGCGCGCTCTCCCATGAGCCAGATCGCCGGGTACTTCATGGTGACCTTGGAGCCGAGGTTTCCGTCGACCCATTCCATCGTCGCGTCCTGGTAGGCGACGGCGCGCTTCGTCACGAGGTTGTAGACGTTGTTCGACCAGTTCTGGATCGTGGTGTACCGGCAGCGGCCGCCCTTCTTGACGATGATCTCGACCACCGCCGAGTGCAGCGAGTCCGACGAGTAGATCGGTGCGGTGCAGCCCTCGACGTAGTGCACGTACGCGTCCTCGTCGACGATGATCAACGTGCGCTCGAACTGGCCCATGTTCTCCGCGTTGATGCGGAAGTAGGCCTGGAGCGGCATCTCGATGCGGACGCCCGGCGGCACGTAGATGAACGAGCCGCCCGACCACACGGCCGAGTTGAGCGCCGCGAACTTGTTGTCGTTCTGCGGGATGATCGTGCCCATGTACTGCTTGACGATGTCCTCGTGCTCGCGCAGAGCCGTGTCCATGTCGAGGAAGATCACGCCCTTTGCTTCGAGGTCGGCCTGGAGCTTGTGGTAGACGACCTCGGACTCGTACTGGGCGCCGACGCCCGCGAGGTACTTCTTCTCCGCTTCCGGGATCCCGAGCTTGTCCCACGTGTCGAGGATCTCGGCCGGCAGGTCCTCCCATGAGTCCGCCTGCTTCTCGGTCGGCTTGATGTAGTAGTAGATGTTCTCGAAGTCGATCCCGGAGAGGTCGGCTCCCCAGTTCGGCATGGGGCGCGCGAAGAAGTAGTCGAGCGACTTGTGCCGGAACTGCCGCATCCACTCCGGCTCCTTCTTGTGCTCGGCGATCGCCTCGACGACCTCGTGCGAGATTCCTCTCCCCGACTTGAAGAAGTAGTCCTTCGCCTCGTCGGGGTTCGAGAACCCGTACTTGTAGTCGGAGCGGATCCCTCGGACGACCTCGGTCTCGTGCGTCGAGCTCATTCGCCACCTCCGACTTCGGCGGGGATGAAGGCTTCATAACCCTCCGCCTCGAGCTTGTGCGCGAGCTCGGGGCCACCGTCGGCGACGATCCGTCCGCCGACGAAAACGTGCACGAAATCCGGGGTGATGTAGTCGAGGATGCGCTGGTAGTGCGTGATCACGAGCGCGCCGGTCTCGGGGCCGACGAGCTTGTTCACGCCGTTCGCGACGATCCTCAGCGCGTCGATGTCGAGGCCCGAGTCCGTCTCGTCGAGGACCGCGATCTTGGGCTTCAACATGGCCATCTGCAGGATCTCGACACGCTTCTTCTCACCGCCCGAGAAGCCGTCGTTCAAATACCTCGAAGCGAGTTCGCGTGGCACCTTCAGCTCCTCCATCGCCGCGAGCAAGTTGGTGCGGAACTCGGGAATCGGCACCGGGTCCTCCTCGCCGCCGCTCGCTGCCTTGCGATTCGCGTTGATCGCGCTGCGCAGGAAGCTCGTCACCGTCACCCCGGGAATGGCGTGCGGGTACTGGAACGCGAGGAAGAGCCCGCGCTGCGCGCGCTCGTCGGCACCGAGCTCCGTCAGGTCCTCGCCGTCGAAGAGGATCTCGCCCTCGGTGACCTCGTACGCGGGATGACCCATCAGGGCGTAGGCGAGCGTGGACTTCCCCGATCCGTTCGGGCCCATGATCGCGTGCTTCTGCCCCAGGTCGACCTCGAGGTCGACACCCTTGACGATCTCGGTGCCGTCCTCCAGGGCGACGTGCAGATTCCTGATCTCGAGCTGTGCCATACGGAAGGAGAACCTCCTCGACGTGGAGCCGGCAGGCCTAACTGCTCGGCTCTCGCATGGTACCCGCAGGTTTCTTCTTGCCGTTCGGTTGGTAAGGTGGGCCCATGCCGTTCGGTATCTCGCTACCAGAGCTTCTGATTCTGCTGATCGTCCTTCTGCTCGTCTTCGGGGCAAAGCGCCTGCCGGAGATGGGTCGCTCGCTCGGCAAGGGAATGCGCGAGTTCAAGGACTCGGTGTCGGGGATCGACGAACCGGTCGCGACCACGACGACAACGACCCCGACGCGCGTCGAGCTTCCGTCCGCTACGCCCGAGCATCACCTTCCGCCCGACGACGCGGAAGCACAAGCACGGGCCGAGCGGGAACGCGTCAGCTAGGGAGCTTTCTCAATGTTCCGTCGGTGGCGGCCTCCGCGCCGTCTCGATCACGGTGAGGAGGCCACACTCGTCGAGCACCTCGACGAGCTCCGTTCGCGATTGGTGATCGCGCTCTTCGCGATCATCCCGATCTTCATCGTGACGTTCGCCTTCCACGAGCAGATCATGGAATGGCTCACGGCTCCTCTTCCCGACGACCGCCGCCTCGTCACGCTCGGGGTGACGGAGCCTTTCACGACCTCTGTCAAGGTGAGCCTGATCGCGGCGATCGCCTTCGCGCTTCCGATCCTCCTCTGGCAGGCGTGGGCCTTCTTCGCCCCTGCCGTGCAGCCCCACTTCGAGCGTGTCGTGCTCGTCCTGGTCGGGCTCGGCACGGTGCTGTTCGTGTGCGGCGTGGCGTTCATGTACACGATCGTGCTCCCGCGCGCGCTCGACTTCCTCACGTCGTACGACGACGAGCTGTACGACATCCAGATCCGCGCGAGCTACTACTACACCTTCGCGGCCATGACGCTGCTCGCCGGCGGCCTCGGCTTCCTCATGCCGATCTTCATCCTCGGGCTGGTGCGGCTGCGCGTGCTGACTTCGAGCCGACTGCGCAAGAACCGGAAGATCGCGTTCGTGGTGCTCCTTTGCTTCGCCATCCTGCTTCCGACCGTGGACCCGGTGTCGCTCGCGTTCGAGGTCGTGCCGCTGCTCCTGCTGTTCGAGATGTCGATCTGGGTGTCCGTCTTCATGGAACGCCGCTGGGAGCGTGCGTGGGCGGAGGAGTTCGTCGAGCCTGAGACCGCGTGGAGGTCGTAAGCGCGGACTGGGTGGTTCCCGTCGAGGGGCCACCGATCAAAGACGGAGCGGTCGCGTTCGGAGACGACGGGACGATTGCTGCGGTCGGGGCGCGCACGGACGTGGGCGCCGGCACGCACTACGCGAACGCTGTCGTCCTGCCCGGCTTCGTGAACGCGCACACGCACCTCGAGTACGCGGTCTACGCAGGGTTCGGCGACGGTCTGGGCTTCGCCGACTGGATCGGCCTCCACGTCCAGCGAAAGGCGCGAATCGGCCTCGAGGACATGGAAGCGAGCGCAAGGCTCGGGGCTCTCGCGTGTCTCGCATCCGGGATCACGACTGTCGGCGACTGCAGCTTCAGCGGGGCTGCAGCGACGGCGTGTGCAGACCTCGGCCTGCGCGGAACGATCTACCTCGAGGTCTTCGGCGCCGACGAGACGCCCATTCGGGACCGCTTCGAGCCGACGCGAGAGCGCCTCGCAGATCTGCCCCCGGATCTCGTCCGGATCGGGATCTCCCCTCATGCGCCGTACACGTGCACGATCGACCTCTAGCGTGCCGCCGGCGAGCTCGGGATCCCAGTCGCGACGCATCTCGCTGAAAGCGCGGCCGAGACGCAGTTCCTGCGAACGGGCACGGGAGCCTGGGAGTCGTTCGCCGAGATGCTCGTACCCCCGCCGGGAACGACGGGAATCCGGGCGCTCGCGGAGGCGGACCTACTCGATTCGAACGTCATCGCCGCGCACTGCGTCGAGGCTGACGAGGAGGAGATCGAGCTCCTCGCGACTCACGACGTCGCCGTCGCGCACTGCCCGCGGTCGAACGGGATCCTCGGCTGCGGGGTCGCGCCGCTCCGTGCGCTGATCGATGCCGGACTCCGCGTGTGCATCGCCACCGACAGCCCCGCATCGACACCGTCGTTCGACATGTTCGAGGAGATGCGGACGGCGATCGTCTTCGCGCGAACGCGAGAGCGACGGCCCGACGCCTTGACCGCCGCCGAGGCTCTCGAGCTCGCGACGCTCGGCGGTGCGCGCGCACTCGGACTCGACACCGAGCTCGGCTCACTCGTGCCCGGGAAGAAGGCCGATCTGACCGTTCTCTCCCTGGCCGACACGTCGTTCGTACCGTGGGAAGATCCTGTTACGGGAGCGGTGCTCGGCGGATCCCCGGAGCGCGTCGTCGCTACTCTCGTGTCCGGCAAACCGCGGTATGAGAAGGGAGGGAAGACATGGCTCGAGCTGATCGACGCCGCGCGCAGAGCGCGAGGCCGGCTGCTGCAGGACGCAGATCCGCCGTCGTAATCGAGGACACCATGTTCTTCCCCCGCCTTCGCAGACATGCGAAGTGGATGTTCCTGTTCCTCGCGCTCGCGCTCGGCCTCGGGTTCGTGCTCTTCGGCATCGGCGCAGGCGGCATTGGCCTCGGGAACCTTGCCGAGGGCGGCGGCACGAGCGGCGTTCCGTCCGTCTCGGATTCCGAGGCGCGCGTTATCGACAACCCGAAGGACGCCCAGGCGTTCAAGGATCTCTCCACGGCGCACCAGGCCGAGGGCAACACGGACGAGGCGATCGAGGCGATGGAGAGCTACATCGCGCTCAAGCCGAAGGACGCCGACGGCTTCCGCGAGCTCGCCGCGCTCTACCTTCAGCAGGCATCGACGGCGCAGGAGCGCGCGCAGATCTACCAGGTGCGCTCGGACTACCTGGCGCCCGGCTCGATCCGCGACACGATCTTCCAGCTCGGCGGCAGCCCGCTCGCGCCCGACCCGATCACGAACGCCGTGAGCACGTCCTACGACGCGGAGATCTCGGCGGCGGTGTCGGAGATCCAGTCCGCCTCGGCGCAGGCGGTCGAGCAGTACAGGCGCATCACGGAGCTGCAGCCGGATGATCCGACGGTGCAGCTCGAGCTCGCGCAGGCCGCTCAGTCGGCGAACGACACGGCGACGGTCATCGCCGCGTACGAGGCGTTCCTGAAGCTCGCACCCGACGACCCCACCGCACCCGAGGTCAAGCGGATCCTCAAGCAGTACAGGCAGTTCGGCCAGAGCGGCTAGCTGCGCAGGGATAGACTCGCCGCGTGAGGCCCGTCCTCCTCGTCGCGGCCGTACTTCTGGGAGCGCTCGGGCTCGTCCTCGCGGGCTGCGGGGGTACGGGCGGCTACACCAGCGAGGGAAGCCAGGGAGCGGGGAAGCAGCTGTTCACCCAATCCTGCGGCGGCTGCCACACGCTCGCCGACGCCGGCACGAACGGCCGGATCGGACCGAATCTGGACGACGCCTTCGCGCAGGCGCGCGAGGACGGCATGACGTCTGACACCTTCACCCAGGTCGTCGCGCAGCAGATCCGCTGGCCGATCGAGGAGACCTCGACGGGAGCACCGGGCATGCCGGGCATCGACCAGACGCTTCCGAAGTGCGAGGACGTCGAAGGTGACGCGTTCTGCGTCGACGACCAGGATGGTGCCGTCGATGACATCGCCGTGTATGTCGGCGCGGTCGCGGGAACCGGCGTGACGGCCGAGCAGCCGATGGACGGCATGTCGATCTTCACGGCGAACTGCGGCTCGTGCCACACGCTCGCCGACGCGGGAACGACCGGAGCGGTCGGCCCGAACCTGGATCAGGCGAGGCCTCCGAAGCCGCTGGTCGTCGACCGGGTGACGAACGGCCAGGGCGCGATGCCCGCCTTCAAGGATTCTCTCGATCCTCAGCAGATCGAGGCCGTCTCCGAGTACGTGGCGACGGCCGCCGGCAAGTAGGCCGTGGCGGAGCTCACGCGCGGCGATCTCCTCGCCCGCGCGGGTGCCGCGGCAGCGGTGGCCGCCCTCGGAGGCGTCGAGGCTGCAGACGGGGCGACGCGCCTTCGCACGTGGCGAGAGGTGCGCGCGCAGTTCGCGCTCGATCCCCGTCGCATTCATCTCGCCTCGTTCCTCCTCGCCGCGCACCCGAAGCCGGTTCGCGCTGCGATCGAGCGCCACCGACAAGCGCTCGACCGCGACGCGGTGACCTATCTGCATGCGCACGAGGACGGCCTCACCGACGCGGTGCGGTCGGCGGCCGCACGGTATCTCGACGTTCCGGCCCACGAGCTCGCGCTGACCGACTCGACCACGATGGGCCTCGGTCTTCTGTACCGCGGGCTCCAGCTCGGCGAGGACGACGAGGTGCTGACGACCGAGCACGACTTCTACGCCACGCATGAGGCGCTGCGAACCTCGGGCGCACGCGTGCGGCGAGTTCGACTGTACGACGATCCCCGGGCGGCCAGCGTCGACGAGATCGTCGGACGACTTCGCCGCGCGGTCACCGGTCGCACTCGCGTGGTCGCCGTGACCTGGGTGCACTCGAGCACGGGCGTGAAGCTGCCCGTGCGCCAGATCGCGGCGGCGCTCCCCGATCGTGTTCTCCTCTGCGTCGACGGCGTGCACGGCCTCGGTGCCGAGGCGGCGACCGTGAGGGAGCTCGGCTGCGACGCCTTCGTCTCGGGCTGCCACAAGTGGCTCTACGGGCCACGCGGCACGGGCGTCCTCTGGGCGAACGGGCGCATGCGCGAGCAACTGCGCCCGATCGTGCCCTCCTTCGACGGCTCGTCATACGGAGCCTGGCTTGCCGGTGGCGGCGCGACCGGGACGCCGGACGGCGCCCGCCTCACGCCCGGCGGCTTCCACTCCTTCGAGCACCGCTGGGCGCTCGCCGAGGCGTTCGCGTTCCACGCGGCGATCGGCCGAGCGAGAGTCGCAACGCGCGTGCGCTCGCTCGCGACGCAGCTCCAGCGCGAGCTCGGCGAGGTGCGTGGCGTGCGCCTGCGCACTCCGCGAGCGGCAGCGGTGTCAGCCGGGCTCGTCTGCTTCGAGGTCGCCGGCCGCTCGGCGGACGACGTCGTCGGCGCGCTGGCCGCGCGTCGCATCATCGCGAGCGTGACGCCCTACGCGACGCGCTACGTGCGGCTAGGGCCCGGCATCGTGAACTCGCCCGCGGACGTCACGGCCGCGGCCAGAGCGATCGCCTCACTCTGACGAGGAGTCCGTCGGGGGGGTCTGCGCCAGATCGACGACGACGTGCGTGACCGGCACGTCGAAGCGAGATCGCACCGACTCTACGACGCCCTTCTCGAGCCAGTTCGACCGCCCTGGCGGATGCGTGGAGATCACGATCTCGTTCGGCCCGAAGGTCCTCACGGCATCGTCGATAGCGACGAGCGGATCCCCGTCGCCGACGACGCCGCTCGCCTCGATGCCGACGGACGCGAGCCGTGCGAGGGTCGTGTCGAGGCGCTCCTGGGCGGCGGCGCGGGCGGGATCCTCGTCAGAGGTGTACGTCCTCAGACGCGAGTTGAGTGCCGGGCACACGACGAGGAACTGCGTGCGCTCCGTCAGCGCAAGCGTGCTGATCGTGCTGAGCAGCTCCTCTCCGGCGATGGTCTCGTTCGCGACGACGAGGACGCGGCGCTCGCCCGCGCCTCCCAGCTGCGTCACCCGAGCGGCCTCGCGAGCCGGCTCGCGGTGGCGCAGGAACAGAGTGACCGCCAGGGCCGAGAGCGCGAGGAAGGTGATGAACCCGAGCAGCGTCGACGCAGCAGACGCGAGCACGATCAGCGCGAAGGCGCCGATGGTGAGCAGCAGGAACCGGAAAGCCGCAGCCTCGCTTCGGAAAGGGCTCTCCATACCGAGGCGCTAGAGGAGGTAGACCGTCGCGTACACGACGATCCACATCACGTCGACGAAGTGCCAGTAGATCCCGGGAAGCTCGACACCGTGGTGATGCTCGGGCGAGTAGTGGCCGCGGAAACCCCGGATGATCACCATCAGCAGCAGACTCAGCCCGACGAAGACGTGCGCTCCGTGCAGGCCGGTCAGTCCGAAGAACACGGATGCGAACGCGCCGTCGCCCGTGTTGAAACCGACGTTCAGGTACTCCACGACCTGGGTGAGCAGGAAGGCGAACCCCATGAGGAACGTCAGCACCATCCCCGCGAGGAAGCCGTTCCGCTCGCCGCGCTTGATGCACTGAAGCGCCCAGTGCATCGTGAAGCTCGAGGTCACCAGGATCGCGGTGTTCACGCCGGCCACGAAGACCGGGAAGTGGTACGGCTCCGGCGGCCAGTGATCCGGCGCTCCGGGGTTGACGACGCGCACGAAGAAGTACGCGGCGAAGAAGGAGCCGAAGAGCATGATCTCCGACCCGATGAAGAGCAGCATGCCGAGCGTGCGCGGGTCGACACGCGAGCTCTGATTCGCGGGCGGCGGGCCGTGATGGTCGTCGTGCTGCCCGTGCAGCGGCTCGGCGTGCGCCGTCACGCGGTCGCACCGACGAGCTCTTCGACGACGACGTGCTGCACAGGCACTCCGGTCTGCGCTCGCAACCGACCGACCAGGTCTCGCCGAAGCCAGCCGGAGCGCTCGCCCGGGAACGTCGAGACGATGATCTCGTCCGTCCGCTCGTCCTGCACGTGCTCCATCGCCGCGGTGAACGGATCCGGATGCGCGATCTGGCCGTGCACGTCGAGGCCCTCCGAGCGGAGGAGCGAGAGCGCGGCACGAAGCCGGCGCTCGGCGTCCATGTGGTCGCCGGGCGACGCGTCGCTCTGCGGGCAGACGATCAGGAAGCTCGCGGCGCTTTCGTTCGCTCGCTGACGGATCCGGTCGAGGAGCGGCTCGCCGAGAACCGTCTCGTTCGCGAGGACGAGCACATTCGCGCCGGCGCGTCCCGTGACGTCCGAGACGACGTGCTGGACCGGGCGATCGCCGGCGACGCGACGGATCTCCTCCACGAGGTTGCGGCGCAGCCATCCCGACGTCGTCTCCGGATGCGTCGACACGACGATCTCGGCGATGTCTTCGGCGGCGAGTGCATCGTTCACCGCAGCGAGGGGCTCCTCGTCGTAGACGGCGCCGTAGGCCGGAATTCCGACGAGGCGCAGGGCGGCGAGAATGCGGTCGAGCCTGCGCGCGGCTGCGGCGCGCCGCGAGTCGCGGTAGACGACGTAGCCTCGGCGCGGCTGCGTGACGGGAGCCACGACCATGACGCGAATCGGCCCTCGCTCGGAGCGTTCCCGAAGCACGTCGATCAGCTCGGAGCCCACGAGCGTCTCGTTGGCGACGACGAGGACGCTGGGCGCGGCAGGACTCATGCGTGCACCTCTTCCCGGTCCTGCGCAGCGGCCTCCTTCGCGGGTTCGAGGATGGCGTGTCGCGCGCCCGGAACGCCGTACTCGTACGGCCCGCCGACGATCTGCGGGATCTCGTCGAAGTTGAAGATCGGCGGGGGCGACGACACCTGCCACTCGAGCGTCCGCGCGTGCCAGGGATTCGCCGCGGCGATCGGGCCGCGCTGCCAGCTCGTGATCATGTTGTAGACGAAGATCACGAACGAGGCCCCGAGCACGAAGGACGCAATCGAGATGAAGAGGTTCATGCTGCCGAATGCCTCCTCGTAGTCGAAGACCCGGCGCGGCATCCCGCGGAGGCCCACGTAGTGCATCGGGAAGAACGTCGCGTTGAAGCTCAGGAAGGTCAGCCAGAAGTGCCACTTGCCGAGCGTCTCCGAGTACATCCGGCCGGTCATCTTCGGGAACCAGTAGTAGACCCCGGCGTAGATCGTGAAGACCGATCCGCCGAAGAGCACGTAGTGGATGTGCGCGACGATGAAGTACGTGTCAGAAGCGGCGATGTCGATCGGCACCGAGCCGAGGTAGATCCCGGAGAGCCCGCCGATCACGAACATCGTCACGAAGCCGAGCGCGAACAGCATCGGCGTCGTCAGGTGGATACGCCCTCGCCAGAGCGTGGCGACCCACGAGAAGACCTTGATGCCCGTCGGGATGGCGATCAGGAGGGTCGTGATCATCATCGGCACGCGCAGCCAGTCCGCCATGCCGGCGACGAACATGTGGTGGGCCCACACGGAGAACCCGAGGACGAGGATTCCGAGCAGGGACAGCGCCATCAGGCGGTAGCCGAAGATCGGCTTGCGCGACATCGTCGAGATGACCTCGGAGACGATCCCGAAGCCGGGCAACATCATGATGTAGACGGCCGGGTGACTGTAGAACCAGAAGATGTGCTGGTAGCCGAGGACGTAGCCGCCGTCCTCGGGCACGAAGAAGCTCGTGTGCATGATCCGGTCGAACATCACGAAGAACTGCGAGCCCGCGATGAACGGCGTCGCGAGCACGACGAGCAGTGACGTCGTGAAGTTCGCCCAGACAAGGAGCGGCATGCGCCAGAACGTCATCCCGGGCGCGCGCATCGTGATGATCGTCACGAGGAAGTTGAGGGCCGTCAGGATCGACGACGCACCCGCCCACTGGACGCCCATGTTGAAGAACGTCTGTCCCATCGGCTGGCCCTCGGCTAACGGCGCGTAGCCCGTCCAGCCGGCGCCAAATGCGCCACCCGGGGCGAAGATGCTCGCGACGAACATGATCCCGGCGATCGGGAGTAGCCAGAACGAGAGCGCGTTCAGGCGCGGGAATGCCATGTCCGGCGCGCCGAGCATCAGCGGCACGGCGAAGTTCGCGAGCCCCGCGAACGCCGGGATGATGAACAGGAAGATCATCAGCGTCGCGTGGACCGAGACGAGCCCGTTGTACTGCTGTGAGTCCACGAACTGGAGACCCGGCTGCGCGAGCTCCGCGCGGAAGAGCATCGCCGCGAGCCCGCCGATCGTGAAGAACACGAACGTGGTGACGAGGTACTGCACCCCGATCACCTTGTGATCGGTGTTCACGCGGAAGTAGTCCTTCCACGTACGCGCGCCGTGCCCCGAGTGATCCTCGGGCTCCGTCGGGCGCCCGGCGATGTAGTGGAGCCAGTAGTCGAACGAGCCAATGCCGGCCAGGAAACCGATGGGCGCGAGCACCATCGCTCCCACGACCAGGATCACCTCGGAGTTCCAGAGCGGATCCCAGCCCCACCACCAGCGCAGGGTGAGCACGAGGAGCGTCCCGATGGCGAACCCGGCGAGCGCCATCCACGCCCCACGCACGAGGCCCGGGCCGAAGAACGTCCTGTGCGTCGACCCGTGCGGCGGCTCGAAGTGGGCCGGATAGCCGGTGGCGGGCTGCTCGGGATGGGTCGCGGTCACGTCCGCTGCTCCTCGATCCACTCGTCGAACTCCGCCGGGGTCACGACCCGCGCCTTCGCACGCATGGTCGCGTGCCCGAGGCCGCACAGCTCGGTGCAGACGACCGTGTACTCGCCCATCTCGTCCGGCGTCACGTAGATCTCTGTCTCGATTCCGGGCACCGCATCCATTTTCTGTCCGAAGTTCGGCACCCAGAACGAGTGGATGACGTCGACGGCCTCCATCGTGAAGTGGGCCTGCCGGTCGACCGGGAGCACGAGCTCACCGGTCTCGAACTCGCCGAGCTCCGGATAGCGGAACTTCCAGGCGAACTGCTGGCCGATTGCGCGAACCTCGAGCGCGTCTCCACGGGCCTCTGCGTTCTTCGACATCACCACTGCACTCACTATGCCGAGCGCAATGACGAGAATCGCGGGAACGGCCGTCCACGCGATCTCGAGCCCGGTATGGCCGTGGATCGGCGGCCCTTCGGCGTCGTCGTCCGGCGGGACGCGCCACTTCCAGACCGAGTAGACGACGACCGCGCCGACGATCGCGAAGATCGCGACGGACATCCACGTCGCGAACCAGTAGATCGCCTGGATCCGGTCGAACTCCTCGCTCGCGGAGTCTGGCAACCACTGGAAGAGGACGGCCACGAGCGCGACGGCAACGCCGATCACCAAGCCGATCGCGACGAGCTGCACGATCCCCTTGCGCACCGGTGCCGAGCCTACTCCAAGCACCCAACTGGACGTGGTTCGAACCGCGTGCGGCCCGCGTGCGAACCAGTGGCGTTCGTCAACCACGACTGGAGGACTTCTCGTGAAGAAGACCTATGCACTTTCCGCCATCGTCGCCGCACTGAGCGTGCTCGCGTTCGGCGTCGTCTCGGCAACCGCTGGCTCGTCTCAGAACATGCCGGCCGCCCATCCACAGGGTCACGCGTCGATGGCGCAGGGCCTGACGCAGTCGGATCTGCGTTCACTGCTCGGGCGTCAGCTCGGCGAGCACGCCGCGCTCGCGATGAACGCGACGAATCTCGGCGTCACCGGCTCGCCGGCGTTCCCGGCCGCCGCCAAGGCACTCGACCGCAACTCGGTCGCGCTTTCGAAGTCGATCACTGCGGTGTACGGCAAGGCCGCCGGCAAGGCGTTCCTGGACGGCAAGTTCCAGTGGCGCGCCCACATCGGCTTCTTCGTCGACTACACCGTCGGGCTCGCGAAGAAGGACATGGCCATGCAGAACAAGGCCGTCGCGAACCTCAAGCGCTACACGGTCGAGCACGGCAAGCTGCTCGGCGGCGCAACGGGCTTGCCCCCCAAGGCCGTCACGGCCGACCTGCTCGTGCACGTCCTCGAGCTGAAGGGGCAGATCGACGCCTACTCGAAGAAGCAGTACGCGAAGGCAGCCGACATCTACCAGGACGCCTACGCGCACATGTTCATGACAGGTGACCTCCTCGCCGGCGCGATCGCGAAGCAGAAGGACCTGCCCAAGTAAGGCTTCTCACTCCGTCAAGGGCCAGGTCCCCTCGCCTGGCCCTTGACGTTCCTACGGCAGGGCTATGGTGGCCTCGTGCCACGGCTCGCCAAGATTTCGCTCGCCGCCGTGCTCGCCGTGACGACGCTCGCGGTCCTCATCGGAGCCGTTGTGGGCCGTGGCGAGGACGCTGCGGTAGCGAGTCCGCGGTCGCCTGCCACGCCGGCGCGGCCCGTCGGCAAGCCGGTCGTGCTCGCGTTCGGCGGCGACGTCCACTTCGAAGGCGTCATCGAGACGGAGCTGCGCGCGTCGCCACGCCTCGTGCTCGCCTCGATCGGTCCCGTGCTGCGCACCGCCGACATCGCCGTCGTGAACCTCGAGACGGCGGTGACGAGTCGCGGAGCA
>Ga0190275_10001910_pt1 | contig 15213 bp, 13 predicted proteins | sample Popmic550T_FD_133745 | JGI IMG/M metagenome (GOLD analysis project Ga0190275, IMG submission 133745) | Populus adjacent soil microbial communities from riparian zone of Yellowstone River, Montana, USA - 550 T | ecosystem: Environmental > Terrestrial > Soil > Riparian zone > Trees stand | place...
ATGGGGTGAGCCGCACGTCCGAGGTTGTTCACCCCCCCGAGCGCCCACTCGAGACACCCAGCGGCGCAGCGCAGCGCACTCCCAGGTCAGAAGCACGCGTAAATAGTCTAGTCCTTTTGGCGATCGGTGCATTATCGTCACAGGATGAATGCCACCCTCCCCGAGCGGGCTCAGGTCGTGATCATCGGCGGCGGAGTCATCGGCACCAGCGTCGCTTACCACTTGGTCAAACTCGGCCTGACCGACGTGGTGCTGATCGAGCAGGGAGAGCTGTCGTCGGGCACTACGTGGCACGCCGCTGGACTGGTCGGCCAGTTGCGCGCCTCGGAGAGCGGCACCCGGCTCGTGCAGTACTCCACGGATCTCTACGCCCGGCTCGAGGACGAGGTCGGGCTGAGCTCGGGCTACAAGCAGTGCGGCGGAGTGATCGTGGCTCGTACCGAGGACAGGATGACCCAGCTGCGGCGTACGGCGGCGACAGCAGAGGCGTTTCAGCTCGAGTGCGAGTTGCTGACCCCCGGCCAGGCGGGCGAGCGCTGGCCGATCATGGACACCGAGGACCTGGTCGGGGCGATCTGGCTCCCGGGGGACGGCAAGGTCAACCCCACTGACCTGACGACCGCGCTCGCCAAGGGTGCCCGGCAGGGTGGTGCGAAGGTGATGGAGCACACCCGTGTGCTCGACGTCACCGTCATCGGGGGCACCGTCACAGGGGTGCGCACAGACCAAGGCGACATCGAGGCCGAGGTGGTCGTGAACTGCGCCGGTCAGTGGGCCAAGCAGATTGGCGCGCTCGCCGGGGCCAACGTGCCGCTGCACTCCGCCGAGCACTTCTACGTCGTCACCGAGCCGTTCGACGGCGTGCACCCCGAGCTTCCGCTGCTTCGTGATCCGGACGGCTACACCTACTTCAAGGAGGAGGTGGGCGGTCTCGTCGTCGGCGGATTCGAGCCCGAGGCGAAGCCCTGGGTTTCCCCGGACCAGATCCCTTACCCCTTTGAGTTCCAGCTCCTCGAGGAGGACTGGGACCATTTCTCGATCCTGATGGAGAACGCGATACTGCGAGTCCCCGCTCTGCAGGACGCGGGAATACGCAAGTTCTACAACGGCCCGGAGAGCTTCACCCCGGACAACCACTTCATTCTCGGCGAGGCGCCTCAGGTGCGGAACTTCTTCGTGGGCGCCGGCTTGAACTCGGTCGGGATCGCGTCGGCGGGGGGCGCCGGTCGCGCGCTGGCGGAGTGGATCGTCGAGGGAGAGGCGACCAGCGACCTCACCAGCGTCGACATCCGCCGGTTCGCGACGTTCAACGGCAACAACCAGTGGCTTCACGACCGGGTCGGCGAGGTGCTGGGACTGCACTACGAGATCCCCTGGCCGAACCGCGAGATGCGCACTGCGCGCCCATTCCGGCGCTCTCCGGCATATCACCTGCTGGACCAGGCACACGCCAACTTCGGCAGCCGGATGGGGTGGGAGCGCGCCAACTACTTTGCGCCGGACGCTGAAGCTGCAACGCTCGACTACTCGTGGGGCAAGCCGGCCTGGTTGCAGTGGTCAGCCGCCGAGCAGCGCGCCACGCGCGAGGCGGTCACCGTGTTCGACCAGACCTCGTTCTCCAAGTACCTCGTCACCGGCCCCGACGCCGAAGCCGTGCTCCAGTGGGTCTGCACCGCCGACGTCGCGGTCGAGCCCGGACGCACGGTCTACACCGGCCTGCTGAACAAGCGGGGCACATACGAGTCCGACCTCACCGTCACGCGGCTCTCGCCCGCCGAGTTCCTGCTGGTCAGCAGCGCGGCCACCACCGAGCGGGACCAAGACCACCTACGCCGTCAGATCGCCGTCGACCAGCGGGTCAACGTCGTCGACGTCACGTCCAGCTATGCGGTGTACGGCGTGATGGGGCCGAAGTCACGGGAGCTCCTCTCCCGGCTGAGCGGCAGCGACCTCAGCGACGAGGGCTTCCCCTTCGGGGCCTCCCACCGGATCGATCTCGGCTACTCGACAGTCCGGGCCACCCGGATCACCTACGTCGGTGAGCTCGGCTGGGAGCTCTACGTGCCCACCGAGTTCGCGGTCGGGGTGTACGAGGACCTGATGCGTGCCGGGGAGGATCTCGGCGTCCGCAACGGTGGCTACTACGCCATCGAGTCAATGCGGCTGGAGAAGGGCTACCGCGCGTTCGGCCGCGATCTCACGCCGGACATCAGCCCCCTCGAAGCCGGGCTGATGTTCGCGTGCAAGCTCCAGACGGAGGTCCCGTTTCTCGGCCGGGACGCGCTCGAGAAGGCGAAGGCGGAGGGGCCACGCCGCAGGATGACGTCCTTCCGGTCCGAGAGTCCCGACGTGATGCTCTGGGGCGGCGAGCTCCTGCTGCGCAACGGTGTGGCAGCCGGCCAGGTCACCTCCGCAGCCTGGGGCGAGTCAGTCGGCACTTGTGTGGGCCTTGCCCTTGTCGGGGACCGCGACGGCAGCACAATAGACGCGGCCTGGGTCAAGGGGGGCGCCTACGAGGTCAACGCCGGGGGCGCCCTGACGCCGGTAACGGTCTCCCTCAAGCCGCTGTTCGACCCGGACGGTGAGCGCATCAGGCGCTGAGACTGCGGTCGTCCTCCGTCTTCGCCCAGTCCTCACGCTCCAGCCGTTGCGCGGTCGGGACGGCGATCCAGTACGCGAGGACGACCCCGAGGATCCCTCCCCCGAGCTTGCCGAGAAGCAGTGCCCCGATCATGTTGGGCTGGAAGTTGGCGGTGAACGCCAGATGGTCGCCGAGCAAGAACGCCGAGCACACCGAGAACGCAATGCACAGCACCTTGTCCTTGGCCGGCATCGACTTGATCAGGTGGAACAGCGCAAGGATGTTGGCCGCGGCGGCCAGGAAGCCAGCCGTGCCCTCGGGGCTGATACCGAAGCGACCACCGACCACCGACAGCGGCTTGGACAGGTAGGTACGGATCGCCCACACCATCGGGAAGGCGCCGGCCAGCATGATGCCGATGTACCCGGCGATCTCCAGTGCTCGGAACTGGTCGGCTTCGTCGGCGATGATCGGGTCGAAGCCCCATGAGCCGAGCAGCCAGCTGAAGAAGCCGGTGAAGTACTCGACGATCGCGAACGCCAGCACCAGCTTCAGCCCGGCATCCAGGAACCTGCCGAACCAGATGAAGCCGGTGATCATCATCTGCGGGCGGAACTTGAGGCCTAGCGCGATCGCGACCACGACGATGGTCAACGGCGCCAGGTTGGAGGCGATCGTAGCGACGTCCACCGCGAAGGCGTGCTCCGAGGCGGACTCGGTCGAGACGTCGCTGCGGACGTTGGTACGCGACAGGGCCAGGATTGCCACCGTGATCAGCACCCCTACCGGGACGGTGAGGATGCCGGACATGATCCCGAGCGCCATGTACTTGTGATCCGCCTTGTCAAGCATCGCGAGGCCGACCGGGATGCTGAACACCAGCGTCGCGCCGGCCATGTAGCCGGCCACCATCGCCATGATCCACACGTCGGTGTTCTCCGCGGTGGCTTCCGCGAGCTGGTAGCCGCCCATGTCGACGGCGATGAACGTGGTCGCCGCCATCGCCGGGCTGCCGTCGAAGACGCCGAAGACCGGCCCGATCACCCTTTCCACGAAGACGGACAGGTACGGGATGGAGGCCATGATCCCGGCCACGGGGATGAAGATGGGCCCGATCGAGTGCAGACCGGCCTTGAACTCCGCCCCGAGCCCGGAGTCCTCGTTGCGGATCGCGGCAACCGCGCCGATCACGACGAAGAACATCATGATCGCGATGACTACCTCGCCGATGATCTCCATGCCGCGCTCCTCGGTGTCGAATCCGGTGGGTCAGGTCTGAGTGGCGACTTCCTGGAGGAGCCGCTCGAACGCGGGGTCGTCGAACTCCGCCACCGCACGGTCGTACTTCTCCATGCCCCAGGACCAGAAGTCGAAGTCGATGTCGCTCACCGAGCTCTGAATCGAGGCCCACAGGGTCCAGCCGTACTTCGACATCAGCCCCCAGAGTCGAGCCCGGGCGACCAGGTGCCGGTGCACGGCACCGTCGTACGCCTGGAGCAGCTCCTCGAGCTGCTCCAGGGTCAGGTTCGCCTCGCTCCAGATGTTGCCGAGCTCGAAGTATGGGTCGTTGGCTCCGGAGTACTCGTAGTCGATGAGCCAGATCTTGCTGCCGTCGTCGATGAAGTTGCCGGCGAGCAGGTCGTTGTTGCAGGGCACCGGCGCGACTGGGAGGACCGCCATCGCGCGCTCTATGCGCTGCACCTGCGGTGCGAAGTCGAGGTAGCGATCGGGGAGCCGGAAGCCATGCTGCTCGACGATCCGTAGGTAGCGACGCTGGATGGCGAACATGTCGAACACGCTGACGAACTCAGGCCCTTGGTGAAGCTGCTTGCAGGCGGCGGCCACGCGGTGCAGCTGGTCACCGCGCCGCAAGTCGTCGTCGGTGAAGGTGTGGCCGTCGATATAGCCGACGACGAGCAGCTGGGGATCCTCGAGGAAGTCGATGACGGGTGCGCCGACGCCAGCCGCGGCCGCCGCGATCGAGTTGCGATGCTCCACGCGCCGATCGATGGCGAGAAGGTCGCTGCCCGTCTGCGCGACACGGACCACGACCGTGCGCTCCTCGCAGGTGACCTTGAGGTTCACATTGGTCAACCCGCCTGACAGCTCCTCGACCTCACAAGGCCGGTCGCACAGGCAGGCGATGTGGCGCAGGACATCGTCCCAACGATCGTCGACGCGCTGGCCGGAGGCATCGCCGACCGTGTCCTGGACAGGCTGGTCGACGCTCACGTCAGGTACTCCCTTCGGAAGAGGGGCGAGCAGCCTGGTGCGCACACGTGATCCCGGTCACATCCCGTAGAAGGGTATGGCGCAACGGAGTTATTTGTCTAGATCTTTAGCGTGCGTCCGGGGCCGGATCTCTGCACGTAGCCGGATGCGCGTGCGGTCTGCCCGGTAGAGGTCGACGGCGGACTCGACGGGTAGTCCGTCCTCAGCGTACGCCGTCCGCTCGATGAGCATCAGGGGCGATCCGACCTCCACGCCGAGCAGCGACGCCTCGCCGTCGGTCGCCACCACCGGCTCCAGCGACTCGGTGCAGGTGTGCGGGAAGCGGTCGTAGACACGCCCCATCAAGGAGTACAGGGACCCGGCGAGCGACTGGTCCAGCAGGTCGGGGAACGTGGCAACGGGGAAGTAGGACCGTTCCAGGGCGAGGGGTTCACGGTTGGCCGACCTGACCCGGATCACCTCGTGCACCAGGGATCCGCGTGCGAGGTCGAGAGCCAGCGCCACGGAGCCGGACGCGGCCACCGTCTCGGCACTGATCAGGCGCGCACCGGCGCGCACATGCGCCCGGCGCATCTGCTCTGTGAACCCGGCCAGACCGGTGAGGTCCAGGTCGATCTTGGGCTGGGCGATGAAGGTGCCGCCGGTGCGACCTCGTCGACGCTCCACGACCCCCTTGGCCTCGAGTGCGGCGAGTGCCTGGCGAAGAGTCATCCGACTCACCCCGAGAGCGTCAGCGAGGCCGCCCTCGGGCGCCAAGCGGTCTCCAACGACAAGCTTGCGCTCGGCGATCAGCCCACTCAGCCACTGCTCGATCAGCTGGTACGCCGGGATGCCGCTGGTTGATCGCAGGGTGCGCAGATCCTGTAGCCCGAGATCACCGCGAAGGCTCCGGGGTTTCACATCATGACCCTACTCGCCCTGCACCATCTCTCAGTGCGCTCGCCCTCGCGACGTCCGAGGCGGCCATAGTCCACCGCCCCGGCCACCTTGTCCTTCACAAGCCGCTCATGGCTTGAGGCCCCTCTTGGTGTGGTCGTCTGGAGACGCGTCTTGCGCTGATGTGGTGTGCTGGCTGGTCTTGGGCAGGCGGGAGGGTGATCTCGAATCGTGCGCCCGGGCCCGGTCGCTGCTTGAGGCTGAGGTTGCCGCCGTGTGCTGCTGCGATTGCGGAGACGATGGCGAGACCGAGGCCTGCGCCTTTGTCGTCGGTGCTGGTGGTGCCCCGGGTGAACCTCCGGAAGATGCGTTCCTCGTCTTCGGGAGGGATTCCGGTGCCTTGGTCGTCGACCCATAGGTGGGGGTTGCCATCGACGTGGCCGGTGCCGATGCGGATCTGGTCCCCTGGTGTGGTGTGCTTCACCGCGTTGTCGGCCAGCTGAAGCAGTGCCTGCGCCAGTCGGTTGGTGTCGGCGATGATGGGGACTTCCTCGGCGACCTCGAGTCGCCAGTCTCGCTCACCGAGTGCTGCTGCTTTGCGGTGGACGTCGGTCACTACTTGTCGGGCGTCGGTGGCGGTCATGGTGAGGAACTCGGGGTGCTCGGCGCGAGCGAGCAGGAAAAGGTGGTTCACGAGGTGTTCCATGCGGTCGAGCTCGTCCATCACCAGGTCGACGGTGCGGCGGCGCTCTTCGGGGGAGTCGAGGTGGAGGAGCTCGAGGTTACCCTGGATGACGGTCAGTGGGGTGCGCAGCTCGTGGCTGGTTTCGTCCAGGAATTGTCGCTGCATGGTGAACGCATGCTCGAGCCGGGCGAGCATGTCGTTGAAGGTGGTGGCGATGTCGGAGGCCTCGTCTTGGCCGGTCACGGGGATGCGTTGGCTCAGGTCGGTGTCGGAGATGCGTCGTGCGGTGTCGACCAGCCGCCGCAGCGGGCGCAGGACGCGTCCGGCCAGCGACAGGCCAAGGACGCCGGCGACCAGCATGGCGGCCAGCTGGACCCAGATGAACGTTTCGACGGCCTGGTTGATCTCGTCGCGTTCGAAGGCGGGAAAGTTGACGACGACGAACACCCCGTCCTCGGGTTGCCCGTCCATGGGGATGGCCACGTAGCGGGCCTCACCGAGTGGGGTGTTGATCGTCGAGCGTTCGATCTCGTCCACCGACAGCCAGTAGTCGATGGCTGCGTCAAGGTCACCGGCCGCGGCCGCGCCCTTCGCACGGCTCGACAGGTAGAGCTCGTCGTCGACGAACGCCAAGAGGGCTTCACCCTCGTCCGGGACCTCGCGGGCGAAGTAGAGGTCGAAGAAGGCGCGCAGGTCGCCGGCGAATGGTCGTCCTGTGTCGGGATCGTTCCCGTCCCGAAGGAGCATCACCTCCTCGGTCTCGGCATCGAGCTGACGCTCGACTTCGACGTCCAGCTGGTCGAGAAGCAGGGCGCGCAGCAGGAACACCGAAGCGAGTGAGGACATCAGGAGCAGTCCCGCTACGACGGCAAAGATGCGGAATCTGATACTTCCGAACCAGGCGCGGCCCACCAGGCGAGCCCCCGTCATGACCCGACAGTAGACCGCCCGGTGGGCAGACCGGCAGGCATCGTGTCTAGATCGGTGGTGACGCAGTCGCGGCGGCGCCGGCGGTGAGCGGGGCCAGCGTGGTTGCCACCTCGGTGAGGCTCGGTCGGTGTGCTGGGTCCGGGTCGATGCACGCACGAACGAGGGACGCCAACGTCTCGGGTGCGCGGGTCAGGTAGCGGACGAAGGCACGGCCGGGGCGTCGTGGCCCCGATCCGGTGGGCCAGTCGCTGTTCTCGCCGTAGGGCAGCCGGTCGGTGAGCGCTTCGCCGAGAGTGACACCGAGCCCGAACACGTCGGATGCGGGTGACAGGTTGCGACCGTGGGCTTGCTCGGGAGCCAGGTAACCGTCTGTGCCGGCGCCGGCCCGTCCGTTTCCGGGGCGCGACACCAGGCTGAGGTCGATGAGGATGGCGCGGCCGGCTTGGACGACGATGTTGGAGGGTTTGACATCCAGGTGCAGCCACCGGTGGCGGTGCAGGTAAGCCAGGGCCGAGGCGAGTTGCATGCCGAGATGGGCTACGTCGGCCGGGAGTAGCGGTGCGTCCTCGATCAGGGCGGCGAGGGTGGCGCCGGTCAGGGTCTCCAGCACCACGGCAGGTACGGGCTGATCGACGACCTCATAGGCGCGGACCAGATGCGGATGCGTCAGGTCGCGCAGAAGTTGGCCTTCCAGCAAGAGGTCGCGTCGACAGCGTGCCTCGTGGGCTCGGTCCGCCCGCAGAATCTTCACCACGCACCGGCAGTCCCGCTCCTGGCTGTACACGTCGTAGGTGTCGAGGCGCCCGCCACGCCGCAGCAAAGACACCACCTGATAGCCGGGGATCACCTCCGTTCCCGGGGCTGCGCTGGGAACCTGGGGGGCCGCCGATGAACGCAGTGATGATCGCAGGGAGGAACGGAAGGTCACCGCGTACCACCGGACAGGGTCGGTATCGGCCGAGCCGGGTGGCGACGTTCCGGGGCAGCGGGTGTGATGGTTCCCTCGTCGAGGTGGACCACGCGGTCCGCGAACTCCACGGCGACGGGGTCGTGGGTGATGAGAAGTACGGTGCGGCCAGCTGCGGCGCTCCGCAGTGGCGTCAGAATGCGGCGAGCGCTGTCCGGGTCCAGGCCGGTGGTGGGCTCATCGAGAACGAGCACCTTGCTGCCACGCAGCAGTGCTCTGGCCAGCGAGAGGCGCTGTCGCTGACCACCGGACAGCGATCGCCCACGCTGGCCGATGCGGGTGTCGTACCCGGCTGGCAAGAGCCGGATGAACGAGTCGGCGTCGGCGGCGCGTGCTGCCTCCTCCACCCGGTCGGGGCCGGCTTCGGGGTCGGCGTAGGCGATGTTGGCCCGCACACTGGTGTCGAGCAGCATGACCTCCTGCAACACCACAGCCACCGCCGCACGCGTCGAGGCGATCGTGAGCCGCTCGGTGGGGTGACCGTCCAAAGTGACCTGTCCTGCGGTGAGCTCCACCTGTCGAGTCAGGACACGGGCCAGCGTTGACTTGCCCGACCCGCTCGGCCCCACGATGGCCACCACCTCACCCGGCGATGCGCTGAAGCTGACGTCGTGGAGCGCGTCACGGTGTGCCCCCGGGTAGCGGACCGTGACGTCCTCGAACCGCACATAGCCGCGGGGATTGGCCCAGGGTCGTGCGTCGGCGTCCTCATGGACCTCCGGTTCGTCGAGCAGCTCCACCACCCGCTCGGCGCCGGCGGCCGCTGCGAACAGGGCGGGCAGCAGGTCGCTCAGCTCGCGGATCGGGCGGTAGCACTGACCCATCAACGCGAGAAAGGCGAGAAGTCCGCCGAGCGAGAGCCGGTCGGTGGACAACGCCCAGGTCCCCAGACCTATGACGCACAGGATCCCGACGAGCTCGGCCAGGTCGACCACCGGAAGGAACGCCGAACGGATCCTGCTGGCAGCCAACTCAGCCTCGGCGATGCCGCGGGTCTGGCGGTGGAATCCGTCCACCGCCTCGTCCTCGCGGTTGTAGGCCTGTACCAGTGGGGCCGACGCCAGCGCCTCCTCAGCGACCGAGCTGAGCGATCCGCCCCGACGTGCGCGCTCGCGAGACACGTCCTTGACGAAGCCGGCGAACTTGGTCGAGATGAGCCAGAACACCGGCACCACGAGCATCGACGCCAACGCCAGATCCCACTGCAACCAGAACAGGGCCGCTACGAAGAAGAGCAGACGCAAGACCGCACCGACTCCGTTGGCGAGGTACCGCACCATGAATGCCTCGACCGACCCGATGTCGGAGGTCAGGCGCGACAACACGTCACCCAGACGCCGCTGTTCGTGCAGATGCAGCGGCAACGCCAAGACGTGTCGAAACGTCGTGGTGCGCAACGACACCAAGAACCGCTGCGACACCCACGTCGACAGGTAGTCATCTCCCCCAGACACCACAGCACTCAGCACGTTCAGACCAACGAACAACGCACCGATGCCCAGCAACGGTCCCAGATCGGCCGGTACCAGCACGTCGTCGACCAGCCGCTGGAACAGGAAGATCTCCGCGATAGCGATCAGCGGCGCGGCAGCAAGCAGGACGACTCCCAGAACCATCCACCAACGCAAGGGTCTCGCCTGCGGCCAGAAGTGTGTGAACACCTGCACCAGCCGCAGCGCCGGCGCATCCGCCACAAAGGCGCCGTCATCGGCAATAGGGCGCAGCGAGGCGATGATCCGACGCCAGCTACGTCGTACGACTCCCCCCGAGCGGGCGGGCGGGTGAGCGGGACCCGATACGGTCCCGCCCACCCCACAACGGTTGTTGGCCACTGTCAGTTGGTGCGGCTGCGGCTACGACGCCGGCGGCGACACCGCCGGGGGTTGGGCATCCGACGGCAGGGGCGGCGACCAGAGTTCGTGTCACCACGGGCACCCATGCGCGCCGGCTCGAGAGCCGTGAACAGCATCGAGAGAGCCATGTGAAGATCTCACCTTCTTCAGTCGAGTCCGGCGATTCCGGACCCCGTGTAACGCCCACGATGCCGCCGTGCACTAAGGCCACGATTAGGCATCGGTGAGAGAACCCTCATCCGACCAGGTAGCGGGCCGGGTCCTGGGCCAGGTGCACCGGGGGCACAGGGTCGACACCGGTCGCACAGACCCCGGCCACCGCCGCAAACGTCACCCTGGCTGCCACTACCGGATCACCAAGCGCGAAGATGCTCGTCATGAGCGCGTTGTCCCCGCGGCTGGAAGCAGTCGTTCAGGCGCTCCCGCTGCGAGCGGGGATGCGAGTGCTGGAGATCGGTGGAGGCCCGGGCGCGGCGGCCAAAGCCATTGCCGGACGAATCGGCGACGGACACATACTCATGATCGACCGCTCCGCCAAGAGCACAGACTTGGCCGAGAAGAATGCAGCCGTCGAGATCGACGCCGGCCGCTTGAGCGTCCGCCGGGTCGCCATCGAGGACTTCGAACTGCTGCCCAACGAGGAGCCCTTCGATCTGGCCTTTGCCGTGCGCGTCGGCGCCCTCGACGGAAGACACCCGGAAGCCGGCCGACTTGCCCTCCAACGCATCGCTGACGCACTCACCCCACACGGGCAGCTGCTCATCGGCGGCGGCGCTCCTCTGCGCGAGCTACGACTCCCACCGCGCCGCACCCCGACGACTAGTCAGCCAGGCGTCGATGCTGCGACGGACCACCCGCGGTAAGCGCGGGGGTACCGGTTCAAGATCCTCGTCGAGACCATGTCGAGAACCGGGCAACGGTTCCGTCCCTGCAGCGAAGGCGGCCACCATGGTCGCACCGAACCGAGGAGGACGTGATGGCCAAGTATCTGTTGCTCAAGCATTACCGCGGCGGCCCGACGCCGGTGCACGATGTGCCCATGGACCGGTGGGCTCAGGAGGAGATCGCCGATCACGTGCAGTACATGAACGACTTCGCTGCTCGGCTCGAGGGCACGGGCGAGTTCGTCGACGCCCAGGCGCTGTCGCCGGAGGGCACCTTCGTCCGGTACGACGGTGAGGGGAAACCGCCCGTGACTGACGGCCCCTTCGCGGAGACCAAGGATCTCATCGCCGGCTGGATGGTGATCGACGTCGACAGCTATGACCGCGCGCTCGAGCTGGCGGGCGAGCTGTCGGCGGCTCCCGGGGCGGGAGGAAGACCGCTGCACGAGTGGCTGGAGCTACGCCCGTTCCTGACTGCACCTCCAACCGTCACGGAGTGACCCGGTGGATGAGCGCTCACTCCGGGTTCTGACGCCGGGTGTGATCGGGGTCCTCGTCCGTCGCGGAGCCGACTTCGCGGCGGCCGAGGACGCCGTCCAGGACGCATTGGTCGAAGCGGTGCGCCTGTGGGAGGCCAGACCGCCGCAGGACCCGAAGGGCTGGATGGTCACGGTGGCCTGGCGCAAGTTCCTCGACGCCGCCCGCTCCGACGCCTCCCGCCGTCGGCGGGAGGAGGTGGTCGAGGAGCAACCGGCTCCCGGTCCCGCAGTGCCCGTGGACGACACCCTGCAGCTCTACTTTCTGTGCGCCCATCCGTCTCTGACTCCGGCGTCGGCGGTCGCACTCACCCTGCGGGCCGTCGGCGGCCTGACCACACGTCAGATCGCGCAGGCCTACCTGGTGCCGGAGACGACCATGGCCCAGCGGATCAGCCGCGCCAAGAAGACTGTGGCAGACGTGAGGTTCGACGAGCCCGGTGACGTGACCACGGTGTTGCGCGTGCTGTACCTCGTCTTCAACGAGGGTTACTCGGGCGAAGTCGACCTCGCCGCCGAGGCCATCCGGCTGACCCGCCAGCTGAACTCCGCCATCGACCGGGAGGAGGTCGCCGGGCTGCTGGCACTGATGCTGCTCCACCACGCCCGACGCTCCGCACGCACCCGCCCCGATGGGAGTCTTGTGCCGCTGGTCCAGCAGGACCGCAGCAGGTGGGACACCCGGCTGATCGCCGAGGGCGTCGAGATTCTCCAGACCGCCCTCGCCCGGGACGACGTCGGCCAGTTCCAGGCTCAGGCTGCGATCGCGGCTCTCCATGCCGACGCCCGGACGGCGGAGGAGACCGACTGGGTGCAGATCGTCGAGTGGTACGACGAGCTGGCGCGGCTCACCGACAGCCCGGTCGTCGAGCTCAACCGTGCCGTAGCCGTCGGCGAGGCTGACGGACCTCGGGCGGGCCTGGCCGCTTTGACGACGCTCGACCCGGACCTGCCGCGCCATGCCGCGGTCGCTGCCCACCTGCACGAACGGAATGGCGACCTGGCGATCGCCGCCCGCCTCTACGCCGAAGCGGCCACGCGGGCAACCAACCTGCCAGAACGCGATCATCTGACTCGACAGGCCGCGCGGCTCAACTCTGACCTGCTCGATGCCACCGTCGACGGTGGGTCGGCATGACCGTGCCGCCGCCGGTAGCGGATCGTCGAGGCTCCTCGCCGGGGCGTCGTTGAGCGCCGGGATCGTCGGGATCTAGACTCACCGGCGGCGATGCCGAGCCGGGAAGTCGGTGGGATCCGACACGGTCCTCGCCACTGTGACCAGGGGGCTCGATGCCCGACCCTTCGCCACCGAGGAGCACCTCATGACCGAGAGTCGAGACTTGATCGAGCGTCTGGATGCCGGACCGGTGATCTGCGCCGAGGGCTTCCTGTTCGAGTTGGAACGACGTGGCTACCTGAGCGCCGGTGAGTTCGTTCCCGAGGTAGCCCTCGAGTACCCCGACGCGCTCCGGGCGCTCCACGTCGACTTCCAGCGCGCCGGTTCCGACATCGTCGAGGCGTTCACCTACAACGGACATCGCGAGAAGATGCGGGTCATCGGCAAGGAGGAGCTGCTGGAGCCGCTGAACCGGGCAGCCCTGCAGATCGCCCGGGAGGTGGCCGACGCTCGTCCCGGGGACCTGATGGCCGGCAACATCTCCAACACGAACATCTGGGACCCGTCCGACACCGGACGGCAGGCCGAGGTCCGGGGCATGTTCGAGGAGATGGTCGGCTGGGCGGTCGACGGCGGCGCCGACCTCATCATCGGCGAGACCTTCTACTTCGCCGGCGAGGCGCTGGCCGCTCTCGAGGTCGGCAAGTCGACGGGGCTACCCGTCGTGCTCACCATCGCGCCGATGGCGATGGAGGAGATGGCCGACGGGGTGGGGATCGTCGAGACCTGCCAGCGCCTGGAGCAGGCAGGTGCAGATGTCGTCGGAATGAACTGTTTCCGGGGGCCCGAGACGATGATGCCTTGGCTGCGTCAGATCCGGGCCGCCGTATCCTGTCACGTCGGGGCACTGCCCATCCCCTACCGGACCAGCGCGGAAGAGCCGACCTTCTTCAACCTCAGCGATGACCGGGCGAGCGTGCCCTCGCCGCACGGCCGAACCTTCCCGACAGCGTTGGACCCGCTCTACGCGAACCGCTACGAGGTCGGTGCGTTCGCCAGCGAGGCGGCTGAGTTGGGCATTCGCTATCTGGGTGTCTGCTGTGGGGCGTCGCCGATGCTGATCCGCCAGGTGGCCGAGGCAGTCGGGCGCACCACCGAGGCCAGCCGGTTCTCCGAGAACATGCAGAACCACTTCATGTACGGCGACAACGAGCGACTCCCCGAGCACGTCGTCGCGCTGGGAGACCGGGCCTGACGCTCGAGCCTGTCGACCGACTCGGACCATGCCGTGGGTGGACGCCGGACCCGCTACTTGACCTCAGACCTCATGACCAGCCTCAGGCCGGCGGCGCTGGGCAGGAGGACCCAGGTGGCCGCGGTGACCGCGAGGTTCGCCCACTGCTCACCGCTGAGGGAACCGACGAACAACGCGGACTGCGCGTGGTTGAGGTCTACCCAGGGCTGCAGGTCGCGGAACCAGTTCTGGCTGGCTGCCAGGAGGTCGGCCAGGGTGGGCAGCAGGAGCGAGTAGCAGAAGTACGCGACCAGTGCTCCCGCCGAGTTGCGGATCACCATGCCGAGCATGGTGCCGGTCAGGAGGCCGATCAGGTTGCCGAGGATGATGGTCGCACCCTGGGCCAGCGGCACGTCCCACACCAGGGGGGTGCCGGCGATCGTGCTGCCCACCAGGTTCCCGAGCGCTCCGAGCACGAGCGCGAAGAGCATCGACGCGACCGCGACGGTCACCGCTGACACCGTCTTTGCCATCATGACCCGACGCCGGTCCGGAACCAGCGTGAACGTCGTCAGGCCGGTGCGTTGGCTCCACTCACCGGTGATCGACAGCAGGGAGATCATCGGCAGGATGACGGTCATCGGGAACCCGACGGCCGTGGCGAAGGTGTCGTAGGTGAGGTCGGCGTCGGGGGCGAACAGGACCGTCGCGACCGTGGCCAGCAGCCCGGTGATGCCGATGCTGGCGACCAGCCAGAAGCCGGCACGCGTGTCGAACATCTTGCGCAGCTCGACGCCGACGACTCGCGACAGGGGCATCCGTCCCGTCCCGGCCCGGCGCTCGAGAACGTGCTCGGTAGCGATGGTGGTCATGCCGCTCTCCCTTCTCGTTGGGTGTCTGCAGTGAGCTCGAGGAACATGTCTTCGAGCCCGCCGTCGGCGGTGCGCAGTTCAGTGAGGGCCACCCCCGCCGCCAGCGCGATCCGTCCGACCAGGCCCGGGTCGGCGCTCGTACGCAGGGCTCCGTCACCGGACCGGTCCGTCTCGGCGCCGGCTGCGGCGAGGGCCTGCTCGAGGGTGTCCCCCTCCGGCGTGCGTACGAGGCTGCCGCCGGCCTTGAGGAGCTCGGTCTTGGAGCCCTGCGAGACGATCTCGCCGTGGCCGATCATCACGATGTCGTCGGCGATGACCTCGACCTCGCGCAGTAAGTGCGACGACAACAGCACCGTGCCTCCCCGGTCGGCGTGGTCGCGGAGCAGGTCCCGCATCCACCGGATGCCGGCCGGGTCGAGCCCGTTGGCGGGTTCGTCGAGAACAAG
>Ga0190275_10001911_pt1 | contig 15212 bp, 8 predicted proteins | sample Popmic550T_FD_133745 | JGI IMG/M metagenome (GOLD analysis project Ga0190275, IMG submission 133745) | Populus adjacent soil microbial communities from riparian zone of Yellowstone River, Montana, USA - 550 T | ecosystem: Environmental > Terrestrial > Soil > Riparian zone > Trees stand | place...
AGTGGTCCAGTCGTTACGCCATTCATGCAGGTCGGAACTTACCCGACAAGGAACTTCGCTACCTTAGGACCGTCATAGTTACGGCCGCCGTTTACCGGAGCTTCAGTCGCGGGCTTCACCTTGCGGCTAACCCCCTTCCTTAACTTACCGGCACCGGGCAGGCGTCAGTCTGTATACCGCGGCTCACGCCTTCGCACAGACCTGTGTTTTTAGTAAACAGTCGCTAGACCCTTTTCGCTGCGGCTCACCCGGAGGTGAGCGCCCCTTATCCCGAAGTTACGGGGCCAATTTGCAGAGTTCCTTCACGAGAGTTCTCTCGAGCGCCTTGGAATACTCATCCCACCCACCTGTGTCGGTTTTGGTACGGTTTCCGCGCGGCACTTCTTGCCGGCGGGGTCCGGGATATCGGGGTCTTAGTCGCCCTGAGGCAATCTGATAAGCCTACACCCTTTCCCCACCGGGTTAAACCGCACGGGAGCGCAGGAGTATTAACCTGCTCCCCATCCCCTACGCCTCTCGGCCTCGGGTTAGGCACCGGCTGACCCTGGGCGGATTTACCTTCCCCAGGAACCCTTGGGTTTACGGCGGACGGGATTCTCACCCGTCTTATCGTCTACTCGTTCCGGCATAATCACTTGCACGCGCTCCACGACCCGTTGTCCGTATCGCTTCGCCGCACGTGCAACGCTCTCCTACCGCGTACATTGCTGTACACCCGCCGCTTCGGCGTGACGCTTGAGTCCCGTTCATTATCGGCGCGGAACCCCTCGACCGGTAAGCTATTACGCACTTTTTAAATGGTGGCTGCTTCTAAGCCAACATCCCGGCTGTCACAGGGGTTCGACCTCCTTACGCACTGAGCGCCACTCGGGGGCCTTAGCGGGCGGTCCGGGCTGTTCCCCTCTCGGCCCTGGAGATTGTCCCCCAGAGCCTAGCTGCCGGGCCTTGTATAGTGGTATTCGGAGTTTGGCTCCGACGGGTAGCCGGGTAGGCCCCCGTTCGGAATCAGTCGCTCTACCCCCACTACCAACTAGCCCGACGCTAACCCTAAAGTTATTTCGGAGAGAACGAGCTATCTCCACGTTTGATTAGACTTTCACTCCCCCGCCCGGCTCATCCCCGCAATTTTCAACTCGCGTGGGTTCGGTCGTCCAGTGGGTGTTACCCCACCTTCGTCCTGGCCGGGCGTCGGTCACGTGGTTTCGCGTCTGCCGCCGACGACCCAACGCCCCGTTGGGACTCGGTTTCCCTGCGGCTGCGGGCCAGAGGCCCTTAACCATGCCGCCGACGGCAAGTCGCCGGATCATTATGCAAAAGGCACGCAGTCAGGCATGCCCTCACGGGCGTAGCCCTCCTACCGCTTGTAGGCGTGTGGTTTCAGGTTCACTGTCCTCCCCTTTCGGGGTTCTTCCCATCGTTCGCTCGCGCTACTCTACGCTATCGGTCGCCGGGGAGTATTTAGCCTTGCGGGATGGTCCCCGCGGATTCGGACCCACTTCCACGTGTTGGGTCGTACTCAGGATCCCACCCGGCTGCTTCGGGGTTTGCATACGGGGCTTTCACCCTCTCTGGCCGGCGGTTCCACGCCGTTCCGCTTGTGGTTCCAGTCCTACTGATGGTCCTACAACCCCACGAGGTCGCCCCCGTGGTTTGGGCTTCGCCGCGTTCGCTCGCCGCTACTGACGGCATCGAGGTTTCTTTCTCTTCCTGGGGGTAATGAGATGTTTCAGTTCCCCCCGTTCGCTCGGGTACCCCGGGATCAGAGCCCACTTGACGGCTCCCCCGGGCTTTTCGCAGCCTGTCGCGCCCTTGAGCCTCCCGGCGCCAAGACATCCCCCACACGCCCTTACTAGCTTGGCCGCACCGCCCCAACCCCCGGATCTGCACCGGTCGAAGGAAAAGGGCGGCGTATTCCACTCGCCACAACCCAGCGTGGCGGATGAGTGCACCACTCCAAGGCCTCGGTCACCAACCACTGTAGTCGTCGCACACACTTCACCGCCCGACCCACCACCCGCGACCCCCCGGCCCGGCCCCCTCGCGGGAACCACGCCGTGCGGCCGCGAACCCGGGTCGGGCTCGCCTCGCATCACCACGTTGCCAAAGACCGCGGCCTTTCGGCCCGCAGACTCCTCCCGGAGCCTGCACTGTCGCTAGTACCGATTGACCGGTGTTTGCCAGACCAGTCAATCAGTCGCTTGCGAAGTACACTTTATCGGCGGGTCATCGGGGAGTCAACCAACCGCGAAGGATTTTTTCTTCGATCCTTCCCGCGGCCCTCACCCGTCGCCGAACTCTTGATCGTCTGGGCGGCTGCCCGAATTCACACCGTGTGGAGAAGACGGGACTCGAACCCGTAACCCCCTGCTTGCAAAGCAGGTGCTCTACCAATTGAGCTACATCCCCGCCCGGCCCGCCCGCCCCCGTCGTAAGTGCGCGTACTTGGATTCGAACCAAGGACCTCAGCTTTATCAGAGCTGCGCTCTAGCCAACTGAGCTATACGCGCGGGCCACACCGCCCCGTGAAACACGAGAGCCAAACCTTTCGGTTTGGCTCCAACCGACGCCGAATTCGGTCGGAAGGAGTCACCCGCCCTGCGGCGGGATCGCCGTCGTAATCCGAATCGGGAACGCGGTCATGCACGCACCTCACGGGGTGGATCGCACCGAGGGATTATAAGTGCCCCTCCCGGCCTGTCAACTCGGACCGTCGATTTCCCGGACACCCGCCCACCCACGATTCGCGCGAGGGCTTACGAAATCAGGACTTTCACCGCGTCGGTCGGGACAGGAAAAACCCGCCCCAGCCCCGTTCCGGTATGCTGTCCGGGACCACACCGCGACCCCGGGAGCACGTCATGGCTGCATCCGCCGGGCAGGCCCTCCGCCAGTTGTGGGCGACCGGCCCCGTGGCGATCCCGGGCGTTTTCAACCCGCTCGCGGCCCGGCTTGCCGAGCGCGTCGGCTACCGTGCCGTTTACCTGTCCGGGGGTGCCCTGTCGGCCGGCAACGGTGTGCCCGACATCGGGTTGCTGAGCGTCACCGAGTTCGTCCAGGCGGCGCAGCTGACGGCCCAGGCCACCACGCTGCCGCTCCTGTGCGACGCCGACACCGGGTTCGGCGAATCGCTGAACGTCGAACGCACGATCTGCCTGTTAGAGGCCGCCGGCGTCGCGGGGGTTCACCTCGAAGATCAGGTGATGCCGAAGCGCTGCGGGCACCTGGCGGGAAAGTCGCTCGTGGACGCGGACGTGATGGCGGCGAAGGTGCGGGCCGCGGTCGCCGCCCGGCGCGACCCGGGATTCGTCGTCATGGCGCGAACCGACGCGCGCGGCGTCACCGGGTTCGACGATGCCGTGCGCCGGGCGAAGCTGTACCTCGCCGCGGGGGCGGATGCGATCTTCCCCGAGGCTCTGGAGACGGCCGAGGAGTTCACCCGCTTCGCCCGCGAGGTGAAGGCGCCACTGCTGGCCAACATGACCGAGTTCGGCAAGGGTCCGAACCTGAGCGTTGCCGAACTCGGGGCGATGGGGTACGCGATGGTGCTGTTCCCGCTCACCGCCTTCCGCGTGGCAATGAAGGCGGCCGAGGACGCGCTGCGGACCCTCCACGCGGCCGGGCACCAGCACGACTTGTTGGCGCGAATGCAGACGCGGGCCGAGTTGTACGAGGCGCTCGACTACCCCGGCTACGAGGCCCGCGACCGTGGCTACCTGCGCGGCGACGGCTGAGTTGCCCGGCACATCATTCGCAACCCCTTCCGGTGGAGCGTCGGGCGGTCGGGAATCCGCCCGACAACCTATCAAACCGGGAGAATCTGTCATGGCGACTGGCACGATGAGCGGCACCAGGACCGGCGGCGGGATGACCGCTGGCGGGACGGCCGCTGGCGGGAACATGTCCACCGCCGGCAGCGGGATGACCTCCGGCGGCAGCGACCCCCACAGCCACTCGGAGGGGGTGGTGGCCCGGTCGATCGAGCACTACACGGCGCAGATGCCGTCGGACTGGTTCCTGTGGGCCGGCGGGGCGTCGATCGTCGCCTCGGCCACGCTCCACCTCCTCGGCCGCAAGGAGGACGCGCAGTTCGTCGGCCACTGGGCGCCGACGTTCCTCATCCTCGGGCTGTACAACAAGATCGTGAAGGTCGCCGGGTCGGACCGCGTCCACGGCGGGTGAGCAAAAGTGATGTGAGTCGCAAAGCCCGGGGACGGCCGTCCCCAGGCTTTCGGCGTTATGCAAGAACTCCGCGCACGACGTGCCCGTGCACGTCGGTCAGCCGGTAGGCGCGGCCCTGGAAGCGGAACGTCAGCTTCTGGTGGTCGATGCCGAGCAGGTGGAGGATCGTGGCCTGCAGGTCGTGGACGTGGACGGGGTTCTCGGCCGGGCCGAAGCCGAAGTCGTCGGAGCTGCCGTAGGTCGTACCCGGCTTGACGCCGCCGCCGGCCATCCAGATCGTGAATACGTACGGGTGGTGGTCGCGGCCCCACGTTTTCACCTCGGCGATCGGCCCCTGCAGGAAGGGCGTGCGGCCGAACTCGCCGCCCCAGATCACCAGCGTGTCGTCGAGCAGGCCGAGCCGCTTCAGGTCGCGGACCAGCGCCGCGCTCGGGGCGTCGGTGTCCTCGCACTGAATCTTCAGCTGCGTGGTCAGGTTGCGGTGCTGGTCCCAGCCGGCGTGGAACAGCTGCACGAAGCGGGTGCCGCGCTCGATCAGGCGGCGGGCCATCAGGCAGTTGTAGGCGAAGCTCCCCTGCCGCCGCACGTCGGGGCCGTACATCTCGAGCACCTTCAGCGGCTCCTTGCTGAAGTCGGTCAGCTCGGGCACGCTGGCCTGCATCCGGTACGCCATCTCGTACTGGGCGATGCGGGTGGCGATCTCGGGGTCGCCGAACTCGCGGAGGCCCAGCTCGTTCATCCGGGCCAAGTCGTCGAGGACGGCCCGGCGGCTCTCGCGGCTCATGCCGTCGGGGTTCGACAGGTACAGCACCGGGTCGCCGCTGCCGCGGAATTTGACCCCCTGGAAGCGCGTCGGGAGGAAGCCGCTCCCCCAGTAGAAGTCGTAGAAGATCTGCCCGCAGCTCGCCTCCTTGTCGCGGCTCGTCATCACGACGAACCCGGGGAGTTCCTCGGACTCGCTGCCGAGGCCGTAGGTGAGCCAGCTCCCCATGCTCGGCCGGCCGGGCATCTCGTTCCCGGTCATGAAGAACGTGATCGCCGGGGCGTGGTTCACCTGCGTCGTGTGCATCGACTTGATGAAGCACAGGTCGTCGGCGATCGACGCCGTGTGCCGCATGAAGTCGGACACGGTGGCGCCGCTCCGGCCGTGGCGGGCGAACCGCGTGATCTCCGGGAGGCACGGCCGGGCGGCCTGGCCGCTAGTCATCGTGCTGAAGCGGGCGCCGCCGACGACCGAGTCGGGAATCTGCTGCCCCTTGCGGCGGGTGAGTTCCGGCTTGTGGTCGAACAGGTCCACGTGCGTGGGGGCGCCGTTCTGGAACAGGTAGATGACGCGCTTCGCTTTCGGGGCGAAGTGCGGCAGCGTCGGCAGCCCGCCGACGCGCTGCCGCGGGGCGGCGGCCGCGTCCTGCCCCATGAGGGAGGCCAGGGCGGCGGAGCCGATGCCGACGGCGGAACGGCCGAAGAAGTGGCGGCGCGACAGGTGGAGGGCGCGTTCGGCGAGCGGGTTCATCGTAGACTCCGACGAGCGGGGTCGCGTCAGCGCCCCGTGCGTTCGCAAATCATTTCACATCCGACGTGGTCCGTTGCGCCGACGCACGGGGCGCTGACGCGACCCCGCTCGGGAGGCACTTCACTCACCGCGTCACTGCTTCGTCAGCGTTTCGTCGAGGTTCAGGATCAGCGTACACACCGCCGTCAGCGCCGCGTGCTGGACCACGTCCAGGCGCTCGTCGCGCCGCGACTCGCCGACCTTCAGCAGCCGCTCGGCCGCGGCCCGGTCGCCGGCGTAGAGGCGCCGCTGCCGATCGAGCGCGCCGCGGAGGATGTCCACCTCCGCCTCCGTCGGCACCCGTCCGACCGCGTGGCGGAACGCGACCCGCAGCCGGCCAGCGTCCTCGGCCCCGCCCTCGGTCATGGCTCGCTGGGCCAGCACCCGAGCCGCCTCCACGAACGTCGTGTCGTTGAGCGCGGTGAGCGCGTGGAGCGGCGTGTTGGTCGTGGTCGTCTTCACCGTACACGTCTGGCGGGAGGCGGTGTCGAAGAACATGGTCGGCCCCACGATGCGCCGCCAGAACACGTACAGGCTGCGGCGGTACAGCGCCGCGCCGGTGTCCTGTTGGTAGCGCTTGAAGCCGAACGTCGCTTCCTCCCAGATGCCCGGCGGCTGGTACGTCCGCACCGGCGTGCCGCCGACCGTCGGCGTCATCAGCCCGGCGGCGAACAGCGCCTGGTCGCGCAACATCCACGACGGCAGGCGGTGCCGCGGGCCGCGGGCCAGCAGCCGGTTCTCGGGGTCGCGCTCCCGCAGTTCGGGCGTCACCTTCGACGACTGCCGGTACGTCTGGCTCGTCACGATCAGACGAACCAGCTTCTTCACGTCCCAGCCGCCGTCGCGGAACTCGACCGCCAGCCAGTCGAGCAGCTCCGGGTGGCTCGGCCGCTCGCCCTGGACGCCGAAGTCGTCGCTCGTCTTCACCAGCCCGGTGCCGAAGAACGTCTGCCAGAAACGGTTCACGGTCACGCGGGCGGTCAGCGGGTTGTCCTTCGCCACGACCCAGTTGGCGAGCGCCAGCCGGTTCGCCGGGGCGTCCTTCGGCAGGCCCGGCAGCGACTCCGGGACGCCAGGTTGCACCTTGTCCTCGCGCTTGTCGTAAGTGCCGCGGGTGAGGATGAACGTGTCGCGGGCCTTGGGCATGTCGCCCATCACCATCACCTTCGGGATCGCCCCCGCCGCCGCGTCTCGCTCGGCCTTCCGCTTGCGGAACTCCTTCAGCTGCCCGACGTAGGCCGGCTCCGTCTTCTCGAAGTGCTTGGCGAGTTCGTCGTGGTTCGCGTCGGTGCGGCCGTTCGGCCCCTTCCTCAGCGCCGACTCGATCACCGCCGGCAACTTCGACTCGTACTTGCCGTCCTTCGTCGTGGTCGCGGCGTCGTCCCGCAGCTTCTTCTCGACCGGGGCGATCTTGCCGACCGTCTCGTCGAGCGACTTCTGCGCAACCTTCAGCCGGGTTTCTTGCTCGGGGGTGCTGAAGTCGATCACCGGCGGCGTCTGACCGTTGCCGCCGCCGCCGTTCACCGGCGTCTGGTTGAAGTACGCGAACAGCCGGTAGTAGTCGCGCCGGCTGATCGGGTCGAATTTGTGGTCGTGGCACCGCGAGCACGTCAGGGTGAGGCCGAGCCAGAGGGTGCCGACCGTTTCGGTCTGGTCGAACACGTACTCGATGCGGTTCTCCTCCGGGATGCGGCCGCCCTCACCGTTGATCATGTGATTGCGGTTGAAGCCGGTCGCCAGCACCTGTTCGCGGCTCGCGTTCGGCAGCAGGTCGCCGGCCAGTTGCTCGACGGTGAACCGGTCGTAAGGCATGTTGTCGTTGAACGACCGGATCACCCAGTCGCGCCACGGCCACATCGTGCGTTCGTTGTCGCCCTGGTAGCCGTTGCTGTCGGCGTAGCGGGCGGCGTCGAGCCAGTCCCAGGCCATCCGCTCGCCGTACCGCGGCGACGCCAGCAGCCGATCGACCACCTTCTCGTAGGCGTCCGGCGCCTGGTCCGCGACGAAGGCGTCAACCTCGGCCGGGGTCGGCGGCAGCCCGGTCAGGTCGAGCGTGACGCGGCGGACCAGTTGCTCCTTGGTGGCAACCGGGGCCGGGTTCAGCTTCTCCTTCCGCAGCCGGGCGAGGACGAAGGCGTCGATCGGATTACGAGTTTCGAGTTTCGAGTTTCGAGTTTCCGGCACCGGCGGCCGGGTCGGCTGGTCGAACGCCCAGTGCCGACCCCACGGGGCGCCCTCGTCGATCCAGCGCTTGAGCACGGCTTTTTGCGCCGCCGTCAGTTGCTTCGTCGCCTTCGCCGGCGGCATCACCTCGTCCGGGTCGGCCGACGTGATCCGGCGGTACAGCTCGCTCTCGGCGCTCTTGCCGGGTTTGATGGTGCCGCTGGCGTGGGCGTCGTCCTTCGTGTCGAGGCGGAGGTCGCCCTTGCGGGCCTTGGCGTCGGGACCGTGGCAGGCGTAGCAGTTGTCCGACAGGATCGGCAGCACCTCGCGGGCGAAATCGACCTTCGCGGGCGCGTCGGCGGCGGCGGGGCCGGCGGCGAGCGCGACGAGGAAGCTGGCGAGGGAGAGGCGGAGCGGCATAACAGATGGCCCGGCGGCCGGGGGGTGGGTTCCCGCCATCATAACCGAGCCGCAAGCGATGTCCAAGCCTGTGATTCGGCGCGTCAGGCGTGCCGGACATCGATCCGATACTCTTTCGTCTGGCCGACTCAATGCGTCTGGTGAACCCCCGGGGGGGTACGCCAGACGAATCGCGTCCCGCGTTCCGCCGTGTGAAACGCGGTGGAAAGGATCAACGAGTGTCCGGGTCGTAGCGGTCGCGCCGAAGCCGGCGGGTGGCGAGTCTGCGCGGGTTGGGGAATCGGGGCTGGATCGGCCCCCCGGCGCGGGTAGGATCGATCGTGCCACCCTGTCACCGCGGGCACCCGTATGTTCCGGCTCCGCGACCTGTCCCTCTCGACCAAGCTGTACGCCCTCGTCGTCGGGTACTCCGTACTCGTCACCGGCGTGCTGCTGCTCGCCGGCTACCTGATGCGCACGTACCGCGTCCACGGCCCGGTCTATGACGTGATCGCCGACGACTTCCGGCTCCTCCACGACATCGAGCCGCCGCTGATGAACGTCGGCGCCGCGTACCTGATGCTCCAGGAGATCGACTCGGGCACTAACCCGGCGGAGGTGCAGGACACCATCCTGAAGTTCAACGACTACGAGGCCAAGTACGCCGAGCGGCGTGCGATCTGGCTGGCGCCCGGGAAGCTGCCGGAGGGTGAGATCCGGCGCGGGGTGGAGGGGCCGATTCACACCCCGGCGGCGGACATGTTCCGCATCGCCAGGGCCGAGTTCCTGCCGCTGATCGGCAAGGGGCCGGACGACGCCAAGAAGGCGAACGAGGTGCTGAACACCCGCATCCGCCCGAAGTTCTACGAACACCGCCGGGCCGCCCAATCGGTTGCCGAGAAGGTGCGGATCCAGACCACGGCGGACGAGACGAAGGCGCGCGACGACTCGCAGTTCTGGACGGTGGCGATGGCCTGGATCAGCCTCGCGCTCGTCGCCGTGATGGGGCTCGCCGGGTTCTGGGTCGCGGCGTCGCTGGTCCGCTCGGCCCGGGAGTTGCGAAACCGCGTCGGCGAGATGGCCAGCGGCAGCGGCGACCTCCACACACGGCTCGTCGTGCCCGGGGCCGACGAGATGGGGCAGCTCGCCGAGGGGATCAACGGCGTCATGGGCCGCGTCCAGACGATCGTGGCGAAGGTCCGCGAGTCGAGCCTGCAACTCCTTTCGGTAGCCTCCCAGATCGCCGCCACGGCCCGCCGGCAGGAGCAGACCGTTCAAGACCTCAGCGCCTCGACGACTCAGGTGGCCGCGAGCGTCCGCGAAATCTCGGCCACCAGCACGGACCTGGCCGGCACGATGGGCGAGGTGAACGAGTCGGCCGCGCACGCCGCCGACCTCGCCGTCCGCGGCCGCGACAACACCAACCGCATGGCCAACGAGATGAAACAGCTCGTGGACTCGACCGCGTCCGTGTCCGCGAAGCTCGGCATGATCCGCGAGAAGGCCGACCGCATCAACGCCGTCGTCACCACCATCACGAAGGTGGCCGACCAGACGAACCTGCTGTCGATCAACGCCGCGATCGAGGCCGAGAAGGCGGGCGAGTACGGTAGGGGGTTCCTGGTCGTCGCGAGAGAGATCCGTCGCCTCGCGGACCAGACCGCCGTCGCCACGCTGGACATCGAGACGATGGTGCGGCAGATGCAGGACGCGGTGTCGGCCGGCGTGATGCAGATGGACAAGTTCGCCGACGAGGTCCGCTCCGGCGTCGGGCAGGTGACGACGATCAACCAGATGACGTACGAGATCATCACCGAGGTGCAGGGGCTCAGCGACCGGTTCCAGCTGGTGACCGAGGGGATGAAGAACCAGGCCGCGGGGGCGCAGCAGATCAACGACGCGATGGGCCAGATCGCCGACAGCACGAAGCGGAACGCGCAGTCGGTGCAGGAGTTCGAGCGGGCGACGGGCCACCTGCGGGCGTCCGTCGAGGGGCTGAACCAGGAAATCTCGCAGTTCAAGATTTGAGCCACATGCTCGCCCTGACGTTCCAGGTCGGCGCGGACCGGGTGGCGGTGGATGTCCGCCGCGTCCGCGAGGTCGTGCCCCGGGTGCGCGTCACGCCCTCGACCGGCGGGCCGGACTGGCTCGCGGGCGTGTTTGTGTATCGCGGCCGGGTCGTCCCCGTGGTAGACTTGCACCGGCTCGTCGGGGCCGGCGAGTGCCCGCCGCACCTGAGTAGTCGGGTGATCCTGGTGCCCCGGTCGGACGCCCCCGACGAGCTGGTCGGCCTCCTCGCCACGCAGGTGGCCGACGTCCGCGAGTTGCCCGCCCCCCCGCCCGCGGCGGCCGGCGGCCCGCTCCTCGGCCCCCCGGTCGCGGACGGCGCCGGCGTCCTCCGCCTGCTCGACCCCGACCGCCTCGTCGCGGCCCTCGACTCGCACTCGGGACCGCCCCGCCCAGGAACCGGGCCATGACCCTCTCCCCCGTCGACGCCCTCGTCCGGGCCCGCATCGGCCTCGACCCGCTGTCGCTCGGCGCGGCCACGTTCCAGCGCGCCGTCGCCGCCCGCATGACCGCCCGCGCCGTCGCCACCGACGAGGCGTACGCCGCGCTGCTGACCGCCGACCGGGACGAGTGGGCGACGCTGGTCGATGAGCTGGTGGTGCCCGAGAGCTGGTTCTTCCGCGGTGGCGCGGCGTACTTCCGCCAGCTGGCCCGCTGGCTACGCGAGCGCAGCGGCGGTCGGGCGCAACGGGTGCTGAGCGTGCCATGCGGGTGCGGCGAGGAGCCGTACTCGCTCGTGCTTGCCCTCGACGACGAGGGCGTGCCGCCGGGCGTGGTTCGCGTCGAAGGGGTCGATCTGTGCCCCGCGAGCGTGCGGCGGGCCGAGGAAGGCCGCTACCCCGCGTTCGCCTTCCGCGAGGCCGACGCCGATCCGCGGCCGCGACACTTCCGCGACGCCGGCCCGGGTCGGTGGGAGCTGGAACCGCGCGTCCGCGACGCCGTTCGCTTCCACGTCGGCAACCTCGTGGCTCCCGAGTTCCTGGCCGCGGAACCGCCGTTCGACCTAATCCTGTGCCGCAACCTGTTCATCTACCTGACCGACGAGGCCCGCGGCCGGGCGGTCGCCAACCTCCGCCGCCTCCTCACCCCGGGCGGCCGGCTGTGCCTCACCCCCGCGGAAGCCGACCGCCTGCCGCCGGAACTGTTCACCGCCGACGGCCCAGCTTCGCTCGCGGTCTTCACCCGCGCCGATGAGCCGCCGCCGGGCGGGCCGCGCTCGGGTGTGTACCCGCGACCCGCGCCGAAGTCGGGCGTGTTCCCTCGGCCGGCGGTGTCGCCGCCTGTGAGCACCCCCTTGCCGTCGGTGCCGGGAACGCGATTCGACGCCGTCCCGCCGCCGACCACGGCTACGGCACGGGAGCTGGCCGACGCCGGGAAGCTCGACGCCGCCCGCGCCGTCTGCGAGATGGCCGTCCGCGCCGGGCCGTCGGCCGAGTGGTACAGCCTCCTCGGCGTCATCGACCTGGCCGCCGGCCGCGCCGCCGACGCCGAGGCGTCGTTCCGCCGCGCCCTGTACCTGAACCCCGACCACCGCGAGGCGCTGACGCACCTGGCGATGCTCTGCGACCGCCGCGGCGACGCCGGCCCCGCGTCCGGGCTGCGCCGCCGCCTGTCCCGGCTCCCGGAGGCGACCGCGTGACCGCCCTCCCCGTCGTCGCCGGGAACCCGTGCTGGCAGGCCGTGGGCGTCTGGGGCGACCGGACGTGCCCGGAGCTGAAGAAGCACACCCACTGCCACAACTGCCCGGTGTTCGCCGCCGCCGGCCGCCGCTTCCTCGACGCCCCCTCCCCCGCCGGCTACCTCGACGAGTGGACCGCCCGCCTCGCGGAGCCGGTCCGGCGTACCGCCGACGGCGTGATCGGGGCGCTGGTGTTCCGCCTGGGCGAGGAGTGGCTGGCGCTGCCGGTCGGGGTGCTGGTGGAGGTGACGCACCCGCGCCGGCCGCACCGAATCCCGCACCGCGGCGGCCTGATCGCCGGGATGGTGAACGTCCGCGGCGAGCTGCACCTGTCCGTCCGCCTCGACCTGCTGCTCGGCATCGACCGCCCGAACCCGGACCGCCCTTCGGCGACGGCCCGGCCGCGGATGGTGGTGATTCGCCAGGACGCCGACCGCTGGGCCTTCGCGGCCGACGACGTGGACCTGGTCCGCCGGGTTGCGACGGCCGACCTGGTGACCGCCCCGCCGACGCTGGCCCGCGCCGCCGCGCGGGTGACGCGCGGCGTCGTCCACCGCGACGGCCGGGCGATCGGGCTGCTGGACGAGACGCGGCTGCTCGAGGCGCTGCGGGAGCGAGTGCGATGACCGGCATCGACCCGTCCCTGTTCGAACTGTTCCGCGACGAGGTGCGCGCCCACGCCGACGCGCTCTCGACCGGCCTCCTCGCCCTCGAGGCCGACGCCGCCAACCCGCAGGGGATCGAGCCGCTAATGCGCGCCGCGCATTCTCTGAAGGGGGCGGCGCGGATCGTCGGCGTCGAGCCCGCGGTCCGGCTCGCGCACGTAATGGAAGACGCCTTCGTCGCCGCGCAGGCGGGGAAGGTGGCGATCACCCCGGCCGACGTGGACCGCTTCCTCCAGGCCGCCGACGTGTTGGCCGGCCTCGGGGCGCTGGCCGACGCCGGCGGCCTCCCCGACTGGGCCGTGGCGAACGAACCCGCCGTCGTCCGGCTCGTCCCGGAGTTCGAGCGGTTCGCCCGCGGCGAAGTCGTGGCCCCGGCTCCCGCAGCGGTCATCGAACCCGAGCCACAACCGCCACAGGTGGTGGTCGTGGGGTCGCTCCCCGACCCGCCGCCGTTCGCGTCGGTGGCGATCCCACCCGACCCGCTCCCCGTCGGCCCCGACGACGGCCTGTTGGGTCTGTTCCGCGAGGAGTTGCGCTCGCACCTGCTGGTCGTGTCCGCGGGCGTGGCGGCGCTGAAGGCCGGGCAACTGCCGCCGCGCGACGACGCCGCCGAGAGCTTGCGGCAGATTCGCGGCGCCGCCCGCGTCATGAAGTGCGCCCCGGTCGCAGCGGCGGCGGCGGCCGTGGGCGGCTACTGGGCCGCGCTCCGCGACGCGAAGCCGGACGCGACCGCGCTCGGCTGGGTCCGCTACGCCGTGGACGCCCTCGCCAGCCTCATCGACACCGACGCCGACACCTTCGACGAACGACTGAAAGCCGTCAGCACCGGGCTCGAACAACTGGCGGGGGTGTTGCCGCAAGCCGCCCCGCCGGCGCGGAGGACTCCCCCGGCTGACGCCGGCTCGCCTCCACCTCCTCCCCCGGAACCCGTTGTCGTCGCGTCGCGGCCCGCGCCGAGCGGCGAAGCCGTCGTGCGCGTCACCGCGCAGAGCCTCAGCCGCCTCATGGGGCTGGCCGGCGAATCGCTGGTCCAGGCGCGCTGGCTCCACCTGTTCTCCGGCTCCCTCGGCAAGCTCAAGAAGCAACACGAAGCCCTGACCGGCCTCCTCGACGAGGCCTACCAGGCAGCGGCGACCGGGCGGCCGGTCGATCACGTCGCCGCCCTCCTCGCCGACACCCGCCAACAGGTCGCCGCCTGCCGCACCGAACTGGCGTCGCAGGCCGGCGACTTCGACGACCACGCCGGCCGGGCCGAAGACCTCAACAGCCGCCTCTACCGCGAGGTCATCGCCAGCCGGATGCGGCCGTTCGCCGACGGCGTCCACGGCCTCGCCCGCACCGTCCGCGACCTCGCCCGCGCCCTCGGCAAGCAGGCCCGCCTCGTCGTCGCCGGCGAGGCGACGGACGTGGACCGCGACGTGCTCGAAAAGCTCGAGGCGCCGCTCGGCCACCTCATCCGCAACGCCGTCGATCACGGCATCGACCCGCCCGCCGACCGCCTCGCGGCGGGCAAGCCGGAAGCCGGCACCGTCCGCGTCGAGGCGCGCCACCGCGCCGGGATGCTGCTGGTCACCGTCGCCGACGACGGCCGCGGCGTGAACCTCGACCGGCTCCGCAAAAAGATCGTCGAGCGCGGCCTGTCCACGGCCGAGCTCGTCCGCCAGATGACGGAGGCGGAACTCCTCGAGTTCCTGTTCCTGCCGGGCTTCTCGACCGCGACGGGCGTCACCGAGGTTTCCGGCCGCGGCGTCGGACTGGACGTCGTTCTGGACTCGGTCCGCAAGGTCGGCGGCAATGTCCGCGTCAGCACGAAGGCCGGCCAGGGGACGACGTTCCACCTGCAACTGCCGATCACGCTGTCGGTCATCCGGGCCGTCGTGGTGGAGGTCGGCGGCGAGCCGTACGCGTTCCCGCACAACCGCATCGACCGCCTCCTGCGCGTCCCGCGGGCCGACGTGCGCTCCCTGGAACACCGGCAGTTCGTCGCCGTGGACGGGCAGAACGTCGGCCTCGTCGTCGCGGCACAGCTGCTGGACGTGCCCGCCGGCCTGGCCGCCCCCGCCGAGTTGCCTGTGGTGCTCCTCAGCGACGCCTCCGGCTCCTACGGGCTGGTCGTGGACCGCTTTCGCGGCGAGCAGGATTTGGTGGTGCGGCCGCTCGACCCGCGGCTCGGCAAGGTGCCGAACCTCAGCGCCGCGGCCGTGCTCGACGACGGCGAGCCGGTGCTGATCGTGGACGTGGAAGACCTGGTGCGGTCGATGGACCAGTTCATCCAGTCCGGGTCGCTGCGCCGCTGCGAGAGCCGGGAACTCGGGCCGGCCCGCAAGAAGCGCGTGCTCGTGGTGGACGACTCGATCACCGTCCGCGAGGTGGAGCGGCAGCTGCTGACGCAGCACGGGTACGACGTGACCGTCGCGGTGGACGGCATGGACGGCTGGAACCAGGTCCGCGCGGGGAGCTACGACCTGATGGTGTCCGACGTGGACATGCCGCGGATGACCGGCATCCA
>Ga0190275_10001912_pt1 | contig 15212 bp, 11 predicted proteins | sample Popmic550T_FD_133745 | JGI IMG/M metagenome (GOLD analysis project Ga0190275, IMG submission 133745) | Populus adjacent soil microbial communities from riparian zone of Yellowstone River, Montana, USA - 550 T | ecosystem: Environmental > Terrestrial > Soil > Riparian zone > Trees stand | place...
AGGTTGGAAGCGCGCGCCATATCAGGGGGCTAATTAAGCAGCTTTTATTCCTCCACCTTGCGGGGCAAAGCAGCCTCCGCGATAGCCGTTGAACCCTCCGCTGACGGGGCCGCTCCATCGAGCAATTTCGCTTCCTTGCGCGATTTGATGACCTCGTCTACAAGGCCATAAGCCTTCGCTTCGGCAGCCGACATGTAATAGTCGCGATCCGAATCCAGCCGAACCTGATCCTCAGGTTTGCCCGTGTGCTGCGAGATGATTTTGATCAGGCGCTTCTTGAGTTTGAACATGTATTCGACCTGCCGCTCCACGTCGCTTGCCTGCCCCTGCGCGCCGCCCGAGACCTGGTGAATCATGATGTCGGAATTCGGCAACGCGAACCGCTTGCCTTTTGTGCCGGCGCAAAGAAGGACCGCGCCCATGCTGGCGGCCATCCCGAGGCAGTAAGTCGTCACGTCGCACGTCAGGAATTGCATCGTGTCGTAGATCGCGAGGCCCGCCGTGACGGAACCGCCCGGCGAGTTGATGTAAATGTTGATGTCCTTTTTGCCGTCCTCCATCTGGAGGAAAAGGAGCTGGGCAATGACCAGGTTCGCGATGTGATCGTCAATCGGTGTTCCGATAAAAACGATCCGGTCCTTCAGCAGGCGCGAGTAAATATCGTAGCTCCGTTCCCCCCGGCCGGTCTGTTCGACCACCATCGGAATGAGGACGGATTGAGAGAAATTTTTATTGGCAGCGGTCATGTATTATTCCGTTGCCGCGGGGGCAGCTGACGGTTCAGAGATCGTTTCTACGCTAACATTCGACTTAAGGAAATCAAGGGTCTTACCTAGCAGGATCTCTTCCGCGAGCCCGTTTATGCGGTCCTTCTCCTCGAATTCTTTCCGCATTTTCTCCACCGAAACGTTGTAGTGCGCGGCTTGTTCGCGGATGCGCTCGTCCACTTCTTCGCGGGTCACCTCAATCTTCTCGACCTCGGCGATGCGGTGCAGAATGAAGTTCGTTTTCAATCGATGCGCCGCCAGCGAACCCGCCCCTTCGATCAGCTCCTTCTCCTTCCCTTTGAGCAGCTCGTCAGGAACTCCGCGCTCCCGATTCCGATGCACCAGTTCATTCAATGCTCGGCGCGTCTCGTTTTTTAGCAGGCTCGGCGGCAAGTCGAAGGTGATGCGCTCGTGCAGAAATTTCACGACTTGCTGCTCCTTCACGCGCTCGATTTCGTGCTCTTTCTCGTGTTCGAGATTGTGCTCAATAGTGTGACGCAAGTCGGCCAGCGTCTTGTCCGGCATGATCTTCGCCGCGAACGCGTCATCGACGGCGGGCAGGATCTTCTCCTTAATTTCATTCAGCGTTACGGCGTAATCGGCCTTCTTCTCCGCCAGCTCCGTCACGGGAAATTCCGCCGGGAATGTGACCTGCACACTCCGCGTATCGCCCGGTTTCATGCCGGCGATCTGTTCGCAAAATTTTGGGAGGAAATTTTCCGGCGCGAGATGCAGCCAGAATTTCTTGCCGCCATGCAGGTTCTTGCTCGCATCGGGGACAATCTCGCTGATCGGCATCCCAGCGATCGCGCCGGTGAAATCGATCACCGCAAAATCGCCCATCGCCAGCTCGCGATCGGCTACGTCCACGAAATCGGCGACCTGATCGCGTAACCGCTCGAGCGCGGTATCGATGTCCGCTTCATTCACTTCCGTTCCAGGCAACTGCACTGGAATATTCTTGTAGTCAGGCAATTCGAACTCCGGCGCCGTCACGACCGTCGCGCGGAAGCGCATCGAGCGGTCCTCGCCAAATTCCACATCGCCCAGATCGGCCAGCGTAACGACCCGCAACTGCTTCTCCGCGATCGCCTCGAGGTAGCTTTTCGAAACCAGCGCCTTCGTCAGTTCGTCCTGGATTTCCTTCCGGAATTTTTTCTCGATGACCTGGCGTGGCGCCTTGCCCGCGCGGTAACCGGGGATCCGCGCATATCGCGAATAATTGCTCGCGATCGCGTCCCACTCTTTCCGCACATCTTCCGGCGGCAACTCTATCCGCAACGTCGCCATCCCTTGCGGCTGATTTTCTACTTCCACTTTCATTGCGCAGCGACGTTACGGGCGCGTGGCGTCATGCGCAATAGGCGCGCTCGCCCCGGACGTAAACCGAATGCGTCTGGGAAACGCCAAAGTAGTAGGCCAATTCGCGATAATCGTCGCAATCGTAAATCGCAAAGTTGGCCAGCTTGCCGGTTTCGAGCGAGCCAATCCGGTCGCCGCGATTCAGACTGTAAGCCGCGTTGATCGTCGCCGCCGTTACGCTCTCGGCAGGCGTCATCTTCATCTGTGTGCTCGCGAGCGAAAGAATCATCGGCATCGAGGGCGTTGGCGACGAACCGGGATTGAAATCTGTCGCCAAAACGACGGCGAGCCCTGCTTCGATCATCTCTCGCGCGCGCGGATAACGTGCCTTCCCTAACGCGTAAACAGATCCGGGAAGGAGCACCGGCTGAACACCCGCCTCGGCCAGCGCGGCAATCTCTGCCGCGTTAGCTTGTTCGAGATGATCGGCCGTCGCCGTGTGGAGACGCGCCGCCAGGAACGCGCCGCCCGAATTCGTCAGCTGATCGACATGCATCCGCAGGCGCAGCCCATGTTCCTGGGCGGCCCGCAAAATTTTTTCGGAATCGGCGAGATCGAAATAGCCGCGCTCGCAAAAGATGTCGCAGTTTTCGGCCAGTCGCTCTTCCACTACGCGCGGCAACATTTTGTGAATGACGAGCGCAACATACTGCTCTGGCGCGTTGTGAAACTCATCCGGAATGGCGTGCGCGCCCAAAAACGTCGGCACAAATTCGATCGGCGTTTCAGTATTCAGCCGGCGAATCACGCGCAGAATTTTTAGTTCGTCCTCGACGGTCAATCCATAGCCGGACTTCGCTTCGACCGTTGTGGTTCCTCCCTTCAGAAACCACTCCGCATGTTTTTTTGCCTGCTCGAGCAGCTCATCTTCAGACGCCGCCCGCGTCTTGCGCACGGTCGAGCGAATCCCGCCGCCGCTCGCGGCGATTTCCTCGTACGTCGCTCCCCTCGCCCGCAGCTCGAATTCGTCCACCCGATTCCCGCCAAAAACGGGATGCGCGTGCGCGTCCACGAACCCGGGCAACACGACCTTGCCGTTGGCATCGATGATTTGCGCGCCTGCCGGTAACGCCTTCTCGATTTCATCCGACGCGCCGGTCTGCACAATCCGGCCATCCTTGACGAGCATTCCACCGTCTGTAATGATCGCCAGCTCGCTCATCTCGCCGCCCACGCGAGGCCGCTGCGGACCGGCGACCGTGACCAGTTGCGCTGCGTGAAGTACCGCTAGCGTGTTCACATTCTGATCCGCTCGGCCACGCCGGAAGCGAAGGCCAGAAAAAAAGAAGCGGCGGCGAGGACGGTGCAGTCCGCGACATCCTTTGTGGGATCAATCTCGACAAAGTCCATGATCCGGACCGAGGGATGCGCGCCGCAAAGACGGGCCGCCCTCCTCAACATCCAAGGTTGCAGGCCGCCCGGCCGCGAACCGGCCGCGGCGGGCGCAAACGCCCGGTCGAGCACGTCCATGTCCAGGTCGACATAAATTGCGTCCGTCTTGGCCGCGAGCAATTCGAGCGCTCCCGAGACCGCCGCATCGATTCCACGCGCATACACTTCGTCTGCCGTGACAACGGTGATGCCAGCCTCTCGCGCGACACCCGCATACGCCGGCGAATTTGTGAACGGTTGGATTCCGAGCTGGATGATGTTCGCGCCCGGCAACCCAGCTCGCAGCAAAGCGCGGATCGGATTCCCATCGGTCAAGCCGCCTTCCAAGTCCCGCACGTCATGATGCGCATCGAAGGTAAGCAACCCGCAGCGTGCAAAAGGCAAATTGAGCGCGTGCATCCCCGGATAAGTGATGGCGTTGTCTCCGCCAAAAATCGCGACCGCGAAAACGTTCGCCGCCGCTTTCTTGATCCCTTGAACAATCCTGAAGAAAACTTCTTCGCTCGATGCTCCCGAGAAAGTGACATCGCCGATATCCGCCACCGCCAGTGACGCAAGATCGATTCCCGCATCCGGATCGTTCAGGCTGTAGCGATCGAGCGCCTGCCGAATCGCCGCGGGGGCCATATCGCACCGCCCAGGGGTGATGGAGTTGTTCATCGGAACGCCGAGAACAGAGAGCGCGATGGGGGCTTCGCGTCTTTGCGCCAGCCAATGAGAGGCGCGCGGCCAATTTGGATCGTCGCCGGTCACGCGATCTTGCTTTCGACAACTTGATGAATTTTTGTGAACTCAGATTCGGAGTCGGCCGTGATTTTCCGGACTCTCTCCTGAAGGTCTGCCTTCACCTTTTCATCTTTCAGGCCGGCGAGATTAATGCGGACGTTCATGGCCGCTCCCTCGATGCAGGCGCGCACGGCGAGAGCGCCAACGCCAACATCGGAAATCGAAGCGGGATTGCCTTTATCGGCCATTTCCGCGAGCAGCTGGTAGGATTTGAATGCCGTCTCCATGACTCGCAGCGGAATCTCCGCGGCATATTTGTTGGCCGATTGGATCGCCGCCGAGCGCGCGGCCTTTTCCTCGGCCGAGTCCTTCGGCAGCCCGAATGCTTCCATGACTTTGTTGAAAGCGGCGGTGTCTTCGTCCACCAGAAAAAGCAATTCATCCTTCAGCAGCTGCGCTTTCACAGCCCAATCGCTGAAATACTGAAGCTTGTCGTCCCAGCCGCGTTTGCCGGCGGAGAGATTCGCGACCATTCCGCCCAAAGAAACGCCCAGCGCCCCCATCAACGCGGCGACGGATCCGCCACCGGGCGCGGGCGAATCGCTCAACGTCTCGTTGCAAAACTGGCGCAGATCGATTTTCACCAGCGATTTCTTGGCGGCGGTTTCCATCTTGAACTCGATGATCTTCTCTTTCGGATCGAACGGTTTCAACTCACTTAATCCCATCGAGCGGATCGCGATATCGATCAGTTCCTCTTCCGACGCGCCTTCGGACCACTTTTGTTTCCGCAGAAAATAGCGGCCGGCTTCGACCAAACATTTCTTGGGCAGCATGCCCACCACTTCCGAGCCGGTGACGCGCAGGCCGCGACTGCCGGCGGATTCAGCACAGGCATCGAACGCTGCGTGCAGCGGCGTTTCCTCCAGGTTTGTCAGGTTCATCGAAACCTGTGCGATACCATACTCCTCCACATACCAGCCGATCGCCTTCACGTGCTTGAGCATTCCAGGAACGCGCACCGGTTCGCCGCCCGCATCGAGCACGGGTTTTCCTGATGGAGTGCCGTCCTCCGTCTTCACCCGCCCGTTTTCTCTCACATCAAAAGCGACCGAGTTCGCCCGGCGCACCGATTTCGTGTTCAGGTTTGCGTTGTAGGCGACGAGGAATTCTCGCGCGCCGATCACAGTAGCGCCCGCCTTCTCGTTGAAAACGGAAGGCCCGAAATCCGGCTTCCACGCTGGCTCTTTTATCTTTTCGAAAAAGCCTTCGTACTCTCCGGCACGAATAATGGAGAGATTGGAGCGCGCCGGATTTTTCGCGGCTTTTTCGTAGAGATAGACCGGTATCTTCAGCTCTTCGCCGACGCGCCTGCCCAACTCACTTGCGCAGGCGATCGCTTCATCCCAGCTCACATTGCTCACGGGAATGAACGGGCAGACATCGGTCGCGCCCATGCGCGGATGCGCGCCCTTTTGCTTCCGCATGTCGATCAGCTCCGCCGCTTTTTGGATTCCGCGGAAAGCGGCTTCGACCGCCGCTTCGGGAGTTCCGGCGAAAGTCACGACCGTGCGATTCGTGCTCGCGCCGGGATCAACGTTAAGCAGCGAGATTCCCTCGACCGATTCGATGATGCCGGTGATCTGGCGAATGATCTCCAGATCCCGTCCCTCGGAAAAATTTGGAACGCACTCGATGATCTTTTTCATCGGCGTTCAGTGCCTACCGCTGGATGCCTACTGTGATGACGCACCACGAGAATCCGAACGACGCCTTCGACAATTCGAAAAAGAAAATGATAAGGGAAGCGATGAAGATTCGCCCGCCGAAGATCTCCCTTTCGCCTCGAAAAGTATTCCGGCTGTGCTGCTGCCATCGCCATTAAGGATCGCAACTCCGCATAAAATTCGTTCGCCAGTTGTGCCGTGGCCACCCGCTCGTAGTAATCCATAATCCTGTCGATATCCGAGTAAACCTTCGGATGAAGGACGAGCCGCATCAGTTTCGCCGGCGTCGAACTTGTTCGTCGAGTTGCTCCAAGGAAATGCCCGATGCGGGGTTCGCATTAAGGTCAGCATCTCGCTTTATGGCCTCGGCAATCCCTTCGTCTTCGTCGTGCAGGACAGGCGGAAGCGATCCAAGCAAGTGGGCCGCGAGAATGGCCCTTTGGCCCTCGGGTAAGTTCAGCGCAAGTTTTTCGACTTCAGTTATTGTCGCCACGAAGCGCGAGTATAAGGGGCAGCGCTCGGAGGAGCAAGCATGCGGGCCAGACTATCCAGAACGCTTCCGCTGGCCGCTCTCAGTCTCGCCGTATTGGCTTGATAGGAATACCGATGGATTTGTCCGCCGCGAAATCGATCGCACGCGCGTAGCCCGCATCAGCGTGGCGCAGCACACCCATGCCGGGATCGCTGGTCAGCACGCGCTCCAAGCGCCGTTTCGCGCCGTCGGTTCCATCGGCCACGACGACCATTCCGGCGTGCTGCGAATAACCGATGCCAACCCCGCCGCCGTTGTGAATGGAGATCCACGAAGCGCCGGCCGCCGTATTCACCAGCGCATTGAGCAGCGCCCAATCGGCAATCGCATCGCTGCCGTCGATCATCCCTTCGGTTTCGCGGAAGGGCGAAGCGACGGAGCCGGTATCCAGATGGTCGCGCCCGATCACGATCGGCGCTTTGATCTCGCCGCGCCGCACCAGTTCGTTCATCGCCACGCCAAATTCCGCGCGCTCTCCATAGCCGAGCCAGCAGATGCGAGCCGGCAATCCTTGGAAATGGATTCGCTCTTTCGCCAGTTGCATCCAGCGCGCGAGAGTTTTGCTCTCGGGAAAAAGTTCGAGCGCGAGCTCGTCCGTGCGCGCGATGTCCTGAGGATCTCCGCTCAGCGCCACCCAGCGGAACGGCCCTTTCCCCTCGCAGAAAAGGGGCCGGATGTATTCGGGCACAAACCCGGGAATATCGAACGCGTTCTCGACGCCGGCCTTCTTCGCCTGCGTCCGGATGTTGTTGCCGTAATCGAAAGTGATCGCGCCCTTCTTCTGCAACACGAGCATCGCTTCGACATGTGTGGCCATCGATCGCATGGAGCGTTCGATGTATTCCTCAGGATTATCGGCGCGCAGCTTCAGCGCTTCGGCCAGCGGCATCCCGTTCGGAACATAACCGTTCAGCGCATCGTGCGCGCTGGTTTGATCGGTGAGGACATCCGGAACGACGCCGCGCTTCACCATTTCCGGCAAAACATCCGCGCAGTTTCCGACTAGACCGACAGAAAGGGCCCGGCCCTGCTTCCGCGCTTCGTCAATCAATTGCAGCGCTTCGTCGAGCGAAGTCGCGATCTTGTCGCAGTATCCGCTCTGTAAACGTTTTTCGATCCGCGATGGATCGACGTCGATTCCGAGAAAAAGCGCGCCATTCATGGTCGCGGCCAATGGTTGCGCGCCGCCCATTCCGCCGAGCCCGCCCGTGACGACAAATTTCCCTTCCAGCGTCCCACCGAAATGTTTGCGGCCCGCTTCCGCGAACGTTTCGAAAGTCCCCTGCACGATCCCCTGGCTGCCGATGTAAATCCACGATCCAGCGGTCATCTGCCCGTACATCGTTAGGCCCAGACGCTCCAGGCGATTGAACTCTTTCGAATTCGACCAGTGTCCCACCAGGTTCGAATTGGCGATCAGGACACGCGGCGCTTCCTCATGGGTCCGAAAGACACCCACTGGCTTTCCGGATTGGACCAGCAAAGTTTCGTCGTTCTCCAGCCCCCGAAGCGAACGCACGATCGCATCGAACGCTTCCCAACTGCGCGCGGCCCGTCCTGTCCCGCCGTAAACAATCAGCCGGTCCGGGTTCTCCGCCACATCCGGATCGAGATTGTTCATCAACATCCGGAGCGCGGCCTCCTGATGCCAGCCTTTGCAGCTCATCTCGCTGCCGCGAGGCGCCCGGATGACACGTGGCTCGCTCATCTCTTTTCCGCCTCGATGTCGAAGACGCCTTCCCGGATCGCCGTGGCCACGCGCGCAATATCCGGCGACATCGATCGATCCGCATCCACCGCGCGGGATATCGATCGCACCTGTTCAAACGCCTGCTCGACGCCGATGCCGGCCTGGAGCGGCCGGCGAAACTCAATCCCCTCCGCGCCGGCCAGAAGCTCGATCGCAAGAACGTGCTCCGCGTTCTCGACAATGGTCCGCAGCTTGAGCGCGGAAGTCATTCCCATGGAAACGTGATCCTCTCTCCCGCCCGAGGTCGGCACGTTGTCGACGCTGGCGGGATGCGACAGAACCTTCGCCTCATTCAACAAGGCGACCGCGGCCACATGCAAAATCATGAAGCCGGAATGCGTCCCCGCATGCGGCGTGAGAAACGGCGGCAGGCCCTCACTCGAATCCGGATTCACCAACCGGTCCGTGCGCCGTTCGCTGATGCTCATAAGATCGGTCACCGCGATGGCCGCATAATCGAGCGCGAGAGCGAGCGGTGCGCCGTGAAAATTTCCGCCCGAAAGCACGTCCTGGGTCTCGGCGAAGACCAGCGGATTGTCGGTGGCCGAGCCCGATTCGATCTCCAAAATATTTTCGCAATGATCGAGCGCGCCGCGGGCTGCGCCGTGCACCTGAGGCATGCAACGCAGGCTGTAGGCATCTTGCACGCGCGGATCATCGGCCAGGTGAGATTGCCGGATCTCGCTGTCGCGCAGGAGATGCCGCAAATGCTCCGCCACGGCCTGCTGGCCGGGATGCGGCCGCGCGCTGTGAATGCGCTCATCGAACGCCGTAGGCGTGCCTTTGAGAGCCTCCAGGCTCATTGCGCCGGCGACATCCGCCACCCGCGTCAGACGTTGCGCGCGGAACAAGGCCAGACCGCCCACCGCGTGCATGCCTTGCGTGCCATTCAAGAGCGCCAGTCCTTCTTTCGCCTCGAGAGTTACCGGTTGCAGCCCGGCCTTCGTCAAGGCGTCCGCGCTCGGCAGAAGCTCACCTTCATAAAAAGCTTCGCCCTCGCCGATCAGCGTAAGCGACAGATGAGCCAGCGGCGCCAGATCGCCGCTCGCGCCAACCGAGCCCTTTTCCGGGATGAACGGCGTGACCCCACGGTTAATGAGTTCACAGAGCAGCTCGATGACTTCCAGGCGAATGCCGCTAAAGCCCAACGCGAGCACGTTCGCGCGCAGCAAAATCATGGCTCGCACTTCCGGGACCGCAAGCGGCTGCCCCACGCCGCAGGCATGGCTGCGGACGAGATTCAATTGCAGCTGACGCAGCTCGTCGGCGGGAATGTGGACCTCCGCCAATTTGCCGAAGCCGGTGCTGACGCCGTAAACCACGCCACTCTTCGCCACGATCGCCTCGATGACTTTTCGCGACTCCCGAATCCGCGCGTGCGCGGACGCGGCGATCTCGATCGATGTCTGGCCGTAGGCTACCTGCGCAATTTGCGAGAGCGACAGAGGCTGGCCGGTCAATTGCATGGCTGGCACCTTATTGATTAGCGCCCGAAAAGAAAGCGGCGCGATTCCTCTTGTAGCCGCCGCCGTCACTGCCGGGCGGGAGCGGAGCAGTTTTGGTCCGCCGCCAGAGACGGCGGCAGCTCCAACCGCTCCGGCAACAGCTAAAGCGGAAAAAAGGCCAGGCCGACGAAACGACCTGGCCTTTTGGTTAAAGCTATCCGCAGACGGACAACTGAATGGTTATTTTGAGTAGGTCGAAGTCGTTGTGGCCGCCTCTTCTTTTCTTTGCGCGCAGGCCCCCAAACTCAATGCACTGGCCGCGATGGCCACAATCATAACTGCTTTGAAAATTTTCACTTTTATATTTCGCCTCCTTTCCCAGCAAGTTGCTGCCGTCATTTAGGCAGTTAAGACCCCTGACGCAACGCTTTTCTCGACTTTTTTCAGAGGCCGGTAACCCCCTTTTTACGCTTTGATCATGACCGGCGTGTCGATCCCAACCCGGTCGAAAAGCTCCACTAAATCGCTGTTCCGCATCCGAATGCAGCCGTGGCTGGCAGCTTCCCCGATCTGCCCTTCGTGGTTCGTCCCGTGGATGTAGATGAATCGCTCGTAAGTATTTGCGTTCCCCGGATCGACCCCGTCCAGCCAGAGAATCCGGGTCATGACCAGATCGTCCTCGCGCAACATTTTTTTCGTAGCCTTCACCGGGCGGCGGCTCTTGAAGACCGTCCCAAGCTTCATCCCATCGCCAATTTTTTCCGCGATGCGGAACCGGCCAGTCGGCGTTTTCAGACTGCCCTCCTTCGATCCCAGGCCAAATCGCGAGGTGGAAATCGGATAGGCCGCGAGTTTTTTGCGGCCCGCCTTGAGGGTGAGCTCCTGCTTTTTCACCGAAATATGGATCTTGAGCTCGACGCTTTTCTTCATCGGAAACGGCGGTAGGATGCGCTGTGGCTAACGCGAAAAAAAGCTATCACGTTGCCGTGATCGGCGCGACTGGCGCGGTGGGGGCGGAACTGCTGCGCGTCCTGGAACGGCGCGGGTTTCCGGTGGAGACCTTGCGCCCGCTCTGCTCGACGCGTTCCGCGGGGACGACTGTTTCTTTCCGGGGCGAGGAGGTCCCTGCCACCGAGCTTTCCGCCACCTCATTTAAGGATATCGACATCGCGTTTTTCAGCGCGGGCGGCGAAATCTCCCGCCAGTTTGCGCCAATCGCCCGCGAGGCAGGCGCGATCGTCATCGACAACTCTTCAGTTTTCCGGATGGAACCTGACGTCCCGCTGGTCATCCCGGAAATTAATGGCGGCGACGTTCGGCAGCATCGCGGTCTCATTGCCAATCCTAATTGCACGACCGCAGTCGCGCTCATGGCCCTTTACCCGCTCCACCTGGCCTTCGGCGTCCGGCGCGTGGTGGCTTCCAGTTACCAGGCGGTTTCCGGCAGTGGCGCGCGCGCGATCCGCGAGCTCCAATCGCAAGTCGAAGCGGCGGCCGAGAAACGCCCTCCTGCCACGGAAATCTATCCCCATCCCATCGCGTTCAACGTCCTCCCGCACGTCGATTCCTTTCTGCCTACCGGCTACACCAGGGAAGAAATGAAAATGCAGAACGAAGGCCGGCGCATCATGCACCTGCCGGATTTCAAGGCGTCGGTCACCTGCGTTCGCGTGCCGGTTTACCGGGCGCATTCGGTCGCGATAAACGCGGAGTTCGAGCGTCCGGTCTCCGTCGAGGAGGCGCATGAGGTCCTGGCCAAGGCGCCGGGGCTGGAACTGGTGGACGAACCGCAAAACAACCGCTACCCCATGCCGCTTTTCACGGCGGGCAAAGACAATTGCGAAGTGGGCCGGGTCCGGCGGGATTGCGCGTTCGAGAATGGACTCGCCTTCTGGGTGTCGGGAGATCAACTCCTCAAGGGCGCGGCGCTGAACGCCGTCCAGATCGCCGAGCTGCTGTAGCCGCGTAGGTACGGGCGCTGGCTTCTGTAGCCGTCGCCCTGTGGGCGACGTGGGATCGACGTTGCAAATTCTCTCTCGCGCTTCGCACGGCGAAGCGGCTACAGAAGCAGCAAAACGGCCCCGGATTTCTCCGGGGCCGTCTGAAGTTATTTGCTGCGGATGAAGCTTACGGTGTCGGCGATGCGGCTGGCTCGTTCTTCTTTTGCTTCTTGCCTTCATCGCGAGGCGGCGGGTTGGCAGGCGCATTCGCGGCCGGTGCCGGAGGCGCTGCCTGCTCCTTCTTCGGCGGCTTGGACGAAGGCTCGACCGCTTTTTCCTGCTTCGGTTTCTCCGGAGCGGCATCTGGCTTCACCGGCTCAATCCGGTCGCGCTTTCTATCAGATTGGGGCTGCACCGGCAACGGAGTCCTTTCCATGGTATCAACCGGTGGCACGGGAGGTTTGTCTTTCGGTTTGCGTTTGTCCGCTTTGTTGGTGTCCGCTGGTGTCGGCGGGCCGGTCGCCGTTACTGCGGAGGAGGGCGGAACCGAAGCGCTCGGGGCAGCCTTTTCCCGCTGTTTGTCTTTGCCTTTATCACGCGTGTCGGGAGTTATCGCCGGCGCAAGTGAGGCGGCTGGCGTGGTTGCCGGAGTTTCCTTCGGCGAAACTTTTTCGTCTTTCTTGGTCTTGTCCTTTGCCGGCGTCATCGCAGCAGTTGCCGCGGGCGTGGCGGTCGCCGCGACACTCGGTGCTGGAGAAAAATCGCTCTTCTTGCCTTTATCTTTGTCTTTGTCCTTGCCTTTGGCTGGGGAGACACTCGCGCTCACCGCGGGACTGGCCGAAGCCGCCGGGGCTGTCGCTGCCGGACTCACACCAGTGGCTGGCGTTGCGCTCGCCGCCGAAGTTGCCGGAGCAGAAGGGGCCGGGCTTGCTGCGCTCTCCCGGACCGGCTGGACAGTGGGCGGCGACACGGTCTTGGGATCTTCCGATTTAATCTTTTGCTTCAATTCCGCCTGAGCCTTCTGGTCCGAGACACCCTCCCAACCGCGCTCCAGCGGAGTTTGCGCAATCTTCTCCTTCACCACTTTCGGCGCGATCGACCTCGACGGTTTCTGGAGGGTTTGCGGTGAGGCGACAACGAGTTTGTCGCCCTCGACCTTCATGACCGACTTCGAGCGAACCGCGGTTAGCGGATCCGCGGACGTTTCACGCTGCAGGCTCAACCGTTGAATCGGCCGGGTCGAGTAACGGCTCAGCGTGTTGTAATCGGGCCCGTAATTGTGAACCTGATTGTCGCGATAAATGATGTTGGTCACGTTCACCGTCTTGGTGATGTAGGTGACGTTTTGTTCCGACGCGAAGATGCGCTCGCGCAGGACCGGTTCCCCGATGTAGCGAACGTCGATGAAATTGTAGTAGAGCGGTCCGATGTCGAACTCGATGTCGACCCGCGCGGTGATCGCCCGATTTTCGTAAAAGAAATCCCCTCCGCCATGCGGCGGCAGAGGCGCCCAGCCGACATAATCACCGCCGGTGCGCCAGGAAACCCAGGCCGGGCCCCATTCGCGGCCGGGCACCCAAATCCAGCCGCGCCCGCGCAGCCGGACCCAGCGGCCGTAATGATAGGTGGCCCATCCGAAATCCTCGTAAGAAACCCATGTCCAGCCTACATCGGTGTAGGCCCAATATCCATCCGTGTAGGGGCGCCAGCTTCGATTGCTCGCCGCTACGCTTGGCTGCCAGCAATACCCGTAATCGGCCACCTCGACCCAGTTTCCGCCGTCGCCGATGTTGTCGTAGAAGAAATCAATCGAGATGTCGGCCGCCTCCGCCTGTCGCACCGCAGGGAACACGAATGCCAACACCGCTATCGCCAGGAGTATTCGTTTCATAATTTTGAATGTTAGGGAATTAGACCCTCGGGCCCGGAGGGTTATTCACAAAAGCTGATTCGGTATGGTGAGCCCCTTGCGTGCTTTTCCCTGCCTGGCGCGCGAATTAGCGCGGCCGCAACACAACAAAAGACCGCGTCCGATGCCGGCAGACCGAAAGAACCTGCGTGGCGTTCGGGTCGACCGCGGCGACCAGCTTCTTGTATTCCGCCACGGAAGAGACCGGTTGCTGGTTCACTTCCTCGATCACATCCCCGGCGCGCAATTCCCCTACTTCCCCGTCGATCTTCGTCACGAGCACGCCTCGAATCCGGTTCGGCAGATCGAGTCGCCGGACCATGTCTGGCGTCAAATCGGTCACCTCCACCGAACTCAAGGCGTTCGTTTCCTCTGGCTGATCTTCCGGCTCAGCGGGCGTCTGCGGCGTTTGGGGCTGCTGGCGCGGATTCACGCGCGAAGTCAGGTAATCCGCCGGCTGTTCCTTGATCTCCGCAGTCAGCTTTATCGTGTTACCGTTTCGGTCGAGCTCGAGCTCGACCTTCTTGTTCAACTCGACGTGCGAGACCCGGGTCCGCAGCTCCGTGATGTTCTTTACCGTCTGACCGTTGAACTTTCGGATTACATCGCCCCGCTTCAGGTTTGCCTCCGCGGCTGGCGAATTCGGAAGCACATCGTCAATAATCACGCCGTCCGGTTCCGGCCCGCCCGGCACATTTGGCCGCGCCTGGATGCCGAGATAACCGCGAATGATCCGCCCGTTCTTGAGCAGGCTTTCCAAGGCGGTCTTCACCGAGTTCGAAGGAATGGCGAAGCCAATGCCCTGCGATCCGCCGCTCCGCGAAATGATCGCCGTATTGATCCCGATGATTTCGCCGCGCAAATTCACCAGCGGGCCGCCACTGTTCCCCGGGTTAATCGCCGCGTTCGTTTGCAGGTAATCGCCGAACCCGTCCACCCGGTTCGGCCGGCCGCGCGAACTGATGATTCCGTCCGTGACCGTCTCCTCGAACCCAAAGGGATTCCCGATCGCGACCACGAAGTCGCCGGCTTGCACCGAATCCGAATCGCCGAATTTCAGCGGCTTCAAGCCCGGTTCATCGACCTTTAGGACAGCCAGATCCACCACCGCATCCGCCCCGATGAGCCGCGCCTTTTTCGTCCGGCCATCGTGCAACTGCACCTCGATCTCGTCCACCTGATCGACCACGTGGTTGTTCGTGATGATGTGGCCTTCGGCGGACACGATCACCCCGGAACCGAGGGAGCTTTGCACCATCGCTTCCTCATTGGGATTCCGAAACTGCCGCGGGTTGCGGTTAAAAAAGTCCGATGGATCGAGCTGATAATTGCGCCGGAGTGCGACCTTCTTGGAAGTCTTGATGCTGACCACGGAGGGGATCACCGCACCAACCAGGGCCCGGCGCTCGCGATTGAGATTCTCCAACCCGGCTACGTCTTTGGGGTCCACGCTCGCAGTCGTGGCCAGCGAATATTTTTCGGGGGCAACGGCGAGAAACTTCAGCCCGCCGGTCTTAAGACGGTAATCGTAAAGCGCCGAAATGCCCGCGCTTACCAGCAAAACAAAGAGCAAAAATTTGATCAGATTTTTCATCAGCTAACGTTCGAGAAGGTTCGTCCGTGTTGTTCGACAATCAATTCGCGAAATCGTTGATTCTCGGG
>Ga0190275_10001913_pt1 | contig 15210 bp, 15 predicted proteins | sample Popmic550T_FD_133745 | JGI IMG/M metagenome (GOLD analysis project Ga0190275, IMG submission 133745) | Populus adjacent soil microbial communities from riparian zone of Yellowstone River, Montana, USA - 550 T | ecosystem: Environmental > Terrestrial > Soil > Riparian zone > Trees stand | place...
CCGACGACGAGGAGGCGATCGCTCGCACGCTGGAGCGGGCGATGGAGGAGGCCGATCTCGTCGTCTGCACCGGGGGATTGGGGCCGACGGCGGACGATCTCACGACCGCCGTCGTCGCGCGCGTGGCGGGGGAGGCGCTGCGGCTGGACGAGGCGTCGCTGGAGGCGGTGCGGGAGCGCTTCCGCTCGCGGGGGCTGGAGATGACGGAGAACAACCGCAAGCAGGCGCTCTTCCCCGCGAACGCCGTCATCATCCCCAACCCCAACGGCACGGCGGCGGGGTTCGTGTGCCCGATCACCCGCGGCGGGCGCGAGCGGTGGGTGGCGTGCTTCCCCGGCGTGCCGCGCGAAACGCGGGCGATGGTGCGCGACTGGCTCGTGCCGTGGGCCGCCGAGCGCCAGCCGGGCACGCGCTTCGCCAGCCGCACCTACAGCACCTTCGGCCTCAGCGAGAGCCGGCTGGACGAGCTGCTGGCCGGCGTGGTGGGTGCCGACGAGGCGCGGCTGGCGTTCCGGGCGGCGTTCCCGCGCATCCAGGCGCGCCTCACCGTGAGCGGTGGGCCGGGCGACGACCTGGAGGCGCGGCTCGACGCGCTGGACCGGCGCGTGCGCGAGCGGCTGGGGCACCACCTTTACGCCACGGGCGACCAGGGGCTGGAGGAGGTGGTGGGCGGCCTCCTGCGCGACCGGGGGCTCACGCTGGCGGTGGCCGAGAGCTGCACCGGCGGCCGCATCGGCGACTGGATCACGGACGTGCCGGGAAGCTCCGGCTACTTCCTCCTGGGCGTGGCCACGTATTCGAACGAGGCGAAGCAGGCGATGCTCGGCGTGCGCCCCGAGACGCTCGCCGCCCACGGCGCCGTGAGCACGCAGACGGCGGAGGAGATGGCCCAGGGCGTGCGCCTGCGCGGCGGCGCCGACATCGGGCTGTCGACCACGGGGGTCGCTGGGCCGGGCGGTGGCACGGCGGAGAAACCGGTGGGAACGATCTGCATCGGCGTGGCGTGGGAGGGCGGCACCTGGTCGCGCCGCTACGACCTGGGCGACCGCGGCCGCGACTTCATCAAGGGCCTCACCGCGATGACCGCGCTCGACCGCCTGCGCCGCTGGCTGCTGGGGGAGATGGATGATGGACGTGCGAAGGAGTGACGCCGACGAGCCCGGGACTCCGTCAGGAGGCGAGGGCGAATCGAATCCACACGAGGGTGATTCCGCGACGTCCGTCCCGTCGACGGAGCGAGGTGGCGCCAACGCCGAAACGGGGGCGATTGATCCACCGACAGCGGCCCCTGGCCGCCCCGAGCCGCCATCGGCCAAGGAGGTCGAGATGGGTGGCGAGGCGGCGTGCCAGCTCCACCGCTGGTGGGACGAGGAAGAGGATTAGCGGAGTCGCCGGTGCAGCGTGGCTGATACACGGACCGAAGCACATCTCCCAATGCAGTTCACGGGTAGGCTGGCTCCACGCAGAACGGGCCCCGAGCACATCGCTCGGGGCCCGCTTTCGCCCGTTACAGGGCTATACGGCCCTTTACGGCGCTCGCCCGGGTTGGGCACGGCGACGAGCCCCGCCACTCCACCGACAGGCGGGCGAAAAGGTCAGGCGCGGCGCAGCAATGCCAGGAAGCCGGCCTGCGAGAAGTGGTGATCCGCCGTTAGGGCGTCCGTGATCCCGCGCTCCCGCATCACGACGAACGAGGAGCAGTCGGTCAGGCTCCACTGCTTGTCCGGCCGACTGCCGAACAATCGGAGCGCGCGTTGATACAGGTCGTCGGTGACGGGAAGGACGTCGATGTCTGGAGCGTTCTCGATCTTCTGAAGGAGCTCAGCCGCGAGACGACGATGCTCGGTCTTCTTGAAGAAATTGCCGATCTCGAAGCACACCGCACGCGTGGTCACCAAGCGTGCCTGCGACCGCGCATCTTCGAAGAGCGCCGTCGCGGGCTGGTGGAGCTCGTCCTTGCTGTTCACCAGCGCTACCACGCACGCCGTATCCACGAACACCTCAGTCGGCCGCATCGCCCAGATCGCGCCCGAGGTAGTCGTCGACCCGCTGCGACCAGTCCGCCGGCCCGTCGATCCGGATCCGCCGCACGGCTTCGGCGAACGTCTCGTTCGTTCGGGGCTGCTCGACGTCTCCGGCCGAGAGCGGCTCCGACTCGCGATCCGTCGCTTCCGCATGCACCGTGATGGTGATGCGGGTGTCGCGGGGCAACGGCAGAGGCTCGTCGGGATGAATGTCCCGCCCGTCGTACGTGGCCGTGATCGTTCTTGTCATCATCCCTTTCCGCCGCTCGGGTCGGTGCCGTGGCTGCTGTCCAGTTTTAATCTAACAATATGGACGCGACTTGCCAAGGCCCTTAGGGCGCGGCTGGAGAAGCGGCCGCCGCGGGAGACGGCTTGGCCGCCGCTTCGCGCAGGACCGGCTCCAGCACGCGCCAGACGTTCTGGGCGACGATGCGGTGGCCGCGCTCGTTGGGGTGGATGCCGTCGCCCAGGTTCATCTCCTGGTGCCCGGCCACGCCGTCCAGCAGGAACGGGATCAGCGGCAGGCTGTCGGCCTCGGCGACGCCGGTGTAGACCGCGCGGAACTCGCTGCCGTAGCGCTCGCCCAGGTTGGGCGCGGCGACCATCCCCGCCAGCACGATGGTGACCCCCGGCCGCGCCGCGCGCACGGTGTCGACGATCGCCTGGACGTTTTCGCGCAGCGCCTGGAGCGACCGGCCCTGCAACATGTCGTTGGCGCCGGTCTCCAGCACCATCACGTCGAAGGGCTGCTTCACCAGCCACCTGGCCACGCGGTCGCGCGCCTGCCGCGACACCTCGCCGCTCACGCCGGCGTTCACCACCTCGAAGGGGAGGCCGGCCGAGTCGATCTTGGCCTGTACCCGCGCGGGGAAGCCCAGGCTGGGGTCCAGCCCCAGCGCCGCGGTTAGGCTGGTGCCCACGAACATCACCACGCGCCGGTCCGCCGTGCTGGCGGCGGCGCCGGTGGAATCCTCGGCCGAGCCGTCGTTCAGGGCGGCGGCGGTGTCCTGGGCGTTTTCTAATGCGGGTTTGCGATCCTCGGCCTGACAGCCGAGTATCATGCACAAGGTCGGCACAAGGATCGAAAACAGCCAGCGAGGCCGGAACAGCGTGCTCATCGTAGATGATCTGTCGAAGACGTACAGGAGCGGCGGCGGTCAGCTCGCCGCGGTCAGGAACGTAAGCTTCCGCGTGGACAACGGCGAGACGGTGGCAATCGTCGGGCCGTCGGGGAGCGGGAAGACCACCCTGCTGGGGCTGCTCGCGGGGCTCGACCGCCCCACCAGCGGCGTGGTCTCGATCGAGGGCACCGACCTGGGCGCGCTCAGCGAGGACCAGCGGGCGAGGCTGCGGCGCGAGCGGATCGGCTTCGTCTTCCAGTCGTTCCAGCTCATCCCCACCCTCACCGCGCGCGAGAACGTGGAGGTGCCGCTGCAGCTCCGCGGCGACCGCTCCGGCGGCCGGCCCGACGAGTTGCTGGCCCGCGTGGGGCTGGCCGGGCGCGAGCACCACTTTCCCGCGCAGCTCTCGGGGGGCGAGCAGCAGCGCGTGGCCATCGCCCGCGCCTTCGTGCACGGGCCGCAGATCCTCTTCGCCGACGAGCCGACGGGGAACCTGGACGCGGCCACCGGGCAGCGGGTGATCGACCTGCTGATGGAGCTGAACCGCGAGCTGGGCACCACCCTCGTCCTGGTCACCCATGACCTGGACCTGGCCGGCCGCGCGCGCCGCGTGATCCGTCTGGCCGACGGCCGCATGGTTTCGGACGAGCGGATGCAGGGGGCGGAGCAGGGTCCGTCCGGGTCATCGGAATCGGCGGACGGGCCGAACGAGCGAGCGAACGAGCGGGGCGGGTCGTGAGGGCGCTGCGGCCGCTGCTGGCGCTGGCGTGGCGCGAGAGCCGCTTCGCCCGCCGGCGCCTGCTTCTCTTCCTCTCCGCCATCTCGCTGGGGGTGGCGGCGCTGGTGGCCACGCAGAGCTTCGCGGCCAACCTGTCGCAGGGGGTGCGCGACCAGTCGCGGGCGCTGCTCGGGGCCGACCTGTCGCTGAGCAGCAACCGCGCGTTCGGCACGCGGGCCGAGCACGTGATCGCGGCGTTCCGGCGCGCGGGGTACCCGGTGGCGCGGATGACCAGCTTCGGCAGCATGGCGCTGCTGGAGCGCACCGGGGCCACGCGGCTCAGCCAGGTGCACGCGGTGGAGCCCGGCTTCCCCTTCTACGGCGAGATCGAGACGGCGCCGGCCGGGCGGTGGGCGGCGCTGCAGGGCGGCCGCGACGCGCTGGTGGAGCCGGCGCTGCTCACCGCCCTCGACGCGCGCGTGGGCGACAGCATCTCCATCGGCGACGCGCGCTTCCGGGTGATCGGCACGCTGGTGAAGGTGCCGGGGCAGGTGGGGGTGGGCTCGCTCTTCGCCCCGCCGGTGTACGTGGGCGCGCGGCACCTGGGGGCGATGAACCTGCTGCGCTTCGGCGCGCGGGTCGACTACGAGGCGTTCGTGCGCATGCCGCCGGCCGCCGCGCGGCAGTTCAGCACCGCCTACGGCCGCCAGCTCCGCGCCGCCGGCACGTCGCTCCGCACGGCGGAGCAGCAGCAGGCGCGGCTCGACCGGGCGCTGGGGCGGCTGGGCGACTTCCTGGGGCTGGTGGGCACCTTCGCGCTGCTGCTGGGCGGGATCGGCGTGGCCAGCGCGATGGGCGCGTACATGGCGCAGAAGCGCGAGACGGTGGCCGCGCTCCGCTGCCTGGGCGCCACCTCGGCGCAGGTGATCGTCGTCTACCTGCTCCAGGCGGGGGCGATGGGGCTGGCCGGCGCGGCGCTGGGGGCGGCGATGGGGATGTCGGTGCAGTGGATCCTCCCGCGGCTGCTGCAGGACCTGCTGCCGGTGGACGTCGCCACCTCGGTCGACCTCCGCTCCGTGCTGACCGGCGTGGGCGTGGGGGTGTGGATCGCGGTGTCGTTCGCGCTGATCCCGCTGCTGGCCACGCGGCAGATATCGCCGCTGGAGGCGGTACGGCGGCGGGTGGAGCCGGCGCGCACCACCCGCGACCCGTGGACGCTGGCCGCGTCGCTGCTGCTGGCGGCGAGCATCGGCGCGCTGGTCGTCGCGCAGGCGGGCGCGGTGGAGACGGGGCTCGGGTTCGTGGCGGGGATCGCGGCCACGCTGCTGGGGCTGTGGCTGGCGGCGTGGGCGGTGACGGTCCTGGTGCGCCGGATCGGCGGCGCGGGGCTGCCGTACCCGATCCGGCAGGGGCTGGCCAACCTGCACCGGCCGGGGAACCAGACGCGGGTGGTGGTGCTGGCGCTGGGCTTCGGCGTGTTCCTGCTGGCCACGCTGTACCTGACGCAGGGCAACCTGCTGCGCCCGCTGCGCCTGAACGCCGAGGAGACGCGCGCCAACCTGCTGATCTTCGACGTGCAGGACGACCAGGAGGCGGGCGTGGTGGCGCAGCTCCGCGCCGAGCGGTCGGCGGTGCTGCAGCGCGCGGCGATCGTGCCGATGCGCATCCACGCCATCAACGGAAAGACGACGGCGCAGCTGGTGGGCACCGGCCCCGCGGCCTCTCCCGGCGAGGCGGACGGGCCGCCGCCGGAGCGCGACCGCGACGCGCCGCGCACCGGGCCCGAGCCATGGGCGGTGCGCCGCGAGTACCGCTCGACCTACCGCGACACGGTGAACGCGTCGGAGACGATGCTGGAGGGGCGGATGTGGGGGCCGGGCCGCGGCGGCGCCGTGGGGAGCCGGCCGGCCGAGGTGTCGCTCGACCAGACGATCGTGGAGGACCTGGGGGTGAAGCTGGGCGACGTGATCACCTGGGACGTGCAGGGCGTGCGCATCCCCACGCGCATCACCTCGATCCGCGAGGTCGACTGGCAGCGGCTGGAGCCCAACTTCTTCGCCGTCTTCCCCACCTCGGTGCTGGAGGGGGCGCCGCACAGCTGGGTGATGCTGGCGCGCACCCCCGACGCGCCGTCGCGGGCCCGCGTGCAGCGCGACGTGGTGGCGCGCTTTCCCAACGTGGCGCTGCTGGACCTGACGCAGGTGCAGGCCGCCATCGACGAGGTGCTGGGGCGCGTCGCGGCGGTGATCCGCTTCCTCGCGGCGTTCAGCGTGGCGACGGGGTTCATCGTGCTGCTGGGCGCGGTGCTCACCAGCCGCCTGCAGCGCATCCGCGAGAGCGTGCTGCTGCGCACCCTGGGCGCCACGCGGCGCCAGGTTTCCGTCATCCTCCTGGCCGAGTACCTGTCGATGGGGCTGCTGGCGAGCCTGGCGGGGATCGGGCTGGCGACGGGGGCGGGGTGGGCGCTGGCGAAGTGGCTGTTCGAGGTGGACTACGCCGTCCCCGTCCCCGCGCTGCTGATCCTGGCGCTCGCGGTGACGGCGCTGGCGGGCGCGGTGGGCTGGTGGGCGAGCCGCGAGGTCTTCCGCCACACGCCGCTCGAGGCGCTGCGCGAGGAGTAGGCGTTCAAACGGCGTGGGGATGATGCGGATCCGGCGTCGTTCCGGATATGCCGCGCGGCGGCGGGGAACCGCGGGTGAACACGGAGCAGCGGAGAAAACGGAGGGAGCGGAGGACGGCGTGCCCGCCCTCCGCTCCCTTCTTCGCGTTCAGCGGCGCGGCCGGCGGGCGAGGTGATCCACCAGCGCCGCGCCGGCGGGGGCGGCGGCCAGGCTCACCAGCGCCGCGGCGCTTACGTCGCCTTCCTTGTTCACGAACACCAGGGGCAGGGTCCCCACCGCCGCGCCCAGCAGCGTCAGCCCGTAGTGGCCCTTGCTGTCGCGCCTCAGCCCGCCGAAGTGCGCGCCGGTGGCGGCGCCGAGCGCCAAGCCGGTGGCCCCCGCGAGATACTCGGCGTTGTCGGGTCCGCTGGCGCAGTCCCTCCCCTCGTCCGAGCAGTTCAGCAGGACGAACCCCAGGCCGAACCCCAGCACCCCGCCCGCCGTCCCCAGCAGCGCCGACAGCGGGACCGATTGGTACAGATGGGGTTTGGAGAGCGGCTCCTGGAAATCCGGCTGTCCGATCGGATCGGCCGGTACCACGCCGGCCGCGAGCGGCAGCGCCACGCGCGCGGGAAGCCGCGCCGCGCCCAGCTCGGCGATGCGCACGGGTCCGGCGGTGCTCTGGCCCGACGCGGGTGTAGTCGCAAACACCGGTGCGATGGCGAGAACCGCTGCGCAGAGGATCGCTCGGATTCGCATGGAATCAACCCGGTGGGGGAATGAATGGGCGGCGCAGGATACCGGCTTCGCAGTACAAACGGGCGCGATCATAAGATCCTCCACGTCGTGAAAACCCCTGCCGTCGTGATTTACGACACGAGCTCAAAAATGTCATCCTGAGCGGCGCCGCTTCGCTGGACCTTCCGTCGCCACCGTGCTTTGGCGGCGCCCGAAGGATCTAAAGCATGGGTCCGAGCGACATGCGGCCTGTCGCTCGGTCGGCGAGTATAGATCCTTCGATCGCCGCCTTAAGTCTGTGCTGGGGCAGGGCTTGGAGCGGCGGCTCCCTCAGGATGACATCTCTCCGGCATCCCGCATCACCCCCGTGGACGCAGGACACCGTCGGCCAAGGAGATGCCCAGGAACACGCAGAGGAGGCCGGCGGCGACGCTGCCCATCGCGTAGACGGCGGCGCGGCCCCAGTGGCCGTGCTGCATCAGCACCGCCGTCTCCCAGCTGAAGGTGCTGAAGGTTGTGAACGCGCCGCAGAACCCCACCGTGACGAACCCGCGCGCCTCGGGCGAGAGCGCCACCGTCTCCGACGCACGCATCGCGAACCCCAGGATCAGGCTTCCGGCGAGGTTGATGGCGAAGGTGTGCCAGGGAAAGTCCGTCCCGGCGTGCGCGGGGTTCAGCCGGCCCACGCCGTAGCGCGCCAGGGTGCCGAACACGCCGCCTGCGGCCAGGTACAGGTAGATCAAGGCAGAAGAGTCCGGGGAAGCACGATGGGGACGATCGGAGGCAGGATCGGGTGTGCGGCGTGCGGACGCAAGCACGATGTAAAGCAGCGGCCGCGACGGCATCGTCCGTTCCCGCATCTCCCCGGCGGAACCCGGACGGCCGTGCCACGTCACCTCTTCACTGTTTGTCTCGTGTTACAACCCTTGGCGCCGCATCGGCATCTCAAGCTGTGGGTGGGTGCGCGGAGGGCGTGCGCCCGCGGTTTCGCTGCACAACGGGAGGGATGACGATGAAGAGGACCCTGGTCTGCCTGGCTGTCCTGGTGCTTGCGGGGGCGGCCGAGCTGAGCGCCCAGCACCGCTGCCGCACCTACCGCAACGGGGTGGTGATCTGCGATCGGGACCGCGACCGGAACCGTGAGCGCGATCGCGACCGCCACCTCAACAGCCGCTCCAACATGTGGCGCAACCGCGGGCCGGTGGAGTTCGGCATCCGCGGCGGGTACGACTTCGAGGACCACCAGGGGAGCGCCGGCGCGCAGGTGCGCATCCCGCTGATCCGGCAGTTCGTGATCTCGCCCAGCTTCGACGCGTTCTTCGGCGACGAGGGCGCGAACTGGCAGGCCAACTTCGACGCGCTGATCCGGCCCGACCGGCTCGGCGGCCTGTACGGCGGCGGCGGGCTGGCGCTGCTGCGCGCCGACGTCGACGGCAGCGGCCCGGAAACCACCGCCGGCTGGAACCTGGTGGCGGGGATCGACGGCGGGCGCGTCTCCGGAACCGCCCTGCGGCCGTTCGTGGAGGGCCGCTGGACCGGCGTGGACGACCTCGACGCCTTCCGCCTGGTCGCCGGCGTCAACGTGCCCGTCAGCGGCATGGGCCGCGGCCGCTAATAGGACCGAAGTCCCCAGCGAAGGACGACCCCGAGCGCCCCGTTCCGGCATCTGCCGGGGCGGGGTGTGCGTCGTGTGTCCTCGGCCCCGCGGGGCCCTCTCCCCGCGCCTGAGAGCGCTCCCCTCTCCCGTTCCGGGAGAGGGAGGCATGCGGCGGCGACGTGATGCCCTGCCAGCCGTCATGCGAAGAAAATCGGGGCGCTGCCGGGTGCCCGCCCCGCAACCTCTCCCGGAACGGGAGAGGTGGACGGCCTGAGCCGGCCGGAGAGGGCCGCGGCGCGTCGGTGACACACAGAAGCGTCCGCGTCGTCGGACTCTGGCTGTCGTATCTCTGGACTCCGGCAGTTGGATCTGCCCGGCCGAATCGCGATATTGAAACGCGCCGCAGCCGACGACGCGGCGTTTCATCCGCCGGCCCATCCAGAGAGAGCCCCAGGACGTGACTCCCCTTCCGCTGATCCGCGACGGCGTGGTGCGAGGCGCCTGTCCGCACGACTGCCCCGACACCTGCGCCATGCTGGTGCACGTGCAGGACGGCCGCGCCGTGCGCGTGCAGGGCGACCCCGAGCACCCGGTTACGCAGGGCTTCCTCTGCACCAAGGTGAACCGCTACGTCGAGCGCACCTACCACGCCGACCGGCTCACCGTACCCCTCCGCCGCGTGGGCCCCAAGGGCGAGGGGCGCTTCGAGCCGGCCACCTGGGACGAGGCGCTGGGCGACATCGCGCGGCGGCTGAACGAGATCCGCTCGGGGCCGCACGGGCCGCAGGCGATCCTCCCCTACAGCTACGCGGGGACGATGGGGCTGGTGCAGGGGAGCTCGATGGACCGACGCTTCTTCCACCGCATCGGCGGGTCGCTGCTGGCGCGCACCATCTGCTCGGTGGCGGGGAGCGAGGCGTGGAAGGCCACCTACGGCGACCGCATGGGCCCCACGCCGGAGGAGGCGGAGCACGCGAAGCTGGTGCTGCTCTGGGGGACGAACACGCTCACCTCCAACCCGCACCTCTGGCCCGCGCTGCGGCGTGCGCGCGAGCGCGGCGCCAAGCTGATCGCCATCGACCCGATCCGCACGCGCACGGCGGCGCAGTGCGACCAGTGGCTCCCCATCCGCCCCGGCGCCGACGCGGCGCTGGCGCTGGCGATGATGCACGTGGCCTTCCGCGACGGGCTGGCGGACATCGACTACCTGGCCGCGCACACCATCGGCTGGGAGGCGCTGCGCGACCGCGTGCTGGGCGAGTGGAGCCCCGCCCGCGCGGCGGACGTCGTCGGGCTGGAGGAGGCGCGGATCGAGGCGCTGGCGGCGGAGTACGCCACCACGCGCCCCAGCTTCATCCGCCTGAACTACGGGCTGCAGCGCCACGCGGGCGGTGGGATGGCGGTGCGGACGCTGTCGCTCCTCCCCGCCGTCACCGGTGCGTGGCGCGACCTGGGCGGCGGGGCCACGCTCTCCACCAACGGCGCGTTCAAGATGAACAACGCCGCGCTGGAGCGCCCCGACTGGGTGATCCCCGGCACGCGCACCATCAACATGGTGCAGCTCGGCGACGCGCTCACGCTGCCGGACGCCGGCGTGGGCGGGCCGCCGGTGCAGGCGCTGGTGGTCTACAACTCCAACCCCGGCGCCGTCGCCCCCGATCTCCGGAAAGTCCGCGAGGGGCTGCGGCGCGAGGGCCTGTTCACCGTGGTCCTCGAGCACTTCCGCACCGACACGGCGGACTACGCCGACTGGGTGCTGCCGGCGACCACGCAGCTCGAGCACTGGGACGTGCACACCACCTACGGCCACGTCTACGTCACCCTCAACCGCCCGTCGATCGAGCCGGTGGGCCAGAGCCTGCCCAACTCCGAGATCTTCCGCCGGCTGGCCGAGCGGATGGGGCTGGACGACCCCGAGCTGCGCGACGACGACGTGACGCTGATCCGCCAGGCGCTCGACACGACGCACCCGTGGATGGAGGGGATCACCTTCGAGCGGCTGATGGAGGACGGGTGGGTGCGGATGAACCTGCCGCGCGACTGGCGCCCCTACGCCGATCCGAAGCCGAACACCCCATCGGGGAAGATCCAGATCCTCGCCCCCGAGCTCGAGCGGCTTGGGCTCGATCCCCTGCCGACGTACATCCCGCCCGCCGAGAGCGCGGACGCGGACCCGGCGCACGCCGCGCGCTACCCGCTGATGCTGCTGTCGCCGCCGGAGCACCCGTTCATGAACAGCACCTTCGTGAACATCCCGCCGCTGGAGCGGGCGGCGCGCGCGCAGGCGAAGCTCCTGCTGCACCCCAACGAAGCCGCCGTACGCGGCATCGCCGCGGGCGACCGCGTGCGCACCTTCAACGGGCGCGGCGACTTCTGGGCGCGCGCGGTGGTGACGGAGGACGTGCGCCCCGGCGTGGCGGTGAGCTACGGCGTGCGCTGGGCCAGCCGGAGCGACGGCGGCACCACCGTGAACGACACCACCTCGCAGGCGCTCACCGACATGGGCGGCGGCGCCGTCTTCTACGACAACGCGGTGGAGGTCGAGCGCGTCGCCGCCGCGCTGCCGACGGCGGATGTCGGAGGCGAGGTCGAAGCCGTCGGCGCGGGGGTGTAGCGCGGTCGGATTGCTGCATCGCTCGTCCGCAGGCCAGCAGGGCGAATGAATTCGCTGCAACAACGACACGAAGTCCGCCTTCGCGGACTACTGCCCTCGGCGTGGCCGGCGTTTCCGCGCGCGCAAGAAGTCTCACGGAGTCCGATGTAGCCCGTGCCCAAGATAAAGGAGCCGGCGCGAAGCGCCCCCGGTCCCTCTCCTGCAGTTCGGGAGAGGGACAGCCGCGAAGCGGCAGGGTGAGGGCCGCCGGCCGATGCGACGTCTCCCCCGCTTCGCCCGAGGTGTTGTAGATTGGGGCTGCAAACGTTCTGCATCTCCCCCAGTCACTCCTCCTCGAGGTATCGCCATGAAGAAGCTGTCGCTGGACATCGGCGCGTTGCGCGTGGAATCGTTCGACGTCTCGCGCGATGGCGGCGCGGCGCGCGGCACCGTGCGCGCGAACAGCGGGTTCACCACGCAGACGACCTTCACCGAAACGATGGTGGAGACGACCACCGACCCGAACCTGAACTGCATGTGTCACAGCGGAACTCCCTGCGTGGAGACGCTTGCGACCGCCTGCATGCCGGAGTGCACCGTCTGATCCTCGTTTCGAGTCTGGGATCGGACAGCAGCCCGCACGGCGAAAGGATGCCGGCGGGCCGCCGTCGTTCATCCGGGTTTCTGGCGCAATCTTCCCGGCGCCCCTAAACTTCCGCCCCATCTCACTTTCCGGCATCCGGCCACCCGCACGCCCAGGTCGTTGCGCGTCCTCTACGTTTCGCATTCGTTCCCGCGGCGCGGCGACCCGCTCAGCAACGTGGGCGGGATGCAGCGCGTGGCCACCGGCCTGCACGCCGCGCTCGCCGCGCACCCCGGGGTAACGCTGTCGTCGCTGGTGCTGGAGACGTCGTGGAAGGCCACGCCGTACCGGATGCCGGGGTTCATGGCCGGCCTCCTGCCCTCCATCCCGCGCGTCGTTCGCGAAGACGGGATCGACGTGGTGCTGTACTCGTCGATGGTGACCGCGGCCACGGCGCCGGCGGTGCGCGGGGCGGTGGCGCGGAGCGGGGCGCTGATGGCCGCCATCCCCGTGGGGCGCGACGTGACGCTCCCCTCGCCGCCGCTGCAGTGGCTGGTGCCGCGCGTCTTCCGTGCGCTCGACCTGGTGTTCCCCATCAGCCACGCCACGGGGGGCGAGTGCCTGGCGCGCGGGCTGGACCCGGCGAAGATGCACGTGGTGCCCTGCGGCGCCGACACCGCGTCGTTCACGCCGCCGGCCGACCGCGCCGCCGCCCGCCGCGAGCTGCTGGCCGCCATCGGCGAGTCGCCGGCGACGGTGGGGGACGACGCGCTGATCCTGGTGAGCGTGGGCCGGCACCAGGAGCGGAAGGGGTTCCAGTGGTTCGCCGACCAGGTGGTGCCGCGCCTCCCCCCCGACGTGCTGTACCTGGTGACCGGCGAGGGGCCCACCACGCCGCAGATCCAGGCGGCGGTCGACCGGCACGGGCTGGGCGGGCGCGTGCGGCTGCTGGGGCAGGTGCCCGAGCCGATGCTGCGGAGGCTCTACCGCGGCGGCGACCTCTTCGTCATGCCCAACATCCACGTGCCGGGCGACATCGAGGGGTTCGGCGTGGTGATGCTGGAGGCGGGGCTGTGCGGGATGCCGGTGCTCGCCGCCGACCTGGAGGGGATCCGCGACGTGATCCGCGAGGGCGAGAACGGCCACCTCCTCCCCAGCCGCGACGCCGGCGCGTTCGCCGAAGCCATCCTGCGCTACCGCGCCGACCGCGCGGCACTGGCGGCAACGTCACGCGCGGCTGCACTGTATACGGCGCGGACGTTCTCGTGGGCGGGCGTGGCCGAGCGCTTCGTGGAGGTGTTCCGCGAGCGGCTGGCCGCGCCGGCCACCGAGCCACCGGCGCGCGCGGCCGGCACGCGCTGAGCCACTCTCTCACCTCTCACCTACGCCATCCCATGGACATCGAAGGAACCATCGCGGTGGCCGGCGGCATCCTGATCGTCCTGATCCCCATCGCCGGGCTCACGGCGCGGTTCGCGCTGAAGCCGCTGATCGAGACGGTCGCCAAGGTGATGCAGGCGCGGCAGGGCGCGGAAGCCGTGCAGCTGGTGGAGCGACGGGTGGCGCTGCTGGAGCAGGAGCTGGCGTCCATGCGCGCGGATCTGCAGCAGGTGGGCGAGGCCAAGGAGTTCTACACCAAGCTCGCGGACCCATCGTCCGCCGCCGCGCCGAATCGCCCGGGAGAGAGCTGATCCCGACCTCATCTCCCGTGTAGACGAGAAGGGGCCCCAGGCGCGGGGCCCCTTCTTCGTTCCGCCGACCGTCCCAACGGGCCGTCGCGGGATGAGCCGCGTCGCCCGCCGAGCGCCGCACGGCCCGCGCACTGCCGCCGGCGTCACAGCCTCGCGCAGTTTGCGAGGCTTCCCATTGTTGTAGCTTGCGGATTCATCCGCCTTTCCCGCGAAAACGCAGCGGCCTGTATCCTCCATCGACGGCCCCCGCGTCGACGGGCCCGCGTCACGATGGGCTGCGTCGCCCCGCCCCGCCCGCCCTCAGCGCAGCTCGTCGGCGAGGATGCCGTAGACGTCGATGTCTTCGAACGCGCCCCACTTGAGCGTGTGCTTGCGCAGGCGGCCCTCGAAGGTCATCCCGATCTTCTGCATCACGCGGCCGGAGGCGCCGTTGCGGCAGTAGTGGCGCGCCTGCACGCGGTTCAGCCCCAGCACGCGGAAGCCGAACTCCACCACCGCGCGCGAGCCCTCCGTCGCGAATCCCCCGTTCCAGAACTCGCGCGCCACCCAGTAGCCCAGCTCCGCGCGCCGGTGCTGCGGCTCGATCTCCATCCCGATCGCCGCCACGATGCGCCCGTCGGCGGGGAGCGTGGCGGCGAACACGGCGCTCTCGCCCGTCTCCCAGCGCAGCATCAGCCGCTCGATCCACTCGGCCGCCATCCCGTCGGGGTACGGGTGCGGGATGTGGGCGGTGTTGTACGCGATCTCGCGGTCCGACACGATCGCGTGCACCTCGCCCGCGTCGGCGGGGGTGAAGGGGCGCAGGACCAGGCGCGCGGTGCGCAGGGTGGGCTGTGCGGACATCCGGCTCGTCGCGTTCCCTGGGTTCAGCTCTCGGCCCGCGGCTCCAGCGATTGCCGGATGATGAGGTACTCCTCCACCACGCGCCCGCCCAGCAGGTGCTCCTGGATGATGCGCTCCAGCACGGGCGCGTCACAGCGCCCGTACCACGCGCCCTCGGGGTAGACCACGGCGATGGGGCCGCCCTCGCACACGCGCAGGCAGTTGGCCTTGGTGCGCGCCACCCCGCCGTGCTCCGAAAGCCCCAGCTCCTTCAGCCGGCGCTTGAGGAACTCCCACGCCTCCAGGCCGCGCGGCAGGTCGCAGCACTTGGGCTTGGCCTGGTCGCAGCACAGGAAGATGTGGCGATGCGCCGCCGGCAGCCCCGCCGCGTGCGCCACGCGCCGCAGCCGCTCGGCATCCATCGTAACGTCGCGCTCGCGCGCCTGGTCTTCGCTCACCGCTTCCCTTCGACGGAAGATGGATCACCTGCCCCTCCGCCCAATGTGCGACACCGCCCGCCCGGGATCAATCTCCCCGGACGGGCGGTGTGTGGACTGAAGACTGAGCACCCAGCCTTCAAATCGTGAGGTTGACCGTGCATTCCTCGCGAATCCAGGAAGATGTCATCCTGAGGCCGGCCACACCGCCATCGCGGAACGAACGGCTGGTCGCAGGCCGAAGGATCTAAACTCGGCCCCCGAGCGACAGGCCGCCTGTCGCTCG
>Ga0190275_10001914_pt1 | contig 15210 bp, 13 predicted proteins | sample Popmic550T_FD_133745 | JGI IMG/M metagenome (GOLD analysis project Ga0190275, IMG submission 133745) | Populus adjacent soil microbial communities from riparian zone of Yellowstone River, Montana, USA - 550 T | ecosystem: Environmental > Terrestrial > Soil > Riparian zone > Trees stand | place...
GTATCGGTCTGCTCGGAAGCGGCTGCGATGAGCATCGTCTTGGCAAAGTTGGCCGTGAACAATTGACGCACTGGGTCGCCACGAGTACCGTCCCTGCAAACGCTGTTCTGCGATGGTGAACACTTGATGGAGGAGTCGATGCGGCACGTGAAGGCCCAAGCGGTGTCGGCATTGGCCGTCGTCGCACTACTTGTCAGTGCGTGCGGCGGGGCGACAACGTCGCCCGCCGCGAGTGCGGCGAACTCAGCACCACCTGCCGCCAGCGCGGGTGCGTCGGCGGCTGCGGCTTCTGACGCCCCATCGGCCGAGCCGATCGCCCTCGTGCCGATCACGCATTGGCAACATCAGAGCGACGCTCGAGCGGCGCTGGTCCAGGGATTCATCGCGTCGTACAAGGAGCTCACGGGCGTCGAGAACACCTTCGAGTCGATCCCCTATGGCGACTACTTCACCAAGCTCGGGGCAGCCCTCGAGGCCAACAACGGCCCGTGCGTGTTTCAGTTGCCAGCCAACATCCTTAACGAATACCAGGCACGAGGCGAGCTCGCGCCGGTCCCGGCCGATGTCATGAGCGCGGCAGACATCGAGAGCACCTTCTCGCCGGCGTCCACTCGGCTGCTGAAATTCGGTGACGAGTACTTCGGCCTGCCGACCGATGTGCAGACGATGCTGCTGTTCTACAACGACGACCTGTTCACCGCGGCCGGACTTGATCCGACGAAGGACTTCACCTCGTGGGAGGAGTTCCGGCAGGCGGCCATCAAGCTGACCAAGGCAGACGGCGGCACGATGACCCAGGCGGGCTTGGACATCGCGGCATCACCCTATCAGTGGTACTACAGCGCTCCGACCCTTGCCTACGAGGATGGCCTGGTCAATGACGACACGCTCGCGATCAACTACGCGTCCGACCCGGGTTACCAGGTCTGGGATCGCTTGACCTCGCTCGTGACGAAGGACAAGGTCGACTCGCCCGAGTTTCTGGCTGATCAGCCGAAGTTCGCTTCCGGACTCGCCGGGATGACCCTGCGTGAGTACACGTTCAGCGGCGTCTTCAAGACGACTGCGCCGGACGTCAAGTACAGCGTCCATCTGCCGCCGCCGGTGGCCGACGCGCAGTTTGCGCCGGCCGCGACCACCTCCTGGTCGTACGCGGTCGGATCTGACTGCAAGGACCAGCCCTCCGCTTGGGCATGGGTCAACTACCTGACGTCCGACGCCGCCCAGCGCGAATGGATCGCCGGGGGCGCTGAACTCCCGTCACGGACGGCACTGCTCAACGACCCGACTCTCGCGTCGGACCCGAGCGTCGCCGTGGGCTTCGCGTCGATGACCGACGCCATGCCGTACGACTCCGCGGGCTGGGACGACGTCTTCGCGGTTCAGCAGAAGATCTGGGACTCGATCGTTCTCGACGGCAAGGACGTGAAGACTGCCGTGGACGAGGGCGCCGCAGCCGAAGCTGAGCTCTACAAGCAGAAGGGCGTCACCGAGTAACGAACAGCCCCGCCAGTTCGCAACGGGACGCAGGCGTTGTCGCTCTTCAGCCTGCGTCCCGTTGTTCCCCGGCGCGTCGGATGCCCGAACGAGAGTGACGGCGCAAAGCTCACAGACTTGAGTCGATGAAGCGCCGCCTCGGCATCCAGGGCCGCCAAGCCCTGTGGGCCTACATCTTTCTGAGTCCCGCGTTCCTGCTGTTCGCGGTCACGGTCTTCTACCCCATGATCCGGGCGTTCCAGTTCAGTCTGTACAACTGGCCGCTTGGGTCCGCGGAGAAGACCTTCGTCGGGCTCGAGAACTACCAACGCCTGGTGACCGACGACGCGCTCTTCCACAAGTCCATCGCGAACACCCTGTACTTCACGGTCGCCACGGTCCTCCCGACGCTCGCGATCGCGCTCGCGATCGCCCTGTTGCTCAACCGCCGTGACCTTCGAGCGCGTGGCTTGTTCAGAACGATCTACTTCATCCCTGTGGTGACATCGCTGGTCGCCGTCGCGTTCGTCTGGCGGATCCTGCTGGAGCCCACCTTCGGCATCGTCAACGCGACACTGCGGCTTGTGGGAGTGGATGGACCGGGCTGGCTGGCCGACCCGGACTGGGCGCTCAACGGAGTGGTCGTGATGACGGTCTGGCGCGACATCGGCTACTACATGGTCATCTTCCTCGCCGGCCTACAGACGATCCCGCGGGACATCTACGACTCAGCGGCGGTCGACGGGGCGTCCCGTTGGCAGACCTTTCGGCGGATCACGCTGCCGCTGCTCAATCCGAGCATCGTGTTGGCCGCCGTCATCGGTGTGATCTACGGGCTGCAGCTCTTCACGCAGGTCTACGTCATGACCGGATCACCGCAACGGCTCGCGGGCGGACCGTCGGACTCGACAGAGTCGATCGTTCTGTTCATCGTCCAGCAAGCTTTCCGGCCGCTCGAGATGGGCTATCCGTCGGCTGCCGCCATCATTCTTTTCCTCCTGATCATGGCCGTCACGCTTGTGCAGCTTCGGCTGATCCAGCGGCGGTTCGAGTACTGATGACCCGGTCGTGGCGAGGGCAAAGCCTGCTCACCTACGCCGCCCTGTCCCTTGGCGCCGTCATCATGCTTGCGCCCCTGATCTGGATGGTGCTCGCGTCGTTCAAGTCCCTGCCCGAGATCTTGACGTACCCGCCGACGGTCCTGCCGAAGTCCTTGCGGACCGAGGCATATCAGACGGTCGTCATAGAGAGCAACTATCCGCGCTACTTTCTGAACAGCATCATCGTCGCCCTCATCAGCGTCGGTAGCGTCCTGATCACGAGCTCACTGGCAGGGTATGCCTTCGCCAAATTCCACTTCCCCGGCCGCAATCTGCTCTTCGTCCTGGTCCTCGCCACCCTGATGATCCCGTTCCAGGTCCGGGTCATCCCGCTGTACGTGCTGGCAAGCGACTTGGGGATCCTGAACTCGTACGCGGGTCTCGTGCTGCCCTCGCTCGTCGACGCCTTCGGGATCTTCTTGATGCGTCAGTTCATGCAGTCGATCCCAACGGACTTGATGGACGCCGCTCGCGCCGACGGAGCGTCCGAGCCTCGGATCTTCGTGAGCATCGTCCTGCCGCTGGTCAAACCCGCCCTGTCGGCCTTGGCCATCTTCACCTTGATCGTCAGCTGGGAGTCGTTCCTGTGGCCGCTGCTCGTCGCGTCGTCGACGGAGCTGTATACGCTGCCCCTGGGGCTCGGCCAGTTCGCGGGGCGATTTCTGACCCGCGTCGAGCTCCAGATGGCAGCATCGACTCTGACGGTGCTGCCGCTGCTGCTCGTGTTTCTCGTCATGCAGCGCCGGTTCATCGAGGGCATCGCCACGACCGGTGGCAAGTGATGTACGAGGGAGTTGCCGATGCGATCGATCCGAGTCCGGGGTTGACAGGACAGCGCGGCGGACCACTCGTCACCGGTGGACTGGGAATCGATGTCGGTGGGACGAAGATCTCCGGCGTGGTCATCGACGCGCTCGGCTCGGTCGTCGCCCGAACGCGACGACCGACGCCTCGCGACAGCGGCGAGGCGGTTCTACGGGCGTGCATCGAAGTTGCGACCGAACTCCGCGCGGTGGCGGCCTCCGGTAGCATCGCGCTGGGGCCGATAGCCGTTGCCGTGCCGGGAACCATCGACAGCCGCAACGGAGTGATCGTGGACTCGCCGGTCCTCGACATGCGGGACGTGCCGATCGTCGAACTGGCCCAGCAGGAGCTTGGGCATCCCGTCACCGCGCTCCACGACGTCAAGGCTGCTGCCTTCGGCGAGCTGATGGCGGGAGCCGGGGTGGGCCAGGCTGATATCGCCTACCTCAACGTGGGCACAGGATTGTCGATGGCGTTCGTCTTCGGCTGGAAGATCCATCAAGGCGCGGGCGGCACCGCCGGCGAGATCGGACATGTTGTCGCCGATCCGGCGGGTGCGACGTGCAATTGCGGACGTCGCGGCTGCCTGGAGACGATCGCGTCCGGCCCCGCGATCGCCCGCCGGGCCGGACAGTCCGATGGCCGTCTCGAAACCGTTGCAGCTGCGGCGCGGCGAGGAGAGAAGGAGGCGTGCGCGGCGTTCGAGGAGGCGGCTGGGCATCTTGCGCACGTCCTTGCGGACTTCGTGATGGTCCTCGACCTGTCTGTCGTGATGGTCGGTGGCGGTGTCTCGAGCGTCGGATCCCCGTTTCTGGACCCACTCAATGCCGCGCTCGACCGCGAGTTGGCCGACGTGGTCCAGTCCGCTCGCATCGTCCCCGCGGCGCTGGGAGGCGAATCCGGCGTCATCGGCGCGGCGCACTGGTCACGTTTGGCCCAGGATGGCCGCGGGTCGCAGGCATGGTGACGCAAGTCCGCGTCGGGATCGTCGGGGCCGGCTTCATCGCACGAGCGCACGCTGCCGCCTACGCCGCGACGGAGGGCGTGAAGATCATCGGCATCGCCGACCCTGTGCGGGAGAAGGCGGACCGGCTGGCGGAGCACTTCGGCTCGACTGCCGTCGCGGACCTTTCGGATCTGGTCTCACTTGGCATCGACGCGGTCAGCGTCTGCACGCCTTCGCCAACGCACGCCGATCTCGTGGAGGCCGCTGTGGCCGCGGGCGTGCATGTCCTGTGCGAGAAGCCGATCGCGCGTTCCTTTTTCGATGCCCGCCGCATCGTCGACGCCGCGGACAAGGCTTCGGGGATCGTCATGATCGGACACGTCTCTCGGTACGAGCCCGATCACGCTCGAGCGCGCGACGTCATCGCCGCCGGCGGAATCGGCGACGTCCGGATGGTCTCTCAGTCCATCCTGTCTGCGGCTCCGGCCTGGAGCCAGGATGCCTGGCTCCACGACCACAACCAGTCCGGCGGCCCGCTCATCGACCTCGCGATCCATAGCTTTGACTACCTCGCCTGGGCATCAGGGTCGCAGCCCATTCGCGTCCAGGCGGTGGCGTCCGATACGGCCGCCGGTCCGGTCACCTATGTTCTGATCACGATCCGCTACGCGAATGGCGCCATTGGCCTCGTCGAGTCCAGCTGGGGCCACCCGTTGGCGTACGGCTTCCAGGTAGCAACGGAGATCAGCGGTGCGTCCGGGCGCCTGTGGTGGGAGTACGCCGGTATCAGTGGCGGGCGAATGGCTACCGAAGACGGCGCAGTCACGCTCTTCGACACGCTCGGTGACCGCGGCTTTCGCGCCGAGATCGGTGCGTTCATCGACGCGGTTCGCGCGGGTGGGCCTTCACCAGTCCCTGCCACCGAAGCTCTCGCAGCCCTGCGCACCGCCCTGGCAGCCGAACGGTCGTTGAGCCAGCGCCGGCCCGTCGCTCTCGATGAGATCTCGTCGTGACCGATCGCATCGGGATTGCCCTGCTCGGTTGCGCACACATCCCGCACGCCATGTCATATGCCCGGACGGCGTCCGAGTCGCGGTCCGTCCGCCTGGTTGCGGCGTGGGACGACACACCCGACATCGCGCATCGCGTTGCGGACCGTTTCGACATCCCACTCGCCCGGACGCCCGAGGAGCTTGTCGCCAGGCCGGACGTCGATGCGGTCGTCGTGTGCAGTGCCACGGGTGATCATCGCCGTTTGGTGGAGCTTGCCGCTTCGGCGGGCCGGCACGTCCTCTGCGAGAAGCCCATCGCGACCACGTTGGCGGACGGGCGAGCGATGGTCGACGCTTGCGATCGTGCCGGGGTCCAGCTCCATATCGCATTCGTCACCCGTTTCTACCCGCTGGTCCAACGCGTTCGGGGTCTCATCCAGGATGGCGCGCTCGGCGACGTGCGGGGACTGGTCGGTGGGAATCGAGGCCGCCCGCCATTGCCGCCGACATATCCAGACTGGATCACGGATCCGGCGCGTGCCGGTGGAGGGGCTCTGATCGACCACTCCGTCCACGTCACGGACGTCATGCGACACGTGACCGGGCTTGAGGTGAACGACGTCGGCGCGGAGGTCGACTCCCTGTTCTGGAATGCTGGGGTCGACGACATGGCGCTGCTGTCACTCCGCTTTTCGGGTGGGGCGGTGGGCAGCGTCGATCCGAGTTGGTCGGTGCCCGCCGAGAACCCCTGGCACTACGACTTCTATCTCCGCATCGTCGGGACGAAGGGCGCGTTGATCATCGGCGACACCACGGAGGGTCTCAACGTCGTCGGCGATGTCGGGCGGGCGGGCCAAGTGTTCGTTCCGTTCGCCGTGGACATCGACGGCTTGATGCTCGAAGGCTTTGCCGACTCGATCCGCGCCGGCCGCGTGCTGGAGCCGTGCGCGGACGGCCCAGACGGGATCCGTGCTCTGGAGATCGCACTCGCCGGATACCGGGCGGCGACCTCCGGCACCCGCGTCCCGTTGCCGCTCGAGCCTGACGCTTGATCGTCGTTCGCGCGGGTTCGATCACGTCGGCTGCTGGCATCGGCGGACCGCGTTGGATCGTCATCCGCGGCGGCGTGATCGAGGCGATCGACGAGGGCTTGACCGACGTGGACGCGCAGGTCATCGAGGCCGACGAGCTCGTCGTGGGCGCCGGGTTGATCGACATCCACACCCACGGCATCAACGGTGCGCAGGCCATCGACGGCGATCGGAGCTCGATCGCGAGGATGGCGGAGGCGTATGCGCGCCACGGCGTGACGGGCTTTCTCGCCACGATCGGGGGCTCCACACGGACCACCGAGGCAGGGATCGTGGCCGTCACCGAGTATCTGTCGTCGCCGCCCGACGATCGATCGGGAGCACGCTGTCTGGGCATCCATCTGGAGGGTCCATTCATCAACCCGCGGCGACCTGGGGCGTTCGTACCGGCGTCCATCCTCGCGCCGAACGTCGAACTCCTCCGGCGATACGCTCGCCTCGCGGCGGGATCGATCCGGCGGATGACCCTGGCGCCCGAAATGCCCGGCATGGACGTGCTCTTGGAGGTTGCCAGGCAACTCGGGATCGTGTGCTCAGCCGGGCATTCGGAGGCGTCCGCGGCCGAGATGCAGATGGCCATTGCCGCCGGCGTCAACAGCGTCACCCACACCTTCAACGCGATGCCGCAGCTCCATCACCGAGGTCCCGGCCTTGTCGGGACGGCGCTGACGGACCAAAACGTCGTCGCCGAGCTTGTTCCCGATGGCGTACACGTCGATCCGCTGGTCATGCGTCTGCTTGCATGTGCTCGTGGCTGGGCGGGTGTTGCGCTGGTCACTGACTCGATCGCCGCTGCGGGTCTGCCGGACGGCGCCTACACCTTCGAGGAGCAGCGGATCACGGTGCAAGGCGGGGAGGCGCGCCTCACGGACGGAACGCTGGCCGGCAGCACGCTGACGCTGGATGAAGGTGTGCGCCGGTTCTCGCAGGCGGCTGGCATGCCGTGGCACGAAGCTCACGCTTCGGCATCACTTGTCCCGGCTCGAGTCCTCGGTCTCGCGCATGAGGTGGGCGAGGTCGCCATTGGCAACGTGGCGGATCTTGTTGCCTTCGACTCACAGCGGCGCGTCGTCTGGACGATGGTCGGTGGGGACGTCGTCTACCGTGCCTGAGGACCGATCGCATGCCGAGGCGTTCGCGGTTGAGGGTTCGAACGACGTCCGTCTTGGCGACGACGATCGACCGGTCCTCTACAGGGCCGCGCGTGTTCACGTCCCGGAGGGCGCGTCGCCGGCGGACGCGATGCTCATTCACCACGGTCGCATCACGGCGGTCGGTCGCCACGAAGCGCTTGTCGCGGCGGTTGGGGCGGAGACCATGCGCGTCGACCTTCGGCCGTACGCGGTGCTTCCGGGCATGATCGACGCGCACTGTCACATCGCGCAGCTTGGGTATCTTGCCGCCGCGGCCGACGTCGGCCCAGATGTCACCACGGACATCTCGGGGATCCAACAGATCCTCAGCGATGGCACGCCGGACTCCACCGGTTGGATCGTGGGTCGCGGGTATGTCGACTACGCCCTTCGAGAACGCCGCTCGCCGACCCGGGATGATTTGGATCAAGCCGTCGGCGACGTTCCTTGCGTCATCTACCACGCTTCGCTGCACGAGTGCGTTCTGAGCACGGCGGCGCTCCGAGAACTCGGCATCGACGACGGCCATGACGACCCCTTGGGCGGCCGCTACGGTCGCGACTCGACTGGCCGACTCGACGGTCGCGCCATCGAGGCCCCGATGTTCGCGCTCTTCGCCGCCGCGATCTCAGAACGACTCACACGCGGGGGGAGCGACGTGGCCGCAAGCGCGACCGCCCACCTGGCGTCATTCGGCATCACATCGTGCGTAGATGCGAACACCACGCCCGACGAGCTCAGGGCGCTGGCGGATGCCGCACGCTCGGGCGATCTGGCGGTGAGAGTGGGAACGCTGTGTCGCTACGACGATCTGGAGTCGACCCTGGCGAGCGCTCCCCTGGAGGGAATCCCCGATGACGTCCTGAGGATCGTCGGCGCAAAGGTCTTCGCCGACGGTGGCATGACAAACCGCACTGCTGCTGTGGAACCTGCGTACGAGCGCCCGGCCGGCGAGGCTGGGCTCCTGCTCATGGACGAGACGACGATCGCGCAGGTGGTGAGAAAGTGTGCTGAGCACGGGATCGGCGTGGGCGTCCATGCCCAGGGCGAGCGAGCTATCGCCGCCGCGATCGCAGCATTCGCGTCCACCCCAGGCACCGGCGCGGCCCTGCACCGGATCGAGCATGGCGGCGCGTTCTCCCCGGAGCTGCGGGAAGCCGCGGCCGGCAAGAGCATCACGGTCGTCAGCCAGCCGGGCTTCCTGAGCGTGCTTGGCGACGGGTTCATCGAGGCGTTCGGTCCGCGCCGGGCCACCTACCTCTACCCGTTTCGATCGCTTCTCGAGAAGGGGGTCGACGTGGCCTTCTCATCCGACGCCCCGGTGATCACAGCCTCGCCTTGGGTCGGGGCGCGCGACGCTCAGTTGCGGACGACGAGTAGCGGATCGCTGATGAATGACGGGGAAGCATTGACCGCCGTGGAGACCCTTGACCGATACACCAGCGCGGGCGCACGCAGCGGCGCGCCCGCGTCGGATGTCGGCACGCTGGCCGTCGGCAGACGTGCGGACTTCGTCGTCATGGAAGATCCCTTGCTGGAACCGGCGGCGACCTGGACCGAACGGGCGATCATGGCAACCGTGGTGGCCAACAAGGTCCGCTTTCATCGGCCCTCGATCCAACAAGGCTTGAGGTCGGCGCTCCAGGGGTCTCCCGCCGACCGCTCCCACGGCCCCTGTTGATGGTGACGGTTGCTGGCCTTGCTGCATCGATGAAGCGTTCAACAAATCGGCCAAGACCCTTGCCCAAGGTAACCCTGAGTCTGGCTTCGTGAGGTCGCTGCCGCCTGACGGGCCTCCGATGAGGAGGGGAGGCGCCGGCGGGCGCAGGGCGGGCTGACGCTTCGATCATCGAGCCGCGGCAATCGCAACGACTGCCGGGAGTGGCGACGCGGGATCCTTCTGGCCGATGCGTGGCTCGCGCGCGCGGCGTGGGGGCCTTCTGACGAGGGTCTCGAGCTCGGTGACTCGCCGATGAGCCGCACGGGTAGCGACCGTACCACCACCAAAGTACGCCTTGATGCGCTAGCTCCAGAGTCAGGCGCCTTACCGCTTGGCCACTCACCAGTGGAGCCGACCGGGATGATGCCCGAACTGCTGCCCTCGGACGCTCGGACGGACGACCACGAAGAGCCCGCGCGGATCCGACCGGACGACCCCGACGTACCATTCCAGGACCGGGGGAAGACAGGCCGGGTAGAGCAAGGAGGTTCCCCCATGGTCCGACGTCGATCCATCGCCGCATCGGTCGCGGCGCTCGCCCTGCTCCTCTTCGTGTCGCTGCCATCGGTGCTCGCCGCGCCGGCGCACACGGCGGTCTTCAGGCTCGCGCTGACCGGCGACCAGGAGGCGACCCCCACGTGCGCTCCGCCCGCCATCTGCGGCGACCCTGACGCCGAGGGCGCGATGATCCTCATCGTCAACCCGGTTCGCGACACGGTCTGCTTCCTGACCCGGTGGACGGACATCGACGGGACGGTCGTCGCCGCGCACATCCACTTGGCCCCGGTCGGCGTGGCGGGCGGCGTGGTCGTGCCGCTGTTCGAAGGCCCGCTCGAGAGCGATGACAAGATCCGCGGCTGCGTCTCGGCCAACGGCCACGCGGCGGCGATCCTGGCCGACCCGTCCGCCTACTACGTGAATATCCATAGCACGCTGTTCCAGCCAGGCGCCATCCGAGCGCAGCTCGGCTAGCCCTCGCAACCAACGCGCGGGCCGGTCCGATCGTGGCCGGTCCGCGGGCCAGCACACAGCGGTACGTTCGGGGGGTGACACGCGCCGGTGCTTCAGTGCACCCTATCGCCATGCACGGAACCCACGATCGGCGCGTGCGCCTGGTCGCCCTCCTGCTCGTCGCCGGCCTGCTGACCGGTCTCGCCGCGTCCGTCTCGGCTGCCACGCCCCTGCCCACGTGCAAGGTGGCGGACACCCTGACGAAGTACCGCTCGTACAGCGACTGGAACCGGTCGATCCTCGACCTGACGTACCGGCTGTCGAGCACGTACAAGCCGACCGATCTCACCTCGACGTCGAACGCTGGTCTCAACAGCGGCTACAGCGTGCGCAAGCACATCGTGGCCGACCTCAAGGCGATGGCTGCGGCAGCCAAGGCGGCCGGCGCACGGTTCTCCGTCCAGAGCGCGTTCCGCAGCTACGCGACCCAGAAATCGACCTTCCAGTACTGGGTCGACCTGCACGGTTACGCGACCGCCCTCAAGGAGAGCGCGCGAGCCGGGCACAGCGAACACCAGCTCGGGACGACCCTCGATCTTCGAAGCTACGGCGGCTCGGCACCGTGGAACCACACGGACTGGGCGACGACCAAGGCCGGCGCCTGGCTCAAGGCGAACGCGTACAAGTACGGCTTCCTCATGTCCTACCCGAAGGGCAAGACCACGGTGACCTGCTACACCTATGAGCCGTGGCACTACCGCTACGTCGGCCGCGCTCGAGCCAAGACGATCAAGGAGAGCGGCCTGACCCTGCGCGAGTTCCTCTGGCGGGAGCAGACGACGCCGACCGCGACCGCTGTCCCGACCCCGACCCCGGTCCCGCTCCCGACCCTGCGGCCGCGGCCGACCGCCTGAGACCGATCGCCGTCGATCCTCAGTCCTGCAGCGCCTCGCGCAGGATCGAGTCCAGCTGGTCCCACTCCACGAGGAACGCGTCGTGGCCCTTGCTCGAGCGGAGCTCGCGATAGCGCGCCCGAACGCCGGCGTCCGATGCTTCATCGACGAGCGCGCGCACCTGGCGCGGCCCATAGAGGATGTCGTCCTCGATGCCGACCCCGGTCAGGTGCGTCCCTGACGTCGCCAGCCGCCGGAATGCCTCGTGCCGGCCGCCTCGACCGACGCCGATGTCGTGGAGGTCCATCGCCCGGGCCAGCACCCGGTAGGTCGCCGGATCGAATCGATCCACGAGCTTGGCACCCTGGTGGTCGAGGTAGCTGACGATCGCGGGCCGGCCGTCCGCTTCGACCGCCCGCCCGAACCGGTCCTCGAAGTCCACCTCGCTCCGGTATGTGGTCATCGCCAGCTCGCGCGCGAGGGCCAGGCCGTCCAGGCCGAGCCGGTCGATCAGCTGGATCTGGAGGTGATTCCAGGCGATCGCCATCGGGCCGGTCGCGGCCGGTGCGGCGATCGGGGCCACGTGCCGGACCAGCCCGGGCCGCAGGATCGCCGTCTCGAGGGCGACCATCCCGCCCAGCGAGCCACCGACCACGAGGGCCGGCCGCTCGATCCCGAGCGCATCGAGCAGCGCCCACTGGGCGGCGGCCTGGTCGCGGGTGGTGACCGCCGGGAAGGCGGATCCGTACGGGCGAGCCGTCCGTGGATCGAGCGACGTGGGCCCGGTCGTGCCGTATCGCCCGCCGAGCAGATTGGCGCACAGGACACCGACCCGGTCCGTGTCGAGGGCGAGACCCGGCCCGATGAGGGGTACCCACCAGTCCCCGGCCGCATCGGCCGACCCGGTGAGCGCGTGGATGACCACGACCTGCGGTGCCGCTTCCGGCCCCGGGCCGTCATGGCGGTAGACGACGGTCAGCTCGGCGAGCGCCGTCCCGTCCGTCAGCTCGAACGGTCCGAGTGACGCAGCCTCGAGCCGGCCGGTCCCCGTGGGGCGACCGGCCGGCCGGGTCGTGGTCGTCTCGACGGTCATCCCGCCGCGCCGACGAGCTCGCCATCGGCCCTCACGGCGGTTGTGGCAGCTGTCAGCGCCTGCTCGAGGTCGGCCAGCAGGTCGTCGACGTGCTCGAGACCCACCGACAGGCGGATGAGGTCGTCGGTGACGCCGGACGAGGCCTGCTCGGCCGGATCGAGCTGCGAGTGGGTGGTGGATGCGGGATGGATGATCAGCGACTTCGCGTCGCCGACGTTGGCCAGCAGCGAGAAGATCTGCACGCTGTCGATGAGGCGACGACCTGCCTCGACGCCGCCCTTCACTCCGAAGGTCACGATGCCCCCGAAGCCACCGGTCAGGTACTGCTTGGCCTGCTTGTGGCTCGGATGGGACTCGAGCCCCGGATAGCTGACCCACGTCACCTCCGGCCGGGTCTCGAGCCAGCGGGCCACGGCCAGCGCGTTCTCGCTGTGCCGGGTGATGCGCAGTGGGAGTGTCTCGAGGCCCTGCAGGAACAGGAAGGCATTGAACGGGCTGAGCGCCGCGCCGATGTCGCGCAGGCCCTGGAGCCGCAGCTTCAGGATGAACGCGAGGTTGCCGAATGCCGTGGTGTAGCTGATGCCGTGGTAGCTGGGATCGGGATCGACGAAGTCCGCCTTGAACCGCTCGCTCGCTGCCCAGTCGAAGGTGCCGCCATCGACGACGACGCCACCGATCGCCGTGCCGTGACCGCCGATCCACTTCGTGGCGGAGTGGATGACGATGTCGGCGCCGTGCTTGATCGGCTGAGCGATCAGCGGGGCGAACGTGTTGTCGACGATGACCGGCACGCCGCGCGCGTGGGCGACGTCGGCGATCGAGGCCAGGTCGTGGACGTCAAGGCGCGGATTGCCGATCAGCTCGAGGAAGACCGCCTTGGTCCGCTCGTCGATCGCGCGCCCGAAGGCCGACGGGTCGCTGCCGTCGACGTACGTCGTGGTGATCCCGAGCTTGGGCAGCGTGTGGGTGAACAGGTTGTAGGTCCCGCCGTAGAGCGACGACGAGGACACGATGTTGTCGCCGGCGCGGGCGAGGTTCAGGATCGAGAGCGTCTCGGCCGCCTGGCCCGACGCCACGCCCAGGGCGGCGACGCCACCCTCGAGCGCCGCGACCCGCTGCTCGAAGACATCGGTGGTCGGGTTCATGATCCGGGTGTAGATGTTCCCGAACTCCTGCAGCCCGAACAGCCGGGCCGCATGCGCGGCGTCGTCGAAGACGTAGCTCGTGGTGGCGTAGATCGGAACGGCGCGGGCGTTGGTCGTCGGATCGGGCTTCTGGCCGCTGTGCAGGGCGCGCGTCTCGGGTCGGAACGTGGCGGGATCGAGGTCGGTCATGGGATACGGGCCTCCGAAGGCAGGTGGTGGGTGGGGCGCGGTCGCGCCGATCGGTCGAGGCCCGGGGCCCTGGGAGGGCCGGTGCTCGGCGGTCACCCGTCGTGTGCTTCGAAGGAAAACGAAAAGCCGCGGCTCCTGTCGTGGAGTCCGCGGCCCCGGGACCTCGTCTGTGGTCCCGCTCCTACCCGTTCAGGTTGCGCGTGACCTCAGACCCCATCCTCCGCACGGCGGGGCCGCCAGCGCATACACATGTTCCAGGAGTGCGAGGTGTGAGTCACAGCCGCTCGATCGTGACGCACGGGTCGTTGCCTCGTCAACCCACGTTCCGAAACGCAACCCACGGGCTCGGGCAGGTGCGCCCGCGCTAGGCTTGCCCGGATGGTCGCGATCCCTGCCTCGTTCCGCGCCTACGTCGCCGAGAAGGTCGAGCGCGATGGCGTGCCGGCCGTCGAGCGCGGCGTCCGCGAGCTCGCGGAGACGGATCTGCCGCCGGGGGAGGTCGAGATCCGGGTCGGCTGGTCGAGCGTGAACTACAAGGATGGGCTCGCAACGCGGGTCGACGGCAAGGTCGCCCGCATCAGCCCGCTCATCCCCGGCATCGACCTCGCCGGCGAGGTCGTCGCCTCGAGCGATCCATCGATCCGTCCCGGGACCGCCGTCCTCGCCCACGGCTACGAGCTGGGCGTCGCGAGGCACGGCGGGTATACCGAGTACCAGCGCGTGCCCGCCGGCTGGGTCGTGCCGCTCGCGCCGGGCCTCACCGGGCGCGACGCGATGGCGATCGGCACGGCCGGCTTCACGGCCGCGATGTCGGTCATCGCCCTCGAGGACCGCGGGCTCACCCCCGATGACGGACCGGTGCTCGTGACCGGCGCCAGTGGCGGCGTCGGTGGGACCGCGGTGGCCATCCTGGCCGACCGGGGTTATGAGGTCTGGGCGGCCACGGGCAAAGCCGAAGAAGCGGATCGCCTGCGGTCCATCGGGGCGGCCGGCATCCTGGCCCGCGACGACGTGACCGGCACGGGACGCCCACTCGAGACGGAACGCTGGGCGGGTGCCGTGGATGCGGTCGGTGCAGCCACGCTGCCGTACGTTCTGCGCACGCTCAAGACCGGCGGCGCCGTGGCGGCCAGCGGGAACGCCAGCGGTCCGGCGCTCGAGACGACGGTCTTCCCGTTCATCCTGCGCGGCGTCTCCCTGCTCGGCATGGACTCGGTGCCGGTCGAGATCGGTCGCCGCCGGCGCATCTGGGACCGCCTCGCGACCGACCTGCGTCCCCGGGCACTCGGCGAGCATGTCCAGGAAGTCACGCTCGAGACCCTCGACGACGCGCTCGACAGGATCGTCGCCGGCGCCGCGCGTGGTCGATGGATCGTCCGCATCGGCGGTTGAGCATCCCGCGGACGACCGTCACGGGCTAGGCTGGACCGATCCACGGCGACCCCCAGCGCCGAAGCCGCAGCGGAGGTCCAGACCATGTCCGTCGCCCGTGTCACCGAGATCAGCTCGCGTTCGGATCGCAGCTTCGAGGCCGCGATCAACGAAGGCATCGAACGCGCTCACAAGACCCTGCGCAACGTGAAGAGCGCCTGGATCAAGGAGCAGCAGGTCGACATCGAAGGCGGCCGCATCGTCGCCTATCGGGTGAACATGCTGATCACATTCGTCCTCGACGAC
>Ga0190275_10001915_pt1 | contig 15206 bp, 11 predicted proteins | sample Popmic550T_FD_133745 | JGI IMG/M metagenome (GOLD analysis project Ga0190275, IMG submission 133745) | Populus adjacent soil microbial communities from riparian zone of Yellowstone River, Montana, USA - 550 T | ecosystem: Environmental > Terrestrial > Soil > Riparian zone > Trees stand | place...
CGTCGGGTGAGGTCGCACCGATCACGGTCACATCATTGCCGTTGGCAACCGCCAGCAGACCTTCACCCTGGAAACCACTCTGGTTGACGCCCGGGCGGTACGCCATCACGTGGTGGTTCGGAGCGGTCGGGCGGGGCGGCCTGGCACTGAGGGGGTACCAGCCGCTGGGACTCCACGATTGCCAGCCGTGTTCGAAAACCAGCGTGCCGGCATCGGCGGGGAGCTCGGTGACGGGGACGAAACCCACGGGGGATCCTCGATTCTGGGGGTACAGGATCTTGCTGCTGTGTGGGTAATCTAGGGACCTGCGCGAAGGGTGCACTATGACAAAGCCTGCTGATTTCGAGCACGATCTTGCTACTCAGGTCCTGATCGAGCTCTACAGTGAGATCCCGCCGCCGAGCAAGCTGGTGACCGGGCACTTCCACAGTGGTGGCGATTACCGGGTGGTCCGGCCGGACGGCGTCGGCAGTTGGTACCTGCTCTACACGGCCGGCGGCACCGGCCATTATCAGATTGCCGGGGACAAGCTGACCCTGCGTCACGGCGACCTCGTGCTCGTCAGCCCGGGCACGGAGCACGACTACGGCACGGTCGGTACCTACTGGGAGACGTGGTGGGCGCACTTCCAGCCGCGGCGGGAGTGGCACGCTTGGTGGTCATTGCCGCAGGCAATGCCCGGGCTGTCCTACGTGCGGCTCACCAGGCCGTCGGAGACCGATCGGCTGGTGTCCGCGTTCGCCCGGCTGCACCGCGATGCGCAGCTCGCCGGCCTGTCGCCCACCGGCGACACCGAGCTGCATCTGCTGGAGAAGAATCTCGCCGTGCAGCTGACGATGAACGGCATCGAGGAGGTGCTGCTGATCGCGACGAGCAGCCTGCGCAAGGACACCCGGCAGCTCGATTCGCGAGTGCAATTGGTACTGGACGCAGTCACCTCCGACCCGTCCCGGCCGTACACGCTGACCAACCTGGCCGCGATGGCCCAGGTGTCGGTATCGAGACTCGCCCACCTGTTCAAGGACCAGGTGGGCGACTCGATCATGAACGTCGTCGTCGGGCTCCGGCTGCAGCGTGCTTCTGAGTTGCTAGGGGCAACCGACATGTCCGTCGCGCAGATCGCTCGCGCGGTGGGCTTCGAGTCGCCCCACTACTTCAGCCGGCAGTTCGGTCAGCGCTTCGGGCTGTCGCCGACGAAGTACCGGCAGGAGTTAAGGCCACATTGAGCTCGGTCGCTGCTGCGTAGTCCGCGCCACCTTCGAGGCCGATCAGCCGGACGTAGCGGGCCGTTGTGCCGGTGGGGAAGCGGGCGATCTTCGCGTCGACCGTGCCGTCCCAGTTGCCAGTCGCAACTGAATGGAAGACGATGCCGTCGGCACTCACGTGTACGTCGTACTTCGAGATCCGTCCGTTCGGTACAGCGGCGTCCTGCCGCGGTGTGTAGACGAGCGCGTCAATCGACCGCGTCGTGCCGAGGTCCAGAGTGATGTACTGCGGCAGAGGTGCGTGCGGGCTCCAGTTGGAGTGCCACATCGTGGTGCAGCTGCCGTCGAGCGCAGCCGCGGCGCTGTAGCTTGCCGAGCCCTGGCTGGTCGCAGTCGCAGTCATCTCGTTCTGTGGCAACAGAGTCAACGGACCAAAGGGACCGTCGACCGGCGGCGGCGTACCCGGGATCGCTGTCACCCGGCCGAGCGCGGGTGCTGTGATCGACTGGTTCCTCCGCAGATGGTTGAGAAAGACCTCTTGGCCCATCCGCGGCGCCCGGACGAGATCCGTGTACTGCTGGAAGCCCGGATACCCGTACTGCGCCCCGTGCAACGGCATCGCCGCACTGGTCGCGACCCGATAGGTCTTGCCGAGCTCCAACCGCTTGCCACGGATGAACACCTTCGCCGGATCGACCCGATCACCCACGGGCTTGCCGAGGTCATAGGTGTAGCGGACCTGATCGGAGACAGCGAGTGAAGACAATCGCCGGCATCCGTACGCCGGTGGGATCCATTGCTGCTCGAGGATTTGCTCGACGGCCGAGCCCTTGAGCGCCAGCGTGGTGATGGGCGAGATCCCGACCACCGGCCAGGCAGCGCCGAACGGGACAGTACCGGCCTTGAGCCCGGCCGCGATCACGTCGACGCCCAGATCGGCGGGTACCAGCGCGAAGTCGGCGGCGCCATCAGCAGTGTGAGCAGCCTCGGAGCGGTAGAGATCGGCGACCAGGTTGCCAGTGCGGCTCTCGGCTGTCTTCGAGAAGTCGAGGTCGCGGTCGAGCTTGGCGAGCGGCTGACCTTGCCGGACGCGCCACTTGTCCATCCAGTACTTCACGATCTTCTGGACGCCCGGGTCGGGCGTGAGGTCCTTGGTGACGGCGTGGTTGGCGGCCCGGGTGGCCGAGCGGATCACGTCGCCGGTTGTGGGGTCGAGGGAAAGGTTGACCTCGCCGAGCAACCGGCCGTGGTTGGACGCTTCCAGGACAGGTCGCGGTACGCCGTTCGGATCGGGAATCATGCAGTTGAAGGCGGTATGCCAGTGGCCGCCGAGGATCACGTCGATATCGGGTGACATCGCTCGCGCGGCGTCGAAGATCGGTCCGGTCGGGTTCTTGCACTCGTTGAACAGCCCGCCCTGCTGACCGCCTTCGTGGATGCTGACCACGATCGCGTTGACGCCCTGCGCCTTGAGTTCGGCCGCGGCCCGGTTCGCCGCTTCGACGAGTCCCTGGAACTCCAGACCCGCCTGCTTGATGGACAACGTTTCGTGTGGCGTCCCCGGGAATCCGAGCCCGATGACACCGACCCGGGCAGTACCCGCCTGCGCGATCCAGTACGGGGGAAGTACCGGTTGCTTCGAGTCGGCCGACACGACGTTGGCTGCATGGTAGGCGTAGTCGGTGCCGTGGAACGGTCGCCCGGTCGAGTCCGTGAAGCAGGTGTCAAAGCCCGGCTTGCCGTAGCAGGCGCCCGACACCATCCGCCGCAGGAACGGCAACTCCCGGTCGAACTCGTGGTTGCCGGCCACATCGAAGTCCATCCCGAACGCGTTCAGCACCTCGATCGTCGGCTCGTTCGCGAACGCCTGCGTGTAGTCGGGCCAGCCGCTGAACTGATCACCGGACCCGATCAGGAAGCTGTTCGGCTGCCCGGCCCGCAGTTTGTCCAGGTGTGCCTTCAGGTACGCCGCTCCGCCGACAGCGAGACTGCCGGCCGGGCCGGCGATCGTCAGGTTCTCGGTCTCCGACAGGTACCCGTGCAGATCGGTAAGACTGAGCAACTGCACGGGGATCGGGGCGGGAGCCGCCTCGGTCGGTCCTGCGACGGCGGTGGTCAGCAGCACACCCGCCAATGCGAGGACGGCGCTGAGCCGGGGCTTCCTGGGCATGGTTGCTCCTGTCGTCAGTCGGGTACTGCAACACCCTGGGACGCTAGTCAGCCGGACGACTTCCCCGACATCACCTGGGTTGCTGAGTTCCAGCACGATCCGGCTGCGGTGACGCTTTTCTACAAGACCCGGGCGGCGGCCGGTCGTACGGTCGGGGAAGAGCAGATCGATGGGAGTTGGACATCATGGCCGACTACGTGGCCACGGCGGAGACCGAGATCAGTGCGTCGCCCGAACGGGTGTGCGACGTGCTGACGGACCCTGACCAGATCAAGAAGTTCATGTTCGGCGCCGAGGTGAAGACCGACTGGCAGCCCGGCAGTCCGATCACCTGGCAGGGCGAGTACGAGGGCAAGGAGTACACCGACAAGGGGGAGATCCTCGCGGTGGAGGAGCCCCGGCTGCTCAAGGTCACCCACTACAGCCCGCTGGGCGGGCAGCCGGACGTACCGGAGAACTACCACACGCTCACCTACGAACTGACTCCTGCTGAAGGCGGTACGCGGCTGTCGCTGAGCCAGGACAACAACGGCAGCCAGGAGGAGGCCGACCACTCCCGTGGCATGTGGGAGATGCTCGTCAAGGGTGTGAAAGAGGCAGCCGAAAACCAGTAGCCGTACACCACCCGTCATCATTACCGGATGACGGGGACGACTCAGACAGTGACCACTCGATTACGGCCCGGGGTCGGGCTGGTCGGGTGGTGGCTGCTCGTGCCGGTCAGCGCGGTCCTGCTGCTGGTCCGGATCGGGGACCCGGCGGGCGAGAGCGTCCGCTGGATGCTGACCTGGCTGATCTCTGTTCTGCTGCCCGGGACGCTGCTGTGGCGTGTCCTGGCCGGCGGCCGATCACTGACCCAGGACCTGGGCTTCGGCGCAGTACTGGGCCACGCCTGGCAACTGGCGGTCTGGGCGATCTGTACTGCGCTCGGCGTCCCGCTCCTCCAATGGGCCTTCGTTGCCGGGCTGCTGGTGGTCTTCGCGACCAGCCGGACGCTGCGACCGCACCTGGGCTGGCGCGGTACCAGTCCGGCGCCGCCGCGCTGGTGGCACGTGCTGCTGGTGGCAAGCCTTCTGCTGGCGATGGTGCGTACCGTGCTCGTGTTGTTGCGGCCGGTACCGCTGCCGCCGATCGCGGCAACTCGTCACCAGGACATCTGGTACCAACTCGGGCTGGTCCAGCAGTTGCTTCGCGATGTGACTCCGGCTGACCCGTGGGTGCTGGGTGAGCCGCTGATCTACCACTGGTTCGCGACCGCCTCGATGGCCAGCGGCTCGGTGATGGCCGACGTCCGGCCGCCGCAGGTGCTCATCCACCAGTGGCCGTTGACGATGCTGATCACGCTGGTACTGGTCGGCTGGGCGGCGGGGGAGTTGCTCAGCGAGCGCAGATGGGCCGCGCCGATCGCTGGTGCTCTTGCTGGCGTTCTGCCTGGTGCTATCCAGTTGGTCGATACCCCTACTGTGAACATGTCCGCGGCGCAGGTGGTGCAGGGGCCGACCGGCACGATGGCTGCTGTTGTCATGCTGGGGTTGGTTGGGCCGACTGTCTTGATCTTGCGACGCCAGGCGGGGCCGGGGGTGTGGACCGCGATGGTCCTGATGCTCGCGCTGGCGACTGGGACGAAGCCGACGCTGCTTCCGATCATGGTGGTTGGCTGTCTCGTCGCCGGCGGATTCGCCTGGGTCGCGGAGCGGCAGGCTCCTTGGCGGATGGCTGCGCTGGCTGGGGTCGCGGCGACCTTCCTGGTGGCGTCGTCGTTCGCGCTGACCGGTAGTACGGGCGGCAGCCGGTTCCAGTTTCTGGCTGCGCTGCGAGTGCAGCCGTACTACCAGGCTGTTACGGGCGACAAGTCGGTACCGGCCACAGGCAACTGGGTACTGCCGTCGCTGGAGCACGGTGATGCCCGGATGATCTTGTTCGCGGTTGTTCTTGTCTCTTACTACCTCCTGGTCGATGCGCCCCGATTGCTCACCCTGCTTGGGTTGAAGCTGTCGCCGGTGCGCCGCGACCCGGCGTACTGGTGGATCGGGGGATGCGTCGCCGCCGGTACTGGCGTGACGCTGGTGTTCTCGCACACGGGCTATTCGGAGTACCACTTCCTGGGGGCGGTACTGGCGCTCGGGATGGTTGGAGTGGTTGCCGTCGGCGTCAACCTAGCCGGGCAGGCGCGAGTCCGGGATCTGGCTGTGGCTGGGGGTGCCGGGCTTTTGACTGCGATCGCGCTCTATCTATTCTGGCCCACTGACACTGAGACGCATACGGTCGCGCGAGCCGCGGCTGGATTGCTGGCGCCGTTCGGGGTGCTGGCGTTGGTCGGGACGATCGTGATCGTGGGGATCAACCGGACGCGGCAGGCCGCTTCGGCCGCAGTACAGGTGATCGTGCTGACGGTGGCGGCGAGTCTTCCGGTGCAGTTCATCGTGCTTGGCGATGCGTTGCGGGATGCGACCAGGCCGTTGCCGCCGCCGAACATCGAGTGGCGGACGTACCTGACCAAGGAAGAGCAGAGCGCGATGCTCTGGTTGCGCAAGCATCTCGAGCCCAATGATGTGGCCGTCAGCAACGTGTTCTGCATGCCGGCGCCGTACCGGCCGGGCTGCCCCGACGATGCGTACTGGATGTCAGGGCTGAGCGGGGTGCAACTGTGGATGGGCGGCTGGGCGTATGCGCCGGCCAACCTGGCGGCTACCGATCACCGGCGAAGCTTCCTGCTCCAGCAGTCGCCCTGGCCCGATCGGGTGCTGGACAGCCGGATCGCGGTCGAGAAGCCGTCCGAGAAGCATCTTGCGAAGCTGGCGGGCGATGTCGGCGTGACGCTGATCATCGCCGACCTGCGCGCCGGCCCGGTCTCCCCGAAGCTGGACCAGCTCGCCATCCCCATCTACCGCAACCAGGACATCCGGATCTACCGGCTTCACTAAAAGCAGTCGGTGGCGGTCAGTAGGCTGGGGCCTATGTCTACCGACGGTGTGGAGGTCGAACGCCCGACGCGGGAACGTGCTGCCATCGGGGAGGACGGCCGGTCACGCGACCGCAGCCGGCCCGCAGTACCGGATCCGTTGCCGATGAGTGTGGTCGACGCGCACTGTCACCTGGACATCGCCGACGGCGAGGACGGCAACTGGCTGGCCGCTGCCGAGGCGATCAAGCTGGCCGGGTCGGTCGGGGTGACCCGGATCGTCCAGGTGGGTTGCGATCTGCCGGGCGCGGTCTGGGCGGTGGAGGCCGCGGAGCAGTACCCGAATCTGATCGCGGGTGTCGCGCTGCATCCCAACGAGGCGCCCAAGTTGCAGGCGGTCGGTCAGCTGGAGAGCGCGCTGGCCGAGATCGAGCGGCTGGCGACGTCGTCGCCGAAGGTCCGGGTGATCGGCGAGACCGGGCTGGACTACTTCCGTACCGGTGAGGACGGCCGGGCCGCGCAGCACGCGTCGTTCGCGGCCCACATCGAGCTGGCGAAGCGGCTGGACAAGACGCTGATGATCCACGACCGGGACGCGCACGACGACATCCTGGCCATCCTGGATCGCGAGGGCATGCCGGACCGGGTGGTGATGCACTGCTTCTCCGGCGACACCGAGTTCGCCCGGGAGTGCGTCAACCGCGGCGCCTTCCTGAGTTTCGCGGGCGTGATCACGTTCAAGAACGCGCAGTCGCTGCGGAACGCACTCGCCGTGACGCCGCTGGACCGGGTGCTGGTCGAGACGGACGCGCCATACCTGACCCCGTCACCGCATCGCGGCCAGCCGAACGCGTCGTACCTGATCCCGCACACGGTCCGGAAGATGGCCGGCGTGCTGAACATCTCGGTCGCCGAGCTGTGCCAGGCGCTGTCCGACAACTCCAACCGCGCCTTCGGTGGTTCGTGGTAGTTGTCCTCACCGACTCCGACATCGCCGCGCGGCTCGATCCGCGCTCGGCGGTCGTCTGGATGCGTGAGGCCTTGCTGGCGGCCCATCGAGGTGAGCTGCACTCGCCACCGCGGGTCAGCACGTCGCTGGGTGACGGGCGGCTGGTGTTCACCACTGGTGCGCTGGCGGGGGAGTGGTACGGGTATCGCTCGTACGACTCCTTCGACTCTTCGCCGGGTGCGCAGGTGGTGGTTGTCCACGACCGGCGGACCGGCGCCGTCCGCGGTGTTGCTGTGGGCAACGAGCTCGGTCCACGCCGGGTCGGCGCGATCGGGGCGGTCGCGGTCGACGCGCTCGCCCGGCCGGCCGCGTCGACGCTCGGTCTGGTGGGGACCGGAGTCCAGGCGTGGAACCAGCTGTGGGCGATCTCGGTGGTCCGTACGTTGCGGCAAGTGACGGTTTTCAGTCGCGACCCGGTGCGGCGGGAAGCCTTTGTGGCAAGGGTTTCCGGCGAGTTGGGATTGCCCGTTGTTGCCGCGCGGTCGGCTCGGGAGGCGGTCGAGGGCAAGGAGCTGGTGGTGCTCGCGACGGACAGCGCGGTGCCGGTGATCGACGCTTCCTGGATCGAGCCGGGGAGTTACGTGACCACGCTCGGGCCGAAACAGTTCGGGCGCGCCGAGTTCGGGCCGGATCTGGTCGCGCGGGCAGATGTGGCCGTGACGGATTCGCTGGCCCAGACGGCGGCGTACGATCCGCCGTTCATTCTGACCGGCACGGTGCAACACGACCGGTTGACGAGTCTGGGCGCAGTACTGGCTGGAGATGCCGCAGCGCCCGCGGAGGGGCAGACGGTGGTCTTCTGCTCGGTGGGGCTGGCAGGGACCGAGACGTACCTGCTGGCCAAGCTCTTGGGCTGATAGACAGGGGCTCATGGAGTTCAGTGAGGTCGTTCGCCGCCGTCGCATGGTCCGCAACTACGACCCGGACCGGCCAGTACCGGCGGAGATCCGCGAGCGGATCCTGGAGAACGGGCTGCATGCGCCCTCCGGCGGGTTCAGCCAGGGCTGGGCGTTTCTGACCCTCGAAGGCGACGATCGGGACCGGTACTGGCGGATCGCGGCCGAGAATCCGGATGAGAAATATGTGGAGTGGATCACAGGGTTGCGGCGGGCGCCGCTGCTGATCTTCGCCTTCGCGCACAAGGACGCGTACCTCGACCGGTACACCGAGCCCGACAAGGGCTGGACCGACCGCGACGAGAAGCACTGGACGGCGCCGTACTGGTACATCGACACCGGCATGGCGGCGCTGCTGATGTTGCAGACGGTGGTCGACGAAGGCTTGGGTGCTTGCCTTTTCGGGCCTCCGGCGGACAAGGTTGGGCGGTTGAAGGAGGAGTTCGGCGTACCGGCCGGGTTCGACCCGATCGGGGTCATCTCGATCGGCTACCGGGCCCCCGACAAGCGGTCGCCGTCACTCAAGCGAGGGCGTCGAAGTACTGCCGAAGTGGTGCATCGAGGGCAGTGGGGTCGTCACGAGGCGTAAGCGCCCCGTTACACCAATTTGCGACTCGCCGACCAGCGGATTGGCGCTGCCGGGACTTCTTCGTTACTGTCTCGTGATGTTGGCCGGGATCGGGGAAGATCTCGGACGGCACGCCCCTCGGCGGAAGACCGTGGTTTCCGGGCCCTGTACCCGGCATGCGCGGCCTGGCGCCAGTGCCGTCCCACCCCGTGCTCGGGTAGCTCAACCTGGGAGCGTTAGTGCGTAAGTCCATCATCGCGGCCGTGGGCGCCACGGCTGTGTTTGCCGTCGTGGGCGGCTCCGTGGCCTATGCGACCAAGAGCAAGACCGTGAGCCTCTCGATCGACGGCCAGGTGCAGAAGGTTCACACCTTCGGCTCCACTGTCGGAGACGCCCTGAAGGCGAAGAAGATCCAGGTCGGCGAGCGCGACGTGGTGGCCCCTTCGCTGGATGCCAAGCTGCAGGACGGCCAGGAGATCGCGGTGCAGTACGGCCGCCAGCTGACCGTCAACGCGGATGGCTCGAAGAAGTCGTTCTGGACCACGGCGGACAGCCTCAGCGAGGCGATGACCGACCTTGGCCTGCGTTATGACGGTGCCGTCTTCTCCACCAGCCGGAGCGCGCCGATCGGGCGCGAAGGCCTGGAGCTGACCGTTCGCACCCCCAAGACCCTGCAGATCGTCCGGCTGGGCAAGGCCGTCGCGGTGAAGTCGATGGCGACGACGGTGGGCGAGGCGCTGACCAGCGCCAAGATCCCGTTCGACGCCGACGACCGGATCGTCCCGGCCGCCGCCACGGTGCTGAAGCCGGGCAGCCTGACCAAGGTCGTCGTGATCAAGGTCGACACCCGCACGATCAGCGAGAAGCAGGCGATCGCCTTCGAGAAGAAGGAGACGAAGTCCGCGACGCTGGAAGAGGGCGAGACCAAGACCACCGCCAAGGGCGTGGCCGGTTCCAAGACGGTCAAGTACCTGGTGACGTACCTGGACGGCAAGCTGTCGAGCAAGAAGCTGGTCTCCAGCGACGTGGTCACCAAGCCCGTCGACGAGCTCGTCACGGTCGGTACCAAGCCGAAGGCCGAAGAGCCGCCGGCTGCCGACAATGAGCCGCCGACCGGTGACACCGGCGTCTGGGACCGGATCGCCGAGTGCGAGTCGGGCGGCAACTGGAAGACCAACACCGGCAACGGGTACTACGGCGGCCTGCAGTTCGGCCACCAGACCTGGGCGGCCTACGGCGGTACGAAGTACGCCGAGAACGCGCACCTGGCGTCCAAGGCGCAGCAGATCGCGATCGCCGAGAAGGTGCGCGCGGCCCGCGGCAGCTACGCTGACTGGCCCGTCTGTGGCAAGAGGGCTTGATTCTGAGCTCGACCTGCAAGACTGGCGCCTGTGACCAGCGCTGATTCATCCACTTCCGCCGGACCGAGGCTTCTCGGTCCGGCGGAAGTGCGTTCACTGGCTGCCCGGCTCGGGGTTCGCCCGACCAAGCAGCGCGGCCAGAACTTCGTCATCGACCCGAACACGGTTCGCCGGATCGTCCGCGCCGCGGATCTGTCCGCGGACGGCGAGACGGTGCTGGAGGTCGGGCCGGGGCTGGGCTCCCTGACCCTGGCTTTGCTTGCCGAGGGCCACCGGGTCACCGCGGTCGAGATCGACCCGGTGCTGGCCGGGGCGTTGCCGGCCACGATCGCGGAGTACGCGCCGAACCAGGCAGCACAGCTGACCGTGGTCGAGGCTGACGCGATGAACGTCGTACCGGCCGACATCGGTGAGCCTGACGCGTGTGTCGCCAACCTGCCGTACAACGTCGCCGTGCCCGTCCTGCTGCACCTGCTGGCGATCTCGCCGTCGATGCGGCACGGGCTCGTGATGGTGCAGTCCGAGGTGGCCGACCGGCTCGCGGCACCGCCCGGCTCCCGCACTTACGGCGTACCGTCCGCCAAGGCCGCCTGGTACGCCGACGTCCGCCGCGCCGGCCCGATCGGCCGGAATGTCTTCTGGCCGTCCCCGAACGTCGACTCCGGCCTCGTCGCCTTCTCCCGCCGCGAGCCCCCGTCGACGCCGGCCTCGCGCGAAGAGGTTTTTGCCGTCATCGAGGCGGCCTTCTCACAACGCCGCAAGACGGTCCGCTCGGCCCTGGCCCGCTGGATGCCCGACCGCGAGCGCCTCGACGCCATCCTCGCGACCGCCGGGATCGAGCCGTCCCTGCGCGGCGAGATGCTCGGCATCGAGCAGTTCGCCGCGATCGCCGGGGCTGGGCATTAACCTGTGGCCGTGTCAGCACATCAGGTCACGGTCCGGTCGCCGGCCAAGATCAACCTAGGCCTGTCCGTCGGCCCACCGCGCCCGGACGGCTTCCACCCACTCGCTACCGTCTACCAGGCCGTTGCCTTGTACGACGATGTGACGGCGACTCTGCGCGAGGACTCCGAGGTCACCGTTGAGGTGCTAGGCGACTTTGCGGACGACGTACCGACGGATAGCTCGAATCTGGCTGTCCGGGCCGCGCGGACGTTGCAGGCGGAGTACGACGTGGAAGAAGGCGTCGACCTCACGATCCGTAAGACCATCCCGGTGGCGGGTGGAATGGCGGGTGGCTCGACGGATGCTGCTGCGACGCTGGTTGCGTGCAATCGGTTGTGGGGGTTGGGGCTGGCGCAGGCTGACCTGGAACGGATCGCGGCTGACTTGGGCAGCGATGTGCCGTTCTGCCTGGTTGGGCATACGGCGCTTGGGCGGGGGCGTGGGGAGCAGGTCACCGAGGTGATGTCGCGGGGGACCTTCCACTGGGTCTTCGCTATTGCCGAAGGCGGCCTCTCGACGCCGGCCGTTTACAAGGAACTCGATCGCTTGCGTCCGCTGCGCCGGGTCGAGGCACCGGAAGTCCGTCCCGAACTCCTCACCGCTCTGCTGTCTGGCCAACCGGCTGCCCTGGCTATCGCCCTAAGCAACGACCTCCAGGCCGCGGCGTTGTCTTTGCGCCCCGAACTCGCCGCCACCTTGCAATTCGGCTTGGACCAGGGCGCCCTTGCCGCCATGATCTCCGGCTCCGGCCCCACCTGCCTCTTCCTCGCAACCGACAGCCGCCAAGCCGTAGACCTAGCAGTAGAACTAGCCGACTCAGGCCTCTGCCAAATAGTCCGCCAAGCCGAAGGCCCAGTGCCGGGCGCACGGATTTTGCCGGCGGCGGTACCCCGGTAGTACCCCCACGCCCCCCGCCGCCGCTCGCTCCTACGTCGCTCCCGGCTGGGTGGGAGTGCCTGGAGCGGTGAGCGACGTAGGAGCGAGGGGTGAGTGGGCGGAGTACTAGCCGCGGCCCTTGGCGATGTCTGCCGCCTGGTTGCGGCGGGTTGCGGCGGCTGTGTGGTCGCCGGCGGCTTCCAGGGAGTCTGCGAGGTGGGTGAGGGTTAGGTAGTGGCGGTGGCCGTCGTCGTAGTGGGTGGTGATGGTTAGCGCCTTCTCGTGGTGGTCGATTGACGCCGTCAGGTCCCCAGATAGGCGATACGTGACGCCCAGCTCGTCGAGCGTTTCCGCCAAGCTCAGCTGATCGCTCATTGACGTGAAATGCGTCGCCGCCTGGTGCAAATGGTCAAGGGACGCGGAGAGATCGCCAGCCACCTGATACGCGATCCCCGACCCCAGGAGCGCAATCGCCAGGTGATGATTCGCGTCGTGCAATCTGCTGATGGCGATGGCTTGGTCGTACGCCGATCGCTGGGCCGCCGCCCTCCCCAGCTTCCCCTCAGCGTTGCCGATGTTGATGTACGCAACCGCCTCGTCCGTCGGATTCCCCAGCTCGCGATAAACCGTGAGTGCCCGCTCAGCGCTATCGATCGCCTCTTGGTAGTCACCCTTCAGATCAAGCACGTGGCTCAGATTCGTCAGCGCCAGCGCCACCCCGACAAGATCCTGAGCATCCTCGAAAAGCCGAACACTGCGATGGAGTTCGGCGATCGAATCAGCCGGATCGCCCGCCCCAGCCCGGGACAGGTCGAAGAGCACCAACCCCAGATCGCTCCGGAGATGCGCTTCCGCCCGCCGATCGTCACCCACGACCTCAAGCGCCGTCCGGAAGATCCGCAGACAATCCAGCCAATGACCGCGGGTCGCATAGAACGTATGCAGCCCAACCACCAACCGCAGCACCGACACGTCCGGCACGCCAGCCGTCCGCACCCCCTGCGCGGCCAGGACAAGCAAATGCGGCTGCTGCCCGTCGAGCCAAGACAGCGCCGAGCCCATGTCCGCGTACTTCGGCCCGCCGTCCGCGATCGCAGGCTGCTCCCGGTACCACGGCAGCCGACCCGCCTTCGGGAAACCGAGCTCGATCGACTGCCAAGCCGCTGAGGCGTGGAGATCGATGACCCTGGTGATCGCCGCCGCCTGCTCCTCAGCGCTGATGCTCATCTCGGCCCGCTCTCGCGCGTACATCCGCAACAGATCGTGCAGCCGGTACCGTCGCGGTCCCACCGACTCCACCAGGTGAAGGTCGCAGAGGTACTCCAGCGCGTCCGTCGCCGCATGCTCATCGCAACCCAGCAGCCTGGCCGCGACCTCGACCGTCAGATCAGGACCATCCGGTACTCCGAACAGCGTGAACGCGGCCGCCGCCCGTTGCTCACGGCCACTGTCACTGCTAGCCAGGTCGTCGATCGAGACGTCGAAGCTGGCCCGGACGCCCAGCTCCCGATCCTCCAGTTGATCGAGCCGGCGCCGCTCATCTCGCAGCAGCCCGGCCAGATGGCTCAGCGGCCAGTCGGGTCTTGCCGCCAACCGTCCGGCCGAGATCTTCAGCGCGAGTGGCAGCAACCCACACGACTCCACGATCGACCGCGCGGGCTCCAGTTCAGGATCGACCCGGTCGGCGCCGACAATCGCGCGGAGCAGGTCAAGCCCTTCTGGCGGAGACAGCAGGCCGAGCCGCAGGATCTGCGCGGGCGGCAACCCGGATAGCTCTTGGCGGCTCGTGATCACGACGGCCGACTGGCCGGTACCGGGCAACAAGGACTCGACCTGCGCCGCATCTCGCGCGTTATCGAGCAACACGAGTGCGCGGCAGTCGGCCAGAAGCGTCCGCAACCGGGCCGCCGCCTCGTCCACCTGCACCGGGACGTCCGCGCCCGACAGGCCGAAGGCGCGCAGCAGGTAGTTCAGCGCCTCGAGAGGTGAAACCGGATCGGCGCCGTAGCCGTGTAGATCCAGATACACCTGACCGTCCGGGTACTCCGCTTCGACCGCGTGCGCCGCCTTGACGGCCAGCGTCGTCTTGCCGACCCCGCCCATGCCGGTGATGGCGACGATCTTGACCCCGGACCCGCTCGTGAGGGCGGCATGCAGCGAATCGAGATCCGCCGCGCGCCCGGTGAAGCCGTGGACGGGCAGCGGCAATTGGCGCGGTACCGGCTGTGTCGCGGCACTGGCCGGCTTTCCCGCGGCGGGACGGCCGCGACGGCGCGCTGCGGCGGCGAAGGCCTTCCGTTCTTCTTCGGTCAGTCCCATCGCGTAGGCGAGGACGTTCACGGTCTCGGCGCGGGGGAACTTGCGGACCCCCCGCTCGAGCGCGCCGATCGCCGCGAGGCTCATCCCGGCCTTTTCCGCCAGCGTCTGCTGGGTCAGCCGGGCCGCCTTGCGGTGCCGCTGGAGCAGCTTCGCGAAGTCCGCGTCCATTCGCTGTCCTCTCGCAAAAACTCGGTCGCCGGGTCCTGCCCGGCAGGCTATCGTCAAGAACCGTCAGAGGTCCCCGCGTCGTTCGAAGGAGATCCGGATGCGCCGTGCATCGGTCTACGCCATCACTCCTGATCGCTGCGACGCACCCGCGAGGACCTTTGAACACCCTGACGATGGGCATTTTGGCGCATGTCGACGCCGGTAAGACCAGCCTGACCGAACGCCTGCTGTACGCCGCGGGCGTGATCGACCACGTCGGCCGCGTGGACGACGGCAGTACCCGCACGGACTCGATGGACCTGGAACGCCGGCGCGGAATCACGATCCGCTCCGCCGTGGTCTCGTTCGAGCTCGGCGACCTGACCGTCAACCTGATCGACACCCCCGGCCACTCCGACTTCATCGCCGAGGTCGAGCGCGCGCTGTCCGTACTGGACGGGGCCGTGCTCGTGATCTCGGCGGTCGAAGGTGTCCAGGTGCAGACCCGGCTGCTGATGCGCACGCTCACCCGGTTGAGTATCCCGACGCTGCTGTTCGTGAACAAGATCGACCGGATGGGCGCCCGGTACGACGAATTGCTGGCCGACATCGCGCGCCTCCTCACACCGACCGCGATCCCGATGGGGTCGGTGACGGATCTGGGGATCCGCGCGGCTCGGTATCGGCCGTTTTCTCTTGTATGCAAAGGGCTTACGGAATTGCTTGCTGAAGGCAATGACGCTTTCCTGGCGCGGTACCTCGAGGACGCATTAACGGTGGAGGACTATCGGCGGGAGCTGGCTGAGCA
>Ga0190275_10001917_pt1 | contig 15195 bp, 13 predicted proteins | sample Popmic550T_FD_133745 | JGI IMG/M metagenome (GOLD analysis project Ga0190275, IMG submission 133745) | Populus adjacent soil microbial communities from riparian zone of Yellowstone River, Montana, USA - 550 T | ecosystem: Environmental > Terrestrial > Soil > Riparian zone > Trees stand | place...
CGTCACCGCCGACGGTGAGCAATGGGCCAGGCAAAGGAGAACGATGCAGCCGATCTTCCAGCGCGACAGGCTCGACAGTCTCATGCCATCCATGACCGGAGCCGTGGAGGACATGCTGGCACGCTGGAATGATCTGGCGCGATCGAATACTCCTGTCGATGCCGGGGTCGAGATGGGAAAGCTGGCGCTCGACGTGATTACCCGCGCTTTGTTCGGCACCGGCGGCGCCGCCATCGCCGAAGACGTCGTGAAGTCCGTCGCCGTCCTTCAGGAATACACGAGCTATCTGTTCTGGACCCTGAACCCGCTCGCAGCAAAGCTGCCCACGCCATACCACCGCCGTTTCCTCGCGGCCGTGGCGGCGATCGATGCCGTGATTTACCGCTTCATCCACGAGCGCTCGGCAGCCAGGGCCGGCAACGGTGCCATGCTCGATGAGCTGCTCAAGGCGCGCGATCCGGAAACCGGCTGCGGAATGGACGAGAAATCGCTGCGTGACGAGGTCGTCACCCTGTTTCTGGCGGGTCACGAGACGACCGCGAATGCCCTGACCTGGACTTGGTATCTGCTTGACCGGCATCCCGGCATACGTGAGCGGCTGGAATCCGAAGCGGCGGCGTTGACCGGTCATCCCGCCACCATCCAGGATCTCAACGCGCTGCCCTATGCCAGACAGGTAGCGCAGGAAGCCATGCGGCTCTATCCTCCCGTCTGGAGCTTCAATCGTTTCGCGCTCGGGCCTGACACCCTTGGCGCTTACCGCATACCGCGCGGAACGACCGTCTTCATTCCGCCCTGGGTCCTGCATCGGCATCCCTCCCTGTGGGAAGATCCGGAGCGGTTCGACCCGGAGCGGTTCACACCGGCGCGTTCGACCGGCCGGCATCGCTATGCCTATCTGCCGTTCGGCGCCGGGCCGCGCATCTGCATCGGTAGCCATCTGGCGCTGATGGAAATGCAGGTAGTTCTGGCGCTGGTGGCGCCCCGCTACCGCTTGCGGCTCGGCTCCGACCATCCGGTTTCGCCGCAAGGCCTGATCACCACCCGCCCGAGCAAGCCCATCATGATGAGGTTGGAGCGTCTGATATGATCGGCGCTCTGGATGCCGGCCACGGCAGCCTTCCATGGGCAGCCGGCATGCTCCTTGCTGCCCCGCCCAATCAGCCCCAGTCAATAATAAATTAAACAGCGCGGTCCAAGAATAAGTGCATCTTGTCAGGCCACCCGATCACGCACGGAACCGATGCGCACTTCCCCAGCTTTCCACTCGGCCCTCAAGCGTCTGCGTTTTGGCGTGAACACCGTTGCAATAGCGGTGACCTTGCTGTCTACCGTCATCACGATCTGCCTCAACGACGAGACGAAGTCGGCGGCATTGGCCCTCTTGGCGGTCGGCTTCTTCGGGTGTTTCGCTTTGCTATGGGGTTTCGTGCGTCAGGACCTGCGAGAGCGCGATACTCACGACGCCTCCGACATCACCTGAACCATCGGCCGATCCATCGATTGATACCGTAGCGAATACGTCCAAGCTTGCAAGCCGCTTTACTTGACCCACCATGCCTCGACATCGGGTGGACCGGGAGCATGGCCGTTTTCCTGTCCGATCCTGTCGTTCGCGCGGCCGAACCTGTCCCAGTAAGCGTAATGGACAAAGGCCATGTACCACCCCGGAAGCAGGTAGCTGTTCCATGCGACAACACGGTCGAGGGCTCGGGCAGCGTCGATCAATTGCTTCCGCGATGTGGCGCATCCGATCCGACCGACCAGATCGTCGGCCGCTGCGTCCCGAACGCCCGGAACATTGACCGTGTAGCGTTTGTCGGCGAACCTTGATCCCCAGTGAAGCTCCTGCTCCTGTCCGGGAATGTCCGTGGTGCCCATGTACTGGAACGTCATGTCGAAATCATGATCGACCCTGACCCGCCTTTCGAACTGGGGTGTGTCGATGATCCTCAACCGGGCATCGATACCCGCTCTCCTGAGGCTGGTGACGAAAGCCAGAAGCACATTCTGGAAATCCGCGCTCGCGGTAATGATTTCGATTGAAAGCGGTTTTCCTGTTTCGCTTACCAAAGCACCGCCATGAAGCGAATAGCCGGCTTTTGCGAACAGTTCGAAAGCCTTGCGTCGCTGCTGGCGCTGATAACCGCTGCCATCGCTGATCGGCGGAATGAACTGCTCGTCAAGCGCGTCATGCCTGATTTTTCCCTTCCAAGGCAGCAATAGCTCCCGTTCCGCCGCTGAGGGCGGGCCACGAGCGGCCAGTTCGGAATTGGGGAACAGGCTGTAGTTGCGCTCGGCCCAACCGCCCAGCAAAATCCTGTTGATCCACTCGAAGTCGAAGAGTTGCGTGATTGCTTCCCGGACCAGCATGTTATCGAAAGGCTGCCGTCTCAGGTTGAAAGCAAAATTCATGCTCCCGAGTGCTCCTTGAAGCCGGGACTCGACCCTGACGAGCCGGCGTTCCGCCTTCTCGGGAATACTGTCATAGGCAAGCCACCTCGCTGGATTGTATTCGATTACCATGTCGGAAAGGCCAGCCTCGAACGCCTGTGCTTTAGCATTCGTGTCGCGGTAGTAGTCCACGATCCACCGGTCGAAGTTGTAGAGCCCGCGGCGCGTTGGCAGATCCCGTGCCCAGTAATCCGGAACCCGTTCATAAACGATACGGCGGCCCGGAAATATCTCACCGATCCGATACGGCCCGCTCCCGACCGGTGGTTCCATCGACGTGTTTCCGAACTGGTGCTTCGTATAGAAATGCGCCGGCAGGATATGCATGCTGGCGATAAGAAAAGGTAGATTGCTGCTGCTTTCCGGAGAAAGCTGGAACTTGACTTGATGCTGACCCAGCGCCTCGACGGCTTTTACTTCCTGGTACACCGAGCGGAAGTATGGATTGGCCTTTTCGTGGTTTCGCAAGGTGTTGAAGGTGAAAACGACATCGTCCGACGTGACGAGCAATCCATCCTGCCAACGCGCCATAGGGTTCAGATGAAATATGACGAACGATTTGTCTTCTGCAATTTCAGCACTCTCCGCGACCAGCGGGTAGGATGACAGAAGGTCATCGCGTGGGGACGAAAAAAGCTGTTCATAGACCAGCCATACCTGCAAGCTGCTGCGTTGTATGATGAAGGGTGCCAGATTATTGAATGTGCCGACTTCCGCAGTATGGATCGTCCCTCCTTTCGGGGCATTCGGATTGGCGTAATTGAAGTGAGCAAAGTGATCGGGGTATTTTGGTTCATCCAACACTGTAAGCGTATGCACCAAGTGGGTTTTCACACTATCGGCACCTGGGCTTTGATCTTGCTTGACAGTTAAAGGATCTATCAAGGAAACCGCATTAGCCGGCTCTGTGCTGAACGATATAGCGGCAGCAAAAAATAGAAATATGCGGAACAAGAATTTTGGATATGGTCTGGCGGGCATTGGTTTTCGCACCTCAAACCAGCTTGAATAAATAGCCTGTGAGTCTCTGCTAGTTGAACAACCTCGATCAAACACCGAATGTTATGGTCTATTAAAGAATTAGTACTTTAGATTACTGTACGGTAAACCAATATGGACACGGCTGAATTTATCTGCCCGATTCCAAGTCATGCCTGAAACTTTCCTGCTGTTGTAGAGCAATTTTCTGCTTTTGCTGCAAAGCCGTGTGTCGCCTGACCACGCTCCAAGCCAATCTCGACCCGCTGCCGGATTTCAGGCCGTCTGCCGAAAGCCAGGGTGATCATTGTCAAACGCTGCTGTTGTGGAACTGGACCTGATTGCACCATGCAGCACTGGTCGGAAAACAAGAACGTGAAAGGGAGCCGCCATGTCCGAACAAGCACTCAAGGACCTTCTGATCGAGGAACTTCAGGATACCTACAGCGCGGAAACGCAAATTCTCGAGGCTCTGCCGAAAATGGCCGAGGCGGCGTCGTCCCAGCAGCTCAAGCAGGCGTTTCAGAGCCACCTCCAGGAGACCAAGGGGCAAGTCCAGCGCCTGGAACAGATTTTCCAGAAGCTGAACGCCCAGCCCGGCGGCAACACCTGCGAAGCGACCCAGGGACTCATCGAGGAAACGGAGGAACTGATCGGCGGCGGTCATCCGCCCGAAGTTCTCGACGTGGCGCTGGTCATGTCGGCCCAGAAGGTCGAGCACTATGAAATCGCGAGCTATGGCTCGCTGCGTACCCTTGCCGAGACCTGTGGCATGACGGAAGTCGCCCAGCTTCTCCAGCAGACGCTTGAGGAAGAAAAGGCAGCCGATGAGAAGCTGAACCAGATCGCCGAAGGTGAGGTCAACGCCAAGGCGTTGAAGGCTGCGTAATCGTTCCCTTGTTCTGAATCGAGCGCGGGGGATGCGGCACCAGGCGTGTCCCCCGCTGCCCGGCGATTTTCGCCCGATCCCATCAGCCCGCTCATCGATTCCGGATATTGCGCGGAAGAATCATCCTACGGCAATCCAGTGCATGTCCTTCAAGGTGCGGAACTTTGTGCAATGCGCCATGTTTTGTGCGGATGCGAGAGGCAAGTATTTGGCGGCAAACTTTCCAGCGCCTGAAGGCGGCCGGCACGCACTCCGCAGTAAGCACCTGGAGCATCTATGAGGTACAAGAGAAATGACGATCACTCAACTCATCCAGAACAGCCCTGACAAGGCCAACGAGCTTTTCGCCAAGCTGGCCGATACGTCGGATGGGGCGGTCAAGACTCGGGAGAAGCTGTTTGCGGAACTCAAGGATGAGCTGGAGACGCTCGCCAGCCTGGAGGAAAAGCACCTCTTTCCAGTTCTGCGGAAGCATCAGGAAACAAAGGACCTCGTCACCGACGCGATCAACGACAACAAGGAGGTCAGGAAACTTCTGACCGACTTGGAGAAGCTGTCGAAAACCGATCCGGAATTCGCACCGAGGCTTGGCGAACTGCGGAAGATCTTCCAGCGCCATGTCCGGGATGAGAAGAGAGAGCTTCTGCCTGCGGTCAGGAAGGCGCTGAACGCCGAGGAAACCCAGACCATCGTCGAGAAGATCGAAGCCGGCCGGGCCGAGGCCGTATCCGAAAAGAAGGACGAGGCAAAGGAGGGCAGGCCGGAGGCGAAGTCCGGAAATGGGGCTACCGCAATGCCGCAGCCATCCAAAGCGGAAGCCAAGGATTCCGAAGCTGCCCCAGCACGGCAGAGCGACGAGGATACGTCCCGGAAGACGGCAGCGTCCCGGAAGGCGGACGAAGCCACCGACGCCACCAACGACGCCGCACCCGCCAAGCAGGCGCGCGAAGCCGGCGCCGAAGCAATGGATCTGCTGGCGAAGGCTGCCCAGAGGTCGCTCCGGGTGGTGGAAGCGGGCGTCCGCCAAGCGGAACGGGCCGTCCCGGCGACAACCGAAACGGCGCGCCCGATCAGCCAGTCCATCCAGCCCATGATCCGAGGTTTCACCGCTTTGTCCGAGTTGCCGGAAACGTCGCTCAGCATAGCCAGGGATGTCGGTCAGGTCTGGTCCGATCTGGTGACCAAGAACCTTCAGACCGGCGCGCGCGCATCGCAGGAGATGTTTCGTCTGACCAGTCCCCAGCAGGTGGTTCAAGCTCAGAGCCGCATCTTCGTGGAAGTCCTCCAGACCTGGATGGATACCGGAAGCAGGATGATGGAAATTTCCCTTCGTGCCACTCGCGGTATGAAGTCGGCTGTCGAGGAAGCCTCGACCGAGGTGCGAAAGCCCACATCCGCGGGTCGCTGACCGATCCCGCTTTCCTGACCGGCATGGACTGGTGACGTGGATTTCACCAGTCCATGTCGGCCGAATGGCGTGCGGCCGATGATTGGCCGCAGCTTTGCGCTCGACGATATTGCCGGCGGGACCCGATGTCGTGAAACAGTTGCGTAGCCTGTTGCCTTCCGGCTGGTAGGCGACTTCAGTTTAGAATGTGCCCTCGGACGGCAGTTAGCCGCATAATCGGAGCTATGGAAATGCTTCTGCGAATATAACGCTTCTTCGAACATACGGCGGAGGAACCGCCGATATGATAACGTCGCGCGTGTCGCGGCGCGGGAATGTCTCGCCGCGTGTTCGCCGGTATGGAGAGCGGTCGGGATTATGCGAAGAAGTGATCGTCGGCCTCTATCGCCCGCCGTGGTAATGGTCATCCTGATCTATGCGGTTCTGGCGCCGATGCTGATCAACAGCGGCATTGCCGACAACGGCGATTTTTCCCGGTCGATGCAGTGGTTCATCGAGAAACCGGCGGCGTTTCCGACGAACTGGCCGTCCGACGACGCCACCTGGGACCGCCGGTTCACCAAGTTCTGGATCGACGAGTGGACCTTGAAACCGGATGCCACGCCGGCAGGGATGGAGAGCCGGTCCTCGGCCCAGATTCTCAACATGGCGGGCATCGCGGCCAATGCCGTCGCCGCGACCATCACCGGCAGTACCGACTATTCCCTGCGGATCGCGTCCATACCGTCCCGGATCGTCCAGGTCGCGGCCTTCGCCGGCTTGGCAGTCATTTTCTACGCCGCGACGGCGAGTGCCGCGCTGACCTTCGGGACGATGTTCTTCGTATCGGCGGTGCTGCTGGATGTCAGCTACCAAGCCTTCTTCAACTCCTTCTACGAGGAGCGGGCGAGCCTTCTCTATCTGACTGTCCTGATACCGGCAACCGCCATGGCCTTCAGGACGGCGGGCGGGTGGGGCTGGAAGCTGCTCTTCTCGGCGGCGCTGGCGCTGTTCGCGGCGTCCAAGGCCCAGTTCGCCCCAACGCCGGCGATACTCCTGGCCGTCTTCCTGGTTCATGCCGGCATATCGGCGTTCCCAGGATTATCCAGGCGTGGGCTGCTGGCCCTGACGGGCCTGTTCCTTGTGCCGCAGGTCATCGCCCTGGCCGCGACATCGGGCTACGAGTTCCGCAACGTCAATGCCTACAACGCCACCTTCCTGGGCGCCCTGACCTTCAGCGAAGACCCAGCACTGCATCTGGAGGCGTTTCCGCCCGATGCGGCCCGCTGCATCGGCATCAATGCCTTCGTGCCCGGCACCTGCTTCACGGAGCTGGGAGAACTGACCAGCCACGGCAAGGTGGTTTCGATCTACCTGAACGACCTGCCGGCGATGGCGGCCGCGATCCGCTTCGCGTCCGGCTCCATGCAGGACATAGCGCTTGACGCCTACGGCAAGACGCATCTCGACGGGCTGGTAACGCCCGTGTTCGAACCGGCCTTGTGGACCGGCATCAAGGGCCTGCTGCCGGCCGGGCTTGGTTTCTATGTCCTGGCGCTGGCGATTTCGGGAGCACTGCTGCCGATTTCCAGGGTCGCGGGGTTGAGGGCTTTCGCCCTGGCGGCGCAGTTCCTGTCCACCATCGGCGTCAGCCAGACGGTGATCACCGTCGCCGGCGACGGCAGGGCGGAAATCGCGAAACACCTGCTGGTCGCCAACTTCGCGTTCGATCTGGCGCTGGTGCTGACCGCCGGGTTGCTGGTCCATGCGGTTGCGGTCAGATCCCCGGCCGGCAAGGCGTTTTCACGGCGCTTGACCCCGGTCAAGGGCGGGCGCGGCGGACGGGCGGATGGTGTGGCAAGCCTTCGTCACCGTCAGGAACCGCGTCCATGTCTTCCCCCACTCCCACCCTCGGCCCCACCCTCGGCCCCACCCTCGGCATAGCCGGCCCCTTCAGGGCGCTCACCCCGTTCGCACTCGGTTTCCGGCCCTTCTATCTGGCGGCGGCCTGTCTCGCTGTTGCCTGGATTCCGCTCTGGGTCGCCGTCTGGCACGGTCATCTGGCGCTGCCTACTGGATTCAGCCCCTCGGCGTGGCACACGCACGAGATGCTGTTCGGCTTCACGGCAGCCGTTCTCGTAGGATTCCTGCTGACGGCGATCCCCAACTGGACGGGCAGGCCGACGGTCACCGGCGCTCCCCTGGCCGGGTTGGTGGTCCTGTGGATCACGGGGCGCGTGCTGATGCTGGCGGGAGCCGACCTGCCCTGGCAGGTCGTCGCGGGGGTCGATGTCGCCTTCCTGCCGCTTGCGGCGGCGGCCATGCTGCCGCCGCTGCTGGCGGCAGGAAACCGGCGCAACATCGGCTTTCCCTTCGTCCTGATGGCGCTGGCCCTTGCCAATCTGGCGCTGCACCTGGACGCGGCCGGTATCGTATCCGCCGGGACCGAGGTGACGAGAGGTGTTCTTGGCGCCATGATGGTGATCCTGGTCGTGATGGGCGGCCGGGTCATCCCGTTCTTCACGAAGAACCGCCTGCCGGCGGCGGGAGCCGGCATCGACAAGCGGCTCGACAGGCTGGCGATCGGCGCCACCGTGGCGGCGGCCGTGCTTGCCGTAGCCGTCCCCTCGACCATCGCCAGCGGCTTTGCCGCCTTGGCCGCAGCGGTGCTGCTGATCGCTCGGGCGCTGCCCTGGAAGACCTGGGCGACACGGAAGGTCCCGATGCTATGGGTCCTGCACGCCGGTCATGCCTGGATCGCGGTGTCGCTATTCCTGCGGGCCGCGATGGATTTCGGGCTCGACCTGCCGGCGAGCACCGCCGACCACGCCTTTACGCTGGGCGGGATCGGGGTGCTGACCCTGGGCATGATGGCCCGCACCGCGCGCGGCCATACTGGAAGGCCGATCGAGGCGACGCGGCTGATGACCGCCGCCTTCGCGATCGTCAATCTGGCGGCCGTGCTCCGCGTCTTCGGTCCGATCGCGGCCCCGGACGCGCTCGCCGTCATCGGCGCATCGGCGATCCTGTGGGCATTGGCGTTCCTGCTCTATCTGGTTGAATATGCGCCGATCCTGGTGAACGCCAGGATCGACGGCCGGCCGGGCTGAGGCCGGCTCAGAAGGCTCAGGCCGCGTTCTCTCCGCTGGTCACAGGGGGCACGTCCGTCTGCTGGGGAACGTCGTGCTGATTGCCGCCGACCGTGACGCGGAAGGTCGTGCCCTTGGCGGCGGGCAGGATGTCCAGCTTGCCGCCGAGCTGGCGCGTCAGCGCCGTGACGATGCGCATGCCGAGCGTGCGGGACTTCGCGGGATTGAAATCCAGCGGCAGGCCGGGACCCCTGTCGCTGACGGCAAGGGCGTAGCCGTCCGGTCCGGTCTCCAAAGCGACCCTGATGACGGCGGGATCGGTGTCGCGGTGCTTGATCGCGTTGGTGATCAGTTCGTTGGCAATCAGGCCCAGCGGTGCGGCATGGTCGATGTTGATCTCCAGCGCGCCGGCCTCGAGGACGAGGTCGCAGACGCTGATGCCCGACGCCTCGGCCAAGTCGTCGCACAGCTCTTCCAGGAAAGCCGCGAAGTCCAGGGTGGAGAACCGGTCGCTCTGGTAGAGGCGGTAATGGACGCGCGCCACGGCGGCGATCCGGTCCGATGCGTCCTTGAGCAGCGCCTTGGCCGAGTTGTCGTCGATGCTCGCCATCTGGAGGTTCAGCAACCCGGATACGAGCTGGAGGCTGTTCTTGACCCGGTGGTTGATCTCCCGCAGCAGCACGGTCTTGTCGGCGACGGCCTGTTCCAGCGCGTCGCGCACCCGCCGCCGCTCCGTCACGTCGCGCAGGATGCCGGTCACGAAGACACGGTCCTCGCTGCGCCAGCTCGCCAGCGAAAGCTCCAGGTTCAGCGGGGTGCCGTCGCGCCGTTGCCCGACCAGCTCGACCGGCTGCATGGCCTCCTCGTTCATCGCCACGGCGTCATGGTCGCGCGGCCAGTGGGCACAGTCGCCGGCGGACAGCAGCAGGCCGATATCCTTCCCGATCGCTTCCTGGGAGTGGAAATCGAAGATCCGCTCGGCCGCCGTGTTCATCCATTGCAGCGTCCCGGCGGCATCCGTCGTGACGATGGCGTCCTGTGCCGTATCGACCACCGCCCGGTACTTGGCGTCGCGCCTTTCGCGCAGCACGCGTTCCCTGTTCACCGTGACGGTGATGTCGGTGACCTGGATCATGCATCCGCCGGCGCTTTCGCCCGGTCCCCCGCCCGGCAGCCCGAACGACAGCGGGCGGATGATCAGGTTGTGCAGGAGCGGCCTGCCGTCGGGCAGGCGGAGCGGCAGCAGTTCGGCATGCAGGGAATGGGTCAGGATGCTGGATGCCCCGGCCTGGATCGCGTCGTCCACGGCACCGCGAAACCGGGTGTCGGCCAGTTCCGGCAATGCCTCCCACAGCAGGCGACCCGCCAGATCGGCCTGTGCCAGTCCGGTCGCGCGCTCCATCCAGGTGTTCCAGATCCCGACGCGGCACTCGCCATCCAGGATGACGATGCCGCTATCCAGCGCGTCCAGGATGGCGCCGCCGGTCAGGGCCAGGTCGAAGGACGGGTCCATCAGGTTTCTTCCAGCCCCCTCAGATACCGGCGTATCAGGGTCTTGATCGCCGTGATGGACGGAAGGTCCATCAGCAGGGCGATATAGCCGTTGATGCTGCGGGCACGCACCGCGAAGTCGATCGTCAGGAAAAGCACCATCTCACCCGGATCTTCCTCGTCGGCGCCCAGCAGCACCACCTGGCTGCTGCCGCGCATCACGCGGGGCAGCGACATGTTCAGGCTCTCCTTCAGCATGTTGGCCATGACGACCAGACAGCCATTCAACACCACGTTGCCGATCTCCGCCAGCGCCTCCTGTTCCAGATCGACGATCTCTTCCAGCGACAAAGTGTCGTCCAGAATGCTCCGGACCAGTTCCAGGCTGGTCTTCTGGGGGAAGATCAGCAGCGCCTGACCGGAGAACGAACCCCGGAAGTCCTGTCCGACGGCGACGAGGCTGCTGTTCTCCCGCCTCGACAACCATTCGACGGCGCGGTCGCGGGTCATGATCTCGGTACGCGGGACGGACAGGTGGACCTGATCCTTGACCATGCGGCTCAGGTTCTTGGCGGCCCGGCTGACGCCGATGTTGATGACTTCCGTAAGGGCGTCCCGCTCCAGTTCCGTCAGCAGAAGTTGGCCGTCTTCGTTCCCAATGTCGTCCCCGCCGTTCATTTGCCGGCCCGCCTGAGCTTGAGCGCCGCCCCGGACAGGAAGGCGGCCAGCGCCTCCTCCGATAGCGGCTTCTCGACGAAAGCCGCGTCCAGTTCCCGAGCCTTTGCCAGGATCGCATCCTGGGCGTTGGCCGACAGGATCGCGATCGGCATGTCCGTGTTGCCGGCCCTGATTTCGGCGGCAAGCCACAAACCGTCGTGCTCGGGCATGTTGAAGTCGATCAGGGCGATGTCGGCCGCCTCCCTGCCGAGAAGGTCGAGAGCTTCCGTCGGGCCTGCGGCTTCCACGACCCGCCAGTCGGCCCGCGTCTTGGACAGAATGCTTTTCACAACCATCCGGGCGAGCTTGCTATCGTCGACAACCAAAACAGTCCGCGTCATAAAACCTGTACCTCAAAAGAGCGAGCGGGTTTTTTAGCAGATCGCCCGGTCCCCACCAGCATAAATGTTGACGCCCACCTCGTTCCCATAACGATAAAGGCCAAGCTCCAATATGGAATAATGCAGTCCCGCGCGCCGGTGTTCCACAGGAATGTGGCGTTGCGGCGAAACCATTAGTTTCTACTTATGCGTCGATGTGCATAATTGTTTTACTATAGCAATACATCATATGTCTGACAGGAAGGCCATTCAATTATGGTAAATGAATGTGCGGGACGATCCAACGGCGTAGAAAAGCGTCTCCAGGCTCTCCCCTGATCGACCGGCGGGCGACAATCAGGACCTGGACGACGGAGGTGTGTAGCTGATCGCAGGCAGTCCAGTCCACTGGGGCATTGGGATTGGCGAGGAGGAGATCGAGCAGCGCTTCCGCCTCATCGACCGGACAGTCTCCTTCGAGGACGATGACGCCATCGGCCAGACGAACGGTCATGGCGGAAGCTCCTTCGGGTTGAGGATGAGAAGCACCTGTCCATCGCCCTGCAACGTCGTCCCCAGATAGGCCGGAATATTCCCCAGCAGCCCGTCCATCGGCCGGAGCGCCACTTCAAGCCGGTCGCCGATGCCGTCCACCTCAAGACCGAAGAACCCGCCGCCTCCACCGGCATCGACGACCAGCACCAGCCTGTCGCCACCACTGCCGGAGAGCGGGTCCCGAGCTTCCGGCAGTTCCAGAATCCGGCCGAGCGGGTGAAGCGGGACCACCTGCTCCCGCCACGTGAAGGCGGCCCGCCCCCTGATCCGCCGAATGCGATCGTCGGATAAGCGAATGGTCTCGGCGACCACGTCCAGCGGGACGCCGAACCGCCGGCCGCGCGCCGAAACCGTCACGATCCGCAGCAGCGCCAGTGTCAGCGGCAACTCCAGGCGGATCGTCGTCCCGCGATGGCGCACGGTTTCGACGCCGACGGCGCCGCCGATCCGCTCGATCGCCATCCGCACCGCCGCCATGCCGACGCCACGGCCCGACAGGTCGGAGGTCTCATCCATGGTCGAGAGGCCGGGGGCGAAGATCAGCCGGGCGGTTTCCGCCTCGCTCAGCGCGCCGAGTTCGTCCTCGCCCAGCACGCGGGAGTCCACGGCCTTGCGCCCGACCGCCGCGATGTCGATGCCGCCGCCGTCGTCGGAAACTTCGACGACAACGCGGTCGCCGGCGTGGAAGGCGCGCAGGGTCACGGTGGCCCGCTCCGGCTTGCCGGCGCCGCGCCGCATCTCCGGCGGCTCGATGCCGTGGTCCAGGCTGTTGCGGACCAGATGAAGCAGCGGTTCGAACAGCGCCTCCACCACGGTCTTGTCGGCGCTCGTTCCTTCGCCTTCGACCAGGAGATCGACCGGCTTGCCGAGCCGGAGCGACAGGTCGCGGACCAGACGGGGGAAGCGGTCGAAGACCTGCCCCACCGGCACCATCCTGATCCTGACCACCGCGTCGTGCATGTCGCGGGTCAGCCGCTCCACAAGGGCGTGCAGGTCGCGGAGCGGCCGGACGATGTCGCCCGCTCCAGCCGCTTCCGCCGTCCGTCCCGCCAGCCAGCCGAGCGTATTCTTCGCCACGATCATTTCGCCCACCAGGGCGAACAGGCGGTCGACCCGCTGTTCCTCGACCCGGAGCGAGCGGGAGGCGGGGGCCGAAGGTGCTGATTGCGAAGCCGCTGCCGTGCCCGGCGATTGCCGCCCCTGAACGGCCTGGTCCAGCGCCCTGAAGAGCGGGCTCGGGTCATGTCGTTCCACCGCCTCGGCGAGGGCCGCCGCGACCGCCGCCGCGTGCCCGTTCCCGCCCTCATAGCGCAGGGCGTTGGCAGCCGCCGCCGCCGCCGATCCCCAGCGGCCGGCGACCTCTCCCGGCGGCGTGTCCGTCGAGGCCAGCAGAAGCCGCTGCTCGGCCAGCACGGCGCCGACGATATCGTCGCTCTTCGGGCCAGGGGAGAGCTGCGGGGAGAGCGCGCGGAGCGGAACCTCGGCGATCCGCACCTGATCGGCGACCAGACGGAATGCATGACGGATCGCCGCTTCCTCCCCGATCGCCAGGGCGTCTATCCGCATATCGCACCGGAAGGGATCGAGGGTTTCCAGCGCCGGCCAATCGCCTTGTGGCGAGATTCGGAGTGCCGCCAGCCCCGGCAGCCCGGCTATCAGCTTCAGCGGATCGTCGCCGTTGAAGAAGCAGCGCGGATCGGGCTGGTAGACGACCCGGAAGATCGAGGTCCCTTCGGCCTGTCCGCGCAATGCCTCAATCGCCGCCGACCGCTCGGCTTCGCTGAAGATGCCGGGATCGTCGAACTCCGGCGCGTCCGGCGGAGCCGTAGCGGCAGCGTCGTCCCCGCGCAGGCGGCGGATCAAGCCGGCGGCCATGCCGTCGGCATCGTCGGACAGCCCGTCCCGGACTTCCAGGTCGTCCAGCCAGCGCGCGGTCTGGTCCAGGCATTCCAGCAGCGTGTCGATCAGGGCGGGATCGATCGGGGTGCGCCCGTCGCGGATCGCGGCCAGCATGTCTTCCGCCGCATGCAGCATGCGGGTCATCGGCTGGATGCCGAACACGCCGGACGAGCCCTTCAGGGTGTGGAACACCCGGAAGACGCCGACGACCAACTCGCCGTCCTCTGGCGACCGCTCCAGCGCTATCAGGCCGCGCGTTCCCTCGGCGATCAGGTCGCGACTTTCCAGCAGGAACTGTTCGAGCAGGGCGTTCATGCCAGCATCCCCGTCAGTACCGCCGCGTGCAGCGCCAGATCGGCGGGCGTCACCGGCTTGACGAGGTAGAAGTTCGCCCCCGCCGCCCGCGCCGCCGCCGCGTCCCGCTCTCCCGCCTCGCTGGAGATCACCAGGGCCGGCAGCGCTGCCGCCTCGCCCTGCTGCCCGCGCAAGGCGCGCAGGAAGGACATCCCGTTCATCTTCGGCATGTTGATATCGACGATCGCGAGGTCGAACCGTTCGGACAGCACCTTTTCCAGCGCCTCGATCCCATTGATCGCCTCGGCGACCTCGAAACCGGCGGCTTCCAGCGTCTCGCGGTAATAAAGACGGATCAGGGAACCGTCGTCGACGATGAGAATGCGCGGCGATGCCGGCCGGTCAGCCATGACCTCCCTCCCCAGGCTTCTGATACACGATGGCGTCGTCGAATCGGCAGACCTGGAAGAGCGGCGATATCCTGCTCATGGATTCCGTATGGCCCAGGCAGATGAAACCGTCCGGCGCCATGCTGTCGTACAGGTTGTTGGCGGCGGTCCGCCGCGACACCTCGTCGAAATAGATCAGCACGTTGCGGCAGAAGACGACGTCGATGTTCCGCCACCTGGCGGTATCGTCCTGATCGATCAGGTTGACCCGGCTGAACCGGACGGAGCCGCGCAGTTCGGCGTCGATCCTGTACCGCCCGTTCCCGATCGGCGTGAAGTAGCGTTCGACCAGCGGCCGGGGCAGGCGCATCAGCGAGCGTTCCGAATACACGCCGGCCTCCGCCGCCTCCAGCACGCGGGCGTCGATATCGGACCCGATTATTTCGATCTCCCAGGCATCGACCTGCGGCCAGTTCTCCAGCAGCCAGATCGCCAGGGAATAAGGCTCCTCCCCGGTGGAGCAGGGGATCGACCACAGCCGTATCGTCTGTCCCGGACGTTTGCGCGCCGTGATCCGGTCGAGCAGCGAGGATGTCAGGCAGCGAAGCTGATAGTCCTCGCGGTAGAAATAGGTCTCGTTGACGGTGAAGGAGGAAATCAGCCGCTCCATCTCCGCCGGCTCCACCATCAGCCGGGCGAAATGCTCGGAGAACCCGCGCGAGCCGGCCGCCGC
>Ga0190275_10001918_pt1 | contig 15195 bp, 12 predicted proteins | sample Popmic550T_FD_133745 | JGI IMG/M metagenome (GOLD analysis project Ga0190275, IMG submission 133745) | Populus adjacent soil microbial communities from riparian zone of Yellowstone River, Montana, USA - 550 T | ecosystem: Environmental > Terrestrial > Soil > Riparian zone > Trees stand | place...
AAGACGGTCAAGATCGAGGGCGAGAAGCCCGAAACCATCCGCTTCGAGAAGGCGATCATCGCCGTCGGCTCGCTGCCCGCCATGCCCAAGGCGTTCGCCGTCGGCGACCCTCGCGTCATGGACTCGACCGGTGCGCTGGCCCTGCCGGACATCCCCAAGAAGTTATTAGTCATCGGCGGCGGCTACATCGGCCTCGAAATCGGCAGCGTCTACGCGGCACTCGGCAGCAAGATCACCGTCGTGGAGGCGCTCGACGGCCTGCTGCCGCTCGCCGACCGCGACCTGGTGGCGCCGCTGGAGAAGAAGCTGCGCGGCGAGTTCGCGGCGATCTACCTCAACACGAAGGTGATGAAGCTGGAGGCGAAGCCCGAGGGGATCGTCGTCACGCTCGAAGGGAAGGACGTGCCGGGGTCGGTCACGTTCGACCGCGTGCTGGTGTCTGTGGGACGGCGGCCGAACTTCGCCGACCTGGGGCTCGACAAGGCCGGCGTGAAGCAGGACGAGCGCGGGTTCGTCGTCGTGGACAAGCAGCGGCGCACGAGCGTGCCGCACATCCAGGCCATCGGCGACATCGCCGGCGAGCCGGGGCTGGCGCACAAGGCCACGGCCGAGGCGCGGGTGGCGGTCGAGGTGCTGCTGGGCGAACCGGCCGAGTGGGGGCCGCGGGCCATCCCGGCGGTCATCTTCACCGACCCGGAAATCGCCTGGGCCGGGCTGACGCAGAAGGACGCCGAGGCGCAGAACATCCCGCACGAGGTGCTGAAGTTCCCGTGGGCGGCGAGCGGCCGGGCCGTCAGCATCGGCCGCACCGAGGGGCTGACCAAGATGCTCGTCGATCCCGAGGGGAAGCGCGTCCTCGGCGTCGGCATCGTCGGGGCGGGGGCGGGCGAGATGATCGCCGAGGGCGTGCTGGCGGTCGAGATGGGGGCCGTCGCGCGGGACGTGCTGGAGAGCATCCACCCGCACCCGACGCTCAGCGAGACGGTGATGGAGAGCGCCGAACTGGCCTACGGCGCCGCCACGCACGTCGCCCGGCCGCGGAAGGCGGCGCGATAGTCAAGTGGGACTCATTGGTTCCAGCGGAGTGGGGGACCCAGTCCCAGAAGCATTGAGTCGTCTGGAAGAATCTATGTTGGAATGACGCGATGCCGCGTCAGGGGTTCCGGTCGGTAATCCGGGCCTGCGCGCGGGTCAGGATCATGGCGTGGTCGAACGCCATTTCCGGCAGCTTGTCCAGCGGGAACCAGCCGATGGCCTCGGCGTCGTCGGCGGCGACCGGCTTCAGTTCGTCGGCCTGCACCCGCACCAGGTACGCCACCGTGACCGTCCAGCCGCGCGGGTCGCGTCCCGGGTCGCCGGCCGTGTACAGCTGCTCCAAATCCGTCACTTCGACGCCCGTCTCTTCGAGCGTCTCCCGCTGGGCGGCGACGGCCAGTGGCTCGTTCTCGTTCACGAAGCCGCCCGGCAGCGCCCAGCGGCCGGCGAACGGGTCGCTCTTGCGGCGGATCAGCAGCACCCGCGGCCGTGGCTCCCGCGTGGCGACCACCAGGTCCACGGTCAAGGCCGGGCGCGGGTAGTCGTAAGTGAACTTCTTGGCGCGTTTTGCGGCCATCCGCAGCCCTCCGGCGGGCCAACGACTTCCGGCCGACGGTACGGCCGTGCCTTGAGGAACTTACCCGCCCGCGCGGCCGGTGCCAACCACGGAATCCGCACGGGGGGCGGCTAGAATGGGGCGTCGCGGGCTTTGGTTGGTAGCCGCGGGCTTCAGCCCGCGCGACGCCGGCGGTGTCACCGGGGCGTGGCTCCCTGGTACTCCGCCGTAGGTGGGCGCGGGCTGAAGCCCGCGGCTACCGGACCATCCGCCGTCCGATGCGTGCTTACTGAGGAGAGGTGCTTTGTGCGGTTCGAGAATGTGACCTGTTGGGAAGCAACCGACGTGACCGACCCCCGCGTCCGGGCCGCGGGCCGGATGTACGAGCGTACGCTCGACCAGGACGAGCGCATCCCGTGGGAGTGGATCGAGCGCGGCGTCGGCAACCCGTCCGGCCGCACGGCGGGTTGGAAGCGACACTTGATCCTCGCCGCCCCCGGCGGCCCGGCGGCGTCCCCCGACCAGCTCGCCGGCTACGCCTACGGGGCGTTCATCCCCGGCTTCGGCGGCTACCTGTGCTACCTCGGCGTGGACGAGGCGAGCCGCGGGGCGGGGGTGGGGAAGAAGCTGTTCGAGGCGTTCTTCGAGCGGGCCGCGGCCGACGCCGCGGCGGCGGGGGAGGCGCTGCCGTTCATGGTGTGGGAGAGCCACCGCCCCGACGCCGACGAGCCGGCCGCGGCGCACGACATCTGGGCGGCGCGGGTGCGGCTGTTCGACAAGGTCGGCGGGCTGTGGGTGAAGGGCGTCGAGTTCCTGACGCCGAATTTCGCCGGCGACGCCGGGCCGGTGCCGCTGCAGCTGTTCGTGAAGCCGGTGGACCGGCCGGCGGCGAGCTTCACCGCGGACCGGTTGTGGGGTGTGGTGGAGGGGCTGTACGAGCGGGTGTACCGCATCGACCCGGGCGAGCCCCTGTTCGAGCAGACGGTGCGTCCCGAGGTGCGGCCGGCGCTGGTGCCGGCGCGGGAGGCGGGGCGTACCCCGCAGGCACTCGGGGTGTAATCGCGAAAGCCCGGGGACGGCCGTCCCCGGGCTTTCCGGTCACTCACACTTCTAACCCTTCAGCTCGACCGACCAGTACGCGGCGTCCACGAACGACGCCCACGACTGGTACTTCTTCTGGGTCAGCTTCAGGTTCAGCAGCGGGCTCCGCTTCGGCTTCTCCGGCTTGCGGATGAGCGTCATGTTCGCCTGCCGCGGGGTGCGGCCGCCCTTGCGGACGTTGCAGTCGACGCAGGCGCAGACGATGTTGTCCCACGTCGTCCCGCCGCCCTGGCTCCGCGGCGACACGTGGTCCAGGCTCAGCTCGCTGGTCGGGAACTTCTTCCCGCAGTACTGGCACTGGTTGTGGTCCCGGGCGAAGATGTTGCGGCGGTTGAACTTCACCGTCTGCTTCGGCATCCGGTCGTAGCCCAGCAGCCGGATCACCCGCGGCGCCTGGATGGTCGTCGTGGGCGTGTGCACCCAGTCGTCGTCCCCCTGCACGTTCAGCTTGACCCTCAGCTCGCTCAGCTCGGCCCAGGTCTGGAACGTGTACGTGGCGAACGCCCCCTCCTCGAGGCTCACCACCTCGGCCAGGTCCTTGCAGAGCAGGCAGAAGGCGCGCCGGACGCTGATGACGTGCACGGCCATGAACGTCTTGTTCAGGACGAGCACGCTGGCGTCCAGCGCGCTGGCTATGCCGGGGGCGGTGGCGAGCGGGTTCATGGCGGGCGGCCCTCCCAAGGTGACGACCCGCCGCCGGGCGCTCCGGCGGGGGTGATGGATACGAGGCGCGGCCGGGCGGAGAGGTTCAACCTCCGCCCCATCATAACCGGTCGGGGAAGGGCGCGGAAGGGGCCGCACCGGAAACCGGGCTCCGCCGCTTGCGGCCTTGCGTCGGGCAGCGCGAAGCCGCAAGCGGCAACTCAGCGCCCCGCCGCCCGCGCCAGACGTGACAGCCCCGCGGACACCTCATCGACCGACCCCACCACCGGCAGCCGCACCAGCGCCACCGTGATCGACCCGGCGCGCAGAACCCGCCGCCCCCAGCGCCGCCCGGGGTAGACCAGCGCCACCCGAGTCACGCCGCACACCGCGGCGTAGGCCAGCACCTGGTGCAGGTCCGCGGCGTCGGGGCCGGGCCGCTTCCACTTCGCGTCCAGCACCCAGCGGGCTACCCCGCGCCGCTTCACCAGCACGTCCGGCCGCAGCACCGTGTCGCCGACCGGGAAGCCGGGGTGCGCCTCAACCGTCCACCCGCCGGGCAGCCGGGACGCGAGCCCGGCCGTCAGGTGCCGCTCGAACGCCCGGCCGAGGTCGATCAGGAACGCCCCGCCGCCGGGCGCCGCGTCGGCCGTCGCGAGCCCGTCGCGGAGGGTGCGGCACAGCGCGAGCAAAGCAGTATACGCGCCCGCCCGCGGCTCCCGTTCGGCGTCCGCGAAGCGGACGTCGGTAGGGGACGCAGCGGTCACTCCGTCCAGCGGCGCGGCCGCGGCCCGCACGTCGTCACGAACCGTCGCCGGGAGGGACGGGTGGTTCGCCAGCGCCTCCGCGACCGCCTTCGGGATCTGGTTCCACGGCGCGTCCAGGTCGAACGCCGACTCGGTGACGTGGAACGTCGTCGGGAAGGCGCGGGCGGCGGCGTCGCGGAGCTGGTCGGCGGTGCGGAGCCGGCCGCGGAGGTACGGGGCGGCGTGGTCCGCGTCGCGGTAGCCGCGCACGAGCCCGACCGCCGCGAGTTCGCGCAGCCGGTCGGCGAACTCCGTCGCCAGCACGGCGAGGAGGTCGGCGGCGGGATCTGCAACGCCGCAAGCGGCGAGGGGTTCCAGGCCGAGGAGCAGCCGCAGGTTCGGCCACGGGAGTTTGGGGCGGATCGTGAGGCGGACGTGCGGCGCCTCCACGGTGCCGACGACGCCGCGGGCGGTGAGCCGGTAGCGGTCGCGCCCGTCCCCGGGGTTCACCTCAACGACGCCGGGGAAGTGCTGCCGCAGGTACGCGGCGTCAGCCGGGCGGAGGCGGACGCCCCGGGTGCGGCGCTCGACGAGAACGACCGTGCGCCGGCTCACGGCTCGTTCCCGTCCGGCTCCATTTGAAGCTCCCGCTCCGGCGCCGGCCGCGTCGCCCCGCGCAGGGCGGGCGGCCACAGCTTCCACCCGCGGCCGACGCCCCGAAGCGGGTCCTCGTCCGGCTCGCCGTTGGCCGGGCGTTGTTGCTGGATGTCGTCGGCCGCGGTCCACACCGCGGCGGTGCCGTCGGCGTCCGTGCGGTAGCGGATCGCGCCGCCGGTGTACGGGTCGGGCGGGAGCGGCGGCAGCACGTCGGCGGGGATTTCCGCCAGCGACACCGGCCACCGGCCGCGGGCCAGCCGGAACCGCTCGCACGCCACCGCGGCGCTCGCGGTCAGCAGCGAGGCCCGGGCGCGGATCGACGCCTCGCCCACCTTCTGCGTCGCGGGGAGCATCATCTTGGTGACGACGTACCGGTAGTGGCCGCTGTCCCCGAACGGCAGCTTGACCTCGGCCATCGCCTTCTTCTGTTCGTGCGGCGGCTTCTTGGCCGCCTCGATCATCTCGGTGAAGAGCTTCAGCGACATGGCCCGGTCGCCGGGGAGGAGCCCCTTGTACAGGGCGAACGCGGGGAAGACGAGCACGTTCTTGCTCCCCGCGCCGGCCACCATTCCGAGCACGTCGTTCGGCGGGATGGTGCCGTTCTCCAGCCCGTCGAACACCCGGTCGAGCGACGCCCGCTCGCCGCGGAGGCCGGTGAGGAGGTACGGGTGGTCGGCCTCGGCCCGCAGCGCCACCTGGAACGCCGCCAGCCCCCGGTCGTCCTTCGGCTCGCCCCACGCGATGACCTGCATCCCGGCGTTCGCGGCGACCTGGGCGCCCGCGATGCGGACCAGCTGCGAGATCAGGAACGGCTCGTCGCCGATCGCGCGGGTGGCGACCAGCCCGGCGCGGGCGGCCGCGACCCCGCGGTCCGGCTGCCCCTCGAGGGCGGCGAGTTTGGCATCGACTTCCAGAATCTCGAACACCTCGCGGGTGTTCTGGACGTGCGGCAGCAGGGTCATGAACGGGTTGTCGGGTACGACGAGGGGGGCGAACCCCGGCCCGCCGTCGGCGACCTCGGGGCGGAGGAAGGCGGTGCGGGCGGCGTCGCGGTTCTCGGCGCTGACCGGCCGGGCCTGGAGGTACCACACGGTGGCCCAGAACCCGGGCCACTCGTTGGTGACGTAGGCGCTGCCGAAGTCGCGGGTGCCGCGGAACGCCTGCCACTCGGGGGAAAAACCTTCGCGGAGTCGGCGGGCGACCTCGGCCGGGTTCCGCTCCGGCGGCGGGGCGGTCTTCGCGCGGGCCGCAAGCACGTCGTCGAGCCGCCAGCCGGGGTCGTCCTGGTCGAGGCGGGCGGTGACGCGCTCGAGTTCCTTCGTGCCCATGCGGCGGAGCGACGCCCGGGCGATGACGACGACGAGGGCGAGGACGCCGACGGTGACGGCGGCGCCGAAGAGGGTGCGTTTGAGCCAGCGGGGCATCCGCGTCGCGCCTCGGGGGTGGGTAACGAGAAGACGCCGGCGGCGCGGGTGGGTTTCACGCGAGACCGTCGGGTTTGACAGCCCGGCGGCGGGTGGGATAATGGGCGGAACGGAGGCCGCGATGACCCTGACGCTCCCGCCCGACCTCGAACGCTTCGTACAGGACCAGGTGGCCCACGGCCGGTTCCCCTCTGCCGACGGCGTGGTCGAGGCGGCACTGGAACTGATGCGGACGCGGCACGCCGAGCTCCTTGACCTCGTGCGGGTCGGCGTCGAGCAGGCCGACCGCGGTGAGGTGGCGCCGTTCGACCCCGCCGCGACCCTGGCACGGGTCGCGGCCGACCGCGCCCGATCCGGGGGTTGAGCCGTGCGGCAACTCGTTCGCACCCCCGCGGCCTAGCGGGACGTGGAGGAAATCCTCGGGTTCCTGCTGGACCAGAGCGAAGCGACGGCCCGCCGGTTCGTCGCCGACCTCGACGCACTCTGTCGGTTGTTCGCCTCCCAGCCCGGCGTCGGCCGGCCGCGCGACGACCTCGGCCCCGGCGTGCGGAGCCGCGTCGTCGGCTACCACGTCCTGTTCTACCGCGCCACGGCGGACAAGCTCACCGTCCTGCGGGTCATCCACGGGTCGCGCGACATCCCGGCCGCGTTCGGCGACCCCGGCTGAGCCGCCGGCAGGTCGATCGCGTACACGAACCCCGCGTCCTTGACGTACAGCCGGCCGTCGGCGATCGCCAGGTGCGACCAACTCCCCTTCCCGCACACCGCCCACCGGCCGAGTTCGGTCCACTCGTCGGCGTGGAGGCGGAACACCACCAACTCCCCCTCCGACGTCAGGCAGAAGCCCGCCCCGCCGGCCGCCGCGATAGAGTAGTGCTTCCCCGGAATCCGCGGCGAGGTCCACGCCGTCTCGCCCTTGCTCAGGTCCAAACACACCAGCCGGGCCGTGCGGTGGTCCACGCCGACGAGGTGGTCGCCGAACACCACCGGTGTCGTCATGTAGCTCTTCAGGTCGTCGCTCTTCCACGCCGTCTTCGGCTCCTCCCCCGGCGACGACGGCACGGTGACGGCGAACGTCGGCCGGCCCTCGCCGGCGATGACGACGCGGTCCTTCCACACCACCGGCGTGATGATGGTCTGGTCGTAGAGCGCCTTGAACGGCACGCCCCACAGCAGCGACTTGTCGTCGTACTTCACCCCGACCATCCGCGTGCCGGTGAAGCAGACCAGCTGCTTGACGCCGCCCGGCGACGCGACCTGCGGCGACGCGTAGCTGCTGCGGTCCTCGAGCGCCTTCCACACGGCCTTGCCGGTGAGGCGGTCGAAGGCGACGAACGTGCCCGCCTTCGGCCCGCCGACGTTCACGACGACGGTGTCGCCGTCCACGAGCGGCGAGGCGCAGGCGCCGCACGGCGGGAAGGCCATGTCGTCGCCGAGCGGTCCCTTCTTCTGGCCCCAGAACTCCGCCTTGCAGTCGTGCTTCCACAGCTGCTTGCCGGTGGCGGCGTCGAGCGCCAGCAGCACGCCGCCGAGGCCGAACGTGTAGACGCGGTCGCGGTCGAAGGCGGGGGTGGCGCCCGGCCCCTTGCCGGCGGTCGGGTCGGGCGGGGCGAACGGCTCGGCGTAGTCGATCGCCCACAGCTCCTTGCCGGTGCCGGCGTCGAGGGCGCGGACGCGCTCCTTGTCGCCGACGCGGTCGTGGACGAACACCTTCCCCGCGGCGACGCACAGCCCGGCGTAGCCGTGGCCGGCCGGCACCTTCCAGCGCGGGGCGGGAGCCTCCTTCGGCCACGTCGCGGGGAGCTTGTAGCCGGGGGCGTGGCCGTCGCGGGCGGGGCCGCGCCACTGCGGCCAGTCGGCCGCGGCCAGGAGCGGCAGGAGGAGGAGTGGAACGGCACGGGTCATGGTGACTCTCGTTGTGCGGGCGAAAGCCCGGGGACGGCCGTCCCCGGGCTTTGCGGCGGGTGTTAGTTTACCGGCGCGCGGCGGAACTGCGCCCGCAGCTGCCGCAGCGCCTCGTCCACCAACTTCTCGCCGCTACCGGCCGCCACCCGTGCAGACACCACCTCGTAATTCCCCTGCGAGTACGCGACGCGGTTCGGGATGTAGCCGATGCTCCCGTTCGCCAGCTCGGCGCAGATGGTCTGCTTGAACGGCGACCCGGCCTTGATGGCGAGCCCGAGCTCGACGAAGATTTCGCCCGGCAGGCTGACCCACGCCAGGTCGTCGCCGAGCGAGATCACCTGCACCTCGACCGGGAACGCCTTGCCGAGCCGGCCGGCCACTTCGACCGACTGGAACGCCTTGACCTGCTCCAGGAACGCCGGCGCCGGCTTCGCCCCCGCCGACAGCGCCGCGATCACGGCTTTACCCTTCGCCACGTCCTCGGCCGTCACCGCGGGCAGCTCCAGTTCCACGGTCGCGGTACTGACGCGCAGAGGGCCGTCGGCGATCGGTTCGAGGCGGTCGTAGGTCCGCAGCATCTCGGCGGCGAGGCGCGTGCCGATGCGGGCGGCCTCGCCGTGCCCGCCCTGCCGGGCGGCGCTCGACACGTTGATGTGATTGATGTCGCCGCAGCAGCCGGTGGTGAACACCGTCACCATGTCGTCGCCGCGGACGGCGGCGAGGCAGCGGGCGAGCTGGTACGGGTAGTCGGCGGAGTAGTACATGCCGCCGACCGTGTCGAGGTGCATGGCGAAGTTCACGTAGGTGGCGATCGGCTTGACGTCGAGGCCGTCCACGCACACGACCGGCACCGCCGGGTCGGTCGGCCCGGCGGGGCGCACGATGCGCGGGTTGCGCTTGCCGGGGTTCCAGCCGACGGTGCCGTCGAGCATGAAGAAGCGGCGGTTGAACGCCAAGCCGTCCTCGCGGCCGGTCGCGGTCGAGATTCGCGCCGGCCGGCGTTTCTCGTCCGCAGCCTTCACCGCGGCGGCGATGCGGGCGGGGAGTTCGTTGAGGTAGTCGCGGAGGATTTGCTGCCCGCCGGGGACGCCTTCGGTGAACCGGCCGCGCGCGGACAGCACCGGGCCGGTGTGCGAGTGCGTCGCGGAGATCATGACGTTCGCGGCGGGGATGCCGGTCGCCTTCTCGACCGCGGCCCGGGTCGCCTCGACCAGCTCGCGCGGGGTGCCGATGAGGTCGAGGGCGACGAGCGCGACGCGGGTGCCGTCCTGTTCGAGGACGAGCGCCTTGGCGTGGAGCGGGTCGTGGGTGCCTTCGGCCCCGCGGGCGGAATAATACCCGGCCATTGGGCAGCCGCGCGGCGGGGTGATGTCCGCGACGGCGGCGCCGGCGGTGAGGGCGGCGTGTGCCAGCTGTGGCGACGCGAGTGCGAGGAGGAGCGCAAGGAAGCGCATGGGGAACCTCGTGGGTACGAAGGAGGACATGATACCCGGGCGAGCCGACCGCCGTCGCGCTACCGCTTCCCCGGTTGGCCGAGCAGCCACGTCACGTACGGCCCTGCGGGCACCGTTGCCGAACTCGGGAGGACGCGCGTGTTCCGCCAGTCGACCGGGTTGTCGACGACCACGCACCGGGGCTGAGCGACCGCGAGTCGGTGGAGGCACAGGTCGCCGCCCGGGACCACGGCGTCGTGGGGAACGAGCACGAGCGTGCCCTCGGGCGTCCTGGGTAGGTGCTCGCGGCCGCGGCGGGCGAGGCCGATTTCGACCGACTCCTCGAACACCGCGGCGAGGGAGGCGAGCAGCGCCGCACCAGGCTCGGCGTGTCGCGGCTGCGGCAGGTCCAGCGGAACCAGTGCCGGTGCCTCGGGGTACGGTTCGGCGAACGAGTCGCCCCAGACGATCTGCCGCGCCGGGCTGAGCCCCGGGCGGGTGCGGAGCCAGCCGAGGACCGTCCGCAGGTCGCGGAGTTGGTTGCCGACCACCGTCCGCCCGAGAATCTGTTCCGTCTGTGAGAGCGAAGTCCGGCTGCTGGTGCGGTCGCCGGAGGTGCCGACGCGGCTCTCGCCGGTGCCGCGCAGGTCCGGCAGGCAGACGGCGAACCCGCGAGACAGGAACTCGCGGATGATGTCGGTCCGCTCCTTCAGGAACGTCGCCCGCCCCGCCTGCGAGATCATGACGACGACGCGGACCGGCTCCTTGCGGCCGTCGGGTGTGAGGAGCAGCAGCGGGACGTGAATACCGGGTTCGGTTTCGAGCGCGAACCGCTCCAGCGTCGCCCCCGGCACCGACTCGGACGTGCCGCGGAACACGGTCGGACTCCGGTTCGGCTCGTGCTTGCCGAGCATGACCGTGGCCAGTTCCCGCTCCCGTGCGTCCCAGTAGTCGGACTTCGTGCCCGAAAAGAACTCTGCGGCGCGGGCTCTCCCGTCCGCGATCTGCCGCCCCTTGGCAGAGCCGAACGGGAAGTAGCCGGACGCCAGCAGGCCCGCCAGCGACCGCGGCTTTAGGCGCTCTACGTCCGCGGGGTCGGCCCAGCACGCGAGTTGGTCCGACGGCAGCCGCTTGCCGTACTCTGCGGGCGGCGGCAGGTCGAACCACTTCGCCAGGTACGGGTACACCATCTTGCGGTGGACCGCGCCGATGTGCGTGCAGTGGGTGCTCTCCGGCGGCTGACCCTTCACGCTGCCGCCGCCGTGGGCGAAGCCGAGCTTGTCGGCGGCGCCGTAGAAGTCGAATACCTTCTGCAGCCGCGGCCACGCCGGGTCGGTCGCCGGGTTCCACGCGAACTCGTGGGCGTACACCACCGGCCGCGGGGCGACGCCCCCCACGATCACCCAGTGGGCGAAGCCGTCGCGGGCGCCGTTGCGCAGGCCGCGGGTGCTCTCCCAATAACCGTCGCCGAACCACGCGAACTCGCGGTCCGGGTTCGCCATGACCGACGATTCGGGCTGCCACCCGCCGAAGTTGAACGGCACCACGCACTTCACCCGCGGGTCGAGCGCCGCGGTCACGCCCGCCGGGTCGCCGCCGCCGGCGACGGCGCCCAGCAGGATGACACGCTCCGGGTCGACGCCCGAGTGCTGGAGCAGCACGTCGACGCCGCGCATCAAGTCCCACGCCATCCAGCCCATGAGCGAGTCGCCGACGGCCGACAGTTGCAGGTTCGTGACGTAGCGGTGGTAGTAGTCCTGGCGGCCGGCCTTGAATGGCTGCGGATAATCCTTCTCGGTGCGGAACGGGTGCTGCCGCCGCTCGCCGTGGCCGAGGTGGTCGGGGACGAGGACGACGCCGCCGGCGCGCGCCCACGTCATGCCCATGTCCTGAAGCTCGCCCTGCGTCCGGCCGGTGTGGTGGCTGTGCGACAGGAGGAAGCCGGGCATCTTCGCCGCCGGCGCGGCAGGCCGGTAGCGGTTGGCCGTGACCCACAGTCCGGGCCGGGACTCGTAGACGAGGTTGTCGACGACGAAGCCGTCGCCGGGGATAGACTTCAGCACCTCGACGCGGACGCGCGCCGGCGGCACGGGCCAGCTGCCGAGCGACTCCTTGAGCGCCGCGAGGCGGGGGTTGCGGAACGCTTCCCAGTCGGCGCGGGATTGCACCGCGGCAAAGGCTTTGGATTCGCGCTCGCCGGCGTCGGCGAGGCGCTTGCGGGCGTCGGCCCAGACCATCTTGGGGAGCGCCTTGGTGCGCGGGTCGTCGGGCGGGAAGACGGCCGGGTCCACGTCCGGCAGGTCGGCGGCGACGAGGGCCAGCGCGGCGACGGCGAGGAGGGTGCGCATGGGAGGGGAAATCTGGGGGGGAAGGGTCGGGGTTTCGCCGCTTGCGGCGTTGCAGGGCATGCCCTGCAACGCCGCAAGCGGCGAACCTTCGGGCTACCGTGTCGTCGTGAACCGACCGTTGGCGCCGTCCTTCGCGTAGGCGGCCCGCACCGGCGCGTACGTCCGCTCCACCAGCGCCGCCGGCGCCGCGTTCCCCGCGGCGTCCTTCGCCTGACGAATCACCAGCGGACGCGGCGACAGCCTCGCGGCGAGGTCCGGCAGGTCGTACACCCGCAGCGCCCCGGGAACGACGCTGGCGAACTGGGTCACGCTCACCGCCGTCCGCGCCACCTCGTCCCACGACACGACGCCGCCGACCAACTGCACCGCCGCCACGTCGTCCGGCAAGAGCGCCGCGGCGTGCAGCACCACCGGCGCCGCGGCGCCGTGGCCGATCAGCTCGATCTCCTTGTCGGCCGGGCTGCGGAGGTGGCGCACGACGCCCATCAGGTCCTGCACGCGCCGGCCGAGCAGCGGGCGGCTCAGGTGTAGCGACAGGAACGTCTCGCGCGATTCGACCCCGAAGTAATTCGGCCGGCCGGCCGCGACGGTGCCGGGGGCCGTCTCGCCCCACCCGCTCAGGTCGATCGCCAGGACGTACCGCCCGGCCTTCGCCAGCGCCTCGGCCTCACCGAGAACGGCCGCCCTCCCGCCGTCGTGGACGAGGACCGCCCGCGGCCCGTCGCGCTTCTCCTTCGCCGGCACCAACGCGACCGCCGGCAGCGGCAGCCCGCCCTCCGTGCGGTAGATCAGCTCCAGCACCGTGTACCCCTTGCGCCCTTCCTGGCTCACCTTCTCGACCGTCGTCCGCGGCGGCGTGTCCGGCAGGCCGAGCAGCTTCGCCACCGCGGCCCGCTGCGCCGCCGGCTCCAGTGCCTTCCGCTGCTTGCGGGCGGCGTCGGCCGCGGCCGCGTTCAGGTCGAACACCGACCGGCCCTTCAGGTCTTCGAGCACGTTGCCGGTGCGCGTGCAGAGCAGGGCCGCGTCCTTCTCGATGGGGAAGTCGCCTTCCGTCACCGGGGCGTCGGTCCTGCGCAGCCAGCGGTTGAAGAACCGCACCGCCGCCTCGCGGTGGCTCTTCGGGTAGCCGTGCGTCGTGTCCGTCTCCACCAGACCGACGCGCTCCGGGAAGCCGAGCTTGCCGTACACCCGGCTCGCCTCGCGGTACGAGTCCCACGTCCCCTTGATGTCGAAAAAGTCCTTCGACGCCGCGATGATCAGCGTCGGCTTCGGCGCCCGCATCGTGACGTAGTCGGCGTGGTCGAGGCCGAACGCCACCTGGCCGGGGATGTTCTGTTCGCCGTCCTGCGGGCCGATCGTGGCGAACAGCCGGTCGAGGCTCGTGAGGTAGCACGACGGCGCGGCCGCGGCGACGCGGTCGTCAAGCGCCATCAGGTACGACGTGAGTGTGCCGCCGCCGGAGCAGCCGGTGCAGCCGATCCGCTTCGCGTCGACCTCGGGGCGGCCACACAGGTAGTCGATGGAGCGGATGCCGTCCCAGACGCGATAGCTGGCGGTGCAGTGCCCCGTCGGCAGGGCGCCGACCATCGTCATGGTGTGCTCGCTGGTGCTCCCCTTGATGGCGGGCTGGCCGAGCTTGTCGAGCAGTTGCACGCGCTCGCCCTGGCCGATGGGGTCGTAGGCGAGCGCGACGAAGCCGTTCTTCGCCAGCAGGATGCAGCCGCGCTGCACGTAGTCGGCGGCCTTCCCGTTCGCGCTGTGGCCGATCGGCATCAGGACCGCCGGGAACGGGCCGTTCCCGTCCGGTATGTACAGGTTCGCGGTGACGTGGTGCTCGGGCCGGCTCTCGTAGATCACCTTCTCGACGCAGTAGCCGTCGCGTGTCAGGGTGCCGACGGTCTGGGCGTTCAGCGGCGTTTTCGCGGGGAATCCGCCGAGCGCGGCGACGAACTGCTCGCGCAGGCGCTTCTGCCGCGCGGCGATGTCCGAGGGCGTCTTCAGCGCCTCGACCTCGGTGGCGCGGGCGGCGAACTTCGCGCGGCACTCGGCGAAGAGGAGTTCGTGCAGCAGCCGCTTCGGCGGCGTGGGGCCGGCGGGGAGGAGCCCGGCGTCCTGCGCGGCGGCGGGGCCGGCGGCGATCAGGAGGAGCAACAGGGCGCAGGCGCGACGCATCGGTACGACCCCGAAACGGGTGGGTGGTTCAACCCGGGAAGTGCCACACCTGCACCGCCCCGGCCATGTCCGCGGCCGCGAGCCAGGCGCCGTCGGCCGACCACGACACGGCGTGAATCCAGTCCTTGAACTGCCCGCCGCGCGGCCGGCCGACCTCGGACACGAGCCGGCCCGCCTCCACGTCCCACACGCGGACCACGGTGTCCCGCCCGCACGACGCCAGGTGCTTCCCGTCCGGGTGGAACGCCAGGTCCGTGACGCCGTTCAGGTGCCCCGGCGTCAGCGGCCGCGGCCTGCGGGTTCCGGTCGGGTCCAGCAGCGTCACGTTCGGGCCGTTCCCGTCCGACTCGCCGCCGCGACCCACGGCCAGCACGGTGCCGTCGGCCGAGTACGCGGCGGCGGCGAAATGCTGCCCGCGGAAGTCGGCCGACAGGTCGCGGACGACGGCGCCCTTGGTCGCGTCCCACAGCTTCAGCGCCGCGTGTCGGCCGGAGTCGAACACCAGCGGCAGCCGCTCGCCGACGCACGCCTGCCGGCCGTCCGGCGACACGCCGACGCCGTAGGCCCAGCCCTTCACCTGCCAGCGCGTGCGGACCATCGCGGTCGCCGTGTCCCAGACGAGGACGTGCCCGCCGTCGTCACCGGATACGGCCGTGCGGCCGTCGCGGGTGAGCGACAGGTTGATGACCCATTCGCGGTGGCCGGTGAACGCGCGGCTCTCGCGCACGACGCGCACCTCGGCGGGGATCGGCGGCGGCACGCGGGCGCCGTTGCTCTTGCGGCGCTCGGCGTCGGCAATGGCGCGGGCGTTCAGGACCAGCGTCTCGGCGGCGCCGGTCGGTTCGGCGGCGGGGTTCCACAGGCGGACGATGTGGTCATAGCTCGCGGACAGCAGGACCGAGCCGTCCGGCGTGCTGAGCAGCTTGCTGACGCAGTTCGTGTGGCCGTCGAGGCGGCGGGTCGGTTTCGGGGCGTCGCCGCCGGGGCGGTCGGGGATGTCCCACAGGAGGACGCCGCCGAGGTTGTTCCCGGCCGCGAGCCGGCGCGTACGGCCGACCCAGGCCACGGAAGTGACCCAGTCGGCGTCCCACGGCAGCGTCCAGGCGAGGGCCGGTTTCGTCAGGTCGGGCATGGAGGCACCTGCGGTTCAGACGAGCGGCGCGATCGGGGCCGAGC
>Ga0190275_10001919_pt1 | contig 15187 bp, 15 predicted proteins | sample Popmic550T_FD_133745 | JGI IMG/M metagenome (GOLD analysis project Ga0190275, IMG submission 133745) | Populus adjacent soil microbial communities from riparian zone of Yellowstone River, Montana, USA - 550 T | ecosystem: Environmental > Terrestrial > Soil > Riparian zone > Trees stand | place...
GGGGTCGCACCGCGGGCAGCGCCCGCAGTGTGGTGGTTCACAGAACCGCGGGGAGCAAAGCTGCTCGAGCCGCGGTTCTGCCAACCTGCGACCTCGACCACCCGCAGACCAGCCGCCCGTAGACGACTGGCTATGCCGGTGTCGTGTGCCATCTAGCTCTCCGATCCTGCGGGGAACAGCGCGCGCCACTCGGCGACACGCCGCTCGACGGCGTCGAAGTCGGTGAAGTCGATGTCAGCGAAGAGCACGAGCGCTGCGACTTCGTCGTCGCTCGTCGACTCAGCCATCTCGAAGTCGAGATCGCAGAGGCCGTCCCACTCGTCTTCGGGCAGCGCTGCTGTCTTCGCCGCCATTGACGGGAACCGATGTTGAACATCTGACGCGTCGATCTCGTCGGGGACGCGGTCGACGCGGTCAGGCATCGCTGTCTCGGTCTGGCTCTTCGGGTGTGCTCGGCGGGGCAGGGATGCCCGGCTCGGGCTGATACACCGGCTCCGGCTCGGGGTTATCGCCTGACTCGTTCTCGTCGGGCTTGTCGTCAGTGCGGGGCTTGTTCGGCATGTGCTCATCTCCCTGTGTCGGGGCGCGCGCGAGCTGCGCACGCCGTCTCTCTTGAGATCGAGTGCGCTGCGTTAGTTGCGGTAGAGGCGATCGAGCCGCGGCGGCAGCTTGCGGACGAGCGCAAGCAGGTCTTCGCGCAGATCACCGAACGTCAGCTCGACTGCTTGCTCGCCGTTCGCGTCGATGTCGACAGCGATCTCGAACACGCGCTCGATCGAGTGCACGTCGAGTCGACCGCTGCGCACGACGAGCGGCGCCATGTCGCCGAGCCAGAACTGCACGGGGTCCCACGAGCCAGGCTCGAGCGACAGCGCATAGCCAGGCAGGAGCGTGCTGTGTCGTGTCAGGTACGCGTCTGCTGCGTTGCCGACCTGCGCGGCGGTCGCCAGGTCGGGGTTTCCTTCAGCGGCTTCGATGCGCCCTTCAGCTCGAGCCGCGAGATCAGCGACGCCGCGGTAGGCCGATGCGACGCCATCCGCGCCGGACTGACGCACGTAGTTGGTATACAGACTCGGGTCGACGTCGCGCTTGACGTTGATGACGTTGCCGCCCCACTCGAGAGCGAACGGTCGTTGCGTGCCGCGGAACGTCCACACCTGATAACGCAGGTCGGCGTCGATCTCCCAATCGAAGCCGGGGTACGTCTGCTCTGCCAGCTCTTCGAACAGCTCCTTGAACGGTCGTGCCGCAGGCACGGGGTACGCAGTCACGTTGCTGATCGCAGGCTTCGTGCCGAGCGTGATGCCCCAGTCGCCGCCCGCTGGCGTCGACTGCGTCTGCGTCCAGTAGATGAGATCCCAGACGAGCGTCGCGACGTCGCCTGTGAGCGTCTGCCCGCCGCGTGTGAAGCGACGTGCCATCATCCCGCGGTAGTCGATCGCTGCGAACGTGACTGTGTGCCCCTCTGCGCCGATGTCGTCGCTCGACTGCGTGACACGTAGCCGCGCGAGTCGCATGCTGCGCCAGACGATGACGACGTCGCACAGCAGCTCTTGTGTCGCTCGAGCGAGCTGGCTGTGACCGTCGACCGTCCAGGTTGCTTCGTGCTGGCCGCGCAGCCGGAACGTGAGCTTGATGTCTTGCGCTTCCGCGGTGAGATCCGCGAGGGGGACGCCGTCGACGTCGGTCAAGATGATCGACCAGTCGTCGAGCGGCATCTACAGCGTCCAGGGGGTGACTGGCCCGACGTCGAGCACGTACGCGCGCCACCCGGACTTCAGCCAGGCGTGCGCCCCGTTCGTGACCGCGTACAAGCCGACGGTCAGCGTGTGATATCCGGCGCTGAGCTGTACCGGCCGCGCCGTTCCGGCGACCTCCTGGCCCGGACCGCCGACGACGTCGACGCGTGTCTGTATGCGCGCCGCTTCGGTGCCGTCGACGAACGCCGTGACACGCACGAGACCACCAGCGACCGAGCGTTCAACTCCGGCTTGCATGCCGACCATGACGGTGCGCGCTTCGGTCAGCGTGAAGAACGCACGTGACGCGCCGTCGACCGGCACTATCGCGACGGTCGCCGAGTCGTTCGAGCTGTCAGCAGAGCGCGTGACCTGTGCGAGCAGTCCGCCGAAGTTGCGCATGTCGACGACGAGCGACGACGAGATCGTCACGGTGCCCGACGCGACGAGCACGCGGCCGAGCAGCGTCGACCACGCGGGCACTGCGGGTTCGGTTGGTGTCGCTGCTGCTGCGCCAGGCACGACAACGATGTCCCAGCCGAGCGCTGCGCCTGATCCCATCGCGACGGGGTCAGTCATCTTCGCTGTGATCAGGTCGTACCGGCTCGTGCCTGCCGCGGGCGCAGCGCCGATCGTGCGGTTCTCTGTCGCGTCTGAGTAGCCGAGATACGAGCCGCTCGGGCCGGGCATGACGACACGCCCCGCGGCGATGTCAACGCTCATGTTGGCGCCCAGCCCGCGCTGGGTGACGGCCATGCCGCTCACGACTCGAGCGTCGCCGAACATCGCGGAGATGAGCTGTCGATCGAGATTCGCCGGGTACGACCCGGCTTGACCCCACAGCGGCAAGTGCAACGTCATCGTGACCTCACAGGATGTAGGTGTCGGCGAAACGGATGAGCGTCTGACTCGGCGCGGAGAACGTCGCGGAGAGCACGCGCAGCAAGTTCACGCCGGGCACGAGTCGGAACCAGCTCGAGCTGGCAAAGTCGATGTAGCCGTAGCGGCTCGAGGCCGGGTCACCGTCCGCGAGCACAGTGCGCGACGTCGAGTCGATGACGACGCTCTGACCCGCAGGGATGTTGAGCGTCGGGAAGCGCAAGCGCTCGTCGAGCGTCGTGTTGATCAGCTCGAATCCGTTGATCGGGCCGTAGACGATCGCGGTCCACTCAGCAGGGGCGTTGCCCTTGTTCGTGACCTGTAGCGCACTGACGCCCGTGCCTGCGGGGTGCGAACGATTGAACGTCAACGCGTAAGCGCGGCCCTGCTGGCTCATCGTGCCAGGGCTGAGACGTACCTCTTGCTCGGGGCCGAGCGCCCACGGTTGACCGACCGTGACGAAGCCGAGCGAAGACGACAGGTGCGACGGGTTCTCCCACGGCGCCGACCAGTCAGACGCTCGCACGCGCACTCGACGCGGCTCAGCAAGCGGGTCGGTCGCGTACGTCAACGTCGACACGACACCTGGGTGCAGAAACGGCGCGAGTCGGTCGAACAGCTCGCGGCGCGTGTCGAAGAACTCTGTGCGCTCAGGCTCGAGCAGCATGGGTGGCTCGTCGACGAACATCGCGTCGCCGCCGAGCACGACTGACGGATCGAACGACGTCGCGTTCGCGAGCGTGTAGCCGTCCCAGCTCGCGACGACGAGGTCGTTCTCGCCGTCGACGAACCAGCTCGCGTACACGTTGCCTGTCGCACCGAACATCGGCACGCCCTGCGCGTTGATCGCCCCGATCGAGAGCGTCGCGTCGCTCGGCGCGATCGCCGCGTGCGCCCGGTTCTCATAGATCGCCGTCCACGGTCCGTCGTTGCTCGGCGCGCTGTACGCAGACGTCGTCGACGCGCCGATCTCCTGTCGCAGCACCGTGCGCTGACCGTCGAGCGCCGTCACGCTGCCATAGGTCATGTCGACAAGCTCGAAGTAGTCGAGCCGCATGTACTCGCCCTCGGCGAAGTCGAGTCCCTTCACGCGCAGCCGGACCTGCGTCGTGAGCGCCGGTGCGAGCACCGAACCGGCCCACGACGTCATCCACGTGCCGAGCGCCGTGTCGGTCTGCTCGACGCTCGCGAGCACCGCGCCCGCCGCGTTCAGACACTCGACGTACGTCGTGACGTTGCGACCTGCCGGTGCGTTCGTGAGCACCGATGTGCCGTACGCCTTGCCCGGCGTCGCCGCGACCGGCGTCGTGCGCACTTCGACATGGCCCGGCCCGCGTTCGCGTGTCAGCAACAGCACGTGCGTACCTTCGGGCGCCGTCGGATCTTCGGAGCGGCACAGCGACATCGTCCACTCGCTCGACACGAGGTTCGCGCCGCGGAACAGCCCGCCGCGGTCGATGTTGAATTGCTCGTTCGCTGTCAGATCCTGCGGCTGCACGTAGACGCGGAACTGTGCGGCAGTGTCGGGCGAAGTGAACGAGAACGTGAGCCGGTTCCAACCGGCTTTGGCTGCGACGACGGGGCTGTTGATGTAGCTCAGCGCCCCACCGCCCGACGTGAGCGGCTGGATCAAGATGCGCACGTTCGCCGCTCGGGCGAACCATGCCGACGCCATCGCCGTCAACGGCTCACCGGTCGTGTACGTGCCGACGGGGGTGCTCGCGAACGCGGACGCAAGCGCCGCGCCGGTCTGCGTGACACGCGTCGAGCGCAAGCCGTGATCGGCGCGTGTCGTGTCGATCGTCGCCGTCGCGTTCGCCGGGAACCACGTCGTCGTGCTCGACTCGCACGACTGGTAGACCTCGTTCAAGAGGTTGACCGGCATCGTCGCCGCGTCGCGCGGCGGCTCCCACGCGGACGACGGCACGTCGCCTTCGAAGAACCCGAGCCGGTCCGCGTAGGCAGTCTCGCCCGCTCCGATGTAGAACGTCGCGTTAAGACTCGCCGCCTTGACGGTCGTCAGCGAAGCGGGGACGGTGAACACGAGCCGATGATCGACCCATCCGGCACGAGCACCGGTCGCGCTGTTCGCGGTGTTGAGCGGCTGCCCCATTTCCGCGTTGTTCTGGTCGTAGTAGTAGGCGCGACCCAGTGCCCACACGTCGTAGTCGCCGGTCGGCCCGCCTCGCCCCGTTCCCATCCATGTATACGTCTTGCCCGCCTCTACCGGCACCATCCCAGGCCAGGCGGTCGAGCTGAAGCCGGGCACGCGTGTGTTGAGCGGCGCGATCTGCGCTGGACCTTTCGTGCCGTCCGAACGGGTCAGAGCGACCGACGACGCGCCGTGCCGAGCTTGCGTCGTGCTGCGGGCATGGACTTGCGGCACGCCCCACGGGACGTAGCCGACGTTCGGGTTGGCAGGTGTCGTCGATCCGGTCTCGATCGACGCTTGCTGCTCCGACAGCAGGTTGAACGGCTGCGTCGACGCGTGGAACACGTTCTCGTAGCCGGTCGCGTTCGTCGCGAGCGTCGGGTTCGGCAGGAGGTTGGTGCCGGGCGCGTGGAAGTAGATGCCGTCGGTCGACACGAGCAGCACCGGCTGACCGAGCGCGTCGAGCGCCCAGATCCACGACGCTTCGCCCGGTGCGTACTGCGCGGAGAGCACTTGCAGACCGTTCGTGTAGTCGTCAAGCGCCAGCTCGTACCGCAGGTCGATCGTCGGCGAGTAGAACGTGAACGGCGCGACCGAGTTTGCGAAGCCGTGCCCGTCGAGTCGCAGCGACTCGCGCGGCTCGTACCGCGCTGGCGTGTAGAGCGGCGGTCGCTCGACGATCGCGAGATCGAGCGTGACAGCTCGAGAGCCAGCGAAGCGTGTGCGGTCGATCGTCCCGTCGCTGAGGGGTCGTGACGACACGACGTCGCGCACGTCTGGCGAGCCGATGTCGAGCGACTGCACGAGGTAGCCCGCGTCGCAGTCGTCAAGCTCGAGCGTGCCGATACCGGGCGCTGACAGCTCAACGGTCATATGCGCCCTGCTTGCGCCATGAACGCTGTCTTGCGCAGGAACAGGTCATAGTCGACCCCTTCGTGGAAGTGCGCTTCGCGGATGTCGACCGCGGCGCCGCCGCGTCGAGCAGGCACGAGCGCTTCGTTCGCGCCTGTGTTGTTCTGCACGAGGTTCGCCCCCGGTCGCAGCACGCCGCCGTTGTCGAAGTCGTGACCGTGCACGAACGCCATGCCGCCGTTGCCGTACCAGCCGACGAGCAGGCTCTTCGCCCATGCGGCTGCCGGTGAGCCGTAGCGACCGGCGATGTAGTCGAGTCCCCAAGCGATCTGCGTCTGCGGGTTCGTGCGCCAGTCAGCGCCGTGGCTCGCCATCTTCGAGCCGGGCAACGCTTGCGGGATGCCGTACGCGCTCGACGTCGGGTTGTCAGCAGTCGTGCTCCAACCCGACTCTTTCTGCCAGAGCTGTCGCAGAGCGTTCCATTGCGGCCCTGTCCAGCCTCGAGCTGCTGCCATGCGCTGACCGATGTCGAGCGCAGCACCGCTCATCGGAGCGAGTCCTGGTGCGTCACCAGCAGCCGTCGCGAGCGCTGTCGCTGTCCAGTCGACTGCCTTGTCGTGCACGAAGCGCATGAGCTGAGCGGCGACGAGGCCGAGAGCGCCTGTGCGCCCGACGTCGGGCGGGTCAGCGAGCGGGGCGAACGCAAACGCATCACCGGGCATGCCGCTCGCCCATGAGCGAGCTTCGATTGGCTCGACGTGCCACGGCTCACCGGGCACGCGGTACGTGAGGCCGAACGCGCCGGGGTTGCGGTTCCCCCAGTGCGGGCCGTCGATCGCTAGCCCCTTGTTATGCATCGACGAGCCAGGCTTGGCTGCGAGGTTGCCTTCGCCGCGGAGGAACTTCGCGTACAGCACTGCTTGCTGTGCGCTGCTGCGGTAGCCGGATCCGATGTGGAAGTTCTGCCCGACCGCGGCTGACCACTGGGCGATGCGAGCGAGGAACCGCGGGTCGAGTCCGCGTCGATCACCCGTGATGCCGCCGCCTGCGTACCAGTCGACGCCGCCGCCGAGTCGAGCGACTGTCTCGGATGCGATCGCTCGAGAGCGTCGACGCTTCGACTTCGCAAGCGGGATGTACGCCTCACCCCCTGTCTCGGGTTCGGCCCACACGCGCCACGCCCCGGCGGGGGCGATCTGTGCGACGTGTCGCTCGCTCATACCGCCGTCTGCGTACGCGACGACGCCGCCGTCAGCGAGCCGGATCGGCTGCGCCCCGATCGCTGTCAGGATCGGGTTCACGCCGTTCGCGAGCGTCGTCGCGTAGCCGCTGACGATCGTTGCGATCGACGTCGTCCCGGCGCCGAGCTTCGTCGTCATCTGCGTGACGTAGCCCTGCGCGGCTCGAGCTGCGAGCGACGACCACGCCCCGATCGCAGCAGTCATCGCTGCTGTGACCGCGGCGATCATCGACGTGACGATGCCGACGACGCGTCCCGACCAGATCGTGAGGCCAGGCAACGTCGACGCCCCGACTGTCAGCGACGCCCAGATGCGCAGCGCGTTGACGCTCGTCGTGAGCCAGCTCGAGATGCTCGAGGCAAGCTGCGCGAGCGTCGTCGTGATCTGTGCGTGCCAGTTCGCGAGGCCGGGCGCCATCGCTGCGACGATCTCGTCAGGCAGCAGCGCGAGTCGTGCAACGACCGCGACCGCCCAGGCGTCGACGCCAGACACGTCAGGTGCGGCTGTGGCGCTCGCCGACGCTCCGACTGCACCACCGTTCGCCATCGCTGGAACGGGTGCGTAGCGAGCGAGCAGCTCGTTCATGCGCTTCGGGTCGCTGAGCGGCAGCACCAGCTCAGGTCCGGCCTCGCCGATCAGCGCCGCGGTGGGACGTCCCACGTAGCCGCCGACCGCCATCGGTCGGATGCCGAGCAGGTCGCTCGGGCTGACCCCGAACAGCGACGCGCCGCCGACCTTGTCAGCGATCGCGCCGGGGATGTCGACGGCGACGTCCTTGATCTTGCTGGGCAGGTCGAGCAGCCACTCTTTGATCGCGTCCCAGATCTTGCCGAGCCGGTCGGTCGCGGCGCCGATCGCGTCCGGCACCCATTCCCAGATCGCGGGCACGAACGCGAGCACCCATGTGGCGATTGACGTCGCGGTGCTCTGCACCCAGTTCGAGATCGCGAGCGCGACTTCGGCGAGCTTGGTCGGGATCGCGAGCACGACATCTCTGATCCACTGCAACGCCGGGCCGACCCAGCCGAGGAAGACCTGCGTGATAGCGAGCGCGAACGACACGACTGCGTACCCGATCGCGAGCACGAGGCCGAGGATCAGCGCTGGCACTGCGAGCACAGCGACGGCGAACATGATGCCGAGCACGCGGGCGATCGTGTACTTGTTCTCCCACGCCCAGTTGATGATCCCTTGCACGAACTCGCTCAGCTTGAGGATCAGCGCCGGGATCGCCGTGCTGAGCCAGTCGACCGCCGCGGAGATCCACGGCCCGAAGCTGTCGCGCATGCGCTGGTACCGCGCGACGACGTGCTCGCGGATGCGGTTCAAGATCGTCTCGAAGTGCCCCGGCAGAGCGCTGATGAACTCGGTGATCCAGATCGCTGCGGCTTGCGCCCACGGCACGAAGTTGGCGCTGATCCGCGTCGTGAGCCGCGTCGTGCCGGTGCGGATGCTGTTCATGATGTCTTGCAGCCGCTCGGGCATGCTCTCGACGACGTCAGTGACCCACGTGTACGCCTTCGGCCCCCACTCAGCGAAGAATGCCCCGACCGACTCAGCAGAGCGCTGCACGAACCGCCAGATCGCAGCGATGATCTCGGCTGCTTGACCAGGCAGGTTCGCCCCCGTCTCAACGATCCACTGCGACGCGGCGCCGACCCAGCCGACGAACGCTGCTGCGACGTCAGGCGTCGTCGTGATCACCCAGTCGCCGATCGCGAGCACGAAGTCGGCGAACAGCGAGCCGAGCTTGGCGATCGACGCACCGATCCATGCGAGCGCGTCGACTGTCCACGACAGGAAGTCCGGCGCGTTGTCGAGCACCCAGCTCTCGATCGCGTCGACGAAGTCGCCGAGTAGATCAGCGACCGATGCGATCGCTTCGCCGACCCAGCTCAGCGCGCCCCAAGCGAAGCCGAGGAACATCTCGTCGAGCTGCGGCACAGTCGCGACGACCCAGTCGAGGATCGCATCGCGCAGACCGACGAGCGCTGTGCCGACCGATGCGGCAGCGTCGACGACCCAGCTCAGCGCAGCAGTGCCGAACGCGACGAACGCATCACGCACGTCAGGTGCGTGCTCGAACGCCCAGTCGACGATCGTCTCGAGCAGCTCGAGCAGCGCACGACCGACCGTTGCGGCTGCTTCGCCGATCCATGCGAGCGCCGCGGACGCCCACGACAGGAAGTTGGGGACGTTGTCGCGCACCCAACCCGTGTTCGCGCCGAGGAAGTCAGCGAGCAGACCGGGGACCGCGGCGATCGCGTCGCCGATCCAGTCGAGCGCTGCGCTCGAGAACGACACGAACGCGTCAGCGACGACGCTCGCTGCGTTGCTGACCCAGTCGACGATCGTCTCGAGCAGGTCGGCGAGCAGGCCGGGCAGAGCGTCGATCGCGTCTGACAGCCATGCGAGCACGATCGGCGCTGCACGCTGTGCGAGATCCCAGAGGATCGGCACGATCGCTTGCAGACCGAGCCAGATCGCCCGGCCCATCTTGATCAGCATGCGCGGCACCATCGTGACGACTTCGGCGATCGCGCCGACGAAGTCGCCCTTGAGCAGGCGTTGCACGACGCGCACGATCGTCATGACGGGCGTCAGCACGTAGTCGAGCCACGCACGCCCGAACTTCTCGAGCGCAGGCAGGAACGGCTCGATCCATGCGAGCACGACATCCCAGAGTCGCTGTAGTGACTGCCACGTCTCGTCGACTGCTTCGCGGAACGGCTCCCAGTAGCGATACGCGAGATAGAGAGCGACGCCGATCGCGACGATCGCAGCGATCACGGGGTGAGCGACGATCAGCGCGAACGACTTCATGAGCGCGCCGCGGATGAGCGTCACGACGAGGCCCATCGACGAGCGGAGCATGCCGAACGCAGCAGTGAGCTTCGGGAAGAACAGCGACGCGAGACGACTCGCCAGCCCTGCCTTCGTCAGCCCAGCAGCCGCCCGGATGCTCGGTGCTGACACGAGGCCGAGCGCCTTGGTGAAGATCGGGATCTCTACGCCGAGCGCGCCCAGGGCGAAGCTGAGCAGTGTCAGCGCAAGTCGGAACTTGAACAGCACCGCCATGACCTTGAACACGACGAAGAACGACGCGAACAGTGCGAGCAGCACTGGCGGTGGCACTTTGTTGAGCAGCTCGACGAGCACGTTGAGCACGTCGAGCAACGGCGGCACGAGCAACACGAAGAGATCCGCGAGCACGGGCAGCAACGGGATCAACAGCAGCAGCACGCCGGTCGTCAGCTCGACCAGGCCAGCGACGAGATCAGGCAAGATCGGAGCAATCGACGCGATCGCTTCCGCGAGCGCGCCGGCGAGCACAGGTATGACCGGCTCGAGCGCGACGAACAGTTGCTCGAACGCGCTCGTCAACGTCGGCAGCAAGCTCAGCAGCGGCGGTATGAGCGTCTCAGCGAGGCTCTGGAACAGCGCGAGCGCTGGCTCGACGAGCGGCTTGATCGCGTCGAACACTTGCGTCAGGGCGTCGCCGAACACAGATCGCAGCTCGGGGCTGAGCGCGATCATCGCCCCGAGCGCAGCGACGAGCGGGTTGATCCCGCCGAGGAAGCCGCCGATGAACGGCAGGTTCGAGCCGAGCATGACGCCGATCGCGGCAGCGACACCGCCGATCGCGGGGGCGAGTCCCTCAAACTGCGCTGTCACGGCGGTCGCGTCGAACGTCGCGAGCTTGTCGATCAGACCAGCGACGTGCTCGAGCAGCACGAGCACGATGTCGGCGAGCTTGACCGCGATCGCGTTCATTGGCTCGAGCGCCCCGACGAAGCGCACAGAGCCGTCTTCGGACGTCGCCGTGAACTGCGCGAGCGACTTCGTGATCAGCCCAAGGCCGGTGACGAGCGCGCCGCCGCCTGCGAAGCCGATGAACGGCTCGACGAGCGCTGCGCCGAGATCTCGTGAGCGCGCTTGGATCGACTGCACTGCGCCGGTCCATGTGCCCTTGAGGTTCGCCGCGGCGCCGCCGAACTGCGTCTCCATCGCGTCGACGAGCGCGTTGATCGCATCGCCGGAGTCGAGCGTTCCCTCGGTGATCGACTCCTTGATCTGCTTGCCGCTCTTGCCGAGCGACGACCCGATCAGATCAGCGGCGTTGATGCCGCGCTGACCGAGCTGCATGAGATCGGTCGCGGTGATCTTGCCCGCCGACTGGATCTGCGACAGGACGTAGACGACCTCTTCGATCTGCTGTGCGCTGCCACCCGCCGCGGCGACAGCGTCTTCGACGGCGCCGAGCGTCGGGATGACGTCTTCCGCGGCGAAGCCGAACGCCAGCATCTGCTGTGTCGCTTCGACGAAGAGCTGCCGCGGGAACGGGCTAGCAGAGGCGAACTCCATTAGCTCGCCCATCATCTTCGTCGCGGCCTCGGTCGAGCCGAGCACGGTCTTCATGGCCGCGGAGGCGCGCTGCCCGAGTGCGTTGTACTGAGCGCCCGCGAAGACTGCTTGAGCGCCGAGCGCTGTCGTCGCCGCGAGGCCGGTCGACAGGCCGACGCTGATCACCTTGCCGACGTCGCGTGTTGCGCTGCCGAGGCCCGCGGAGATGCTCGAGCCGAGGCCAGCGAACCGCGATTGCACAGCACGATCGGTCTGCGCGTTGAGCTTGTCGAAGCGCTTCGCTACGTCCTTGACAGCGCGGTCGGTCTGACGGTTGAGCTTGTCGTAGCGACCGTGGAAGTCGATGTAGGCGGTTCCGGCTTGTGCCAAGCGATCACCTACCTCACGAGGATCGAGCGGATCGACTGACGATCGAGCGGCGGCGCTGGCTCACTCGTCTTGGGCGTCGTCGAGACGTTGAGCGTCGGGCGCGGCCAGCGCAGCGGCTTCGGCGGGCCGTTGAAGCGCTTGCCCGTGAACGCGGACACGAGCGCGCGTGACGACGTCACTTGGTCGTGCAGCAGCTCGACGAGCGTCGCTGTCATCTCACGCTCGTCGCTCCATGACCAGCCCATCGCTCGAGCGAGCGCAGACTCAGGGGGGAGCGCGCCGATCAACGCCTTGAGTCGACGCAGACCCGCATGCGACGGGCCGAAGCACGCTGACTCGAGATCGAGCCGGTAGAAGCGCACGAAGTCGGCGTCGATCGCGTCCCAGTGCTCACTGAGCAGCGTCGCGATGCCGAGCGCAGTGTCGAGCGCGGGCGTGTCGCCCACGTCGTGACGCTCAGCGCCGAGCTTTCGCCCGCTTGGCCGCGCCGTTCGTGCGACTCGTCGGCTGCACGCTCGGCTTGACGCTGACGCGCTCACGGTCAGTGTCGAGGTCGTACAGCTCGCTCATGATCGACTCGAGATCGTCGTCGTTGAGCAACGGCGCGAGCACGTCGAGCGAGTCGTCGCCGAACAGCCCGACGATCGCCTTGTCGACCTGCCCGGCCTGTAGATGCTGGGCGACCATGAGCGGGAACCGCGCGGGCAGTTCCCACTCGCGATCGGCGAGAACGACAACGTGTCGCTCGTCTGCGTACTCGGCGCGTCGTGCGTCGAGATCGAGTCGCCCCATCTCAGACGACCGCCAGCATGGCCGGGTCGTTGCTCAGCAGCTTCCAGACGCCATCGGTCGAATTGAGATGCGTGATCTCGATCTCGTAGCCCGTCATCTCGGCCTTCTGGAAGTTGATCTCACCCGTCAGGCTCGGGTTGCCGCGGTACAGCAAGTAACGGTCGATGATCGCCCCGTCGATGACCTCGTAGACGAACGCGAGATCAGCGAGGCCGACCGCGGGCGGCGTGTAGGTGGCGACGCCGGTCGCGACAGTCGTCGTGCCGCCGCCGAACGCGACGCGCAGCGTCTCGGGGTTGCGCTGCACGAGCGTGAACGTCGTGGTAAGCGTCTGCTCGGTGACGACCGAGCGGCACGGGCTGCTCGACTGCCAGACGCGGAAGTCTTCCTTCGTGGTGTCGACCGACATCGAGACGCCGTCTTCGGTCGTGTAGCCCAGCTCCACCCACGGGGTCGGGACGGCCGCGGTGACGGTCGTCGGCATCGCTGTGCCGATGGGAGCTGAGTAGAGATGGCCGGTGAGGCCGACGCGGACCTCTGCGCAGTTCAGTGCCATGACGGATGTCCTCTCGTTGGGTTAGGGGGTCGGGTGGATGAACACGTGCGCGGTCACCGCGTAGCGGGGCATCGCGGGCGTGAACGTCTCGTCAGGAAGCGGCAGCACAGCGGTGTTGACTGCGCCGCCGAGCACGGCGTCGCCGACGACGTGACTGCCGCTGTCGACGAGCGCGGCGCGCACGACACGTGCGAGTCGATGCGCGTCGGTGTCGTCTTTCGCGAAGCAGTCGAGCTGCACGAGCGCACGGTCGTAACGACGCTCGTGCACAGCGGTCGTGCTGATCAGTGCAATGCGCACGATCGGCCATGCGGGCGCAGCAGGCAGCCGCGTGACGATGCGTGGCGTGATGTCAGTGACTTCGGGGACGGTGAGCAGATACGAGCGCACCGCCAAGATCGGGTCGGCGAGCACGTACAAGCTCATGCGTCTCTCACGATCTCGTCGACGTAGTGCGCACCTGTCGCTTGCACAGCTCGTCGCAGCGGTGCATACGGCGGGTTGTTGACGCTGCCCCACTCGATCAGGTGACCGGCCGGGTCGGTCGTGAGCAGTCGACCGCCGGGTGATGCGATCGAGCTTGCGTATGCGCCTGTGCCGCCGAGCGAGAGGCCGATCGAACGTGCGACGACTTCCGCGTCGTCTGCTCGATCAGCAAGCTCGCGTTTCACGCCCGGTTCGCGGTCAAGCTCACGCTTGAACTTCGGGTTCGGGACGTACTTCACACCGTCACCGTGCGCAGCTCTGCTTGCACGAACGCTTCGACGTTCTGCCGCGCTCGTCGCGGCCGGTCGGGTGTCCCGATGACTTCGAACATCGCGGCGCGCTGCTCGCCGTTGACGGTGACGACGAGATCAGGCACTTCGATGCGATCCCATGCGTCGAGCGCTGTGCCTGCGGGCAGAGCGAGCCACCAGTCAGCGCTGTAGAGCTGTGCGTCGACGACACGCTCGACGCGTTCGATCTGCTCGAGGTAGCCGAGCGCGGTGAACGTGTCAGCGACACCGGGGATCTCGTTGCCGTACTCGTCGTACTCGCTCGCGACGTTGACGCGGTGCACGACGATCGGTCGCTGCAACAGCCGGTTGACGCTCACGGCGCGTTGAACACCCGGTAGCGATCGAGGATCATGCTGTTCGCTGGGGTGCCGAGCGCAGCAGCAGCGCTGTTCGCGCTGTCGACGCCCGAGTACGTCACCGAGTAGCTCTTGATCGTCTCTTGCCGCACGAGATCAGGGTTCGTGAGGCGTTGCCGTGCGAGCGAGTGCACGACTGCTGCGACGTCGTCAGGTGTCTGCGCGTATCCGTGCGTCAACTGCACGACGATCGAGCGCCAGCACGGCTCCCAACCGGGCGCGGCACGTCGCAGCAGGCCGCGTGCGCTCCATTCGTAGCTGTCGACCTCGAGCGCTGTGTCGTCGAAGCTCACGCTCGAGACAGCAGTGACGTACAACGACGGCAACGGCAGCACCGTCGCGCCGTTGCCGTCGAGCGTCAGCGTCTCGTCGACTGTCGGCGCGATGTGCCAGCCGCAGTACCCGCGTGCGATCGCTGACGCGTGCACTACGGCTAGCGCTGTGTCGTTCTCGTCGAAGCCCGTGATCGTCCCTGGGTCGATCAGTGGGGGCAGCGTGACGACACTCATCACTTGTCGGTGGGCTTGCGCGCCTTCGTGCTCACGTCGCGGCTCGCTCGAGTGCCGCTGATCTTCTTGCCGCCGCGCTCTTTCGCCTGCTCGGCAGTGAGCTTGATCGTCGTGACGTTGCCGCGGTCGTCGGTGACTTCGTACACGTCGAGCTGATGCGCCTTTTGGCGCGTTGCTTCGTCGTCGTCTGCCATGTCTTCCCCCTTGGGGTCAGGTGACGTGCCGCCGACGACCGGCGTCGTCGACGACACGTCACGAGATGTGATGATCACGCCGCGGTCAGGTCGATCTCGACGAACGCGGCAGGCCGGATCACACCGAAAGCGACACGCTCTTCCGCCAGGATCGCGACCATGTTCCTGATGAAAAAGTTGTCGTGGCTGTCGGTGATCGTGATGTTCGCTTGCTCTCGATCCCAGAGCACCGCACGACGGAAGTCGCCGACGAGCGCGACACCGGCAGGCACCGACTCGCTCTCGACGACAGGCAGACCCCACAGCGTGGGCGTCTACATCGCGAACGGCCCGGCGCCGTAGAAGCGCTCGTTGCCGTCTCGAGCAAGGTCGATCGTCTCCCAGTCGGCCGGGTTCATGAGATA
>Ga0190275_10001920_pt1 | contig 15170 bp, 10 predicted proteins | sample Popmic550T_FD_133745 | JGI IMG/M metagenome (GOLD analysis project Ga0190275, IMG submission 133745) | Populus adjacent soil microbial communities from riparian zone of Yellowstone River, Montana, USA - 550 T | ecosystem: Environmental > Terrestrial > Soil > Riparian zone > Trees stand | place...
AGCGGTCGTCGTCCCAGTCCGACTCGACCGTGCAGTCCCGGATCATCGAGTAGGCCCCGTCCTCGAGCACCATCCCGCTCCGACGGGGCGGCACCTCGGGGTCGTCCCCCCCGATGATCGAGATCATCATGGCGAGGTCGGGCCCGAAGACCATGGGCAGCCACCGGTACCAGCGCACCGCCTGCCAGTGGCGGGGACCCCACGACTTGTCCCGCAGGCCGAGGCCGTCGATGTCGAGGACCTCGTCGCCCACGGTCACGGTGCCGGTGGCGGAGATGTGCTGCTCGTAGTGGGCCTTGGCGAAGCTGCGCTCGTCGTCGGCGGCGACCACGTCGGTGCCGTCGGCCCGCACCGGCCGGCCGCCGTACATGGGCGAGACGCCGCGGACGTCGAGGGCGACCGAGCACGGCACCATCGGGTTCTCCCGGAACGCGGTCCGCGGGTCGGCCATCTGGAGCGGGTCGTCGAGCAGGCAGACCTTGCCGTCGTAGGTGACCCGTAGGTGGACGAAGGGCTCGACCACCTCGATGTGCAGCCCGCCGGCCAGCATCTCGTCGTTGGTCGTGATCTCGGGCCGGGCGTAGGCGAAGCCGACCCGCCCACCGGGGAGGTAGGTGCACACGCTCACCTCGGCGTGGCCCTCGTTGACCCGGTTGCCGATCCGGAACCAGGCCCCCACCTCCCGTCCGAGGTCGAAGGCGTTGAGGTACATCGACTCGTTGTAGTTGGGGGCGGTCCCGGGGTCGTGGGGGTGCTCGTCCTCGGGCTCGAGGATCATGTGGACCTGCGTGTCGGCCATGTCCGGGGACCGTACCGACCCCGGACCGACGCTGCTTGACTGACCGGTCAACCAGCCCGAGCGTGTCGTCCGTCACGCGGCTACGGTGCGCGGCCGTTGCCGATGGGGGACGTCTCCGAGGAGCGTGACATGGCCGTGCGAAGCCGTTGGATCCGATGGGCCGCCATCTTGGTGGTCGGAGCCCTGATCGCCGGGTGCGGCGGGGGCAAGGGCGAAGGCGCCGAGGACGACGACGAGGAACCGCCGTCGGCCGAGGAGATCCCCCGCGGCGGGTCGGTCCGCTACGGGATCGAGGCCGAGACCGATGGCGGCTGGTGCATGCAGGAGGCGCAGCTGGCGATCTCCGGGATCCTCGTGGCCCGGTCGATCTACGACACGCTGACCGCCCCCAACAGCGAGGGGGAGTACGTCCCCTACCTGGCCGAGGCGGTGCAGCCCAACGACGACTTCACCGAGTGGACCATCACCATCCGCGACGGGGTGACGTTCCACGACGGCACGCCGCTCACCGCCGAGGTGGTGAAGAACAACATCGACGCCTACCGCGGGGCCGAGGGCGACCACGCTCGCTCGGCGCTGCTGTTCCTGTTCGTGCTGGACAACATCGAGAGCGTCGAGGTCACCGGCGAGCGTGACGTCACGGTCACCACCAAGGTCCCGTGGGTCGCCTTCCCGGCCTTCCTCTACTCCAGCGGCCGCTTCGGCATCTCCGCCCAGGCCCAGCTCGACAACCCCGACAGCTGCAACACCGATCTCATCGGCACCGGCCCCTTCATGCTCGAGAGCCCGTCGGACTGGACCGAGGGCCGCGAGCTCAAGGCCACCAAGAACCCCGAGTACTGGCAGGACGCGCCCGACGGCGAGCCCTACCCGTACCTCGAGGAGCTGATCTTCGAGCCCATCCTCGAGTCCGAGCAGCGGGTCAACGCCCTCGAGGCCGACGACATCCAGATCGGCCACTTCTCGGCGGCCGACGACGTCCTCTCGATGCGGGAGCTGACCGAGACCGGCGACCTCGACAGCTACGAGTCGACGGTCAACGGCGAGGTCACGTTCATCCAGTGGAACGAGTCGCGCCCGCCGTTCGACGACGTCCGCATCCGCCAGGCGATGGCCCTCACCATCGACTTCGGCGACTACAACGAGACGATCGGGCGGGGGACGCTCGAACCGGCCAACGGCGTGTTCGCCCCCGGCTCGGCCGGCTACGTCGAGGACACCGGGTACCCGACCGAGGCGAACCTGGACGAGGCCCGCGCCCTGATCGAAGAGTACGAGCAGGAGAACGGGGCCATCCGCACCCTCGGCTACCTCACCGGCCCCCAGACCGTGACCCAGGAGCAGGCCACCTACATCCAGCAGGCCCTGGGCGAGGTCGGGCTCGAGGTCGAGATCGAGACGGCGCAGCAGTCCGCCGTGATCGACCGGGCCATCAGCGGCGAGTTCGACATGCAGGCCTTCCGCAACTACCCGGGCGGCGATCCCGACCTGCTGTACGTCTGGTTCAAGACCGCCTCGCCGGTGAACTTCGGGCGGCTCAGCGACCCCGAGATCGACAGCCTCCTCGACCAGGCCCGCTCCGAGCCCGACCTCGAGGCACGGAGCGCGCTCTACCAGGACCTCGATCGCCGCATGGCGGAGCAGGCCCACTACGGCTTCCTCAACTTCACGACGTGGGTGGTGGGGTCGAGCCCCGACGTCCACGGCTACGACCCCGAGACCATGCCGCCGCTCCCTGATGACGGCGGCACGTTCGACGAGGGCCTCGCCGTCGGCCACCCCCTCCACGGCCTCTGGATCGACCGGTAGTGGTCGGGGTCCGCGCCCGCTGGCGCGGGCCCCGTCGCACGCGGGTATACGGTCCGCGGCCATGGTGAGAGCGCGTGGGCTTCGTTGGATCGCCGTCGTCGTGGCCTTCGGGCTGATCGCCGGGTGCGGCGGGGGCAAGGGCAAGGACGCCGAGGACGATCGAGACGAGGAGGCCCCGTCGGTCGACGAGATCCAGCGGGGCGGGTCGCTCCGCTACGCGGTCGAGGCCGAGACCGGCGACGGCTGGTGCCTCCAGGAGGCGCAGCTGGCGATCTCCGGGATCCTCGTGGCCCGGGCGATCTACGACACGCTGACCGTGCCCAACAGCGAGGGCGACTTCGTGCCGTACCTGGCCTCGGCGGTGGAGCCCAACGAGGACTACACCGAGTGGACGATCACGGTCCGCGACGACGTGACCTTCCACGACGGCACCCCGCTGACGAACGAGGTCGTCAAGAACAACCTCGATGCCTACCGCGGCTACGTCGGCCCGCGGGACGAGGAGAACCCCCATCCCACCCGCAGCCCGCTGCTGTTCCTCTTCGTGATGGAGAACATCGACGACGTCCAGCTCTCGGGCGACAAGGACGTCGTGGTGACCACGAAGGTGCCCTGGGTCGCCTTCCCCGCCTTCCTGTACTCGAGCGGCCGGCTCGGCATCACCGGCCAGGCCCAGCTGGACGACACCGAGTCGTGCAACACGAACCTGGTGGGCACCGGCCCGTTCATGCTCGAGAGCCCCGACGACTGGATCGAGGGCCGCACGTTCACGGCCACCAAGAACCCCGACTACTGGCAGGACGCCCCCGACGGCGAGCCCTACCCGTACCTCGAGGAGCTGGTCTTCGAGCCCATCGTCGACTCCGAGCAGCGGGTCAACGCCCTCGAGGCCGACGACGTCCAGATCGGCCACTTCTCGGCGGCCCAGGACATCATCTCGGTGCGGGACCTCACCGAGTCGGGCGCGCTCGCCAACTACGACACCAACATCAACGCCGAGGTCGGGTTCCTCCAGCTGAACGACTCGCGCCCGCCCTTCGACGACATCCGCATCCGCCGGGCGATCGCCCTCGCCATCGACCCCGCGGACTACGCCGAGACCATCAACAAGGGCGTGCTGCCCCCCGCCAACGGGCCCTTCGCCCCCGGCTCGCCGGCCTACCTCGAGGACACCGGCTACCCGACCGAGGGCGACCCCGCCGAGGCCGAGCGTCTCATCGCCGAGTACGTGGCCGAGGCGGGCGAGATCCGCCCCGTCGTGCTGATGAACACGCCCGACACCCTGTCCCAGGAGCAGTCGGTCTACCTCCAGCAGACGCTGGAGGCGGTGGGCCTGCCGGTCGAGCTCGAGACGGTGCAGCAGGACGCCCTCATCGATCGCTCGATCAGTGGTGAGTACGACATGCAGGCGTTCCGCAACTACCCGGGCGGCGATCCCGACGAGCTCTACGTCTGGTTCAAGAGCCTGTCGCCGGTGAACTTCAGCCGCATCGACGACCCCGAGATCGACCGGCTCCTCGACGAGGGCCGCTCGGAGACCGACCCGGACGTCCGGACCCAGATCTACCAGGACATCAACCGCCGCTTCGGCGAGCAGGTGTGGGACGTCTGGTTCGACTTCACCAACTGGACCATCGGCGCCCAGCCCGGTGTCCACGGCTACGACCCCGAGACCTTCCCCCCGCTGCCCGACGACGGCGGCTCGTTCGACGAGGGCATCACCGTCGGCCACCCCCTCCACGGCCTCTGGATCGAGCAGTAGGGCTCGTCGTCGGCTTTGGCGACCGGCCTCAGGCGGCGCGCCGGGCGGCGCCGGGGGAGACGCCGACCGTGCGCTTGAAGGCGCGGCTGAACGCCGCCTCCGACTCGTAGCCGAGGCGGGCGGCGAGGGCGGCGACCGGGACGTCGTCGTGCTGCAGCCAGTCGAGCGCCACCTGCATCCGCCAGCGGGTCACGTACTGCATCACCGGCTCGCCCACCAGCTCGGTGAAGCGGGCGGCGAACGCCGAGCGGGACATGGCGGTCTCCCGCGCCAGCGATGCGACCGACCAGGGCTGGGCCGGGTCGCGGTGCACGAGCGACATCGCCCGGCCGATGCGGGGATCCTGCAGGGCGCCCAGCCACCCGGTCTGTCCGGCTGGGTCGCCGGCGATCCACGAGCGGATGGCCTGGATGACCAGGATGTCCGACAGCCGGGTGATCAGGGCCTCGCCGCCCGGTCGCAGCTCCCGGCCCTCGGCGGCGATGAGCCGGAGCGTGCTGTGCATCCAGTCGGCCTCGGGCGACGTCGACGCCGGAGCGCCCTCGATGACGATCGTGCGGGGCAGCAGCGCCACCAGGTTGCGGGCGGCCGGGTGCCCGAAGCGGACGGTGCCGCACACCAGGCTCGTGGGCGCCCCGCCGCCGCCGTGGCGCAGGATGGCGTAGCGGTCGCTGGCGTAGTCGTACTCCAGCCCGTCGACCCGCGGGGTCGGCGCCCCGGGCTCGCTGCGCAGCCGGTGGCCCTGGCCGTGCGGCACCAGGGCGAAGTCGCCGCGCTCCAGCAGCCGGGGCTCGTCGTCGTCCACCTCGAGCCAGCAGCGCCCGCTGTTGACGACGTGGAACCACATCGACTCGGGCTCGGGCGGCAGGTCCAGCCCCCAGGGGGCGGTCAGCTCGGACCGGCAGTAGAAGGTGCCCGACATGCGCAGGACGTGCAGGGCTTCGCCCAGGGGATCGGGTGTGGTCCAGGGATCATCGCCGCGCATGGCTCCAGTCTGTGCGTTCGGACGGCCACCGTCCACCTTGGCTGGACGAACGGGCATGGATCAGCGACAGACGAGCATTGTTCCACCGGTTCGGCTCTCTCAGAGTGGACGGCAGGCAAGTCGCCCCGCCCAGAGAGGATCCTCCCATGATCGATCACGACGTCCGCTCCCCGGTGGTCGAGCCGGTCCCGTCGGCCGGCCCCGCCCGCCGCCCCGCCGGTGGCGGCTGGCCCGACGGCGTGCTCGGCGCCGCGCTGGTGGTGATGGCCCTCGTCGCCGGGCTGAACTTCACGTTCGCGGCGGCGGTCATGCCCAACCTGGCCGGCGCCGACGACCACACCTTCGTGGCGACCATGCAGCGGTTCAACGAGAACCCGGTGTTCCCCCTCAGCTTCACCGCCGCGCTGGTGCTGACCGCGCTCGCCGCGCTGCTGCAGCTGGGTCACGGATCCCGGGCCGCCCGGCGGTGGACCGTCGCCGCCCTCGGGCTCTACGGCGTCGTCCTGGCCCTGACCGCCGCCGTCAACATCCCGCTCAACGACCGGATCGACCGGGCCGGAGACCCCGATCGCATCTCCGACCTCGCCCACGTCCGCAGCCAGCTCGAAGGGCCGTGGGTGGCCAGCAACATCGTGCGCACGCTGGTCTGCACTGCGGCGGTGGCCGCCCTCGGCCGCGCCCTGCTCCTGCGCGGCCGCGGCACCGATGTGTCGCGGCCCGAGTGGCCTCTGGGATGATCCGGGCGTGACGTCCCGCCCACCCCCGGCCGAGCCGTGGGTGGTCCACGAGGACGAGCACCTGCTGGCGGTGGCCAAGCCCGCCGGCGTCACCACCCACCGGGCCGACGTCCACAGCCAGGACGGCATGTACGAGTGGGTGCAGCGCCAGCGTCCCGGAGCGTCGCTGTCGGTGCTGCACCGGCTCGACAAGGCGACCTCCGGGGTCCTCGTCTTCGGCAAGACGGCGGCCGCCAACCGCACGCTCACCGACCAGCTCACCGAGCGGACGGTGGCCAAGACCTACGAGCTGCTGACCGCCGCCGGCCGTGGCTCGGACGGGGCCGGCGGTGGTTCGGCTGGGGCCGGCAGTGGTTCGGGCGGGGGCCTCGGCGGCTCGGCTGGGGTCGGCGGTGGTTCGGCTGGGGCCGGCGGCGGTTCGGGCGGGGGCCTCAGGGTCGGCGGGGTCGTCCGGGTCGATCGTCCGATCGGCGGGGCGGCGGCGCTCACCGAGCTCGAACGGCAGGCGTCCGGCCCCGGCGCCCAGCGCTACGAGGCCCGCCCTCACACCGGGCGCACGCACCAGGTGCGGATCCACGCCTCGGCCGCCGGGCTGGCCATCGTGGGCGACACCGAGCACGGCGGCCCGCCCGGCGCCCGGCTGTTCCTGCACGCCGCGGCGATGGGCCTGGTTCACCCGGACGGTCGCCGCCTGGACCTCGCCGTCGAGCGGCCCGCCAGCTTCGATCGCCTGCTGTCCGGCGACCTCGCCCCCGACTCGGCCGCGCTGCACGCCCTCGTCGCCCACGAGGCCCGGACCGCCCTGCTCGACCCGGCCGACACCGACGCCCACCTGTGGATCGATCGCCACCACGACGGTCTGCCCGAGGCGCGGGTCGAGCGTCTGGGCGAGGTGGCCCTGGTGCTCGACTACCGCGACGCCACGGGCCCGCTGCCCGCCGGCTGGCTCGCCGCGTTGGAGGAGACCATCCCGCTCCGCGGGGTCTACGTCCAGAACCGGCCGCGGCGGGGTGGTGGCGGCCGGGCCGTGCGGGTGGCCGGTGACGCTCCGGCCCGCTTCGAGGTGGTCGAGCTCGGCCTCCGGTACCTCGTCGACCTGGAGGCCAGCGCCACCTCGAGCGGTCTCTTCCTCGACCAGCGCGAGACGCGGCGCGAGCTGCTCTCGTCGGACCTCGCCGGGAAGACGGTGCTCAACGCCTTCGCCCACACCGGATCGCTGTCGGTCGCCGCGGCCCGGGCGGGCGCCGAGACCCTCACCCTCGACCTGTCCAAGCGGTACCTGGCGTGGGCCGAGGAGAACCTGCGGCTCAACGGCATCGACCCCGCCGACCACGACTCCATCTACGGCGACGCCCTCGAGTGGATGGACCGCCTCGCCCGCAAGGGCCGCCGCTTCGACGTCGTCCTGGTCGACCCCCCCAGCTCCAGCACCAGCGGCCGCCGATCCGGCCGAGGCTCAGGCCACGGCTCAGGTCGCTGGTCGGTCGAGCGGGACCTGGGCTCGCTCGTCGAGCGGGCGATCACCCTGTGCGCCCCCGGCGGCACGGTCTACGTGTCGTCCAACATGCGCCGCCTGACCTGGCCCCGGTTCCTCGAGCACGTGGCCTCGGGTCTCGCCGCCGCCGGCCGCACCGCCACGGTCGAGACCCGGACCCTGCCCCTCGACCACCGTTCCGGTCCCGGCGAGCCGCCCTACCTCAAGGCCGCCTGGCTCCGCCTCGACCGCTGAGTTCCGGGGCGGCCGAGCGTCTGCCGGTGCATGGCTGAGACATCGCAGACCTTCCGCACCACCCTCTGGTCCGCCGGGGGCAACAACGTCGGCATCGTGGTGCCCGAGGACGTCCTGCTGGCGTTCGAGCGGGGCAAGCGGGTGCCGGTCGTCGTCACGATCGACGGCAGCTACCAGTACCGCAACACCGTCGCCTCGATGGGCGGGCGGCACCTGATCTCGTTCAACGCCTCCACCCGCGCCGCCACCGGCCGCGGCGCCGGCGACGAGGTGGAGGTCCGCCTCGACGTCGACGACGCCCCCCGTGTCGTCGAGGTCCCCGACGACCTCGCCGCCGCCCTGGCCGCCGACCCCGCCGCGGCCGCCACCTGGTCCGCCCTCAGCTACAGCAAGCAAAGAGCCCACGCCGACCCCATCCAGGCGGCCAAAACGGCTGAGACCCGCTCCCGCCGCCTAGCCAAGACCCTGTCCACCCTCCAGCCCTGACCCTCGCGTCCTCAGCTTGGGAACCAGCCTGAGGGGTGCCCCTGACCACGCCCGATACGAGGAACCGCAGGTCAGGCAGGGTCAGCAGTGTCCACCCCTACCCGAGGCGACGCCCCATTTTCCACCCCGAATGGCACGCCAGTGGCACGTTCACCGCATTCCCCAGCCATCCCGTCGAGGCCGAGAGTCCACCTTGGCCACCGGAGCCTGATGGCACGAGCTCTTCTCGATACCCGCGGAGTGTAAGGAAGGGGTGGCCTGCACGAGCGCTGGACGGCGCCTACGACGGCCGGGCGAGACAGCCGCTGGCGAACTTGAGCAGACGAACACGCTCCCGAGGCCGGAACCCTCCGCAGGTGACCAAGTACGGTGTCCGGATGGGGTCGACGCGGGTCCGGGCGAAGGGGTCTGCTCGCAGGACTTCCACCTCCCCGACGTTCGTTAGCCTGTTCAGCGGGTGTGGAGGCCTAGACCTAGGGTTCCTAGGTGCCGGCTACAGGTGTCTCCTAGCTATCGACAACGACGCTGAAGCGCTTGCGGTGCACTCCGGGAACCTGGCGTCGCCAGTAGCTCAGCTCGACCTTGTCACGCAGAGACCGCCCGACGAGGTGCTTCGGGGAGTGGACGCGTTCGTATGCGGGCCCCCCTGCCAAGGGTTCTCAACCATAGGTGGCCGCCGCCCCGACGATCCCCGCAACTCGCTCTTGGTTGACGTGGCGAAACTCGCTTCCATCTACATGCCCAAGCTTGTCGTCATCGAGAATGTGCCAGGAGCACGATCCCGACTTCATGACCGCTACTGGTTGGAGGCGGAAAGCCTCTTAAGATCAGCAGGATTCAGCACCACTACCATTGCTCTAGATGTCGAGCGCTTAGGTCTTGCCCAGACGCGTCGACGCCTAGTGATGCTCGCCTGGCGCACCGGGTTCTCGGGCGAACTAGCGCTGCCGTCATCGGCCCCGAAGTCGATTGCAGACGTTCTCACCGGTGTTGAACAACTCGACGATCACAATCCACAGTACCTCGCTGCCGGAACACGTCACCACCAGATCTCTTTGGCGATCGGCCAAGGTCAGAAGCTCTGCAATGTACGGTCGAGCAATAGGTGTGTGCGGACGTGGGCGATACCTGAAGTATTCGGTTCGACGTCCTCTGAAGAGCGAGAAGTGCTGGAGGCGATCGTAACTCTCCGCCGGCGTAATCGCGCTCGGGCATGGGGAGACGCAGACCCCGTGTCGGTGCGGGACGTCAGCCGCTTCAGGGGCCGTCCCGAGGGCCGAACGATAGATCGTCTAGTTCGCCGAGGCTTCTTACGACGAATCGACAAGAAGATCGATATCGTTCACACCTTCAACGGAAAGTACCGCCGTCCGCACGCTGGCGGGCCCGCACCCACAGTCGACTCTCGATTCGGCGACTATCATTACGTTCTCCACCCCACGGAGCACCGTGGCTTCACGATCAGAGAGGCCGCACGTATTCAGTCGTTTCCTGACGACTATAGATTTTCTGGATCTCTGAAGTCTCAACTCCGAATGATCGGGAACGCCGTGCCTCCGGCTGCGGCACTTGCGGTTGCACGTCTAACCCGAGAACTGATTTGAAATGAAGCGGATCGAACGATGGGCGCGTGCGGACGACGCACCAATTGACTATCAGCGCCTGAAATCCCGACTAGCGTTTCTCGCTGAGCGCTTATACCACGACTATGAGCCGACCTTGGCTCGCGGTCCCCAATTTGTTGACCGGCTAACGAGCTGGCTAGACGGCGCTGCCGAAGAGGACGATCAACGGTTGATGTTCGAACTCGCCGGCGAGATCTACTTCGTAGGCTCAATGGAGATGGAGCAACTCTACCAAGATGTCCTGCATGGACCTATCGCTTGGTGGCTCATGGAGAAGGCCGCTGTCTTCGACCTTTCGGTCGATCTCGATGCCCGCGTTGAGGAAGCCATGGGTGGCACCTGGTTCTGCCCGTTGACGGATAGCATGCAAATCGCGCGCTTCCACCATATCAACAACATCGCAGGCAAGAACCTTCGCCCAGACTGGCATACTCTTGCGCGCCTAGGAGATCCTGCTCGCATTGCCGCCTACATGGAGAAGGAGAAGCTCGGGCGGCTTGTGCTCCTAGAGGACTTCGTGGGCTCCGGCAGTCAGGCATCGAGCGCCGTGAAGTTCATAGCAGAACACCTGCCTGAAGTGCCGGTTCTGTTCGCGCCTCTACTCATTGCTCCCCAAGGAGTTAAGGCGGTAGGCGAACTCCTCGATGAACTCGGGGGGTCAATCGACTTCCGACCGATGCTCGTACTTCCGCAAGCTTGCATTCTGGCCGACTCGCCTCTGCCGGACGAGAGCGAGAGGCACCCGCGATTTCGTGATCTCCTCGAGAACGTCGACGGCTTGGTGCGCGCCCCCGCCAGAACGGATCCCAAAGAGTCGCAGTACGGATTCGGAACAGTTGGCGCCCTGTCGGTCTTGTTCACAAACTGCCCTAACAACGTGCTCCCCCTGATTCATCACACATCCGATCATTGGTCGCCGCTCTTTCCGCGATCGGTTCGAAAGTAGTCATGGCTTCTAACCCGTTTGACTCACTGTACGTGACGGAGACAATTGACCCTACCAGCTTCGTCACCGTCTTTAGTCCCCTGCTAGTACACGACACCTCAGCGCTCTTCCGATCGGGCAACGTCGTTCTCGTAGGAACGCAGGGGAGTGGCAAGAGCATGCTCCTAACGCTCCTGAAGCCAGAGACCCGCCTTGCGTTCGCTGAGGCCTCCGTCCCCTTTCCACTCGATGAGAGTGAGGTGCCTTTCGTCGGTGCCGGGATCAACCTGACGCGTAGCGGTGCCATCGATTTCGGGCAACGGCCAATTGGCCGGAGCGATCAGGAGCCCGGGCTGCTCGAGGCCTACTTCGCCGACTTTCTGAATTACTGGATAGTACGGGACCTTATTAGGTCGATCCTCTTGCTAACGCGAGGCGTTCCTGGTGTGCACCTGCAGGCCGAGCAAGATCGCCTCGACAGGTTCGCTAGGGAGCTTGCGAGAAGCGACGTCTGGTCCGGCGCTCTCGAAGGGTTGGAAACCCTTGGTCAACTGCGAAGTGCCCTCAGCGCTCGTGTAAGGACGTATCGAGACTTCCTGAACTTCAACTCAACTGAACTCCCAACGTCAATCTCGGAGACCAAGACAAGCGCTGGAGAGCCGATATCCGTGGCTGCGGAGACCTTGAGGCAGAATGGGGTTATCGACTCCGAGACGGAGATCTTTGTTCGAATCGATCAGTACGAGGAACTAGGGCGTCTAGCGGAGCTTCATCCAAGATCGTTTGGCAACTACGAGTCTGTGGTCCACAAGATGCTCGGTCTTCGGGATCCGCGAGTGTCTTACCGTGTCGGGACTCGCCGATACGCGTGGCCCGATAAGCCGAGACTACAGGGAACCTCGGCGGTCCTCGAAGAACTGCGCAACTACAAGCCCATCGATCTTGATGAGCTCTTGCGAAAGAAGGAACACTCTCCTGGACTCTTTCGTCCTTTCGCTGACGATGTGTTTCGGCGCAGGCTTGAGTGGGCGGGCTACAAGTGCCCTCCTAGGCGGCGTCGATGCACATCAGGCGTGTTCGGGGAATCTCTTCGGCCACGTGAAGAGGCTCTGTTGTATGTCAACGAGGGTCGGGCGAGGGCGAGGCCAGAGGGCGAGCCCGCTGACCAAGTCACGGCGGTCATCGATGAACTGTGGTCTACCGATCCACTGTCTGCCCGCTTGGGCGAAGCGTGGATCCGTCAGAAGGGGCCCGCTGGTGTAGTAGCGGATGCCCAGCCTTTCCCGTGGGACGAGAAGGAGTGGTGGAAGAAGGAGCGCATTCCGCAAGCTCTGCTGCAGATCGCCGCCCGTCATCGTCAGAGACTGATCTACTGCGGCGAGAGTGATGTTCTGCAGTTGGCGGGCTCGAACGTCCTCGCTTTCGTGAGCCTCTGCCAGTCCGTCTGGGACGCGTGGCTTCGCAACCAGCCGAAGCCGGCCGAGGCGGCTCTGCCTGCGATACCTCGCCCATATATTCAAGACGAGGGTATTCATCAGGCGAGTGCGTACTGGTACCGAAAGATTCGCTCGGATCGCGATGGCGACGCGCGTCAGCGTTTCGTAGCTCTACTTGGAACGCAGTTCCGCGAGTGGCTCAGATCTGACGACGCAATGTCCAACCCGGGGCACAACGGGTTCTCGGTCGAAATATCCGACCTAGATAGCGATCCAGCCGTGAAGCGCTTCCTGGAGGAAGCCGCATCTTTCGGTGTACTTGTTGACCGGCAGCACACGACTCGCAATCGAGGAGGGGGCCGAAGGGTGAAGTGGTACCTCAATTCGATTTATTGCCCCTACTTTCAAATTCCCGCAGCGCACGTGAAGGAGCCTCGCTACGTGAGGGTTGCCGAGATTCGGTCATGGCTGACCGAAATTGGTGTGCTCGAGCGCGCCCCCGCTTCTAGGCCGCATGCGAGCCAGCCGTCGCTCTTCGAGCAGCAGCGATAGGTGCGGTACGCAACTCGCCCATGGGGTCGGACCGCCTGGCTACTCGACCGGTTGCCAAAGGTCGAAAGATGGTCGGTCCTGGGGTGCATGTCGACTGAGGCTCGAGGTCTTGCGGTCTGGGAAATCCTGCGCGATCGGCGATGTTTGGAATCGGCGCACATGTTGAGGATCCACGCACCGCTTGGTCATCCGCATCAGTCTGAGCTCACAACGCGGCTGGACCAGGAGTTGGATCGATTCCTAGTGGGCGGCGGCTCTGCTGGCCAGATCATGGACCATGACTTGCTTGAGCGTCATGGCGATATCGTCGCCGCTGCGGACAGCTTCCTCAAAGGGTCGGGGTCTGCAGTGATCGTGGACATCACGGCACTTCCGAAAAGGTTCTTCTTCCCACTCCTCAAGTTCATACTCGCAGACACCTCCAAGACAGATGTAATTGCGACCTACTCCATCCCTCACAAGTACTCGGACGGTCCTCTCTATCAGGACGTCGAGTCGCCCGGTTATCTACCGTCATTCATGCCATCCATAACTGACGAGGACGATATCAGACCCCACATCCTCGCAGTCGCTGTCGGGTTTGACTCTCCTGGCCTGGCTCAAGTGCTCGAGGAAGAGCAGGGTGAGGATGTGCTTTACATGTTCCCGTTTCCGGCGCCGCCACCCATTGCCCGGCACACGTGGGAGTTCTTGCAGGAAGCGGACGCCATAACTGATCGTCGCCGGAGTCGGACAGCCGGAGTGTCTGCGAGGGACCCGGGTTCGGCGTATGAGCTTCTTCTATCGGCGACCGACCGAGGTCGACGAGAGTGTGTTCTCGCACCTTACGGACCTAAGCCGGTATCTCTAGCGATGTGTTTGTACGCTTTGGGTCCGGGTCGTCAGACTTGTTCCGTCCGATACTCTCAGCCCAAGTACTACAATCCTGAGTATTCTGTAGGGACTGCAACGGACGTAGACGGCGTGGTGTCTTACGCCTATCTCCTTCGTACGGCAGGACGTGACTGGTACGCGTGACCGTCTAGTCAAGCCGGGGCTACAGCGATAGTTCGATGTCTGTCGCGACGCATCGCGTCCCGCCCGTGATCCACCGTTGCTGACGGTCGTTGGTCCCAGTTGAGGGAGAGGTCGTGGCGGGCCTGGTCGAGATCGTCGGCGACGGCGTGGAGGGTGGTGCCGTGGCGGGCTCGGCTCATGGCGACGTAGGCGAGTTCCCGGTCGCCGCCTGCGGCGAGGACGTGGGCTCGGTCGTAGGTGGCGCCTTGGGCTCGGTGGACGGTGACGGCGTAGCCGTGGTCGAGGTGGTCGGCGTCGATCGCCGCCCTGTCGAGGATGACCGAGCGGCCGTCCTTCGTCTGGGCGGCGAGGCGTGAGGTGCGGACGTCGACGGCGGTGACGGTGAGGCGTTCGCTGGTAACGAGGCCGTGGTCCGGGAGTGGGGCGAGGACAACGACTTGGTCGCCCTTGGCATAGGGGCGGCCGCCTGGCGCCCACAGGTCCCGTCCCGACACCCGGGCAAGGTCCCGAGATAGGTCCCGGGCGAGGCGGTTGAGGTCCCGGACATCGTCCCGGCGCCAGGCCAGGAGGGCGGTGTCGTGGCCGGCGTCGGTGTCGGCGGCCCATGCGTGCACCATCCCAACGAGGGCTTCGGTGCGGCTGGCGGAGAGCGACGTACGTCCTCGGGCGAGGTACCAGTCGACAGCCCGCTCGACCGAGCCGTGGCGCAGGTCGGCCAGGGCGGTCCGTTCGGCCGGGTCGCGCTGGCGGACGTTGCGGTCGAGCGTGGTCAGCAGCTCCGGGTGTCGATCGAGGAGCGAGGCCACCGCTCCTCCGGGGCCGATGGCCGAGAGCTGCCGTGGGTCGCCGACGAGGACGACCTTCGCCCTCGCTCGCTCGACGGAGGTGATGAGGCAGAGCAGGTCGGCGTCGGCGGTCATCGCTGCCTCGTCGATGACGACGACGGTGCGATCGTCGAGTCCGATCCGGCCGTGCTCGATCCGCCAGAGCAGGGAGGCGATGGTGCGGCTCTCGATGTGGGCCTCGGTGCCGAGGGTCCGGGCGGCCTGGCCGCTGGTCGAGGTCCCAATGACCCGGTAGCCGTCGACCTCGAGCGCCGAGGCGGCGGCGTCGAGGGCCGTGGTCTTGCCGGCGCCGGCGACGCCGACGATCACCTCAACCGAACGTCCCGAAGAGCAGACGGCTCGGACGGCGTCGAGCTGGCCGGGTGTGAGGAAGTGGCCGATCTCGTCCTCCTTGACCTCGACGGCGCTGTCGACGTCGGCCGCAGGCACCGACGGTCCGGGCGCGCTGACGAGCCGCTCGACG
>Ga0190275_10001921_pt1 | contig 15155 bp, 16 predicted proteins | sample Popmic550T_FD_133745 | JGI IMG/M metagenome (GOLD analysis project Ga0190275, IMG submission 133745) | Populus adjacent soil microbial communities from riparian zone of Yellowstone River, Montana, USA - 550 T | ecosystem: Environmental > Terrestrial > Soil > Riparian zone > Trees stand | place...
GGTCGGCGGGCTGACCGTCAACCGGCTGTGTGGTTCGGGGCTGCAGGCGATCAACTCGGCGGCGCATGCGATCGAGGTCGGCGACGGGGACGTCTTCATCGGCGGCGGCGTCGAGTCGATGACGCGGGCGCCATACGTCATGGCGAAGCCCGACTCGGCATGGGATCGGGGCCCGCGCGAGCTGCAGGACACGACGCTCGGCTGGCGCTTCCTCAATCCGAAGCTCGCGGAGCATTACTACCCGTATTCGATGGGCGAGACCGCCGAGAACGTCGCGGAACGTTGGGGCGTGTCGCGCGAGCGGCAGGACGCGTTCGCCCTCGAGAGCCACCAAAGGGCTGTGGCGGCGATCGAGGACGGCCGCTTCGACGGCCAGCTCGTCCCGGTCGAGGTGCCGCAACGCAAGGGCGACCCGGTCGTCGTCGCGCGCGACGAGCACCCGCGGGCGGACACGACCATTGAAGCGCTGGCGAAGCTGCGGCCGGCCTTCGCCGCGGACGGCGGGTCGGTCACGGCCGGAAACGCGTCGGGCATCAACGACGGCGCTTCGGCGGTCCTGCTCGTGGAGGCGGAACGTGCCCGCGATCTCGGACTGCACCCGATGGCCCGCGTCGTCTCGACGGCCGTGGCCGGCGTCGATCCCTCGGTCATGGGCATCGGGCCGATCCCGGCATCACGCAAGGCGCTGGCCCGGGCCGGGATCGGCGTCGCGGACCTCGACCTGATCGAGCTCAACGAGGCGTTCGCGTCGCAGTCGCTGGTCTGCATCGACGAGCTCGGGCTCGATCCGGAAAACGTCAACGTGAACGGCGGGGCGATCGCGCTCGGCCATCCGCTTGGGATGAGCGGCGGGCGCCTCGTCACGATGCTCGCCCACGAGCTGTGCCGGACCGGCGGGCGCTACGGCCTCGCGACGATGTGTATCGGTGTCGGGCAGGGGATCGCGACGGTCATCGAACGGATCGACGGTTAGGGGTCAGGGCCCGCACGACCGTTCCGAGCAAGACCAACGCGACGCCGACGGCGACCAGCACCAGAGACTGGGTGACGAGGTCGGCGCTCAGGGCGTCGTAGGTCGCCCGGACGAGGGTCGGGCTGACCGAGGATTCCGCAGCGGCTGCTGTCTCCCCGCCGAACCAGACCAGCCCAAGGCACACGGCGCCGGCGACCGCGATCGCCAGACCGACGACGGCGAGGGCCCGAGCCCGGCGATGCGCGATCACGATGACCAGGAGGGCGGTCGCGATCGCGACGAGCGGCAGGATCGTGGCCAACCGGTCGATGGTCGGGAGGACGACGCCGGTCGCCGCAAGTCCCGGTGACGAGGCGAGCTCGATGTCGACCGCCGCGCCCTCCGGGATGTTGACGCCCAGCTGACCGAAGCGCGGCTCGACGGCGTCGAGGGCGGCCCGCAGGAGGTCGGCGCCGTTGACGACGAGCGTGTCGTCCTCGATCCGGACCGTGCTGTCGGTGTCGTCGAGGCCGACCAGCGTGTCGTGCGCGGCCTCGACGAGCCGCAGGCGCGCGGCCGCGATCCGGGGATGGTCGAGGGCCGCCTCGATGCGCGGTTCGAGACCCCGGATGATCGCCGCGGCGGAAGCGTCCGGCGACTGGCCGGCGAGCGGGGCGAGGATCAGGCGGCTGCGCTCGTTGGCATTGATGAGGGCGTCGAACATCGCCGCGGCCAGCTGCTCGGCGAGGTACTCCCGGGCTTCGGGCGCATCGAGCGCACGGTCGACGGTCTCAGTGAAGGTCGCGCGATCCATGACGCTCCGGCTCGCCCAGGCCGACGTGTTGGCCGCGGCGACGGCCGGGATGAGGGCGAGCACGAGCAGGGCCGCCAGGAGGGATCGGAACACCGGCGCAGTCTAGCGGGGCATCGGTCCAGCCTCCGTGGCGCGTGTTCGACCACATCGAACAAATTCGGTGGTCCCCGCCTTCGCCCGTCGTTGCGTTCGATCACATCGAACGATCGCGATCTGATAAGGCCTCTTCGGTCAATCGGTTCGATGCCGCCGAACATTCGTGCCGGAAGGTTTGCCTTGGTCCCTGATTTGTTCGACTACACCGAACTGTCGCGGGAATGTTGGCCGGCGGCCGGTGTTCGTTGCCGGCCAGGCCACGAGAGATCAGCAAGATGGCCCGACCGGACGCTTCCGCCCGAAATCGTGGCCTGCGAGGCCACAGCCGCCTGGCACATGCCGCCCGGACTACGGTGTTTGGGGGGGATTTCGACACGACACTTGTCGGAAACCGTTGCCGTGCGTACGATTGATGCGGACGTGAGCGTGCAGCGGGCATGCTGACGTGCAGGAATCATCGCCCTCCCAAGGAGGAACGCACCGAATGCTGGACCAGCAGCCGACCGTCGTCAGCCTGACCGATGCGGCCGCGTCGAAACTCCACGAGTTGACGAAGGAAGAGACCAACCCGGACATCGGGCTGCGGGTCTACGTGTACAGCGGTGGCTGTTCGGGCTTCCGCTACGGGATGATGCTCGAGGACGCGCCGACGCCCGAGGACAATGTCCTGAACGCGAACGGCATCAAGGTCTACGTCGACGGGCAGAGCATCGACCTGCTCCAGGGCAGCCAGATCGACTACGTCGACACGCTCATGGGCGCGGGCTTCACCGTGAACAACCCGAACGCGGTCGCGGCCTGCGGCTGCGGCTCGTCCTTCCGAACGGCGGACGACGCCGGCACGGCGCGAAGCTGCGCACACTGACACCGATCTGAACGAAACCCGCCGGTCTCTCGACCGGCGGGTTTTTGATTCCGGTCGTAGATTCGCGGCGTCAATGGAACTGCCCCTCTTCCCGCTCCACGCCGTCCTGTGCCCCGGCATCGTGATGCCGCTTCACATCTTCGAGGACCGCTACCGGGCGCTCACCCGACATTGCATCGAGACGGGCTCGCCGTTCGGGATCGTGCTGATCCGGGAGGGCCTCGAGATCGGCGCCTCGCCGAGCCTGGCCGTTGCCGGCGTCGGGGCCGTGGCCGAAATCCGCGAGGCCAGCCGCTACGCCGATGGCCGCTACGACCTGCTCGTCGCGGGCACCGGCCGGTTCGCGCTCGAGGACGTCGACGTGGCGAGCGCGCCGTACCTCGTCGGAACCGTGACCGGGCTCGACGACGAGGTCGGCGACGAGGACACCGCCGAGAAGCTGTCGGCCGCTGCCGTGGCCCGCTTCGTCAAGTACCTCGAACTGCTGCGCGCCCGCGATGGCGAGGACGGCGACGTGCTCGACATCCGGGTGGAGCTCGAGACGCGCGACACGTCCCTCGGCGATCTCGACGTGGACCTGGAGCCGAGTGCCGAGGAGCTCGAAGAGGTCGAGCAGACGCTCGAACCGCGACTGTTGATCCCCGACGATCCGACCACGCTCTCGTACCTGCTGTCCGGGATCATCCAGGTCGAGCTGCCGCGCCGGCAGGCGCTGCTCGAGGCCGAGACGACCGTCGAACGGCTCGTCCATCTCCTCGCCCTGCTCGACCGCGAGATCCTGCTGCTTCGGCACCGCCTGCGCCTGTTCACCCCGGACCTGGGTTCGCGCGCCGGCTGACGCCCGGGAGACTCAGCGAGTTCTCAGCCCTGTTCCCGAGGATCGATGCGAGGCGATCCCACCGGGGGATCCCACGAGTCAAGGAGCAGGCATGTCCTGGTACGACGACCAGCCGGTCGTGACGCCGCCCGCGGCGCCAGAGCCGGCACCCTCTCGCCCGCCCGCGCGCGGACTTCGCCGCGGCGCAATCGTTGCGGCGCTCGGAGCGCTCTTGCTCGTCGGCGGCGGGGTGGCCGCGGTTTCGGCCGCTTCCACCGCACCGTCGACGGACCCCTCGGTCGTGGAACCGGATGCGACAACGCAGCCGGACGCGACGACCGAGCCGGACGGCGATGGCACCCATGACGGGCGCGATTGCCCGAACGAGGACGGCGGCGGCGGGGGCACGGACGGCGGTTCGAATTCGAGCGACGACTCGAACTCGGACGCATCGGCCTCCGACGCCTAGGCGTTCTTCAGCGGCCTGCCATGTGCAGGCCGCTGATCACGCCCGCACGACGCGCTCGAGACCACGGGAGAGGTGCCCCGCCCGGGCACCAGTGATTACCCGGGGTCATCGACTTCGCACAGCCACGCACGCCGAAAGCGATTACGCCACGTAATCGCGGCCCCATGGCATGCCCGCTAGTCGGAGAAGCGCTCTTCCTTCCAGGGGTCCGCGTCGTTGTTGTAGCCGTAACGCTCCCAGAACCCGAGCTGGTCGTGGTCGAGGAACTCGAGGCCGCGGATCCATTTCGCGCTCTTCCAGAAGTAGCGCTTCGGGACGACCAGCCGGAGCGGAGAGCCGTGCTCCGCCTCGAGCGGCGCCCCGCCGAACGTGTCGGCGAGGATCACGTCGTCGTCGTCCAGCACCGACAACGGCAGGTTGGCCGTGTAGCCCTGCTCCGCGTGTTCGACGACGTGCGTGGCGTTCGGGCGCACCTGCGCCAGCTCGAGGATCGTCTGGATCGCCACGCCCTCCCAGTCCGTGTCGAGCTTCGACCAGCGCGTCACGCAGTGGATGTCCGTGTGGATCGTCTTGCGCGGCAGCTCCTTGAACTGCTGCCAGGTCAGGGTGAATGGCGAATCCACCTCGCCCCACACGCGGAAGTCCCACGTCGCGAGATCAACCCGCGGCACCGAGCCGTAGTGGAGCACCGGGAACTTGTCGGTCTTGTACTGCCCGGGCGGGATCCGCTCGGCCATCGCGGGATCCATCTCACGGTCACCAAAAAGTCGTTCGAACATGCGTGTTTCCCAAGCGTGACTAGTGGCCAGCCTATCGTCCCACACATGCGTTTCGAAGCTGCGACGAGACAGGCTGCGGTACGCTTCGGCGCGTGACCGCGCCTGCCTACGAGGCGCCGACCGGGGCGTCGGCGCCCGAACCGCCCGATTCGCGCACCCGTCCGCGCCTCATCATCGTGATGCCGGCCTACAACGCCGCGCGGACGCTCGAGCGGACCTACGCCGACATCCCGCACGACATGGTCTCGCGGATCATCCTCGTCGACGACGTGTCCCACGACGAGACCGTCGACGTGGCCCGCCAGCTCGGGCTCGACGTGATCATCCACCGCCAGAACCTGGGCTACGGCGGCAACCAGAAGACGTGCTACCGGGCGGCCTTGGCAGCCGTCGCCGACATCGTCGTCATGCTCCACCCGGACTACCAGTACGACGCGACGCGCATCCCCGACCTGATCGCCCCGATCGTCGCGGGGGAGCGCGACCTGATGCTCGGCAGCCGGTTCCTCGGCGACCCGCTGGCCGGGGGCATGCCGACCTGGAAGTTCGTCGCGAACCGCTTCCTGACTGGTGTCGAGAACGTCGTCTTCGGGCTGCGCCTGTCCGAATACCACACCGGGCTGCGCGCCTACAGCCGGCGCCTGCTGGAGACGGTCCCCTTCGAACGCAACTCGGACGACTTCGTCTTCGACCAGGAGCTGATCGCGCAGGTGGTCGCCGCGGGCATGGCGGACCGGATCGGCGAGATCGCGGTACCGACCCGCTACTTCGCGGAGGCCAGCTCGGTCGGGTTCCGACGGAGCGTGGTGTACGGCCTCTCGACGCTCGAGGTGGTCGGCCGCTACCTGCTCCACAGGCTGCGGCTCAAGCCGTCGCGCCAGCTCCTTTCGCGCCGCCGCAACTGACGCGCCCCTGAATCACGAACCCCCGGCGCGGGGCCGGGGGCTCGTGTGGTCGGAACCGAGGACGCCCTACGGGGCGGGTGCCGGTTGCGCGAGGTCGCTGATCTTGGTGAGACCGTACTGATCGGCCGTCGCCTGGGTGACGACGAAGCCGTTCTGGTCGGTTGCTGCGGCGGGGTTCAGCGCGGCGAGACCCCTTGGCTCCAGCGCGGCGCGCAATGCGTCGCTCGTCGCCACCGGATCCGTCGTCGCCTCGCCGGCGCCTTCGTTGACGAACTCGAGCGCGGTGGCCGCGTACTCGGCGAGCACGTCGATCTCACCCGACTCGAGGGCAGGGAAGACGATCTCGCGGTTGCCGAGCTGGAACTTGCGTTCCACGGTCGCGCCGTTGCTCTCGAGCATCTGGGCGAAGATCTCGCCCAGGATCTCCTGCTCGTAGAAGTTGGTCGAGCCGACGATGATGTCGCCCTCGAGCCCGGCGCTGCTCGCGTCGAAGTTCTGGGCGGTGATCCACTCGGTGGCCACTTCGGCCGCTGGCCGCGCGTCGACCGTGACCGCCTTGTTCAGGTTCGTGAGCTCCTCCTGGGTGAGGCGCTCCATCACCGTATTGAGGAGATCGGCGACGCCCGGGTTGGCGTCGAGGACCTCCTGGCGGACGACCGGGATGATGTTGTCGGCGAGCTGGAGCTGCATGTCGTCCTCGAGCAGGACGAAGCCGTTTGTGGCGATTGCCGGGTCCGACGTGAACAGCAGGCCGACGTCAACCTGGCCACCGGTCAGCGCCGTCACGGTCAGCGGGCCACCGGCGTCGAGCGGGACGAACTCCGCGAATTCGAGGCCGTAGGTTTCGTTCAGGCCGAGGAGACAGAACGGGCGCTCCGGGCATTCCGGCGGCCCGCCGAGCCGAAGCGTTGTCGAGAGCGCGGGACCGGCCGCAGCGGATGGGGACGCCGCCGGTTCGCTTGGCGCGCTCGTTTCGGGCGGTGCGCTGGCCGCCGACGGTGATGGGCTGCCCCCTCCCGACGAGCACGCACCGACGAGCAGTGCGAGCAACGTCGCCCCGAGTGCAGCCGTGCGGAACGTCCGCATGGGTCCTCCTCATGCACGCCTCCGGGACGATCTAGGGCACGACCCGTCAGGCAGGCCGGGAGTCTACCAGCGATGCCCGCACAACCCTGTCAACAACCCAGTCAAGGAATCGTGCCGATTCAGGCCCCGCTCTCCTGGGGGTTGGGCATGTTGAGGATCTCGGCCTGGACGTTCTCCGTTCGCGCCAGCCCGGGCGAGATGAGGGCGCGCTCGAGGAACGTGAACGAGCGCTCGGTGATCAGCGCGAGTCCGGCGACGAGGACCGCGCCGGCGACGAGCATGTCCTGCTGGCGCAGGGCGAACCCATCGACGATGTAGCGGCCGAGCGCCCCGCCACCGACGAGCGCCGCGAGGGTGGCCGTGGCGACGACCTGGACGGCGGCGATCCGAACGCCGGCGATGATCACCGGGGCGGCGATGGGCAGCTCGACCCGGCGCAGGAGCTGGGTCTCGCGCATGCCCATGGCGCGGCCCGCCTCGACCATGTCGCGGTCGACCTGGCGGAGGCCCACGTACGTGTTGGTGAGAATCGGCGGGATCGCGAGCACGACCAGCGCCGGGAACGCGGCCGCGAAGCCGATCCCGAACCAGGTCACGAAGATGATCAGCAAGGCGTAGGACGGGATCGACCGACCGAGGTTCGCCACGCTCACGGTCATGAATGCGCCCTTCCCGGTGTGCCCGATCGCGAGGCCCGCCGGGACCGCAACGAGGATGGCCGCGATGATCGCCACCGCCGAGAGCACGACGTGCTCCACGGTCCGGTTGGGGATGCCTCCCGAGCCGCTCCAATTCGCTGGATCCGTGAACCACGCGACGACGTTGCCGATCAGGTCCACGGCTGGATCCTCACGATCCGGCCCGCCGAGCCCACGGCGTCGCGAAGCGTCCGATGGCGACGACGACCAGGTCCAGGGAGACTGCGAGCAGGACGGTCATGATCGCGCCGACGTAGACGGCGGTGGTGTTCCGGAAGTTGAACCCGCGCAGCATCAGCTGCCCGAGGCCGCCCTCCCCGATGAGCGCGGTGACCATGACGAGCCCGACCGTGGTGACCGTCGCGACCCGCAGTCCCGCGATGATCAGCGGCATGGCCAGCGGGAGGTCCACGCCGAACAGGCGGCCCCTCCACGAGTAGCCCATGCCGTCGGCGGCCTCGGTGACGTCGCGCTCCACCGAATCAAAGCCGCCGACGATGCTCCGGATCAGGATCAGCAGCGTATAGCCGATCAGCGCAATCTCGGCGGTGAGAACGGACAGACCGGTGACCGGCACGAGGAACGCAAGCAGGGCGAGGCTCGGGATCGTGTAGATGACGCCCGAGATGCCCGACAGCGGCCCGTAGAACCGCCGCTCGCGGTAGATCAACAGTGCGCAGCCGAAGCTGATCACGAACCCGACGCCGACGGCGATGACGGTCAGGATCAGATGGTCGATCGTCGCGTCGACGATCTGCGGGATGTTGCTGCGGATCCAGTCCCAGTTCACACCGGCTCGGCTTCGGCGGCGCTGTCGTCGGCGGTGGCGGCGTCGCCGGCCTCGCGGACAGCCTCCGGGAGCGCAGCGAGGTCGTCCTCGGGCGGTTGCGGCTCGTCCGGGACCACGTGATCGCCCTCGCGCATGACCTCGGCGATCATCTCGACGGTGACGATGCCGAGCACGCGTCCGTCGCGGTCGACGACGATGCCCGCCTGGACGTCCGCGTCGAGGAGCAACGACAGGGCGTCCTTGAGCGTCGCCCGGCGATTGAGCAGCGGCGACATCGGCTCCGGGAGGTCCTCTGTAAGGGTGCCTTCTCCCGGGACGTCTTCCACCGCGATCCAGCCGACGGGGCGGTCGCCATCGTCGATGACCAGCAGGTGCTCGGCTTCCTGCTCGAGCGCGTCGCGACGTGCGGCGGCAGCCTCATCGCCCACGTGGGCCATGGGCGCCGTCCCAAGCGTGAGCTCACCCACGCGCCGCAGCGACAGTCGCTTGAGTCCGCGATCCGCACCCACGAACCGAGCAACGAAATCCGATGCGGGGTTGGCCAGGATCTCGCCGGGCGCGGCGAACTGGGCGAGCTTGCCCCCCGCCTGCATCACCGCGACGAGGTCGCCCATCTTGATCGCCTCATCGATGTCGTGGGTGACGAACAGGATCGTCTTGGCGAGGTCCTCCTGGAGGCGCAGGAACTCGTTCTGGAGCCGTTCGCGGACGATCGGATCGACGGCCCCGAACGGCTCGTCCATCAGCATGATCGGCGGGTCCACGGCGAGCGCCCTCGCCACGCCGACGCGCTGGCGCTCGCCGCCACTCAGCTGCGATGGGTAGCGGTTGCGGTATTTCGTGGGATTGAGCCCGACGAGCGCGAGCAGCTCATCGGCGCGCTGTCGCTGCCGGTCCTTCGGCCAGCCGATCAGGCGCGTGACGGTCGCCACGTTCTCGCCGACCGTCTGATGCGGGAAGAGGCCCGTCTGCTGGATGACGTAGCCGATCGAGCGGCGCAGGTCGATCACATCGCGCTTGGCGATGTCCTCGCCGTCGATGAGGATCCGGCCCGACGTCGGCTCGATGAGCCGGTTGACCATCTTGAGGCTGGTCGTCTTGCCACAGCCAGATGGTCCGACCAGCACGCAGATCCTGCCGGCCGGGACCGTGAGCGAGAGGTCGTTGACGGCCCCGGGGGTGTTCTTCGCGCCCGCGTCGTAGCGCTTCGTGACGCGGTCGAACTCGACGGTCGAGGCGCGCGGCGGCTGATCGGCCATGGTCGTGGAACCGTACGGCATCTCGCGGCCGCGCGCGGAAGCCTGAGCGTCAGCCGCGGTCGACGAGCGGCTTGACCTGGCCGATGAGCCGTTCGATGGACTCGATGTCGTACGGCGCGGGGTGTTCGGAGATGATCGTCTCGAAGCCCAGCTCGACGTACGGCGCGAGACGCTCGGCGAGCTCCTCGGGCGTGCCGTTCCAGAACGTCACGTCGTCCTCGACGTCGGCCATCGGCGTCCGGTTGTGCTCCATGCTCGAGCGCCAGACGCGATCCGCCTCGGCCGTGCTGTCGCGGATCGTCGCCTTGATGCCGAGCGTGAACTCGATCTCGCCGGGATCGCGCCCGACGTCCGAGCAGTGCTGCCTGAGCACCTCGATCTTGTGGCGCAGGAAGTCGACCGTGCCCATCGCGTTCCACATGTCGGCATAGCGCGCGACGGAGCGGAGCGTCTTCTTCTCGCCGGAGCCGCCGATCATGATCGGCAGACGTCGTTGGACCGGCGGCGGGAGGTGGCGCAGCTCATTGAACGCATAGTGGCCGCCCGGCTCGGACGTCACCGTCTCCCCGTCGAGCAGCTTCCGGATCGCAGCCGTCGCCTCGTCCATCCAGTCGAGCCGCTGCCCGAACCCGGATCCGAAGTCGATGCCGTGCGCCGTGTGCTCGAGCTCCATCCAGGCGCCGCCAAGGCCGGCGATCGCCCGGCCGTCGCTGATGTGGTCGATCGTCGTGATCGTCTTGGCGACGATCCCCGGGTTGCGGAATGTGTTCGCGCCGACGAGCAGTCCGAGGCGAACGCGCTCGGTCTCGCGCGCCCACGCGGCCAGGAGCGAGTAGCCCTCGAAGAAGTCCTGGTAGGGATCGCCGAAGATCGCGTACAGGTGGTCCCACGCCCAGAGATGGTCGTACCCGAGCTGGTCGACCCGCTTCGCCACATCGAGCAACTCGGGCCACGAGGCGGCTTGGCTGAACGGCAGGATTCCGTAGCGCGTGTCGGGCATTGGGGAGGGCCTCCGGATTGGGCAGTGGGCAGGGCCTCCCGAGTCTAGCCCGGCAGCGTCGCGAGGTCCTGCTCGAGGACCTGGCGGTCCTCGGCGTCCTTGATCTTCGGCAGTTCGGCCGCGGCCCGTGCCTTCCACTCGTCGCGCGCCGCCGCGTCCCCGGCAACCGCGCTGGCGCGGGCCATCGCCTCGTACGCCGAACCGAGCTCCCAGTCCTCGCGCGCGTCGTTGGCCTCGTTGAGCTCGACGCAGCGCCGGGCGTGGTGGAGCGCCGGCTCCCCCCGGCCCAGGACGCAGTACACGCGCGCCACCTGCCACTCCCCGCGCGCGAGGTTGACCGGCTCGCCGACCTCGCCCCAGTGGTAGCGCGACGCGTGGGCCGCGTGGAGCATCTCGTCGTCCTGCTCGGGCGTCCGGTCGGGGTTCGCGAGGAGTGTCCACGTGTAGTTGAAGAGCCCGACGGCCAGCTCGCGGCGCGTGGCATCGTCGAGCTCGGGGGCGACGGGCGGGCGGGTCACGATCGGGTCTCCCTTCGCGATACGGTCAAGGGCACATCGCCGCCGTGATTAGGCTCATTCATCGATTTCGCACAGGCGATTGGCCTCAAATGTTGTCGAGCTCGCGGTCGATGGCACGCAGGATGAAGCGCGAGGCCTCGGCGCTCTTGCCGCCCAGCTTCTGGCCCTCATCCTGCTCGAGCGCCACCATCAGGTCGGCCAGGTACTGGTCCATCGCTGGCGTCCGTTGTAGGTCACCGGCCGTGAACGCCGCTTCGAGCCTGTTGACCGCCGCACGCGCGTTCTCGACCGCGTGGCCCTTCGCGCCGATCCGCTCGCGGACGTCCGCGCGTGCAGCGTCAGCCGCGGCCCCCGTGGAGCTCATCCGGTCGTGCTGGCGGTCGGGCGCCGGTCGCCCAACCCCTGGCGCAATTCGTCGCGGATCCGCCGCCAGTCGGATTCGATCACGCTCATCGCGAGCTCGTCCCACCAGCGGCCCTCGCGGTAGATCGACTCGCGGGCCCGCCCCTCGACGACGAACCCGCAGCGCCGGTAGGCGCGGATGGCCCGTTCGTTGAATTCGAACACGTAGAGCGCGATGCGGTGCAGCCCGAGCGTCTCGAACGCGTGGCGGAGCATCAGCCAGGTCGCCTCGGTGCCGTAGCCGTGGCCCCAGGCGTCCTTCTCGCCGATCGTGATGTGATACAGCGCGGAGCCGTTGTCCGCGTCGAGCTGGCTGAACGCGCAGGTCCCGATCAGCCGGTTCGTGGCCTTCTCGTGAACGGCCATCGCGAGGGCCTCGTTCCCGAGGACGCGCGAGGCGAAGAAGCGCTCGATCTCGTCCGGTCGCATCGGGGCTTCCTGGTAGCGCGCGAGCCGGGCGATCTCGGGGTCGGCGTACCACCGATGGAACGCGGCCAGGTTCCCGCCGACATGGCGCCGCAGCACGACGCGCTCGCCTTCCAGTGCCTCGGGGAACCACGAACGGTGGTCCATCCCGGCACGGTATACCATCCCCGCCATGCGCCGCTGGAGCGAGCTGGCGGACCGTCTTGCAGCGACGACGCGAACGTCCGAGAAGACGGCACTGCTGGCGGAATACTTGCGCTCCCTGACCCCGGACGAGCTGCCGATCGCCGCCGTCTTCCTGACCGGCCGCCCATTCGCCGAGGGCGATCCGCGTGCCATCGGGCTCGGCTGGTCCGCTGTCTCGGCGACCGTCGCAGAGCTGGCCGGCGTGCCACGCAGCGCGCTCGGCGAGGCATACGACCGGTTCTCCGACCTGGGCCTGGCGGTCGCCGACGTCCTCGCCCGCGCCGGCCACAACCCGGCGCCCGAAGGCTCGCCGTCGCTCCCCGAGGTCGCCGCCACATACGCGGCGATCGAGCAGGCGTCCGGTCCGGCTCGCAAATCCGCGCTGTTCCGCGACCTCCTGGTCCGGTCGGACCCGACCACCGCCAAGTACCTCGTCAAGATCCTGAGCGGCGAGCTGCGGATCGGCCTGCGCGAGGGCCTGGTTGAGGCGGCGATCGCGAAGGCATTCGACCGCCCGCTCACTGACGTCAAGTGGGCCGGCATGCTGACCGGCGACGTCGGGGAGCTGGCGACGCTCGCCCGCGACGACCGGCTCGGGGCCGCCGAGATGGAGCTGTTCCGGCCGCTCAAGTTCATGCTCGCGTCGCCTGCCGAGGACGCGAACGAGATCCTGGCCCGCCTCGGACCGGAGGTATGGGTCGAGGACAAGTACGACGGCATCCGCGCTCAGCTCCACCGGCAGGGGGATACGGTCCGCCTCTATTCGCGTGATCTCCACGACATCACTGGCCAGTTCCCCGAGGTCGCAGAGGCGGCCGTAGACCTGCCATGGGACGGCATCCTCGATGGCGAGATCCTCGGCTGGAAGGATGGCCACGTGCTCCCGTTCATCGCGCTGCAGGCGCGGCTCGGACGCAAGTCACCCTCCGAGGCGATCCGCGCCGAGGTGCCGGTGATCTTCGTCGCCTTCGACGCCCTCGCGCTCGGGCCCGGGGACGGCGCGCCGGTCGAAGCACTGCTGCGCCTGCCGCTTACGGAGCGGCGTCGCCGGCTGGACGTCCTGGAGCTGCCGCCCACCACGGACGGCGGCCAGTTCGCCCGCTCCCACCTGGTCGCGGCCACCGACGTCGACACGCTCGAGGCTGCGTTCACCGAGGCTCGCGCGCGGCGCAACGAGGGCCTCATGGTCAAGGATCCCGACAGCGGCTACTCGCCCGGCCGGCGCGGCCTTGGCTGGTTGAAGATGAAGAAGGCGCTGGCCACCATCGATTGCGTCGTGGTCGGCGTGGAGGTCGGCCACGGGAAGCGCCACGGCGTCCTGTCCGACTACACGTTCGCGGTCCGCGACACCGAGCGCGAGCGGCTGGTGACGATCGGCAAGGCGTACAGCGGGCTGACGGACGCGGAGATCGCCGAGATGACCCAGTGGTTCGAGGCGCACACGATCGCCCGCTACGGGCGCTACCGGCAGGTCGAACCGCAGGTCGTCGTCGAGGTCGCGTTCGACGTGATCGTCCGCTCGAACCGCCACCAGTCGGGGTTCTCGCTGCGCTTCCCGCGGATCGCAGCCCTTCGCCCCGACAAGTCTCCCGACGAGATCGACACCCTGGAGTCGGTGGAGGCCCTGTACAACGGCCTCCAGCACGGAGCGGAGTTCCTCGTCACGGCCAGCGCGCGGCCCGCCCTGGAGCCACCGGCCTAGCCCAACAGTCCGGCTGTCCGCCGCCGTTCGCGGACGCTATGCTTCCCCGCATGCTGACCGGAATCGGGGGCGACCTGCGCACGGTCACCCTCACGCTGTACACCGATACGCACATCGTGCGGGCCACGTACGCCACGCGCCAGCGGCGGGTGACCGACATACTCAACGAGCCCGACACTGACTTCATCGTCGTCCGCGACGCGGTCTTCGATGACTTCGGGACCACCACGTCACCCGTCCGCGCCGAATATGCGCAGCTCAATCTGGGGGCGGTGCTGTTCGCGGTTGCCGATGAAACGGTGGATGCAGTCCCCGAGCTGCGGACCCCGAAGGTTGCCGAGAAGGCGCTGATCTCGATCCCCCCGTTCAAGGCGGTCGGCAACATCCATCTGCTCCCGGAACGGAACCTCCAGGAATCGCTCGAAGAGCTGGTGGGCCGTTTCCTGCCGGTGACCGACGCCGAGTACTGGTCGGACCGGGTGGGCGAGGCCCGCCAGCAGGCGGCGATGCTCGCCGTCAACCACGCACGCGCCCAGATCATGGCGCCGCACCGCGAGGCGGATCCATGGGCCGGGCTGGACCGCGCGGGTGAAGAATCGGCCGTTCCGGCGACGACGTCCGCCGAATCGGCCGAGACGATCCCTGTCGTCGGCGGGAACGCCGAGGGCTGGCCCAACTCCGACTTCGACCGCTAGCTCCGGGAGCCGGTCCTAGCGCTCCACCGGCAGATCGAGCCGGTTGCCCCATTCGGCCCAGCCGCCGTCGTAGACGGCCACGTCGTCGTGGCCGAGCAGGCTCAGGATGAACGCGAGCTTGGCGGCGGCCACGCCGGAGCCGTCGTAGCAGACGAGCCGCGGTCCGCGCGTCACGTTGGCCTTGTGCAGGATCGAGCGCAGCTCGTCAGCGTCGCGCAGGCGCTGCGAACCGGGCTGGCTGGTGGCACCGACCGGCACGTTCACGGCACCAGGAATGTGCCCGAGTCGCTTGGCATTGCCCTCGTGGCCGCGGTACTCGGCCGGAGCGCGGGCGTCGAGGATCTGCACGTCCGGGGAACCCAGCAGGCGGCGGATGTCCGCGGTCGTGAGCCGCGTTGCGAGCTGGGCACGCGGCGTGAACGTCGTTGGCGGCGCGTTGTGCTGGGCGTTCGATACAGTGCGGCGCTCGGTCGCCCATGCCGGATACCCGCCGTCGAGCAGGCGCGCCGAATCGAAGCCGTACGCCCGGAGGCTCCACCACACGCGCGACGCGAACAGGTTCTGGGTGTCGTCGTAGACGACGACCGTCGTGCCGTCACCGACGCCTGAGCGCGTCATCGCGTTCGCGACGCGGTCGGGGCCGGCCAGGAGGAGCACCTCGTCCTCCTCGGCAGGCTCGATCAGCTCGGACCGCCA
>Ga0190275_10001922_pt1 | contig 15153 bp, 14 predicted proteins | sample Popmic550T_FD_133745 | JGI IMG/M metagenome (GOLD analysis project Ga0190275, IMG submission 133745) | Populus adjacent soil microbial communities from riparian zone of Yellowstone River, Montana, USA - 550 T | ecosystem: Environmental > Terrestrial > Soil > Riparian zone > Trees stand | place...
CTTCAAGCGCTCGGGCGGCAGGGCGATCTGCACACCGAGCGCTTCGAGGACATCGGCGCTGCCGCAGCGCGAGGTCACGCTGCGATTGCCATGCTTCACCACGGCCACGCCGCCGGCCGCGAGGACGAACATAATCGTCGTGGAAACGTTGAAGAGGTCGAGGCCGTCGCCGCCCGTCCCGCAGACGTCGAGCATCGGACCGCCCAGTTTTTTCGGATCGATAAGCGGATCGATCGCGCGATCGATCAATTGCTGAACGAAGCCAACGATCTCTTAGACGCTTTCTCCTTTGCGGTGCAGGGCGGTGAGGAAGTCGGCCTTCAGCGCGTCCTCTGTCGAATCGGAGAGGAGCAGAGACATGGCGAAGTTGATGTCGCCCGGGTTGAGGTCTGTCCCGCTGCGAAGTTTCTTGATCAGGCCTTTCATTGGTAGGGACGCCGCGCTGCGGCGTCCGCCGGTTGCGCCTCCGATTCACCATCCGCCGGACGCCGCGGCGCGGCGTCCCTACCTTCCATCTCGCGCAACCAATCGCGGTAAATATCCGGCGAAATCTCCGAGGGCTTGATCTCACTTCGGCCTCCCCAAAAAACATTCGTGTAGGAAACGGGAATGCCGCACGACTCCAGGTGACGATCGATCGCCGCCTTGTGCTCGAGGAGCAGCGCCTTGTCGGTCCCGTGCGCGACGGCCATAATGTTGACGTTGCGGAATTCCGGTCCGGCCTCGCGCCAGTAACAATGGGTGAGAATATGATGCCGCCCAACTTCGCCCCCGGCTTCCATTTCGCGGCCCGCCGGCACCGCCCAATGAAAAAGGGCGTTGAACCGCGTCACGCGCACGCCGGTCGCGGAAGGCTTGACGTGCTCGAGAAAAGTCGAGAAACGGCCGACGACCTTCCGCGCGTTGAGCGATTCGGCGATCCGGCAAAATTCTTCGAGTTCCAGTCCGGCTTCCGCGGCGCGCGCGCGCCACGGCGACGGCGAGATTTCGTGGATCTCGAATTCGCGCTTCAGCGCCACGAGCACCTTCCACTCGAGCGGGCTAAGCTCCGCCACATGGACCGGGGCCATCGTCGCAGGCACGTCAGCTTTGCTCCCGGGCTCGATTGTTTTGCGGCGAACGTGACCCACGCCCAGCGTAAAGATTCCTTTCGCCGGCATCAGGCGGAAATGATCGGCGCCAACTTTGTCCGCGAGCAGCTCTCCGTGATGCTGGAGGGAGAATCCGCGGGGAACTTTCAGCGTTGTCCAGAGTTTGTATTCCGATCCGGGAGTCACCGAATCGGTCGAGCGTAAAACGACGTGGCCCGAAAAGGGATCGCATTGCGACATGTAATCGAAAGCGGCGTCGATTTTCTCGGGCGCAACTTTCCAGGCCACGAGCGCGCCGTCGGCCAGATTTGTGGCCAGAAGCGTTTGCCGCACGCGGCGGACCGTACCGGCTTTCAGCATCGCGGCGATGCGCGCCATGACGGTTTCAACCGGCACGCCGGAACGGCGCGCGATTTCCTCGAACGGCTCGCGGACGAAGCCCTCGATCTTGTCCTCGGAGATGGCGAGGATCTTCGCATTAGTCGGGTCGTTGTGTTCTACCGGTAACATCGCAGTTGGGATGCACGGTTGTAGCCACGGCCCTGTGGGCCGTCAGTAGCAAAACGCGCGAATCAATAAAACACCGCCCCCCGGGCCCTGGCTACAACGGAGTGGGGCCGCATTCAGGCCACGCAGGAATAAACGGCGCAGAAATGGCACGAGGTGCCGGCCAGCACGAAGAGGTGCCACACAAAATGATTGTAGCGGACCCGCTCGTTCACAAAAAAGATGACGCCGGCGGTGTAGGCGATGCCTCCGGCGAAAAGCCAGAGGACAGCTTCCGGCGGCACCGATTGGACGAACGGCCGGAATGCGATCAGCACCAGCCAGCCCATGCCGAGATAAAGGGTTAGCGAGAGCCTTTTCCATTTCACGCCGCTTCGCATTTTCATGACCACGCCGAAGATCGCGAGGAGCCAGACCAGTGCGAAAATCGTCCAGCCCCAGGCGCCGCGCATCGGTCCGAGCATGAAAGGCGAATAGGTCCCGGCGATAAGGAGAAAAATCGCGGAATGATCGACGATCTGCAAAACGCATTTGAGCCGCGTTTGCGGCCAGGCGTGGTAAAGCATCGACGAGAGATAAAGAAGCCACATGGTCGAAACGAAAATGATCGTCCCGGCGAGAAACGCGGGGTTCTCCTGGCGCGCGGCGGCCGCGCACAAAAAAGGCGAGGCGATGAGCGCCGCGGCCAGCCCCAGGGCATGGCTGACGCTATTGGCGATTTCTTCGCCCAGGGATTGCGTCCATTTCGGCGCGGCAAAGAGTTCGTCGATCGCTTTCATGCGGCGCTGCGAGGAAACATCGCTGTCTCATAATCGACCGGTCTGGACGTGAAAAGCTAAAAGCGCGAGGTTGCGCGCATTCCCCAACCAAATCGCGTGTTCAAGACCCTCTTTTTCGATGCCGCCGGGACCCTGATTTACCTGCCGAAAAGCGTCGGGCATCATTATGCGCTCGTGGGCGAGCGAGTTGGGCTGCGCCTTGACGCCGCGGCGCTCGATCAAGCCTTTGCCGCTTGCTGGAAAGAAATGCCGGCACGCCCGGCGATCGACGGTCCGCGCGAAGATGACGACAAGGGGTGGTGGCGCGAATTGGTGAATCGCGTTCTCGACCAGGTCGCGCCCGGCACCGGCGAGTTGGATCGCGACGCGTTTTTCGAGGTGGCGTATTCGCACTTCGCCGAAGCGGGCGTGTGGGACCTTTATCCCGAGGTGGCCGACGTTCTCCAGGAGTTGCGCGGGCGTTTCGACCTGGCTGTCGTCTCGAATTTCGATGGACGCCTCCGCATGATCCTGGAGCATTTGGGCGTTTCGCAATTTTTCTCGCATGTCTTCCTCTCGAGCGAGCTCGGCGCCGATAAGCCCGATCCGGAGATTTTCCGCCGCGCCTTGCGCTTAAACGACGCGCGGCCCGGCGAGACGTTGCATGTCGGCGACGATCCAATGCGCGACTGGGAGGCGGCGCGCTCGGCTGGCCTGGCCGTCTTCCAGCTCGACCGTCCGAAGAATTCGTTACGCGATTTGTCAGCCTTCCTGGAATAGCGCCGCCCTTCGTGAACCCAATCGATCGAACTCCGGCTTGGAAAAAGGCGATCGACGCTTTGCCGGAGAAAATCCGCGCCGAGGTCGACCGCGTCTGGGACAATCGAGGAATTCTTTCCGCCAAGACGGTCGCGCGGCTGGGAATCGCGCAGTCCGAAATCGGCACCCTGATGATGCAGTTACTGCCGTTGGCGCGGCAATACGCCGTCGTGCCGGTCTCGAATTTTCCGGTGGGCGCGGTCGCCGCCGGCCTGCCCAACCCCGGCACAGGCCTGCGCAATTTATATCTCGGGGCAAACTTTGAGTTCGCGAACGCGGCGTTGAGCTTCACCGTCCACGCCGAACAAGCAGCGACGAATAATGCCTGGCTGAGCGGCGAGACCGGCATTCAGTCGCTCGCGATCAGTGACGCGCCCTGTGGCTACTGCCGGCAGTTTCTCTACGAGCTGGCCACGGCGCCGCAGCTCTCAATTTTGCTTCCGGCGAAGCGCGATTCGCTGACCTATACCTCGACCCCGCTCACGGAACTTTTGCCCCGCCCGTTCGGCCCAAATCATCTCGGCGTGATCGGCGGCTGGATGGAGCCCCGGCTCTGTTCCCACAATCTCGCACTCGAAAGCGGTGCGCCCGCCGATCCCGTCATCGCGGCCGCTCTCAGCGCAGCCGCCGGAAGTTACGCGCCCTATCCGACCGGTGAATCTCACGCTTACGCCGGCGTGGCGGTGCAGCTGGCCGACGGCTCGATCTTCGCCGGACGCCATGCGGAAAACGCCGCCTACAATCCGAGCCTGTCGCCGTTGCAATCCGCCTTAACCTTCATGAACATGGCGCGGCCTTCCGCCGCTGTCGCAGACATGAAGCGTTGCGTGCTTGTGGAAGTGCCGACGCCTGCCAGCCAGCGCAGCGCCACTCATGCCGCACTCGCGGTCTACGCACCAACCGTGCAACTCGAGTATTTCACCGCCGGATGAAGCAGCGCGGCGTTGCGCACAGCGAAGCCGCTACCTTTGAGATTTGGATTTTACCTGGGATTTGGGTTTTGGGATTTGGGATTTCCAGAGGGAACGAGCTAACAGCTTGTTTCTTTATCGGCCCGCCGCCTTTTCGCATCGCTCGAGCAGCCGCGGCGCGTTCATCCGCTCCGCCCACGCCGCGAACGCCGGCGTCGCGCCGCGCCAGCGCAGCGTCTCGACAGTCTTGAAAAGTGGCGCATCGGTGCGCAACGTCGCGAGCTTCTTGAAAAGCAGCGCGAGATCGCGCTGTTGCCCGAGAATGTCTCGCGGAAAGCTCTCTATCGGACCGTGGCGGTTCAAAAGCTGGGCGGCGGTCTTCGAGCCGATCCCAGGGATGCCGGGGTAGCCGTCGGCCGCATCCCCCACGAGCGCGAGCAGGTCCGGAATAAGCGGCGGATCGACGCCAAACTTCTCGCGAATTCCGGCCGCATCTCGAATGATCTTGCGCCGCCCGTCGATCTGCACCACCCGCGTATCCCGGACGCATTGCGCGAGATCCTTGTCAGGCGTCCAGATCGCGACTCTCTGGACCTGTTTTTTTCCGGACGCAATATGCGCCGCCGAAGCGAGCGCATCATCAGCTTCGAGCTCGATCATCGGCCACACCACAACGCCCATCGCCACGAGCGCCTCTTCGAGCGGATGGAACTGCGCGAGCAACGCGCGCTCGATGCCCTCCCCGGTCTTGTAGCCCGCCCAAAGCCGGTTCCGAAACGACTCGATCACGTGGTCGGTGGCGACGCCGATATACGTGTCGCCGCTCTCGATCATCAGGAGCACCCCCTGCAACACGCCGACAACCGCGCCGTACGGCCGGTCCACACCTTTATTGAACCGGCGCAGCCCGTAGAAGTGCCGGAACAACTCGTACGTGCCGTCGATTAAATGGACCACGTAAAAGCGTTCGCTCACGTGGCTGATTGGTGAGGCTTCGCGACATAATGATCAGAGCCGCGTGGGGCGAAGCCTTTTACGCGGAGATAATGACGTAACTGGGCGCGCAGAAAACGCCGTCCCGCGCCGCTCTTCAGAAATCTTTCTCGTCCTTCGGCGTCTTCGCGTTCCGAATAAGCCTCGTAATAGATCAGCTTCCAAGGGCCTCGGGATTTCGTCGCGAACGAAGCGCCCCGCGTATGTTCCGACAACCGCCTCTTCAAGTCCGTCGAGTACCCGATGTAAAACCCATTGTCCTTCGTGGAATGCAACAGGTACACGTAAAACATCCTCTTTCTTCTACTGCCACAGCCGCGTGAGGCGAAGCCTTTTACGCGGCGCTCTTTCTACCCGCCAGCCGCGTGAGCCGCAGCCTTTTACGCGGCCACCCCGACAGCCGCGTGAGGCGCAGCCTTTTACGCGGTTATCGCACCATCTTCTCCGGAAAATCCGCGTCCCTTTCCCGCCGCAGAATCCGCTGCTGGCGCCAGCGCAACATCGGGCGGGGCTTCGCCGGATCCCATCCGTTCGGATTCGGCCGCGAAAAAACGCCCGCGGCGTTCTACGCCGCTGGGCCACGCGGTCGAGCAAGCGGTTCTCGCACGAGATAGTGTCTGAGTTGTGCTTTCAAAAATCGTCTCCCTGATCCACTTTTGAGATACCTTTCACGCCCCAGCGCGTCTTCCTGGTTCAAGTACGCCTCGTAATAGATAAGCTTCCACGGACCGCAGGATTTCGTGGCGAATGAAGCGCCGTTTTGATGCTGCCTCAACCGCGCGCGCAGGTTCGTTGAGAACCCAATGTAGAAACCGGAGTCGCTCTGCGACCGCAACACGTACACATAGAACACCCGTGAGAATACAGCGATGGAACCGTGTGAGGCGAAGCCTTTTACGCGGAATTGCACTACCGCCACCTGCATCGCCGGGATGAGAAGCAAAACCACCAGCACGATGAGAATCATTTCCAGCGACGGATCGAACCGCGTGGGCGAAGCCTCTTACGCGGCCTCACGTGGCTGGTTGGTGGGCTGCCCGAACACGTAATTGGCGCCTTGGACAGTTGGTACGGGGAGCAACGCGTACACATAAAGCACCCTGCAAGAATAATGCTGAGACCGCGTGAGGCGAAGCCTTTTACGCGGGCCAAGAGACTGCGGTGGCGACCCGAGCGCAACCGCATTTTCGCAAATCCGAAATTCTTTGAGCTTTCCCTTGCCAACGCTCCACCGATATCGATAAAAAGACTCGCGTGTTCCCCAACGAGATCTCGATTGCGAGATCCCAGACTGACCACTTTTACTTCTTTTATGCACCGTAGTTATCAGTTCGCTCCTTAGCGGGATGACAGCCGATCGCCAGCGGGTGCTCTCTTTGGAACAGATCGCGCCCAGCATCGGGAGCGTCCGAATCACAGTTCATGCCTCGGTGCCGATTTCATCAGTCATTGAGGATTTGATAGATTGCGAGCCGTTTCAGCGGCTTCGTGGCGTAAAGCAACTCGGGCCCACATGCTTCATCTTTCCCGGCGCGCACCACACTCGGTTTGAACATTCCATAGGCGTCTACTCGTTAAGCTTACGCTATATTGAAAAGCTACTCGGGAATCCATTGCTTTATCGATTCCATGAAACCGCGACCGAGATCGCCCGAGCGACTGTCACCGCAGCCTTGTTGCACGATATCGGGCACTATCCATTTTCTCATCTAATCGAAGAGATTGATGAATTACCCGGCGTGGCTCTTCAGCACCACGAGCAGCGCGCTCGACAGATACTGGACCGGCCCGATGTCGAAAAAATCCTGAAGCGCTGGAAGCTGACGCCAAATCTCATCGCAGATCTAATTGGAAAAGGCGCAACGGAGGGAGGCTTCGCAATAGCACGGAGTATCATCGATTCAGACTTGGACTGCGACAAGCTGGATTACCTACTCCGAGACAGTTTGCATTGTGGGGTGACTTACGGACTCGGGATCGATGTGGAGCGTTTTCTTTCAGCACTCCACATCGATGACAAGAATGAAACGATTTGCCTAAACACTCGCGGACGCACCCACCTTCTCGCGCTACTCGGTGCACGGAACATAATGTATCAAGACGTGTACTGGCACAAAACCGTGCGTGCGTGTGGCGCAATGTTCAAAGCTCTGCTGTATCGAGTCCTTGAAAAGGGCAAAATTAGCACGGACAAGCTGCATGCATGGCTGCTACTGCCTGACGAATCGTTCATCCAGCGGTTGATGGACCATGCCGAAACTTTGAACGATCCGTCGCTTCTTGATTTAGGAGAGGTGTTTACGTACAAGAGCCGAAAGATTTTCAAGCAGGTTTATTCATTCAACGCGAATGACGCAACCGGCGGCGCTTCGGCCGCGCGCTTCTTTAAACCATTGCTGAAGGACAACCGTCTGCCGCCTACGAAGCTCTGCTTGGAGAGTGCGGATGCGCTGGGCCGGCAACTCGCAAGACAAGCTGGGCACAGAACCGCATTCCGACTTCTAATAGAAGCCACTCCGGTAAAGAAAGGGCACGACCTGTTCGACGTCTCCAGCTCGCGAATGTGGAATTTGCGTCGTAACCGGTTTGAGGCGTTACCCTTCAATTTGGAATCCGTCGATAACTTCCTGCGGCAATATCGGTTGATTTACGTCTTCGCACATCCTGACGATGAGGAGGCGCTAAAACACCTGAGCGCATTAACTTGGGAGAAGGCATTCAGGGCTGTCGCGCCCGGCCGAACGGAGATTTCGAAACGACACGGATCGAACAAATGACTACAAAAAAAGAACAGGAAGTTAAGATTCAGCCTCAGGCTAATTTGCAGTTTAAATATACAAATATTGCGACTCCCGAAGCATTCTCGAGGCGTGCGGAGTCGCTCCTGCGAATCATAGGACTGGAGGCAACGCCAATGGGTACAAAGGCAATCGTAGACAATTATTATGATTTTGCCGACTACCGACTCCACCGCGCAGGCTATTCGCTAAGAATGCGGCGCGGTGAAGACGAGAGCGGAACTTGTAAGGTCACGCTGAAAAGCCTCGGCAAGGGCGCCTTCTCACGTGGGATGCAACGTGATGAGACCGAAATCCTGTTGCCCGAGAAGCGGCGGAAGGGAAGCGGGCCCAACGCGTGGAAAACCCTCATTGGAAATCCTGGCAAGTTATTTGCAGCGTTATTGCCGAAAGCGCCGTTCCCAACCAATGATCGTCTTGCGTACCTGGGATCAGTTCACAACGATCGTAGCCGCATCGATTTTTCGACACGGATGGGCACGTGGCGCATGTCGTATGACCGTTTTTATTACTTCCGCGGGGAGTACGACGACAGCAGCGAGTTCACGCGGTATTTCTCCGAGGTAGAGATTGAATTACTGAGCGGAGATCAACAAGCGCTGCAGCGGGACAAGCAGCTAATGCGAATCGTCGAGGCTTTCGCTGCTCTTTTCGGGATGGAGGAATCTCGCACGACAAAATTAGATCGGGGAATGCAGTGCGAGTGGGGAAGCGAAGCCGAGGTAGAGCATGTTTATGTGGTGGGCTTCGACATTGTAGGATACTCGACGCGAGCTCCGGCCGTGCAGCTACAGCTAATTCAGAAACTAAACAAATGGGTCAAAGACTCTCTTTCAACGGCGAGGCAAAAGAGGGGCGTATCGCCGCTCGACAAGTTCACCGTCTATATTCCAACAGGGGACGGAATGTACGTGGTCTTCGACCGGGAGGAGGATGCAACCTTGATTCCAGACCTGCTGGCCCGTGTGCTTCAGAAAGTGAAAGAATTCAACAGAATGGTTGTCGATGATGAAAAAAGCATCCACTGCCGCATCGGCGTACATGCTGGTCCGGTATTCAAATACTCTGACATAAACGAAGACCTGAATTTTGCCGGAAACGGGTTGAATCTTGGGGCTCGTGTTCTCAACCGCGCTGGAACGGATCAAGTGCTAGTCTCAGTTGCTGCTAAGATGTTCTTGGAGACACTTGTCAGCACTGACAAGGCATTGGTGCGCCTAGGGGAATTTGTGGTGAAGCACGAGGTAGCGCTCGAAATGTGGAACTATTACGATCGCCACAATCGAATCGGAATTTCTCACGAAGCGGCCACACGAACAGCTAAATCATGGCGATGACACCAGGAAAAATGCTGCGCGTTTAGCAAACCGGTGCGGAATTTGGGCGAAGAGCTGAGATCCAAGATAGCTCTGGCGACGAAGCCGAGTTTTCGTGTTTCGGACATCAATGCATTGATCAACGGCGATAAGAACTATCCAATTCCCGTATCGCTCTCGTTTCGCAAAAGTGTATTTCTGTGAAGCGGAGCATTTCAGTGTTGACGATCGAAGCGTCAGATGGTGCGTGCACGGCGCCGCGTCCGCGGCTGGGTGACGAATCGCCGTCTAATGCACTCGTAAGGCATTGATCAAAGGCTGATCCCCATAAAATTCTGATACGTTTCCAGTGCGGAATTGTCCGTCATTCCCGAGATGTAGTCGACGATGAACCGCGCGCGACAAATCCGCTCCTCGCTGTCACTACAAGATCGAGTATCGTGTTGGTAAACCTGAAGCATTCGTTTTGACAGTTGATTAAAAATCCGCCATTCGGTATCCAACCCGCGCCTCTTTAGGACGTCGCCCTTCTCCACAAAGTGAGCAAACTCAGCCCGCGAAAGCAGGAGAAGTCGCCCGAAGTGGTCGAGCAAACCTTCAACAACTCTTGCTCCAGCGATTTCAATGCGCTGGGCCTCGCGGTTTGTGTAAATGAACCGCCGAGCAAATATCTTTAGGCATTTTAGAATTATTCCAGAGGGCAGCACCTCTGTCATTTCAGGGGCGTCGCCGCTAAGATATCGGTCAAAATTTGTTACGAATTCGGTCGCCGCCTCGTGGATGAGAAGTCTCGCTATCCGAATGCCCACCTCATATCCAAAATTCGATATCGGTGTTTGCGGGACAAAACGTTTGTCGTCAACCTCGTTCTCGCTACAGATTCTCCTGAATTCTTCTTTGAATTCCCTTGAGTTGGTAACACCTTTTTCGAAGCTGTCCGTTATATCGCTTAAACAATAACAGATGTCGTCTGCTAGCTCCATCAGATATGCAAGGAAATACCGTCGACCGGGAGCCAAAGAAGCAATCTCAGCGACTGTTTCATAACGTTGCTTCTCGCTGAAAAAGACACCGAGTTTCTTCGGAAAAAGTGCATCGGACTCAATTCGACCGCAGTTAGGGTACTTGATCGACGCAAGAAGAGTCGAGGAGGTGAGGTTAAGTCCGTATTCATCGACTTCACAGTGAAGTCTTGTCGCTATCCGGAAACTTTGAGCGTTGCCGTCAAACAAACGAAAATGATTCAAGCGAAGTTCATCAGTGAGGCCGAGCGGAAGTTCATCTTCTCCCTGCAAGAGTAATTCTATTCCGTGCCGGTCGAACCAATCCTTAATGGCTTCTTCTCCAAAATGGCCAAATGCAGGGTTCCCGATATCATGGAGTAGACAGGCGCTTTCCACGATGGTTTCCATACACTGAACTTCCTCTTCGGAAGCTAGTCTTGCTGACTGAAGGCCCTTGCCGGCGTGGCGCGCCAATGTACGCCCTATATCGGCGACCTCGATGCTGTGAGTAAGGCGATTTCGAACCGACGTATTGGATTCCAGCGAGAAGACTTGGGCCTTCTGCATCAGGCGCCGAAAAGACGAGCAGAAGATAATTCGCGACTTGTCGCTGTAAAAATCTTCAACCTTCCGGCCACGGGTAATTGTCGAGGGTCGTAGGCGAAACGAGAAAAGAGGGAGGTTCCCAATTGGCGCGTCTCGGGCCAACACGAAGGGCGAGCGTGCCAATTCTAGTCGAGACGTGCTGGGTATTTTCTGCGATTTGGGTAAAAGTCGCTTTCGGGAGGCGACGCGTTTGGGAGGCATGATCTGGTACTCTGGCGTTCGGTAATAAGCCCGCAACAAGAACTTTCGACGAAATCAGGTTCTCTCTTGCTGCGACCCGATATCGTTGCCTCCGCGAAGATATCCGGACGTTGCCGTTGCCCCGGCAAAAGCCCTCATACTAAACTTGCTCCATGCCAGCATCCACCGTGACTGAGTATCTTGCCGCGCACCCGGCGGATCGCCGTGACGCGTTGAACGAAGTTCGCCGGGGAATCAACCGGGCCCTGCCACCGGGGTACAAGGAAGGCATCCAGTTCGGCATGATCAGCTGGTTCGTTCCGCTCTCCACCTACCCCGCCGGCTATGGCGGAAATCCGAAGGTGCCCTTGCCACTCAGCAGCCTGGCGTCACAGAAATCTACGGGCAGCCGGCGTTGAGGGAGTGGTTCATCGCGCAATACGGAAAGAGCGGCAGAAAACTGGACATAGGCCAGGGCTGTCTCCGTTTCAAGACGTTGCCGGAGCTCGCGCTGGATGTGGTTGAGAGCACCGTGGCCCGGCTCCCGGTCGAGGACTACACCGCAGGCTATCAGGCCATTCGTGACACCATGGGCAAGGGAAAAGGCAAAGCAAAAAAGAGGAAGTAGAAAGAGCGAGCCGCCCGCCATTTGTCGGAAACACAAAAGCAGCGTTGCCACTTGAATGCTTAAAGCATTCAAGTCCTCTACAACCGAAATTACAGGCGCTGAGGGCTTGCCCCGCCTAGCAGGATGGATCCGGTTGCCAATTCGGGTGTGCGGAAGGCGGTGCGCCTGCCCAATATAGCTGAGGGGGCGCGCCTGCGGCGATCTGGTCGAGGAGGGCACGGAGTTGATCGAAGGGGACGGGTTTGACGAGGTGGGCGGCGAAGCCGGCGTCTTTGGCGCGTTTGACGTCTTCGTCCATGCCATAGCCGCTCAGGGCGATCGCGGCTATAGGCGGGAATACATCGACGGCAATTCGTCGATCTGGACCAACATCAATACTCCGCTTCCGGCCCTCGTTGAGTTTCTCCTGGCTCCGCTCCGCAAGGCGGAAACCTGCGCGCAATTTCGCAAAACGGACCGAATGCGCGACGTTGCTCGCCCGTGAGCGCGATCCCGATTACCGAGAAGCTTCTCTTCAACGCAGGCGGATGGCAGGCAATGAAGCCTGCGCGGGAGCTGCTCAAGAGCGGCCGCGTCTCGGAGGCCAAATACGAGCCGCCCTTGCTGAGCGGGTACGTGCGTGAAGGCGCGAAGAATTACCGTTCCGGACTGCGCATCAAAAGCGCGCTCGACGTCGAGAATATTTGCAGCTGTTGGGAGTCGCGCTCGGCGGGGAAAATTTGCGCGCACTCGGTCGCGGTCGGCCTGGGCTATCTGAATCCGCCGGCAGCCACGGCAGCGGTGGCGGTCGAGCCGGCGATTCCTGAAGCTCCTGCGGGTCCGCGATTCGTCGCCCTCGACACCGCTGACGCAACCCCGATCACGCTGCACCTTATCCTGCCGCCTAACTTCGCGGCCGCATGGCAGCGCGGGCAGGTCATGATCGTCGTCGAAGCGGAAGTTTCTCGTAACCGGACGCTCGTCTCAGCCCTTCCGAAGAACGCCACGTTTGCGGCCGACGAGGCGGATCTCGAGCTAATCGAGGGCTTGCGCGCGGTCCCGGCGATTTTCGAGAGCGGCATGGCGACTTTGTCGCGCGACGGATTTCTACGGCTGCTCCAGGCGTTGCAGAATAATCCACGCGCTACCTTCGGCAAGGCCACTCGGGTGGCGATCGCACCGGTCGCGTTGCGTCCCGAGCTTCTGGTTGAGCGGCGCGGCGACGACGGGATCTCGGTGAAGGCGAACTTTTCAACGAACCGCAGCAAGAAGATCGATCACGAGCTCGCCACGGCGAGTCCGTCCGACGGCGGACACGAGCAAGAAGAGAAGGCCCTCCTTCTCTGGAATGCGACCGATGCGTGGCTGCTTCGGAACAACGAGTTCGTCCGCTGCGGAGAGGCGTTGCCGGCCGGCGCGACGAATCTGATTGAGCGGCCGTTGTTGCTCGAGGGCGACCGGGCGTTGCACTTCCTGGCGTTCGAGTTGCCGCGGCTGCGCCAGGCTTTCGACGTCCGCGCGGGCGAAGGCGTTCGGCTGCCGGAAGTCGCAACGGCGCTGCCAGAGTTTGAGCTGCGGCTGGCTGGCACGCTTAACAGCGTCACTGGTGAGCTGATGTGCAGCTATGGCAATCGCGGGCCGAGCAAAGCCCTGGCCCACGCCCAGGACCAGTTCGTCTTTCGCGATCCACAAAATGCCGATCGCGTGCTGATGCGGAATCTCGACGCGGAGAACGCGGCGGTCGCGCGGCTCGAGCAGACGGGCTTCGCCCGAACCGACGCCGGCGGCTTCGTGCTGCACGGCCAACCTAATGTTGTCCGGTTCTTCGCGACCGATTATCCAAGATTGCAGCGCGACTGGAAGACGGCCCTCACCGCGCAGGTCGAGAAGTGGACCGGCGTAATCGAGCGGGTCACGCCGAAGCTCGAGATTGTCGGTTCGGGACAGGATTGGTTCGAGGTGCGTTACTCGCTCACCACGCCCGGCGGGGATATGTTTTCCAACGCGGAGATCCAGCGGCTGCTTCGCTCCGGCCAGTCGCAGACACGATTGAAGAATGGCCATCTCGCGGTGATCGACACCGCGGGCCTGGAGGATTTCGAGCAGGTGATCCGCGACTGCGATCCGGCGCAAACCCAGCCCGGGCTTTACCGCATCAACCGCGCCCATGCCGCGTATGTCGAACAGACCGCGCGCGAGCTTGGCTCCGCCATCGCCGATCGTCGTGCGGCGCTGAAGAAGTTTATCACCGGCCGCAACGCGTCGCCGGATGCGAAGACGAAACTCGGCCCGCTCGCGGGAACTTTGCGCGAGTATCAACTCGCCGGTTTCGAGTGGCTCACGCGCCTCGCGGCGAACAACCTCGGCGGCATCCTGGCTGACGAGATGGGTCTCGGTAAAACGGTGCAGACGCTCGCGTTTCTCCGCGCCCACCAGGGCGATGGCCCCGCGCTCGTCGTCTGCCCGACATCGCTGGTGACAAACTGGGAAAATGAAGCGCGGAAGTTTACGCCCGAACTGAAGACGCTGGCCCTCGAAGGCGCGGATCGCGCCACGCGTTTCAATTCAATCGCAGACGCCGACATCGTCATCACCAGCTACGCGCTCCTGCTGCGCGACATCGACACGCTGCGGGACTTCAATTTCTCCACCGCCGTGCTCGACGAAGCGCAACATATCAAGAACCCGGAAACGCAAAACGCGCAGGCCGCCTACGCTCTCCGCGCGACCCATCGCTTCGTCCTGACCGGGACTCCAATGGAAAATTCGGTACGCGATCTCTGGTCGATCATGAACTTCGCCCTGCCCGGCTATCTCGGAAATCGCAACGACTTCCGTGAGCGCTACGAGCTGCCGATCGCACGCGGCTCCGCGCCCGAGGTGCAACGCCGGCTTTCGCGCCGGCTCCAGCCGTTCCTCCTTCGGCGGCGGAAACGCGACGTTGCGAAAGATCTGCCGGAAAAAATCGAGCAGGTCGTGCTTTCCACCCTGACGAGCCCGCAGCGCGCCGCCTACGACGCGCTCCTGCGCGAGATCCAGCAAGGTCTCGGCGGCTCCGGCAAGGGTGTGAACGCGGGAGCGCAACGAATGAAGATGCTCACTGGCCTGCTCCGTTTGCGCCAGGTCTGCTGCGATCTGCGTCTCGTCGGAATCGATAAGGAAGAGACCTCAGCTAAACTCGACCTCCTCGACGAGCTCATCGAGGAGGCGATCGACGGCGAACATCGCGTCCTCGTCTTTAGCCAGTTCGTCTCGATGCTGCATATCATCCGTGAACGCCTGGAGAAGCTCGACGTTCCATTCTGCTACCTCGACGGCTCGACCAAACAGCGTCAGGAAATCGTGGATTGCTTCCAGAGCGATGCCGCGATTCCGGTTTTCCTCATCAGCCTGAAAGCCGGCGGCGTTGGCCTGAATCTCTCGGCCGCGGACACCGTGATCCATTTCGATCCCTGGTGGAATCCGGCGGTCGAAGCGCAGGCCACCGACCGCGCCCATCGCATCGGGCAGACCCGGGTGGTGACCGCCTACAAGCTGATTACCCGCGACACCGTCGAAGAAAA
>Ga0190275_10001923_pt1 | contig 15148 bp, 17 predicted proteins | sample Popmic550T_FD_133745 | JGI IMG/M metagenome (GOLD analysis project Ga0190275, IMG submission 133745) | Populus adjacent soil microbial communities from riparian zone of Yellowstone River, Montana, USA - 550 T | ecosystem: Environmental > Terrestrial > Soil > Riparian zone > Trees stand | place...
CACCCTGTTGTCATCCTGAGCCCGGGAAACTTCCCCACGAAGCGGAAAGCATGGCGGCGAAGGACCTGGGTGGGTGGGGGAGGGATGCACGCTCATCCCACCTCCACCCCCAGGTCCTTCGCCGCCATGCTTCCTGCTCATGGGATAAAGCCTGTGGCTCAGGATGACAAGTGCGTTCCCTAATCCGGCGGAGGCATTTCCGATACCGGCTCTCCCTGCATCGTGTGCCACGCGATCGCCGCGAGCACCACCACCCCGCCCGCGATTGCGAACGCCGAGGGGCGTTCGCCGAGGAAGAGGAGGACCCAGATCGGGTTGGCGACCGGCTCGATCATTCCGGTCAGCGAGGCCTCGGTGGCGGTCACGTGCTGGAGGCCTTTGACGAAGAAGGCGTAGGCGAGGCCGATCTGGAAGACGCCGAGGAAGAGAAGTGCCAGGAGCGACTTGGTGGTCAGGGCGAGGTCGTGGGCGACGAACGGGAGCAGCACCAGCGCGAGGGCGACGTTCCCCCAGATCACCGCGACGCGGGAGGCATCGCGTTCGCGGCGGAGCGCCAGGATCATGGTCGCGAAGAAGATGCTGGAGACTAGGGCCATGGCATTGCCGGCCATGCCGCGCGCCTCGAACTTGCCGATGAAAAAGAGCGCCATCCCGCCGAGGGCCACCAGGATCGCGATCACGTCGCGGCGCCGCATCGGCTCGCGCAGGACGAAGGGGGCGAGCAGCATCACCCACACCACCCCGGCGTACTGCAGAAAGATCGCGTTCGCCGCGGTGGTCCACTTCGTCGCCACCACGAACGCGGTGAGGCAGGCGCAGTAGCTGACGATGGCGGTGAAGAATGCCGGCGTCGCACGGAACTTCGTGACGTCGCGGCGGAAGAGCACCAGCAGCGTGAGCGTCGCGAAGACGGAGCGGTAGAACGTCACCTTCAACGGTGCATCGACCACCGCCTTGATCCCGATCCCTCCGGTCGACCAGAGCAGCGCGGCGATGACGATGTAGAAAAGGCCGGTACGGCGGTCAGGCACGGGGCCGAGTCTATCTGACGACGAGAGATGAGAGATGAGCGAGGAACGATGAGCGATGAACAGAGGACGCCGGTGCCCGTCTCCTCCGTTCATCTCTCATCGCTCATCACTCATCTCTCGTTTCCTCTTGTGCCTCACTGTGATCCCATACCCGATCAACCCGTTCAAAATCATGATCCCGTTGGTGACGGCGAACACCCAGTTCTTCACGAGCAGCGAGTACATGGTGAAGCCGACCGAGGCGGCGAGCTGGCCGACGAAGAGCCAGGTCGAGACTCCGGCGCTGGTGTGGTCGCGCCACTGTTTGGCGATCTGGGTGGCGATGGTGAGGATGAGGACGAACGAGCTGGCCCAGCCGATGATCTCGATCATGAGCCAGCGCAGATCTCAGTTGGCAAGATACGGTCCCCGCTCCAGCTTCGAGCGGATGTCGTTTTCAGAGGGAGGGCAGGGGAGGGGGTCGTCGGGCAACGGGACGACGTGTGCGGTCTCGCGCACGACCTCGGCGAGCATGTCGATCTCCAGCGGTTTGTTGACGATCGCGGAGAAGAGGTCGGCCGAGAGGTAGCGCTCGTTCTTCGGATCGCGCACCGCAAGGACGAACGTCGTCGCTTCGGGACGCTCCTCGCGGAAGCGGCGGACGAACCGGTCGCAGGCGTCGTGGGGCATGTCGGTGTCGACGATGATCAGCGCGTAGTCACACTGCATCACCTTGCGGAACGCTTCGTCGCCGGTGGCCGCGGTGTCGACGCCGATGGGCTGGTGCCGAAGGATGGTGAAGAGCATCGCCCGCAATACGTCGTTGTCTTCAACGATCAGAACTCTCGGTTCACTGCTCATTTCTGATTCCTCTATGTTGCCCCCTAAATCTCAAAAGGCATGCCATGGAGGAGACCGCCGTCAGTTCGGTTTCCCGGGAGCCGGCAATTGGATTTCCGGGCTCTCTTCCGGCGGGGCCGCGTCGAGGCAGCCGATGACAGTGTCGAGGATGAGGTCCACGTCGAACGGCTTCTGGATGGTGGCGATGACGAAGCTCAGGTCCAGACGCTTCAGCACCAGGCCGGCGGTGAGGACCAGGACGAGGGGACGGTGGGCCGGGATCATCGCGGTCAGCCGGTCGAGGACGTCGTAGCCGCTCATGCGCGGCATCATGAGGTCGAGGATGGCCAGCGAGTAGTGGACGGCCTCCAGCTTCTCGATCGCCTCCGCGCCATTGCTCGCGACGTCGGGCGCAAACCCGCGCCGCCGCAGAATGGTCGTCAGCAACGCGCGAATGGCGTCATCGTCATCGACGATCAGGATCCGTTTCTCGAGCCGCATCTCCCCCGCTGCTCCCAAGTGCTACAAATAACGTAGAGCAAGAGGTAAACCAAGGGGGAAGGCAAAAGGCGGAAGGCAGAAGGCAGAAGGCCGGCGCTCCGACGGAGCACCACGGAGCGCCGACGTTCCGTCGGCCGGTCCGCCGGCCTTCGGCCGGCAGTGTGCGGCAGGCTTACTTCACCGCCGCCCGATGCTCCTCCGCCGGTTGACCGCGCACTCGCCATCGACGATGCCGCTCGCGGCGATGAGGGAGTAGGGGGCGCCGGCGCGAAGGCGGATGGGGACGCCGTAGGTCCAGTACATGTCGCCGTGGGCGAGGCCGGCGGGGGTGCCGTTCCAGATCGTCAGTTCTTCGTCGGCGTTCGTGAGGAGGTCGGTGAGGCCGTCGCCGTTCAAGTCGGCGGCCTGGACGGTCGAGGTCACGTAGTCGTCGGAGACCCGGGCAGCGGTGCCGACGCCGTCGTTGTCGCCGTAGGCGGCGTACAACTGGCCCGACCAGGTGGTGAAGGCGATGTCTCTGCGGCCGTCGCCGTTGAAGTCGCCGATCACCGGCTCGCCTGGGGAGAGATTGGAGGCGATGGTCTCGGGAGGGAAGAACGCGCCGTCGCCGCGGCCGGCATAGAGCTGCACGGTGCCGTCACTCTGTGGCGGGTACCAGCCGCTCTCCGACGTGCCGAGAGTCGAGACGACGAGGTCGGGACGGCCGTCGCCGGTCATGTCGGCCCCCGCGAGGAAGGCATCGAGGTGCGCGCCGATCGGCATGTCGAAGAGCCTCACGTTGTTTTTTCCGGAGACGACGACCAGCGATTTGGCGGAGACCGTCGGGATGCCCGGTCCTCCCTCGAGCGGCTCTTCTTCGACGAGGATCAGCTCGTTCTTCCCGTCGCCGTCCAGGTCGTGCGTCAGTGCGCGGTTGGCGACGGTGTCGTAGTCGCGGGCGAGGACCCACTCGCCGGCCGGGTTGCGCCGGAAGATGTAGACCGGCTGCGGGTTGACGAAGGTTTTGTCGATGACGACGATGTCGCCCTGCGAAACCGCGACTTCGGTGCTGCCCTGGTGGAAAGAGCGCAGGATCGAGGTGACGGTGTAGTTGCCGGCGCCGTCGTTCATCGCCACGACGAGCGGCCCGATGCTCGACGTCGTCGGTTCCATGTAGACCAGATCGTCGGCGCCGTCGCCGTTGAGATCGGAGGGAGTGAGGTAATAGCGCCCCCGGAGCTCTTCCCTCCGGCTGCGGGACCCGGAGAATGTCCCGTCGCCCTTGCCGGTGATCAGCGCGAACCCGTTCGCGGTCGGCAACACCAACTCCGGGAAGCGGTCGCCGGTGAAGTCGCCCACCTCGATCGGGAAGCGCTGCGGTGCGAAGAGCGAGAGGTTCACCCGCCGCAGCACTCCTCCTTCATTGACGTGTACGACGATCCGCGGCTGGATGCCCGGATAGGTCATGTGCATCAGGACGTCCGGCCTGCCGTCGCCGGTCACGTCGCGGACGAGCAGGTTGCTGGGGATGCCGTCGGGGTTGTGGACGTCGGTGGCGGTCGACTGCGGCTCCGCATTCGGGAAGGTCTCGAAGCGCGCGCGGTAGCCGCTCTCCGGAACCTGCGAGACGGTGAGCACGTCCGCGCGTCCGTCGCCCCGCAGGTCGGCGACCTCGAGCTCCACGGCCGGGTGGTCGGGCCGCAGGATGCGCGTCTCGGTGAACACACCCTCCCCGCCGTTGGTGAGGACGCGCACGGAACCGCCACCGGCGGAGAGGACGAGCAGGTCGGCCAGGCCGTCGCCGTTCACGTCGCCCGCGTCGAAATCGCGCGGCTCGCCATCGAGCTCCTGGAGTTGCGGGCCGTGCGACACGAGGAGATTGCCGGCCCGTTCGTAAAGCTGCAGATAAGGGGTGTCGAAGGTCAGCAGGTCTCCGCGCCCGTCGTTCGTGAAATCGGCGGCGACGAACGTCCATCCGTTGACGGGGAACAGCTCGGCGAACTCCCGGCCGCCGAGGTTCCGGTGGATGCCGAGGCTTGCCGCAATGCCGATACCCGGCCCGATCAGATCCGGTAATGCATCACCGATGACGTCCGCGACGTCGAACACCTGGATCGGGAGCACTTGCGGCTCCGTCAGCTTTCCGCCGCCCAGGCCGTAGCGAATCGAGAAGGTCAGGTCGGTCCCGAAAGCCGCATCCAGGAGGCCGTCTCCGTCAAAGTCCGCCGTGAAGACGCGGTCGTACGCGGGCTGTTGATACGCACGCGGCGCGGCCAGCGAAAGGTTGCACGCCGGCTCGGCGAGGGCGGTCGTGGCGAGGAGGCAGACGACCGCAAGGATGGTTTTCATGGCGGACAATATATGAGGTTATGGCATACGAAGCAATGCCGGGGAGCACGTTCAGTCCGAGAAACTCCCGGCCGCAGGCAGCGGTTCCGTCTCAGCGCCCGATGCTTCTCCGGCGTGAGGAGACGCACTGCGCGTCGATGACGCGGGCCGGGATGTCGGCTACGGAGATGAGGGAGTACGGCGCGCCGACGCCCAGGCGGGCGAGGTTCCAGACGGTGTCGGAGCTCCAATACATGTCGCTGAGCGTGAGATGGTCCGGCGAGCCGAGCCACACGGTCAGCACGCCATCAAACCCGGCGACAAAGTCGGTGATGCCGTCCCGGTTGAGATCGGCGGGCCGGACGTAGTTGATCGCGCCGCCGATCTGGAGCTTCGTCGCGAAACCGCTGCCGGTACCGTACATGAGGAACAACTCCCTGTGGCCGGTCACGAATGCGATGTCGCGGCGGCCGTCGCCGTTGAAGTCGCCGGTCATCGGGTCCAGGAAAGGGGCGACGTTCGAGGCGATGGTCTGCCCGGTCTCGAACGTGCCGTCGCCGCGGCCGGCGAAGAGCTGCACGAACCCGTCGCGCGGCGCTGGATAGGGGCCGGTGGGGTCTCCGTAGCTGGCGGACACGACGAGGTCGAGCGGCCCGTCGCCCGTCACGTCGTCGATCGCGATTCCGGTCACCATGAACCGGCCGAGGGGCGCTTCGAAAAAGATCCCGTCGTCGACTCCGGACACGACCTTCAGGATCTTGAACGAGATCTGGCTCTCCTGCGGCGGGCCGGTTTCGACCAGGACGATCTCGCTGCGGCCGTCGCCGTTCAGGTCGCGCGTTCGTGCGATGCTGGCGGCAGTGTCGAAGACGCGCTCCTCCGTCCACGCGCCGGCCGCATTGCGGCGGAAGACGTGGACCGGGTCCAGGTAGCCGGGGTGTCCCATGTCGACGACGGCGATCTCGCCCGCCGAGATGCTGATGTTGATGTCCAGGTACCCGAATGTCCGGGGCAACGTCTCCAGCGTGAAGTTGCCGGAGCCGTCGTTGATCGCCACCTGGAGCCGCCCGTCCTCCTGCTGAAAGACGGGATCGTCGGCGCCGTCGCCGTTGACGTCCCCGATTTTCATGTCGATGCTGCCGATCCCGGCGAGCTCGCGCTCGTGCGGGTTCCGGACGTAATTCCGCGGTGCGGCCAGCGAATACGTGCACGCCGCCTCCGCGACGGCACTCATGGCGATGAGGCTGAGGACCGTAAGGATAGCTTTCATGAGCGGCAATATATGCTGACGCGGCATAGAATTCAATGATGGAGGGCACATGTGGTCCGCAGACTGCCGGCCGAAGGCCGGCGGACCGGCCGGTCGAAGACCGGCGCTCCGTGAACCCCGCGCGTGCACCGCGTGAACCCCGCGCGTGCACCATGTGCACACGCCCGTGCACGACGTGAACCCGCCCGTGCACCATGTGCACCCGCCCGTGCACCACGTGAACCCGCGCGTGCACCACGTGCACACGGCCGTGCACCACGTGAACCCGCCCGTGCACCATGTGCACCCGCCCGTGCACCACGTGAACCCGCGCGTGCACCATGTGCACACGCCCGTGCACCACGTGAACCCGTGCGTGCACCACTTGCACACGCCCGTGCACCATGTGCACACGCGTGTGCATCACGTGAACCCCGCGCGTGCACCATGTGCACACGCCCGTGCACCACGTGAACAAGCGTGTGCACCACGTGAACAAGCGTGTGCACCACGTGAGAATGGAAGGTTCACGACGTAAATCGGCGTGTGCCGCGGGCGGATCCACCACTTCTGGCGCATCCGCGGTTACAATTGCATTTTCCGAAACGCTTTTGGTCGAGACCGCTCTTGTTGAGCCCCGCCGGGAAATGCGTCAGATTCTCTGTCTCACTCTGGTCGTCGCGGTCGCCTTTGCCGCGGTCCCTGTGCTTTTCGCTCCGGTTGGCTCACGCTGGGCCGTCTGGCTCGCAGTGACGGTGGTTCTCGCAGTGGCCAGCGCACTCCTCGGCCGCCAGGCCGCACCCGGCCGCGGCTGGCGCTACGGCCCCCTCGGCGTGATCGTTTCCGCCGCATCGCTGACACTCATCGACGAGGGACACGATCGAATCGGCTATCCGCTCGGCCTCGCGGGCCCCATGATCGCGCTCTTCGCTGCGTCGATCGCATGGCGCACGGCGGCGCTCGAGAACGCACCACCCTTGCGACGGATCGTCGTAGGCGGCGCGCTCGCGACGCTCTGGCTTTTCACCACGACGTGGATATGGCTCTTCACGGAGTAGGGAGACGCGCGTCTCTCGATTGCGAGCGACGCGAGCTATTTGTCTGTATATCCCAATCATGGACGCGCTCCTCGTGGTTTGCACCTTCCGGTGCTGCCGGAGGCAGCACAAGATCTGTAGACCCGGCCTTCAGGCCGGGTAGGGCGGTGGATGGGATGCGAGCCCGCGAAGCGGGCGGCAGAAGAGGGTTCGCGGCGATGCGCTGTTCTGTCGCCCGTTTCGCGGGCTGACTGGTGGCTCGCTCGTGTACCCGGCCTGAAGGCCGGGTCTACAGATCTTTCGCCGCCTTCGGCGGCTATCGGGCTCGCCCGTGTTCGTTCAGCCGGTAGCCGCCTCCGAGGTAGAATTCTGTCATGACACGCCCGGTGGAACAGCTGTACGAACAGGCTTCTCAGTTGTCGACGGAGGATCGCGCGGAGCTCGCAGGGATGCTGCTTCAGAGCATCGAAGATCCTCCCGACGAAGGTGTCGAGGAAGCTTGGGCAGCGGAAATCGAACGACGCATGGCCGACTACCGGGCGGGGAGAGTGAAGACCATTCCATGGTCTGAGGTTCGTGCTCATTTGCACCGTATTGACCGGTAATGCATCTCGAGATTTTCGAGGACGCGGCAGCCGAGATCGAAGAAGATCGCGGGTGGTATCAACCGCAGCGAATCCGCGGAGGCAGGGTTTCTTCGTGAGCTCGATCATGCCATTCAGCAGGTTATCGACGCTCCTGCGCAATGGCCACGGTATCTCGCCGGCACGCGGCGATACGTTTTTCCGACGTATCCATACTTCCTCGTGTACTTCGTCGAAACCGACGTGATTCGAGTTGTCGCCGTTGCGCATGAGAAACGACGGCCGGGCTACTGGCGAAATCGACTGCGTAAGAGCCGCTGACTATCTCAGGCGAGAGCTGCCCGTACGGCGTGACGGAGCGCCGACGTTCCGTCGGACGGCAGTCTCTCGGCCTGATCGGCAATGCATCGCGAAAGCCTGCCCACGAGGACGCGGGCGGACCGGCCGACGAGGACGTCGGCGGTCTTGGGGGGACCGTCAGACCACCCGGTGCAGCGGCTCCATTCCCCTCAGGAATCGGAACACGTTCGTGGCCGCGATGGTGGCCATGGCGTTTCTTGCTTCCTCGGTGGCGGAGCCGATGTGGGGGAGGAGGACGATGTTCTTCATCGTGAGAAGACGCGGGTTGACGGCAGGCTCGTGCTCGTAGACATCGAGGCCGGCGCCGCGGAGGTGGCCGGTTTCGAGGGCATCGCAGAGCGCGTCTTCGTCGACGAGAGCGCCGCGGGAGGTGTTGATCAGGTAGGCGCCGGACTTCATCGCGGCGAGCGTGGCGGCGTTGATCATCCGGTCGGTTTCCCGGGACAACGGGACGTGGAGCGAGACGATGTCGCTCGTGGCCAGGAGCTCGTCGAGCGGGTCGCCGCGGCGGATGCCGAGGACGTCCATCCCGAAGGCGCGGGCTCGCGTTGCGACGGCGGTGCCGATGCGGCCCATGCCGATGATGCCGAGGCGCTTGCCCTGGAGCGATCCGCCGAGGAGTTTGAGCGGTTCCCATTCGCAGCGGCCGGTGGCGCGCACCTCGGCGTCGCCTTCGACGATGCGGCGCGTGACGGCGAGGAGGAGGGCTATGGTCAGGTCGGCGGTTGCTTCGGTGAGCACGCCGGGGGTGTTGGTGACGGTGATGCCGAGCTCGCGGGCCGCTTCGACGTCGATGTTGTTGTAGCCGACGGCGAAGTTGGAGACGCAGCGGAGGTTGGGGTTCGACTCCAGGACGCGGCGGGTGATCGGGTCCTGCAGGAGTGTGACCGCGGCATCGGCGTCCGCCAGGATGGTGATCAGGTCGTCTTCGCTGCGGCCATGTTCGGTCGGATGGGCGATGACGTCAAAGTGCGGCGCGAGGATCTCCGTCGTCACGGAGGGAAAGTCGGCGGTGAGAACGACGGAGTAGCGCATTGGCGGCTAGCGACGAGAGATGAGCGATGAGCGATGAGAGATGAACACGGGAGCTTCAGCTTTTCGTCTCACGCGCGACGATGCGGCCGAGGATGAAGAGGAAGCCGCCGAGGGCGAGGATTCCGACCTCGTGGCGCACGTTGCCGCTGACCAGTCCATAGGAAAGCCCGACGGGCAGCAGGACCATGGCCACGAGCTGCATCAGCCGCCCGATGGCGACGTTCATCGCTCATCTCTCATCGTTCATCGCTCGATTTCGCGAGAATCTGCAGCAGGTCGTCCTCGAACACGCCCTGCGGGCGCTCTTCGATGCGGCCGAGCTCTTCGTCGCCGCGGTAATAGATGAAGGTCGCCACCTTGACGATGTGCTTTCCCTTCAGCAGCTCGGCCGGTTTCTGCTTCGATTTGTCGACGGCGACGAAGGTCATCGGCAGGTCGACGCCGAACTGCGACTTGAGGTCGTCGGCGATGCGGAGCATTTTCGGCACCTCGCGCTGGCTATCGTCGCACCAGGTGCCCATGTAGATCTCCATCCGGTCGCCGGCGCGGACGTACGGCTTCATCATCTCCACGACCGTGACGTCCGGCTGATACTCGCTCTTGCGCTGCACGTAGGACGGCACCGTCGCCATCAGCCGGTCGGGGGTGACGGTGCCGACGACGAGAGGGAGGGAGACGTTCGGTACGCTCCCGATCTGCTCCGCCCCCGCGGGCGGGCGCTCGTCGATGGTGATGGTGGTGACCCGGTCGCCGCGCTCGGTCTGGTCGACCACGCCGTTCATGCCGTCGTAGACGCGGCCGAAGATCGTGTAGCCGCCGTCGAGGTGCGGCTGCGGGGAGTGGGTGATGAAGAACTGCGAGCCGCCGGTGTCGGGCCCCGAGAGGGCCATGCCGACCGCGCCGCGCGTGTATTTCTGCAGGTTGATCTCGTCGCGGATGAAGTAACCGGGGCCGCCGTTCATGTCGTTGCGCGGGTCGCCGCCCTGGATGACGAAGTTCGGGACGACGCGCATGAAGGAGCTGTTGTCGAAGTACTTCTTCCCGGCGAGCTGGGCGAAGTTCCACGCGGTCATCGGCGCGTCCTGGGTCAGCAGCGCCAGCTCGATCCGGCCGCGGGTCATATGGATCGTGGCGGTATGCGGCTTGCGCGACCAGCGGACGATCTCCTCGTATTCGCTCTGCGGACGGTTGACCGGCAGCGGCGTGATCTGCGGCCGTTTCGCCCCGAGCTTCTCGACGAGCTGGTCGGCCGCCACGCGCCGCACTACCGGGTCGTTGTCGGTCAGCAGGCCACGGAGGAACGGCTCGCGTCCGCGGTCGTTGTAGGCGGCGATGGCGACGATGGCGGCGACGCGGGCGTCGTTCATCTCCGACGTCCGCTCTTTCTCCACCGCGGCATGCAGCGTTGCCAGCCAGTCGCTCGGACGGATGGAGGTGACGCTGGTGTATTTCTCGATGGCGTTGGCACGGACGATCACGTCGGGGTCCTGCAGCCCTTTCTGGATCACCTCCAGCTCGAGGTCGGCGCGCTGCACGGGGATCGTGCTCAGGGCGGCCGTGCGGACGAGGGGATTTTCGTTCTGCATGGCCTGCCTGCGTGAGGAGGGGGCGTTGGCTGTTTCGAGCTGGCGCACGATGATCCAGGGAGTGCGCGAGAACTTCGTGCCGACGAAGCCGGGGCGGCCGAGGTGCTTCATCACTGCCCCGGCCGCCGTCTCGCGGTCCCACGACGTGCCGTTGACCAGGACGGACAGCAGGCGCGCCTTCGCCGTCTCATTGGTCTTCGCGTAGTAGCCGAGCGGATCGAGGATCGACGACCGGACGCCGGGGTCGGGGTCGTCGAGCGTGGCGAAGATGCGCGGGAGATCGTCGGCGCGGGCTCCGCTCGCGTCTTTCTCGAAGACCCGGCCGAGAGCCACGGCGGCGTTCGTGCGGACCCAGGGGTGGCTGTCGCCGAGGAGGTTCACCAGCAGCGGCGCGGAGGCGGGGTCGCCGATCCGGCCGAGCGCCGTCGCGGCGTAGGCGCGCGTCAGCACGTTCGGGTCGCTCAGGACGAGCTCCAGCGGACCGCGCGCGGCCGTGTACGCGCGGCGGGCGAGCGTGTACGCCCCTTCCTGCCGCACCGCGGACGACGGCGAGGCAAGGGCCTGCATCGCCAGCTGGCTCGCTTCGTCGGTGTTGAAGCGGAAGAGGAAGCGTACCGCCCGCGCCCGCACTCCCTCCGCCTGGCTGGCGTCGGTCATCCAGACGTAGCGGACGTAGCGGTCGCGCATGAACGCTTCCTGCCCGGCGAGCTTCGAGAGCGCCTCGATCGCCTCGGCGGCCACCCCGGCGTCGGTGTCCGTGGTCAGGCCGAAGAGCGCGTCGGCGCCTGCGCCCGCGGCGATCTCGCCGAGGGCGAACGCGGCCCGCTCCCGGACATTGCGGTCCGGGTCGCGGGTCAGCGCGATCAGCTCCGCCACCCCGGCCGGGCTCTCGACCGTATCCAGCTCGTTGTTGCCGTTCTGGTCGATGAAGGTGTGCGGACCGATCCGGCCGAGGGCCGTGGCGATGCGGGCGCGGTGGATCGCGTTCGGGTGAGCCACCCACTGGGCGACCAGGGCCGGGTCGAACTCCCGCCGGTCCTCCAGCCTCAGGACCCGTGCTTCCTCTTCCACCGTCATCCCGTACGGCTCGGCCGTCGCGGCGATGCTGGCCGGGGGTGGAGGAGGGGCGGTGGTGCAGGCGATTCCGAGGAGAAGAACGATGGGGGCGAGCTTACGCATGGCGCGGAATGATAACGAGATACGGGCGGGGGATGATTCTTGTCCGCTTCCGCGTCACTCCGGCTTGCGTTAATGCCTCCGGCACGGGAGACTCGCGCTGCATGCACGAGCTCGCGATTGACGTCGAACGGGTGGCCCGCCGCTATGGCCGGCGCTGGGCCCTGGCCGACGTCACCTTCCAGGTCGCCCCGGCGACGGTGATGATGGTGGCGGGAAGGAACGGGGCCGGCAAGTCGACCCTCTTCCGGGTCCTGGCCACCGCGATCCGCCCGGATTACGGAAAGGCGCGGGTGGCCGGCTTCGACGTGCTGCGGGAGCGGGAAGACGTTCGCCGCCATACCGCTCTCCTCAGCCACTACAACTATCTCTATGACTCGCTGACGGCGCGGGAGAACCTCGCCGTCGTGGCCGACCACCTCCGGACCGGCCGCGACCGGGTGCTCCCGCTCCTCGACCAGGTCGGCCTCGCCGCCCGGGCCGACGACGCCGTCTCGACGTTCTCCGCCGGCATGCGCAAACGTCTCTCGTTCGCCCGAGTGCTCCTGCAGGACCCGCGGGTGGTGTTGCTCGATGAGCCGTACGGCGCGCTCGACCCGGCGGGGTTCGATCTGGTGGACTCGGTCATTGCCGAGTTGAAGCGCAACGGGGCCACGGTGCTGATGGCTACCCACCAGTGGGAAAGGGGGGCGGCGCTGGCGGATGTCGCGCTGGTGCTCGAGGGGGGGAAGGTGGCGTGGATGGGGCCGGCGGGTGAGGTGATGGGGCACGAGGTGCGGGCATGAGGGAAGAGGCGAAATGCAAAATGCAGAATGCAAAATGCAAAATGCAAAATGGAGAAGAGGTCTTCTTTTTCCATTTTGCATTTTGCATTCTGCATTCTGCATTTCGCTTCTCCCTCGGAGGCTGAGTGCTAGCCGCCGCTCTCCGCAAAGAGCTCCTCCTCCAGTGGCGCACGCGCGGCCAGTTCATCGCCGTCTTCGTCTTCGGCGCGGCCGCCCTGCTCCTCTTCAGCTTTGCCATCGGGCCGAACGCCGCCGCCCTGCGGACCTTCTCCGCCGGCTTCCTCTGGCTCGGGCTGCTCCTCTCCTCCACCCTCACCCTGGCGGAGAGCTTCCATGCGGAGATGGAGAACCGGGCTCTCGAAGGGCTGCTCCTCCTCCCGTCCGATCCGCACGCCCTCTATTACGCCAAGGCCATCGCCAACTGGCTCCAACTGGCGATCCTCGGGGTGGCGCTGGTGCCGGTCATGGTCGTCCTGTACGACGCCGGGACGACCCGGCTGCTGACCCTGCTGCTGGTCATCGTCCTCGGGACGGCCGGCCTTTCGGCACCCGGGACCCTCTACGCGGCCATGACGGCGCAGGTGAAGGCGAAACAGACTCTGCTCCCTCTGCTGTTGTTCCCCCTGATCGTCCCGGTACTGCTCGCGTCCGTCAAGGCAACGTCCATGGCCATCCTGGGCGACCCGATGGGGGATTCGCAGCGGTGGATGCTGTTGTTGCTGGCGTTCGATCTGATTTACTGGTCGTTGTGCGGCATGCTGTACGCCCGAGTCGTCGAGGACTAGCTATGCGAAAAGCACAAATCTTCATCGCCCTCGGGGTGCTTCTTCTCCTCGCCGGCTCTTCCATCGGGCTCTTCGTGGCCCCCGCGGAGACGTTCATGGGCGACGTGCAACGGATCATGTACGTGCACGTCCCGACGGCCTGGAACTGGATGCTGGCCGTCCTCTTCTCGCTCGTCTGCGCGATCGCCTTCCTCTTCCGGAACGACTTCAAGTGGGACGCGCGGCTGGAGGCCGGGCTGGAAGTGGGGACGCTGCTGGCGTTCCTCCTCTGCTGCCAGGGGGCCATCTGGGCCAAGCCGACGTGGGGCGTCTGGTGGGACTGGGACCCGCGCCTGACCACGACCGCGGTCCTGCTCTTCGCGTTTCTCGGCATCCTGGCGCTGCGCAGCTTCGTCGAAGACCCGGTCAAGCGCGCCATCTGGTCGTCGGTGGCGACGATCATCGCCTCGATCGACCTGCCGATCGTCTACATGTCGGTCAAGTGGTGGAACTCGCTGCACCAGCAGCAGTCGACGCCGAGCACAGTTTCGTCACAGTTTCATTTGCCGCTCCGGATGAACGCTTTCGGCGTGCTCTTTCTGATGATCGGCTTCATCATGGTACGTACACGGATCGCGGCGCTGCGGGCCGAGCGCGAGCTCGCCGCACCGCCGGTAGCCATGTCGGGAGAAGCAGGGGAGCTGGTATGAGCGGAGTCATCGTCGGAGGATGGGAATTCGTCTGGGCGGCGTACGGCATCACCGCCGCCGCGTTCATCCTTTACGGTCTCAGCCTGATGAGCCGTTTGCGGGAGGCCGGACGCAATGACTGAGGCGGTCATCGGCAGAAGCGAGTCGGAGAAGATGCGCCGCAGGACGCGTCTCTTCATGATCGGCGCGTTCGGCGTGGCCGCGATCGCGTTCGGCGTGATCGCCGCCAGCGGCATCAACAGCAACCTGGTCTACTACTGGACGCCGTCCGACCTCCGCGCCAACGGCGAGAAGGCGTACGGCGCGAACATCCGCCTCGGCGGGATGGTCGCCAAGGGCTCGATTCAGAAGCGCGGCGGCTCGGCGGTGGAGTTCGTCGTCCACGACGGCAAGACCCGCATCCCGGTGAAGACCTCCACGGTCCCGCCGCAGATGTTCCGCGAGAACATCGGCGTGGTCGTCGAAGGGACGATGGTGCGCAACGGCTACTTCGAGTCGAGCCGGCTCATGGTCTCGCACAGCAACGAATACAAGGCTCCGGAGCAGGGACACACCGTCGACCGGAAAGAGCTCGAGCGGATGATGAAGTCGGTCGCCGAGAGCGAGTAGAGCAAGGAAACCCATGACCCCTCTCCTCGGACGCATCCTCATCCTCGCCTCCCTCCTGGCCGCCTCCGCGGGCGCGCTCCTCGGCTTCGCCGCCGGCCGCTCGCGCTCCGTCGACGGCCTGAAGTGGGCGCGCCGCTTCGCCTACCTCTACTCCGCCCTGGTCGGCGCGGCGACGCTGCTGATGGTCTACGCGCTCCTCGCGCACGACTTCTCCGTCAGCTACGTCGCCCAGGTCGGGTCGCGCGCGGTGCCGACCTGGGTGACGGTGGTCAGTCTCTGGTCTTCGCTCGAAGGGTCGATCCTCTTCTGGGGCTTCGTCCTCGGCGCCTACATCGCCGTGGCCACGTACCTGACGCGCGGCCAATACGCCGAATACCAGCCCGACGCAATCGGCGTCTGGCTCGCCTGCGCCGCCTTCTTCAGCTTCCTCATCGCCGGTCCGGCCAATCCGTTCGGCACCGTCGCGAATCCGCCGGCCGACGGGCCGGGACCGAATGCGCTCCTGCAGAACCACCTCCTGATGGCGGTCCACCCGCCGTTCCTCTACCTCGGCTATGTCGGCATGACCATCCCGTTCGGCTTCGCCTGCGCGGCG
>Ga0190275_10001924_pt1 | contig 15139 bp, 10 predicted proteins | sample Popmic550T_FD_133745 | JGI IMG/M metagenome (GOLD analysis project Ga0190275, IMG submission 133745) | Populus adjacent soil microbial communities from riparian zone of Yellowstone River, Montana, USA - 550 T | ecosystem: Environmental > Terrestrial > Soil > Riparian zone > Trees stand | place...
AGCTACGTCTTCAGCTGCGCAGCTGGTTTCTGCCAGGCGTCCACCAGCACCGAGACTCAGGCGTGCACGGCCGCCCCATCCCCTCCATACGCAGTGTGTAATGGCCAGTGCGTGGATACGAGCAATGACTTCTTTAACTGCGGTGCCTGTGGGCATCGGTGCCCCAACCCCGCGTTTCATTGCGAGGCAGGAGACTGTGTATTGTGCAGTCCCGATTCAGTAGACTGTTGAGAGGGGGGGGAAGCCTGAAGGTACCCGTTCACATCCATGTCCAGGGCTGCGCGGTTTGGCAATCCAACGGCCAGTACTGGTCCATTCTGTTGTGCCTGGCCAGTGAACGGGTACCCTTTGGAGATCTGTGCGGGGAACGGCCCGAGCCTCTATGGTGAAGGGTCGTTCCTACCGCAACCCAGTGGGCTTCGTTGCCGGCTCGGTGTGCTGGGCGCTCCGACGAGGACGGACACAAAGAACTGCTGAAGCGCTGACTGTAACCGCTGGAGATGATTGCGCTTTGGGCGATTTTTCGGGCCGGTGCCCGGGTACCCCCGCAGATTTTCTGCATCATTGTCCACCGGGCTGGCTCATGCCAGCAGCACAGAGGAGCACCACAACTGCTACCCGTGGACGAGTACGAGCAAAACAGTGGAGGTGCAGCGACAGCCTCCATTCAATGGAGATGTCATGCACGAGCTGAGAGTGAGCAGAGCCCTGCTGGCGGGCTTGGTATGTGTGGCCGTGGGATGCAGCAGCAAGGCGCCGGAAGAGAAGAGCGTGGCGAGCAGCGCATCTCCGTTGGTGGTGGGCTGGGAGGGGACGGGGGCCATGGCCGAGGCGCGCAAGTACCACGCGGGGGGGGTGCTGCAGTCCGGCAAGTTGCTGGTGGTGGGGGGGTACAACGCCAGCGGGTTCCTGTCCTCGGCGACGGTATACGAGCCCGGGACAGGCACCTGGACGGTGGTGGCACCCATGCCGGAGGGTCGGCAGGCGCACACGGCGACGGTATTGGAGACGGGCAAGGTGCTGGTGGCGGGAGGAGAGAACGGGGCCGGCCGCCTGTCATCCACGACAGTGTATGACCCTGCCACCAACACGTGGGCCTCCGCGGGGACGTTTGCCTCGGGAGTGGCGCGGGACTCGATGACGGCAACGCTGTTGGCCTCGGGCAAGGTGCTGGTGGCGGGAGGAGGGAACAGTGGGGGCTCGCACGGCAGGGTGGATGTGTATGACCCGGTGGCGGGGACTTGGAGCGTGGGCCCGAGTATGGGGACGCCGCGGCGCAGCCATACGGCGACGCGGTTGCAGTCGGGCCAGGTGCTGGTGGTGGGAGGACGAGGGAGCACGAGCCTTGCGACAGCGGAGGTGTACAACCCGTTGAGCCATACATGGACGGGGGCGGGAGCGCTGGCCACGGCGCGATATGACCATACGGCGACGCTGCTGCCTTCGGGGAAGGTGTTGGTGGTGGGAGGGCGCAACAGTAGCGGGGTGGTGGGGACAGCGGAGGAATACGATCCGAGCACGGGGCTGTGGAGCGTGACGAGCGCGCTTGTGAGTGCCAGAGCGCAGCACACGGCGACGCTGCTGAGCACGGGGAAGGTGCTGGTGACAGGGGGGCAGAATGGCAGCGCGCAGGTGAGCGCAGAGATGTACGACCCTGGCACCGGGCAGTGGAGCGCGACGACGCCCATGGGAAGTGCGAGGTACCTGCATGTGGCGGTGCTGCTGGAGTTACAGGGGAAGGTGTTGGTGGTGGGGGGCGTGGGAGGAAACGGCTCGAGCCAGAAGACGGCGGAGTTGTATGCGTATGACGCGTGCGCAGGGGTGGTCTGCAACAGCTCCCCTGGAGCGTGTTACGAGGCGGCGGGGACGTGCAGCAATGGGGAGTGCAGCTACGCGCCGAAGGCAGTGGGAGCGAGTTGCGATGACGGGGATGCGTGTACAGGGCAGGACGCGTGCAACGGCGCAGGAGTGTGCGCGGGCAGTGCCACCAGTTGCAGCAGCCCGCCCGGGCAGTGCTACGAGGCAGCGGGGACGTGCAGCGGAGGAGCGTGCGCCTACGAGTACAAGGCCGCGGGCGTGGCGTGTGATGACGGGGATGCGTGCACGGTGGGTGAGGAGTGCAACGGGGCTGGAGGGTGCGCGGGGACGCCGGTGAGTTGCAACACTCCGCCCGGGCAGTGCTACGAGGCGGCGGGGACGTGCAGTGGTGGGGCGTGCACCTATGCGCCGAAGGCAGCGGGTACGGCTTGTGATGATGGCAATGCGGGCACTCTCAACGACGTGTGCAGCGGGGCAGGGAGCTGCGCGGGAACGGAGGCCTGCACCACGCCGCCGGACGCGTGCCATGACTCACCCGGAACGTACGTCAATGGGGCTTGTACCTACCCGCTGAAGGCGGCCGGAACCTCTTGCGGCGCGGGGCAGATCTGCACCCCGACGGGCACGTGTGAGGGCAAGTGCTGGGTTGGAGGGACGCTTTACGAGGCGGGCACCATCAATCCGAGCGGAGCCTGCCAGGAGTGCAACCCGAGCATGTCGACGAGCAGTTGGAGCTTCAGGCCGTCCACGGTTCAGTGCCGGGCCTCGGAGGGCACTTGCGACGTGGCGGAGTACTGCACCGGCAGCAGCAGCAGTTGCCCCGGGGATGGGTACGCGGCCAACGGGACGAGCTGCGGCACGAACGCCGGAGCGTGGGGAAGCTGCGGAGGCTTCAGTGACTTCTGCGACACGACGGGGACGCAGACGCGGACGGTGACGGCGTCCACGTGTGGCAGCGGGGTGTGCAGCGCTTCAAGCACCAGCACAGAAACGCAGGCGTGCACGCGGGTGGCGCCGGGGCCCCAGGCCTGCGCGGCGCCCAGCTATGGGGCATGGAGCGCGTGCAGCTTTAGTGATGTGTGCGCGCAGACGGGGACGCAGACGCGGACGGTGACGAGCTCCACGTACAGCTGCGCCAGTGGGCAGTGCGTGACATCCACCAGCACGGAGACGCAAGCCTGCACGCGCAGCACCAACGGGAACAGCTGCGGCAGCACCTCCGGTGGCTGTACCACGTGCAGTGGCTTCAGCGACACGTGCGACGAGACGGGCACGCAGTCGTGCTCGACGACGAACTACACGTGCTCTGGAGGCACGTGCAGCCCGTCGAGTACCAGCACCCAGCCGGTCGCGTGCACGGTGAGCAAGGCCGGCACCGTCTGCGACTCCTCCGATAGCTGTGGGGCGTGCAGCTTCGGTGATTACTGCACCACGCAGGGCAGCCAGTCGTGCTCGGAGAGCTACTCCACATGCTCGGGGGGAAGTTGCCGCTCGGCGGGAAGCTCCAACTACTCGCAGGCCTGCTACAGGCCTGCGCCCTCCCAGTCGTGCTCGCCGCCTCCTTCTCCTTCCTATGGCTCGTGGAGCGGGTGCAGTGCCAGCTGTGGCGCACGCACCGAGTCACGCACTGTGACGACGTACAGCAACGGCTCCTTCAACTGTTCGACCGGGACGTGTCCCGTCCTCGCTTCCACCTCCACCGAGACAAGGTCGTGCCCCATCCAGCAGTGCCCCGGTGCCAGCTATGGGAGCTGGAGCAGCTGTAGTGGATTCGGTGACTTCTGCGACTCCACGGGAACGCAGTCGAGGACGGTGACGAACTACTCGTGCAATGGGACGTCGTGTGTTCCGAGCACCAGCACGGAGACGCAGGCGTGCTCGCGGGTGGCCCCCGGTCCCCAGCCGTGCTCACCCTCCTATGGAAGTTGGAGCGCATGTGGCGGGTTCAGCGATGCATGTGACACGACGGGGACGCAGTCTCGTCAGGTGACCAACTCCAGCTACAGCTGCTCGGCGGGAGCGTGTCAGGCAACCTCCACCAGCTCCGAGTCGCAGGCTTGCATACGGGAGATAATCCCGCCGCAGTGCCCGGGGACGATCTACGGGCAGTGGAGCGCATGCAGCGGCACTAATCAGTGCGGGCAGTGGGGGACGAAGACGAGGACGGTGACAAGCTACAGTTCCTCAAACTGCCAGTGCGTGGCGAACACTACCACCGAGACGCAGTCGTGTACGGGCACCCCAACTCCTCCATTCGCGCCGTGTAGTGGCCAGTGCGTGGATACGAGCAGTGACTTCTATAATTGCGGTGCCTGTGGGAATATGTGTCCCAACCACACTTTTACTTGTGAGTTTGGAAACTGTACTCGCTATTGAGCGTCACCGGTCACCGGCTGTCGGCTCACCCGCTCACAAGCCTCCCGGTGACATTCGTCAACACCGGGAGGGCTACCGAACGGCAGACGGCCAGCAGCCCGTCACAGGTGCGCTCCCAGCCACGCAGGCGGGCATAGGCCGGACCTTCCCGGCGTACCCGGGCCGCGAAGGCCGTGTCGCTGGCAGCGCGTGCGAGTGCCAGCGACATGTCCTTGGAGTCGAGAGGATCGCAGAGGATGCCGAGCTCCCCGACCACCTCGGGGAGCGCCCCTGCGCGGGCGGCCACCACTGGCCGGCCCGCAGCCAGCGCCTCCAGGGCCGGGAGGCCGAAGCCCTCGCAGAGCCCCACCGCGATCACCGCATCCGCGCCTGAGATGAGGACGGGGAGGAGCTCGTCGGCCACGTAACCCAGCAGCCTGACGCGAGCGCCCAGACCGAGTCGCTGGATCTCGGCGCGGATGAGCCCCTCGGCACCCCAGTCCGCGCCGACGAGGACCAGCAGGTGACTGTCCCGTGCAGAAGAGGTTGCATAGGCGCTCAGGAGCCGCAGGTGGTTCTTCCCAGGGTGCTCGAGACGCGACGGATAGAGGAGGTATGGCGCCTCCAGGCTCAGCTTGGCGCGGGTCTCCGCGACACGCACGCCCTCCAGGGGCGCGAAGCGCTCGGTGTCCACTCCATTCGCGACCATGTGGATCTGCTCGAGCGGGCGGCTCAGGATGCGAGCGACATCCGCGCGAGTCGCATGGCTGACAGCCACCAGGGCCTCGAGCCCGGCGAAGGCCTTGGGGAGGAGGTATTGGACGTAGCGGGTCCGCAGCCCGTCGTACTTCCCCGGGATGTTGAACTGGGCCAGATCATGAATGACGCCCACCGTGGGCAGGCCGGGGCGCAGCGCCGCACGGCGGTTGGCCGCCGGGAGCAACAGCACATCTGCTCCCGCCGCACGTGCGTGGGCTCCGGCACGGGCCAGGTACCACGAGGCGCTGAGGGCGGGGTGATCCGCGTAGGCGGGGACCCGTGCGCGCTCGGTATCCCTGAGGACGTCGGCATAGGCCTCGAAGTCCTTTCCGGTGCCGATGGCGATCAGGCTGTCCCCCGCTTCAGAGAGTCCGCGCTCCAGGCGCGGGAGCAGGGCACGCGTATACGTGCCGAGACCGGAGCGCCCCCAGTCCGTGCCTCCCAACGTGATGGCGAGCCTCATGGCGCCACCTCACCGGGACGGGTGGCGCGCACCACGCGGGCGGGTGCTCCCACGGCCACGGAGGCAGGAGGGATCTCCCCGCGCACCACGCTGGCCGCGCCGACGAGGCTCCCGTCCCCAATCCGAGAGCCTGCGAGGACGGTCACCCCGTTGGCCAGGAACACCCCCCGGCCGACGCGGGTGCCCGGCCCATTCTGGAGCGTCACGCCATGAAGCAGCGTGCAGGCCGGCCCGAGCTCCACGCCCTCACCGATGATGATGTTGAACGGGTGGGGCAGCCGCAGCCCCGGGCCAATGGCATCGCTCCACACGTCGATGTGAAAGCCCAGACGCAACAAGGTGGACAGGCCCAGCGAGGTTCCGAGCATCCCCCGGAACCCAGCCCCGAGCCGGAGCAGGACCAGGGCCCAGAGAGACGAGTCGAGCGCGGCGGCGGCTCGCGGGAGCCGGGCTCCCCGGGCGCGGCGGGCGGTGACCACCCGCGCGCCGTCTGCTTGGAGGGCCAGCAAGGGAGCACGGAAGGCATGGAAGGGTTTCGAGAGCGAGTCCATGCCACCGCCCTTGCGATACGCGTTCCAACCGCTTTCAGCCTGGGACGGTGCGAATCTGTTTCATTCTGAGACGGTGGGGGCGTCTCGTTTCAGGACGTCTCAGGCTGAGACAGCCCCAGGGCACTCGGCGGGCTCCGAGACACCCCCGGGGAACGGGATGTGCAACAGGAGTCAGCAGGAGTCAGCAGGAACCGGGCAGCCGACCGAGAGCAGCCTGTACCGCAAGCTGCTTGAGGAGATTGCCAGACGTGACTGATGACTTGACCTGCTACAGAAATCATCTCGTAGTGATTGTGAGCCGCGATTCCGCCACCCGAGAGCTGCTGCGATCCCGGATCGAGGCCGTGGGTTTCGACGTGCTCGAGTTCGATCATGGGCGAGACGTGTTGCAAAGCGAGACGTCCGAATGGGCGGCTGTCTGCCTCGATCTCGAGCTCGAGGATATGGGGGGAATGGATGTCTTGAGGCACCTGCGGGCACGGGATGCCCTGCTCCCCATCGTGGTCCTCGCCGCGGACCAGGACATCAACGCCGCCGTGCAGGCGGTTCGCCTGGGGGCGCATGACTACGTGACGAAGCCCCTGGAGGGGCAGCGGGTCATCCAGTCCCTGAGGGAGGCGGCCGAGTACCGGCGGGAGAGCTGGCGGCTGCGGCAGCCCGAGCAGGCCGGTGAGGAGGAGAAGCTGATGGGCTGCCTCATCGGCCAGAGCGCCCCGATGCGAGCCCTGGTGAGGCAGCTCAGGCGGGTCCTCAAGGCGGAGGTGCCCGTGTGCATATTCGGTGAGACGGGGACTGGCAAAGAGCTGGTGGCTCGCGCCATCCACGAGCAGGGGGCGCGGGCGCGGGGGCCTCTGGTGGCCGTCAACTGCGCCGCCTTCGCGGAGTCCCTGCTCGAGTCGGAGCTCTTCGGGCACGACAGAGGGGCATTCACCGGCGCCTTCTCCACCCACAAGGGGTGCTTCGAGCAGGCGCAAGGGGGCACCTTGTTCCTCGATGAGGTGGGGGAGATGAGCGCCTCCACGCAGGTACGGCTGCTGAGGACTCTGCAGGAGCGAACCATCCGGCGGGTCGGCGGGACGACGGAGATCCGCGTCGATGTCCGTATCATCGCCGCCACCCACCGGAATCTCCTGGCGGAGGTGAAGGCCGGACGGTTTCGCGAGGATCTCTACTACCGGCTCGCTGTCTACCCCCTCCAGGTTCCTCCGCTCAGGGAGCGGGCTTCGGACATCCCGCAGTTCATCAGCCATTTCCTGAGGAAGTCTGGCGGGGGCGACAGGAGCCGTCCGAGCCGCGTCAGTCACGAGGTGCTGGCGGCGCTGCTCCGCTACCGTTGGCCAGGCAATGTGCGCGAGCTGGAGAACGTCCTCCAGCGGGCTGCGCTCTCCTGCGATGGGGCCCAGATAGAGCTCGCGCACCTGCCAGCGGAGCTGCGCGCGCTCGTGCTCCCCGACATACCGAAGGGCTTTCCATCCGCGCGGGAGGTGGCGGCCGAGCCACTGCTCGAGGAGGACGCGGTCGTGCCGCTCCGGGAGTTGGAGCGCAGGGAGATCCTCAAGGCGCTGACGGTGACGAATGGAAGTGTGACGAAGGCCGCGAGGCTGCTGGGGCTGGGGCGAGCGACCCTGTACCGCCGCCTGGGAGAGCTGCACCTCTCCGCGGCCCTGGACGAGCGCTCAGGGGGGTATCCGCAACAAGTGGGTGAGTCTCGCCGGCAGGAGGGGCGCCCGGCGCGCAACGAGTAGCGGATCCCGCAGCGGAAGCATGTCAGCGCCCGCCTTCAAGGGGATGAGCCCCCACGGGGTGGCGATGTGCTCTCGCACCACGAGCCCTTCCCCAACGATCGTCTCGTTCTCGACGATCGCCTGCTCGATGCAGGCGCGCGGTTCGATGAGGGCCCGGGCGCCGATGAGGGCGCCGGGCCCCACCCTGGCTCCGCTGTATACCCTCGCACCGGCTCCGATGAGCACGGGGGGAGAGAGCTCGGCCCCGTCATCGATTCGCCCACCCCGTGCGACCCACACTCCTGGCCAGGTCTCTGCGGCATGGATGAGCAGTGCGAGCCGCCCGAGCAAGGCCTCACAGGCGAGCTGGAGGGCCGTGCCAGGTGTATCGACGAGGGTTCCCCACCCAGGCAGGGACTCCACCGTGACGGGGCCCTCGATCGGGCTCGTGAGGTGCACCTCCGCTGGGGAGAACGGCCCTCCCGTCTTCGGGGGATCAAGCCGCCCTACCAGCGCACCCGGGACGGACTTCCTTTGAAACAGGCGCGTGAGGTCGGCGTTGCCCACCACGGACTCCGAGAGCGCCAGCCATCGCGCCTCCGTGGGGAACCCGGCCGCCTGGCCCAGGGCACGCGGGGAGAGCGGCGTGATCGCGGGGACGAAGACGACGCCACGGGACAGGACCTTCTGCTCGGACACGAGCCGCCGCACCTGCGCTCCCAGCTCATCCTGGCCCAGCTCGATGGCGACTCGCTCGCTCCCCAGGTTGTGGAGCCACTGAAGCTGCCGGATGACGACGGGAGGCCCTGCCAGAGCCAGCGCTCCGGCACCGCTCGGAGGGGTACTGCGGTGGATGACTGCCAGCATCGCGTGCTCCTTCGGCTCAGTAGGCGCCGCGGCCGGTGAGCACTGCTGGGATCGTCCTCGCCAGGATGAGCAGCTCCTGGGGAGGCTTCACGCGGTCGATGTATTCGAGATCGAGCGCAACCTGCTGCTCGAAGCTCAGGTCGCTGCGGCCGCTCACCTGCCAGAGACAGGTGAGCCCTGGCCGCACCTCGAGACGGCGGAGTGCGCGCGCGTCATACTTGACGACCTCCTGCCAGAGGGAAGGGCGCGGGCCTATCAGGGTCATGTCTCCCATGAGCACGTTCCAGAGCTGCGGGAGCTCATCAATGCTGAGCTTGCGGAGGATGCGCCCCACAGGTGTCGCCCGGGGATCGCGGCGGAGCTTGAAGCGCACGCCATCGGTGGCCTCCCGCCTCTGGGCCGCCAGGGCCGCCTTCATCCCATCCGCTCCGTCCACCATGGTCCGCAGCTTGAGCATCTGGAAGGGGCTTCCGTGCTGTCCCGCTCGCTCCTGCCCGTAGAGGATGGGACCGCGGCTGGTGAGCAGGATCCCCAGCGCGGCCAGCAGCATCACGGGTGAGAGCAACACCAGGGCAGTGCTGGCAACCACGATGTCGAGCACGCGGCGCAGGAGCGGGCCGGTGTCCGCGAGCCAGCCTTCCAGCTGCCTCTTCAGGCGGCGCAGGCGCGCCAGGCTCCGCCACCCTGGGCCGCGCAGCGCTGGAGGGCTGGAATGGGCGTGTGTCTCAAACATCCTCATGAACGGCACTCCGGGATCGATCGGGAAGGGGTGTCGTGGAAGCAGCCGGTGCCTGCCAGAACCCTGAGACGTCGCCCACCTGATCAGGGCTACCAGCAAACTCGGTGCCGAGCCCCAGGACGACGAACCCAATCCGATCCTCTCGCCCGAGAAGGTGAGGGAGCGCCGCGAGCTCGAAGAGGGAGTGGGCGCCGGCCTCGACGAGCACCAGCACCCGGGTGCTCTGGCGGGCCAGGCGGCGAAGCGCCTGCGGGCGCTCGGGCTTGTCCCAGACCGAGAGCGCGCCGTCCCGGAGCGGGACATCTTCTCGAAGAGAGACCTCGGGCTTCATGTCGAGCCGCGAGGCAAGTTCGACGGCGCGCTGCGTCCACGCTGGGGCGAGCGCCAGCATGAGCGTGGTGCCACGAGCGCCGGAGAGGGGCCCCCCCAGGTCCAAGGCGAGATCCTCCAGGCCATGGGAGCTCGCCGGCCAGCTCGAGGCGGCGACGACGGGGCTGCGTCCCCAGAAGGCGAGCTCGGAGGCAGTCCAGAGCTTGAGCCCGCGCAGGGATCGCGCAGCACAGCCCAGCGCCGCGAGCGCTCCCAGGAGGAGAGGAAAGGCGAGAGCAACGAGGCGGTAGGAGCGCGTCGGGCGCGTGGGAAGATCGGCCGCGTCCAGCACCCGGAGCCCAGGGGCCGGCTGGTTCATCACGGCTTCGATCATCTTCTGCTCGGCCTTGAGCTCACTCAGCCGTCTCTCCGCCAGGCGGAGCTCGTCGAGCAGGAGGCTGGCCTTTCCTTGCATCGAGGAGAGCTTTGTCGTGCGCTCACGCGCGGAGCGCTCCAGCTGGGCGAAGGCCTGCCACTTCCGTTGGGCCGCCTCTCGCCCCGCCTTGGCCTCCATGAGCCCTTGCTGGAGGAACATCCATTGAGGATTGGTCCCCACGGTCTGGTCCGTGAGGGTGGGGGCGGTGGAGGAGCGGCCTGCGAGCGCCTCCACCGCGGCCGCGAGCCCCTGGACCTCGGGGTGCTCCTCGGAGAGGCTGGCACGGCGAGCGACGAGCTCTGTCCGCAGCTCGGCGAGCTTGCGCTCCTCGGGGAGGGCCTGGGTCTCGGAGAGGACCACCTTCAGGCTCTGGTGCCCGGCCGCGGTGTGGAGGAGGGCGGCCTTGGCTTCCGCCGACTCCATCTCGATGCGGCTGCGGTGGGCCTCGGTGCTCAGGAGCGCCGCCTCTTCGAGGGCCGTCCGCTGGTCGATCGTGAGGTCCGCGATGCCGTTCTCCAGCCTGAAGGCATCATAGCGCTCCCAGGCTGCCGTGAGCTGTGCCTGCCCGCGCTCGATCTCCTGGCCGAGGGCATGGAACTGCTCCTCCGCGCGTCTCCGCTCCGTCGTGGTGCGGCCCTCGAGAAAGACCTGAGTCACCGTCTCCGCAAGCAGCAGGGCCTCCTCGGCGCTGCCGGCTCTCACCCGAACAATCAAGACGTTCGAGTCCCTGCCGGTGTCCGCATCGATCCTCTGCCCCAGCGCCTCGAGGGTGGACGGCAGCTTCGTGCGGTGGCGGACCTCCGCGAGGAGGGTAGGAAGCTTGAGCGTGTCGACCAGGGTCCTGAACTCCCGCAGAGAGTCCACGCGAGAGGAGGAGCGTGGAGGCTCCCACACCAGCACGGCCTCCGAGGCATATTCGCGAGGCAGGAGTGTCTTGGCCACGAGCACGCCCGTGGGAACGCCGAGCAGGAAGGTGAAGGCGATCAGCCGCCAGCGCAGGCGCATGGCCCGCACCACCCGCATCACATCGATGGGACGCCCCGGCCGTGGGCGGGAGTGACCGGTGGCAACCCCGGGAGGGCCGGGTGTGCCTTCATCACCTGGAACGAACACTCCCCTCCAGAGTGCACCCTATATGCCATTGAGCGGAGTGGCGCGGCTCTTGCGATGAGGCGCCCGCATGAGCCGCTTCTCTCTCTTCTTGCTGGGCATGCTGGCGATCTCCTCCGGTTGTAGCGCTCACCTGGTAGCTGCCCCGACGAGGCCCACGGAGGACGCGGGCTTCACGGTCGAAGCGATCCCCGAGCCGGAGGGAATGGCTCCTGCTCCCGCGCTCCCCTTTCGATTGCAGCCAGGGGATATCCTGAGCTTGCGAACGATCTCCCTGGCTCCCTTGGAGGTGCCGCGCCTGAGCGTCGATGATGCCGGGTTTCTCCATGCCCCGCTCACCGGGGCCATTGCGGTGGCCGGCGCATCATTGGAAGAGGCCGAGGCCCTGCTCCAGGAGCGGCTGCGCCGCTATGATCGCTTCGGCATCGTCTCCCTCACCGTGGCGGAGCCGGCCGGACACCGGGTCAGTGTGCTGGGAGCCGTTGCCAGATCCGGTACGTACATCCTCGGGAGCCCCACTCGAGTCGCCGACCTTCTCGCGATGGCCGGCGGAGTCCAGCGGGCGGAGGGAGAGGCCGAGACCGTCGAGCTGGGCGATCTCGAGGCCGCGCGCTTGCTCCGCGCCGGCGAGCCGTTGCCCATCAGCATCCCTCGGGCGTTGGCGGGAGACCCGAGGCACAACGTGCTCCTGGCTCCCAGAGATGTGTTGTTCGTGCCTGCTCTGCAAGGAGCGGCGGTGCGTGTGCTGGGGGAGGTGAAGCATCCTCGCCTCATTCCCTGGCGCCCAGGGCTGCGGTTGAGCGAGGTGCTTGCGCAGGCTCAGGGGATGAGCGCCGATGCGGACGAGGCCGACGTCAGGGTCGTTCGTGGCCCGCTCTCGGCGCCGCGGCTCTACCGGGCCAGCCTGAGGGCGCTGATCCAAGGGAGTGCCACCGATGTCGAGCTTGCACGCGGGGACATCGTCTTCGTGACGAAGCATTGGTTTGCCTCGGCGACGGATGTGCTCCAGCGCCTGGTTCCACTGCTGGTCGTCTCGCCCGTCCCGCGGTGAGACGAGGCCTTGTCTCATGATGAGACGTCCGCACCACGCTTCACCGTGCGGGCGGGCCCCGGCACTCTTCGTGCAGTCCGTAGGGACTGGGAAGATTCTTTATGCACAGCCGAGTCCTGATCATTTTCGTCGATGCCCTCGGGCCACTCCAGCTGGAGGCGGCTGGCGGGTTTGGAGGCCTGCCCTATCGTGGTCAGCTGCGCGGTATTCTCGGCTATTCGTGTGGCGCGTTGCCGACGCTCCTCACGGGAGCGCCCCCAGCCCGCCACGGGCGCATGTGCCTCTTTGCCCAGGCGGCCGAGGGGGGAGGGGTGTTGGCTCCCCTGGCTCTCCTGGGCCTGCTCCCACGGGTGGTACACGAGCGGGGCCGGCTGCGTCGGCTCGCGGCGTGGATGCTGGCCCGTCAAGCCAGGCTCACGGGCTATGTGGAGCTCTACCGCGTCCCTCCCGAGGTATTCCGCTGGCTGGATCTGCCGGAGCGGGAGGATCTGTTCGCCGCGGATCGGATCGGCGGCTGCGAGACGTTCCTCTCGGCGGCGCGGCGAGCGGGGCTCCGGGTCTTCGCGGCGCCCTGGCAGCTGCCCGAGGAGCAGCGCTGGGCGCACACCGAGGCCGTGCTCCGAGAGCAGCGGCCCGATCTGGTCTTCGCGTACGCCACCGAGCTCGACGGGGCTCTCCACCGGGCAGGCAACGACAGCGCCGAGGCCCGCCTGGCCATGCGGCGGATTACCACCCGGATCGAGCGAGCGTGCGAGGCCATGCGGGCCGGTGGAGGCGAGGTGAGCACCATCGTCGTGGGCGATCACGGGATGGCAGACATTGGCCGGGCGGTCGATCCACGCGGGCTGCTGCGGCAGCTGCGGGGCGTGCGGGCCTTCGTTGACAGCACGATGATGCGCTTCTGGGGGGATGACCGGACGCTCGCGCGAGCGCGGGCCCTGGTGGAGAGAGCGGAGCTTCCGGGACAGTGGCTGGATACAGGAGCCCTCGACGCGAGGCAGGCGCCTACCCACGGCGCTCCTTACGGCAGAGCCCTCTTCCTGCTCGAGGAGGGGAGCCTCTTCGCGCCCAGCTTCGTGGGCGGCGCGATGCGCGGCATGCACGGCTATGACGTGGACAGCCCCTCTGCCCTCGCGGCCATTGCCTCGGACACGCCGATCCCGGAGGGCTGCCGCTCACTGACGGACGTAGCCCCCTGGGTTCGCTCACTCCTGGGAGTGACCGCATGAAGATTGCGTGGATCAACGAGCTCGCTCATCCCGCTGGGGGTGCCGAGCGGTATGTGCGAGACACGGCGAGGGAGCTGGCGGACCAGGGGGTACGCTCCGTGCTCTTCTACGATGTGAAGGCGACGCCGGATCCCTCTCCGTCCATGCTCGCCCCCTTCGAGGGCGGCTTCCCGATCGTCGATCTCGGACGTCAGCTCCGGGAGCTCGCACCGGACGTCGTCTACGTGCATCGTCTCCACGAGAACAAGGCGCTGCGGGCCCTCGCGGCCTCACCGTTTCCGGTGGTCCGCTTCTTTCATGATCACCGGCTGTTCTGCCTGCGCGAGCACAAGTACACGGCACTCTCCAAGACTCCGTGCTGCAGGGCCGTTGGCGCGGGCTGCTATCCGTGCCTCGGCTTCGTCCGCCGCTCCGAGACATGGCCGGGAGTAGAGCTCGCCTCCCTCCGAAGGCTCCGTGCCGAGCAGGAGCAGGCTCGCCACCATACGGCGTTCATCGTGGGCTCGCGGTACATGGCCAACCATGTCGTTGCCCATGGCTTCGAGCGCTCTCGCATCCATGTCATTCCGCTCTACGCGAGTGTCCCGCCCCGGCTCAGAGTCCACGGGCAGCGCCAGGAGGACCTGCTGCTCTTCATCGGGCAGCTCACCACGGGCAAGGGGCTCGATGTCCTGCTCCAGGCGCTCCCAAGGACCGTCCGCCCGTGCCGGCTGATCGTGGTGGGGCGAGGGCGACAGGAGGTGAAGCTGCGGGCCCTGGTGCAAGCGCTGGGGTTGGCCGAGCGAGTGGCCTTCATGGGGTGGTTGGATCCTGAGGCGCTCTCAGCGCACTACCAGCAAGCCTCCTGCCTGGTCTTTCCCACCCGCGCTCCGGAGACCTCCGGCCTCGTCGGGATTGAGGCCATGGCTCATGGCACACCGGTCATCGCCAGCCCCCTGGGCGGGATTGAAGAGTGGCTGTCCCACGGCCGGACGGGCCTCAGCGTGCCGCCCAACGATCCTGCCGCGCTCGCCGCGGCAATTGACCAGCTGCTGGGAGATCCCAGTCTTCGGAGCCAGATGGGCCTGAACGCCCTGCAGACCTTCGAGGAGCGCTTCCGCCCCGAACATCATGCTGACCGATTGCTGACCGTCCTGGAGGCTGCCGCGGGAGCAGGCAGGTTGTTCGGATGATGGAGGGGCGTTTCACCTTGCGGGGCTCTGCCGCCGTAGAGGCGCAGATCGCCGGGATTGTGAGGCAGGCCGCCGCGATCATCGGTGCGCGAGTCCGGCCTGATGAGCTCCGAGCGCTGGCCCTCATGGGCGGCTACGGACGCGGTGAGGGCGGCGTCGAGCGGAGCGGAGGAAGCGAGAGGCCCCATAACAACCTCGACTTTCTGCTGGTGATCAACGGGACGATACGCCCGGGGCTCAAGGAGCTGCTGGATCGTTCCCTCGAGCCGTTGCGCAGACAGTATGCGGTGGGGCTCGATCTGGGCATCGTCACGGCCCGGGCCCTCCGCCGGGCCCCTTGCCTGGTCATGTGGTACGACATGCGGTACGGCCACAAGACGGCGCTCGGGGACACCGCGTTCCTGCCCTCGCTCACCCACTTTTCGCGAGAGGCGATCGTCCCCGGTGATGTGAGGGATCTGCTGGTCAACCGCGGGACGCTGCTCGTCATCAACGAGGCCTTGTTGGAGCAGGGTGGGGTGGACGACGAGCAGAGGCGCGCGCTGGTCCGGCATGC
>Ga0190275_10001925_pt1 | contig 15137 bp, 15 predicted proteins | sample Popmic550T_FD_133745 | JGI IMG/M metagenome (GOLD analysis project Ga0190275, IMG submission 133745) | Populus adjacent soil microbial communities from riparian zone of Yellowstone River, Montana, USA - 550 T | ecosystem: Environmental > Terrestrial > Soil > Riparian zone > Trees stand | place...
CTTCCTTCGCACGCCAGAGCTTGTGGATGTCGCCGGGGATGCCGCCCGCCGCGTGCACGACCGTGGAGCCGGGGCCCGCCTCGTCGTTGAGGATGCGGATCACCTCGGCCTGCGTGAGCCGGCCATCCGGCGAGCGCGTGAGCTCCTCGCGGGTCCTCGCCCACTCCTCCCGGGCCGAGGCGATCTCGGCCCCATAGCCCTGGGGGATGTGCCACCCCTCCAGCGCCTTCGTGAGGTCCTCGAGCGCCACCCTCGCGTCACCGACGAGCGGGAGCGCTCCGTGCTTGGCGGCGTCGAACGCGTTCACGTTGATGGCGATGAAGCGCACCCCCTCCGCCTGGAACTGGGTCTTCGACGCCGTCGTGAAGTCCGACAGGCGCGTGCCCACGACGAGGACGACGTCCGCGTCCCGGGCCAGCCGGTTGGCGGCGCCCGTCCCCGTGACGCCAACAGCCCCCAGACAGGCGCCATGCGTGTCCGGCAGGGCGCCCATACCAGCCTGGGTGACACCGACGGGGACGCCCGTCGCGTCCGAGAACCGCCGGAGCGCCTCTTCGGCCGCGCCGTAGTGAACTCCACCGCCTGCGATGCAGAACGGCCGCCGGGCCCGCCGCAGGAGCGCCGCGGCCTCCTCCAGGCGCTCCCGGGAGCATGGCCGACGCTCGACGACGTGGACCCGCTCCTGGAGGAAGTGCGCCGGACAGTCGAAGGCCTCGGCCTGCACATCCTGGGGGAGACACAGCGTCACGGCCCCCGTCTCCGCGGGATCGGCGAGCACCCGCATGGCCTCGGGGAGCGCGTACAGGATCTGCTCGGGCCGCTGGATCCGATCCCAGTACCTCGACACTGGCCGGAAGCAGTCATTGACGCTCACGTCCATCGAGTGAGGGAACTCGAGCTGCTGCAGCACGGGCTGGGGACTCCGGCTGGCGAAGATGTCCCCGGGCAGCAGCAAGACGGGGAGGCGGTTGATGGTGGCCGTGGCCGCGCCCGTGACCATGTTGGTGGCGCCCGGCCCGACGGAGCTGGTGCACGCGAAGGTGGAGAGCCGCTTCCGGGCCTTCGCATAGGCGATGGCCGTGTGGACCATGCCCTGCTCATTCTTGGGCTGGAAGTAGGGCAGCTCGCCCTCGTGCTCCTCCAGCGCCTGGCCGATCCCTGTCACGTTGCCATGGCCGAAGATGCCAAAGACGCCCCGAAAGAAGCGGTGCACCTCGCCATCCCGCGAGACGCGCTGCGCCTCGAGGAACCGGACGATCGCCTGCGCCAGAGTGACCCGGACGGTCTTGCTCATGTCATCGCTCCCCTGCGTTCCCTGGCCGCCAGCCCTGCTGCTGGGCGTCGAGCACCCACCGGTGCTCCTCGCTGAACTCGAAGCCACGGTAGGGGTTGCCCGGCTTGTGCCGCACGACCCACAGGTAATACATGCCATAGCCCGGCGCGGAGACCTGGGGGTGATCGAGTCCTCCCTGGATCTTCACCGTGTCGTACTGCCTCACCTTGTGGACGTCCTCCCCCAGCTCGGCGTGGCCGTAGCCCTGCGGAAGCGTGAAGCGGTAGTGGTAGATCTCCGTCTGGGCGTGGTGGTGCGGCGGGTAGCTCGACCAGCGGCCCGGGTAGTTGATCACCTCGCCGATGACGAGGTTCGACTCGGGTCGGTGCGTCAGATCGAAGGCCAGGCGCACCGTGCGCAGCGCCCCCTCCTGGACGAGCCCCTTGCCGCGCAGCTCGTCTTGGATGTCCTGGGGGAAGAAGAGGCGCGGCTCGAAAGCCTTCGGGTTCGTCGCGCACACGACGCCCCACTCTACCTCTTGGCTCGTGGCCTCGATGCGGACGCGGGTGCCCGCGGGAATGTGGACCACCGTGGGCGCCTCGTCGAAGAGCGAGGCCCTCGCCACCGTCGTCCGTCTGCCCTCGAGCTCCACCTCCGCCTGGCCCGAGAACAGGATCCAGGCGGTCTCCTTGGCAGCGGGCTCGTGGAGGCTCTCGCCGCGGCCCATGCGGTGGACACCGAAGTCGATCCCTGTATCCAGCTCGGCCTCACCCTCTCGCGTGATCCAGGTGAGGCCGCGCGGGAACCCCCCACGGTGGCGAGTAATGACGGCTGCTCTCGCCTGGGTGCTGTCGGCCATGACCCCTCCCTGCAGGTTGAGCACTCCGGCCCGGCCGACGTTAGCACGCTCCCCTGGCAGAGCTGCCTAGGGCGTCGGCGTCAGCTGGCAGCCGCAGCCACAATCGTCAAAGAACGCACTCTCCCCCGTGTTGCACACGAACCGGAGCGTGGCGCACTGGGCGGGAGCCTGCGAGACGTAGCGCCGGTTCGGATCCTGGTAGTTGCAGGTGCCCTGCGTGTTCTGGCACCCGCAGCCACAGTCATTGAAGAACGCCGTGGAGCCCTCGGGGCACTTGAAGAGGATGGCCGCGCACTGGGCGGGATCCCGGGAGACGTAGCTCAGGTTCGGATCGCGGTAGTCGCACTTGGGCTTCTTCTCCGCATAGGGATCGACGCAGACGCCGCCGCAGTCGGCGCCGCCCTGGGTCGGATCACAGGAGTCCTTGGGATCATCCACGCAGCTGAGCCCCTCGGGGCACGGGATGGCGGCGATGCCTCCGCAGAACTGGCCGCCCGTCGGCTTCCCACCTCTCGTGGCCTCTTCAGCCTGACCGACAGCCCCCATGACCAGCACGCCCAGCAACAGTAATCGGGTGAACATAAGACCTCCTCTTGCAAGGAGAGATCACCCCCCAGAGGCCGGTCCGGAAGGGGGCGGACAGGCAACCAGCCTCTCCTCCGAAGGCACCAGGCCCGTCCGGCTCGGCAGGAACACTCCTGGCGGCGCGCTCAGCGCTTCGAGGCCTTGCGGTTCCAGGTGCCAGAGCGGCCACCCGACTTGTGCTCGAGCTGGACGCGCTCGATGACCATGCCCCGATCCACGCTCTTGCACATGTCGTAGACGGTGAGGGCCGCCGCGCAGGCCGCGGTGAGGGCCTCCATCTCCACGCCAGTGCGATCCACGGTGCGGACCTCGACGCGGACCTCCAGCCCGTCCTCGAAGGGAGCGAGCGTCACCTCCACGCCGGAGAGCGCGATGGGGTGGCAGAGCGGCACCACGTCCGGGGTGCGCTTGGCGGCCATGATGCCGGCGAGCCGGGCCGCGGCCAGCACATCCCCCTTCTCCACCTTCCCCTGCTGGATGCGCGCGAGGGTTGCGGGGAGCATGCGCAGGCGCGAGGTGGCCACGGCCACCCGGCCCGTCTTCCGCTTGCCTCCAACGTCCACCATCCTCACCGCGCCACCCCCTGCGCCACGGCGGCGAGCAGATCCTCAACGATGTCCTCAGGCTCCTCCAGCCCAACGGAGACGCGGATGAGGCTCTCACGGATACCTGCGGCAGCGCGCTCCTCGGGAGTCATCCGGCGAGCGCTGGCGCTGGCCGCGTGCATCACCAGCGTGCACACGTCCCCGAGCGACGGCCCCGGCCGCGCCACCTTCAGCGCCTCCAGGAAGCGGAAGGCCTCGGGCCGGCCCGCGCCCTTGATCTCGAACGCCACCATGGGGCCGAAGCCGCCCTCCAGCACCTCGCGAGCCACCGCATGATCCGCGTGAGAGGGCAGGCCCGGGTAGTAGACGCGCTCCAGCAGCGGGGACTCGGCGAGGCGGCGCGCCACGTGCGCGGCGTGCTCGAAGTGGGCCTTCATGCGCACGTGGAGGGTGCGCAAGCCCCGCTGGGTGAGCCACGCCTCGAAGGGCCCCAGCACGTCCCCCGCGATCAGCCGCTGGGAGCGCAGCGAGGCCATGCGCTCACGCGAGCCGCTCACCGTGCCGGCCAGCGCGTCGCTGTGGCCGTTGATCCACTTCGTCGCGGACTGGACGGCATAGTCCGCCCCCAGCGAGAGGGCGCGCTGCCCGTACGGCGAGGGGAAGGTGGCGTCCACGGCGAGCGCCGCCCCTGCCTCCTTGCAGGCGCTCGCCAGGGCGCGGATGTCCGGCACGGAGAGCAGCGGGTTGGTGATGCTCTCGGCGAGCACGAGCTTGGGCCGCAGCTCGGCAATGCGGTCGGGCGCGTGCGGATCCGTGAGCACCAGCGGGTGCAGCTCCACGCGGGCGCGGGCGCACAGCGTCTTGAAGAGCAGGCGCGTGACGCCATAGCCGTCCGCGGGCATGACGACCCGGTCCAGCGCCTGGAGGTTCTGCGCCTCGAAGACGGCGCGGAGCGCCGCCATGCCGCTGGCGTAGGAGACGCACGCCTCGGCCCCCTCCAGCGCCGCCACGGACTCCTCCAGGAGCGCGGTGTTCTGGGCGCTGATGCGCGAGTAGACGTAGTCCTTGCCGTCCAGCGCCCCATCCAGCTCCTCGCTGCTGTCGAACCAGCCCACCGTGGACATGTGGATGGCGGGGGCCAGGGGCTGGGACGTGCTGCCCACCAGCCGGCTGCCCGCGTGGACAGCCACCGTCTTCTGACTCAGCCGCTTCGGGCTCATGTCGGTTACCTCGAGGAGCGGGGGCCCACGCTCACTTGCCCTGCTCGATGAGCCAGCGCTCGGCCTCGATGGCGGCCATGCAGCCGGTGCCCGCAGCGGTGACGGCCTGCCGGTAGACGGCGTCCTGCACGTCGCCGGCGGCAAAGACACCCTCGATGTTGGTGCGGGTGGTGCCTGGCTCCGTCTTGAGGTAGCCGTTCTGGTGCGTCTCCAGCACGCCCTGGAAGAGCTGGGTGTTGGGGACGTGGCCGATGGCGACGAACAGGCCCGTGGCGGTGAGGAGCTGGGTGTCGTTCGTCTTCAGGTTGCGCACCACCGCACCCGTCATGCCCTGCTCGTTGCCCACCACCTCGTCTACCGCGCTGTTCCACATGACGGAGATCTTCGGGTTGTTGAGCACGCGATCCTGCATGATCTTCGAGGCGCGCAAGGTGTCTCGGCGGTGCAGCAGGGTGACGTGGTTGACGATCTTCGCCAGGTAGGTGGCCTCCTCCATGGCGGTGTCGCCGCCGCCCACCACCAGCACGTCCTGCTTCTTGAAGAAGGCCCCGTCACAGGTGGCGCACGCAGACACCCCGCGGTTCTTGTAGATATCCTCGCCCTTGACGCTCAGCCACTTGGCGGTGGCGCCGGTGGCGATGATGACCGCCTCCGAGCGGTAGCTGACGCTCTCCCCCTGGATGAGGAAGGGGCGCGAGGAGAAGTCCACCTTGACGACGTTCTCCATGTGGATGCGGGTGCCGAAGCGCTCGGCCTGCTTCTGAAAGCGCTCCATGACCTCGGGGCCCGTGATGCCCTCGGGGAAGCCCGGGTAGTTCTCCACGTCCGTGGTGATCATGAGCTGCCCGCCGGGCACGCGGCTGGCGTCCTCGAGCGTCGGGCCACCCGCGAACACCACGGGCTCCAGATTGGCGCGTCCGGCATAGATGGCTGCGGTGTAGCCCGCGGGGCCTGAACCGATGATGGTCACCTTGTTGATCTTCTCGTCCGCCACGGCTGTAGCTCCTCTTGAATGGAGGCTGGACAGTACCAGAGCACCTCGGGCGCGTGATACGAAGGTGACTCATGGATGCCTCGCTCCTCAAGAAGGTCGCGCTCTTCGAGGGCCTGACTCAGGGCCAGCTCGCCAAGGTGGCCTCCATTGCGCAGGTTCGCCAGTACGAGGGGAGCTCGTTCATCTTCCGGGAAGGCGATACCGGTCAGGAGATGTACGTCATCGTCGAGGGGCGGGTGCGCATCTCGAAGAACGTTCCGGGCATTGGCGAGGAGGCGCTCGCCATCCTGGAAAAGGGCCAGTATTTCGGGGAGATGGCCGTCATTGACGACAACCCACGCTCCGCGGACGCCATCGCCCACACGCCCTGTACGCTCTGGACCATCGAGCGCACCCAGCTGGATCAGCTGATGTTCACCGACAAGGACCTGGCCTACGTGCTGCTGTGGACCTTCGTCCGCACGCTCTCCGAGCGACTGAGAGAGACGGGCGACAAGATCAAGGCCTTCTTCGCCATCTCTCGCTTCTGAGAGTTCCATTCTTACCTGCTTTTCCCAGCTCACGGGTACGCAGCACTCCATCCATGAACCCACTCTGGATGCTCGAGACCCCCTCCCCTCCCGCGGACGCTCGCATCCCTTATGGCGAGAGCGTCCACCACTTCGGGGATCTGCGCCTGCCACCCGGCCCTGGCCCCCACCCCGTCGTCGTCATGGTTCACGGGGGTTTCTGGCGCGCGAAGTATGACCTGGAGCACGTGGGCCACCTGTGCGCGGACCTCGCGCGGCGCGGCTATGCCACCTGGAGCCTCGAGTACCGGCGCGTCGGCCACGAGGGCGGAGGCTGGCCGGGCACGTTCGAGGACGTCGCGCGAGGCATGGACTTCCTGCGCACGCTGGGCAGCTCCCAGCCCTTGGACCTGTCGCGCGTGGTGGCCATGGGGCACTCCGCCGGAGGACACCTGGCCCTCTGGCTCGCCGCGCGCCGCCGCCTGCGCCCAGGAGAGCCGCTCTACAGCCCGGATCCCTTCATCCCTCGCGGAGTGGTGGTGCTCGCCGGCGTGGTGGACCTCGAGCGCGCCCATGCGCTGCGGCTCAGCCATGACATCGTGACGGAGTTTCTCGGAGGCACTCCCACCCAGGTTCCCGAGCGCTACCGACTGGGTTCCCCCGCCGCGCTCGCACCGCTGGGCGTGAGGCAGATCCTCCTCCACGGGACGGAGGACGAGCCCGTCCCTGCCTCGCTCAGCACCGACTACCACGCCCGCGCGGCGGCACTCGGGGAGGACATCCACCTCATCCCACTCCCAGGCGCCGGGCACTTCGAGCTCATCAACCCGCTGTCGCGAGAGTGGCCGCGGGTGGTGGAGGCTCTCGGCTCGTTGTTGGGCGGGGACTCGATCAGCGGGAGGTGACGCTCACGTTGCTGGCACTCCCTCAGAAGCCGCGCATCCAGCCGCCGTCAGCCACGATGGACTGGCCGGTGATGTAGGCGGCCTGCTCCGAGGACAGGAAGGCCACCAGCGCCCCTAGCTCCTCCGGACGCCCGAGCCGCCGGGCCGGGATCTGCGAGGTGATGCGATCCTCGGGGATGCCCAGCTCCTTGAGGCGCTCGGTGGCGTGGAAGCCGGGGAGCACGGCGTTGAGCGTCACTCCGTGCTCGGCCAGCTCGCCGCTGACGATCTTCGTGAGCCCCATCAGCCCGGCCCGCAAGCCGCTGGAGATGGTCAGCCCTGGCATCGGCTCGCGGGCGGAGGACGAGGTGAGGAGGATGATGCGGCCCCAGCGCTGCTCCTTCATCCCCGGCGCCACGGCGCGGATGCCCTCCACCGCGCCCATCCACAAGCTCTGGAAGGCCTCCTCCCACTGGGCATCGGAGATCTCCAGGATGCCGCCCTTGGGCGGGCCGCCCGTGTTGACGACGAGGACGTCCACGCCTCCGAGCGCACCCTTCACCTGCTCCACGACGGTGCGGGTGGCGCCCGGCACGGACAGGTCCGCCGCCACGCCGAGCGCAGCGCCCATGTTGACGGCGGCAGCGCGGATGCGCTCCTCACTGCGCGAGCAGATGGCCACCCGCGCTCCCTCCCTGACGAGCTGCGAGGCGATGCCAAACCCCAACCCAGCCGAGGCCCCCAGCACCAGGGCCCGCCTACCCTTCAATCCTAAATCCATCCTTGTGCTCCTCCAGGAAAGGAACGAGCCGCTCACGGACGAGCCGGGCGGCGCGCTCGAGATCCACATCTTCCGCGCGAGTGAGGCCCTCGGTCAGCTCGGACACGATGCGACCGGCGATGGCGCCCACCTCGTAGGCCAGGCGGTACGGGACGCGGCTGAAGCTGACGAGCGTGTAGCGGCTGAGAAACTGGCCTGGGAAGGCGTTGAGCAGCACCTTCTCCACCTGCTTCTCCAGGAGGAAGCGCGGGCTGGCGGTGCTGTCGCGCATCTCGATGAAGTTCTCCACGGCCATGTCGGCGATGGCGTCCGCGTGGGGCTTGCGCAGGCGGAAGAACTCGGCGAAGGCCTCCTCCCAGCGCGAGTGGCGCGCCAGGAGCGCGTCGAGCACCCCACAGTCCTCGAAGCCGCAGTTCATCCCCTGTCCGAAGAAGGGGACGATGGCGTGCGCGGCGTCCCCGAGCACCACAGCTCGGCCTCCCACGTGCCACGGCGCGCTCTTCACCGTCACCATGGAGCCGGTGGGGTTGTGGAAGAAGTCTTGGGTGAGCGCGGGGATGAGCGCCAGGGCGTCCGGGAACTGCTCCTGGAAGAAGGCGGTGAGCTTCGAGGGAGAGTCCAGCGAGGCGAAGCTCACCGGCCCCTCGAAGGGCAGGAAGAGCGTGCAGGTGAAGCTGCCGTCCTGGTTTGGCAGCGCGATCAGCATGAACGTTCCGCGCGGCCAGATGTGGAGCGCGTGCTTCTCCATCCTCCAGGAGCCGCCGGGCCCCGCAGGAATGGAGAGCTCCTTGTAGCCGTGGCTCAGCGGCTCCTGGGTGGAGGCATGGCCCGGCAGCCGCGCCATCTCCTGCCGCACCGCCGAGCCCGAGCCGTCCGCTCCGAGCAGCACCGTGACGCGCTCCTCGCGGCTGGCGCCGCTCGCCTCGTCCACGACGGTGAGGGTGCTCGAGTCGAAGTCCACGCGTTGGATGCGCTGCTTGAAGCGGATGCGCACCTTGCCCGTGCCCTCGGCGTGCGTCATCAGGTACTGGTTGAGCCAGGCTCGGGAGATGCTGTTGATGTGCTGAGAGTCGTCCTTGCCGTAGGGCTGCAGGGTCAGCTCGCCGGCCAGCGGGTGGATCATCCTCCCGCGCATGGGGATGGCATGGCGCCGCGCCTCGTCGTCGAGCCCCACCTGCCGCAGCGCATGGAGCCCGCGCGCGGAGATGGCCAGGTTGATGGAGCGCCCGGCCTCAACAGTCTCGCGGCGCATGTCCGGACGCCGCTCCAGCACATCCACCTGGAAGCCACGCCGGGCCAGGAACAGGGCCATCAGCGAGCCGACGAGGCCCGCTCCGGCCAGGGTGAGAGGCTCCGTCCGCTCAATCTCGCGCATGGCTCTCGAGGATCCTCACGAAGCGGTACACGTCCAGGAAGCTGCAGTACAGCGGCGCGGGGGCCGCGCGGATGATGTCCGGCTCGCGGAAGTCGCAGAAGACGCCGGCCTCGACGAGCCTGGCGAGCAGCCGCTTCGGCTCCTTGGTGAAGCGCAGCGAGAGCTGCGAGCCCCGGGCCTTCAAGTCCCGCGGTGTGACGATGTGCACGATCCCTGGAGGCAGCCGCTCGAGGAGGAACTCGAGGTAGCTGGTGAGCAGGTCTCCCTTGAGGCGGAGCGCCGGCATCGTCGCTTGATCGAACAGCTCCATGGAGGCGCGCAGGGCGGCCAGCTGGAGGATGGGCGGGTTGGAGAGCTGCCAGCCCTCGGCGCCCGGCAGGGGCACGAAGTCGGGCCCCATCTCGAAGCGGGTGGCCTTGTCATGGCCCCACCAGCCCTCGAAGCGAGGAATGCCTGGCATGTGGGCGTGGCGCTCGTGGACGAAGACACCGCCCAGCGTGCCGGGCCCACCGTTGAGGTACTTGTACGAGCACCACACGGCGAAGTCCGGCCCGTCGTCGTGGAGCGACAGCCGCAGGTTGCCGGCGCCGTGGGCCAGATCGAACCCCACGCGGCAGCCCCGCTCGTGCGCGGCGCGGGTAATGGCCTTCATGTCGAAGGCCTGCCCGGTGAGGTAGTTCACGTTGCCCAGCAGCACGAGCGCGAGCTCGGGCCCGTGGCGATCGATCGTGTCGAGGATGTCCTCCTCGCGCAGGGTGTCCTCGCCGAAGCGGGGCTCCAGGCGCAGGAGGGCCTCCTTGGGATCGAAGCCGTGGAAGCGCGCCTGCGAGGCCACCGCGTACTGGTCTGAGGGGAAGGCGCCGCCTTCGATGAGGATGCGGAAGCGCTCGCGGGTGGGCCGGTAGAAGGACACCATCATCAGGTGGAGGTTCACCGAGAGGGTATTCATCACGACGACTTCGAGCGGCAGGGCACCCACCAGGCGGGCCGTCTGCGCCGTCAACGTCTCGTGGTAGGGCAGCCACGGGTGGCGCGCGTGGAAGTGGCCCTCCACGCCCAGGCGCTCCCAGTCCTCCAGCTCCTCCACCACGTACTGCTTCGCCTTGCGAGGCTGGAGGCCGAGCGAGTTGCCGACGAAGTAGATGGCGGGCTCGCCGTCCTTGCGCCGGGGGAAGAGGAACTCGTCCCGGAAGTGGCGCAGCGGATCCTCGGCGTCCATGCGCTGGGCGAAGGCCTCGCCCTCCTCGAAGTTCACCACGTCTGGGGCCATCATGGAGCGAACTCCTCCCGCGAGCGCCCGAGCCACTCGAGCGCGTTGCGCCACAGGAGCCGCTCGCGCGTGGAGGACTCCAGGCCGGACAGGGACTCGATCAGCGTGCCCGGGCGGTCCTCGCCCAGCGGGAAGGGGTAGTCGCTGCCGAGCGCCACCTTCTCCGGGCCGAACAGCTTCACGATGAAGCGCAGCGTCTCCGCGTCGTGGACGAGCGAGTCCACCCAGAAGCGTCCGAGGTAGTCCCGCGGCGGCACCTTGTTGTCCACGGCCACCAGGTCCGGCCGGGCCTCGAAGCCGTGCTGGAGGCGGCCAAAGGTGCCGGGGAACGCGCCACCGCCGTGCGCGAAAGCGAGCCGCAGCCGGGGCAGCCGCTCGAGCGTGCCAGAGAAGAGGAGCGTGGAGATGGCCAGCGCGACTTCAGAGGGCATGCCCACCAGCCACGGCAGCCAGTACTTCTCCATCCGCGCCCCGCCGAGCATGTCCCACGGGTGGACGAATACCGCCGCGCCCAGCTCCGCGGCCGCCTCGAAGAAGGGGAAGAGCACCGGGTCGCCCAGGTTGGTGCCGTTGACGTGCGAGCCGATCTGCACACCGGCAAGCCCCAGCTCGCGCACGCAGCGCTCCAGCTCGCGCACGGCCAGCGCCACGTCCTGGAGGGGCACGGTGCCCAGGCCCGCGAAGCGGCGCGGGTTGCCGCGCACCACGGAGGCGAGGTGATCATTGAGGAACCGGGACAGATCCAGCCCGTGCTCGGGCTTCGTCCAGTAGCTGAACATCACCGGCACGGTGGAGAGCACATGGACGGAGACTCCGGCTGCGTCGCACTCCTTGAGGCGCTGGTCCGGGTCCCAGCAGTTGCTCTCGATCTCGCGGAAGAACTTTCCGTCGTCCCGCAGCATGCGGGCGCGGCACGGCGCGTGGTGCTCCAGGGTGATGAACCCGCCATAGCCATAGCGCTCGGCGAAGCGGGGCACCTCGGCCGGGAGCAGGTGGGTGTGGATGTCGATCTTCACTTGCCTCCGCTCCGAGTCATCTGGAAGCCGCACTGCTTGCAGGTGCAGTGCGCCGGATCGCTGTAGAAGCGATCGAACACCGGGGGGAGCTGCGTGACGATGTTGGAGATGTGGAGGAACTCCTCGTACAGCTTGCTGTCACACCGGGGGCAGAACCAGGCGAAGCCATCCAGCTCGAGAGGCTGGCGCCTGCGCTCGATGACGAGGCCCACCGTGCCCGCGGGCCGCTGCGGCGAGTGCGGTACCTTGGGGGGCAGCAGGAAGATATCGCCCTCGCGGATGGGGAGATCGCGCGGCTTGCCGTCCTCGATGATGCGCAGGTTGATGTCGCCCTCGAGCTGGTAGAAGAACTCCTCGCTCTCGTCGATGTGGAAGTCGGTGCGCGAGTTGGGCCCGCCCACCACCATCACGATGAACTCCTGGTCCTTCCACACCATCTGGTTGCCCACGGGGGGCTTGAGCAGGTGGCGGTGCTCCTCGATCCACTTCTTGAAGTTGAAGGGCGGCATCAGGGCCATGGCTCAGTCTCCAATCGTGGCAATGCACTTGAGTTCGATGGCGATGGGCGTGGGCAGCGCGTTGATCTCCAGCGTGGTGCGGCACGGCGGGCTGGCCTTGAAGTACTCGGCCCAGAGGCGGTTGTAGGTGGGGAAGTCCGCCTTCATGTTGGTGAGGTACACGGTGACGTCCACCAGCCGCTCCCAGGAGGAGCCCGCCTCCTCGAGGATGTAGCGCACGTTGCGGAACACCGAGTGGCACTGGGCCTCGATGTCGTAGGAGACGATGTTGCCCTGGGCGTCCAGTTCCACGCCGGGGATCTTCTTGGCGCCGCGCTCGCGAGGCCCCACGCCGGACAGGAACAGGAGGTTGCCCACGCGGCGCGCATGGGGGTAGAGGCCCACCGGCTCGGGGGCTCGCTTCGAGTCGATCCGCTCTTCCTGGCTCATAGCTTCACGCACACGTTCTTGGGCTCGGTGAAGAAGCGCAGCACCTCTTGGCCGCCCTCGCGCCCCATGCCCGAGTCCTTCATGCCACCGAAGGGCGTGCGGAGATCGCGCAGCATCCAGCAGTTGATCCAGACGATCCCGCTGTGCAGCCGGGCGGCGAAGCGGTGGGCGCGGCTGAGATCCTTCGTCCACACGGTGGCGGCCAGGCCGTAACTGGTGGAGTTGGCCCAGGTGAGCACCTCCTCCTCCTTCTCGAAGGGGATGAGCGTGGCCACAGGCCCGAAGATCTCCTCCTGGTTGGTGCGGCACTCGGCCCCGAGCCCCTCCACGAGGGTGGGCTCGACGAACCAGCCGTTGCGGCACCGCCCCTCCAGCTTCGCGCGGGTGCCACCGGTGAGGAGCTTGCCGCCCTCCTTGCGGGCGAGCTCGATGTAGCTCATCACCTTGTCGAAGTGCTGCTGGGAGACGAGCGCGCCCTGCTCGGTGCCTGGATCGAGCGGGTCGCCCAGCTTGAGCGCGCGCGTGCGGGCCACGAGCGCCTCCTTGAAGCGCTCGTAGAGGGGGGCCTGGACGAAGATGCGCGGGCCGCAGAGGCAGATCTGCCCCTGGTTGGAGAAGGACGAGCGCACCGTGGTGGCCACCGCCTCGTCGAAGTCGCAGTCGGCGAAGATGACGTTGGGATTCTTGCCGCCCATCTCCAGGGAGATCTTCTTGAAGAGGGGAGCGGCGGTGCGGGCGATCTCGGCGCCGACGCGCGTGCTCCCGGTGAAGGAGATGGCGCGGACCTCTGGGTGGCTGCTCAGGGCGGCGCCGACCTTGGCGCCCAGGCCATGGACGATGTTGAGCACCCCCGGCGGCAGCCCCACGTCGCGGCACACCTGCGAGAGGAGGAAGGCTGTCATGGGTGTCACCTCGGAGGGCTTGCCGACCACGCAGTTGCCCGTGGCGAGCGCGGGGGCGATCTTCCAGGTGAACAGGTAGAGCGGCAGGTTCCAGGGTGAGATGCACCCGACGACGCCCAGGGGCGAGCGCAGGGTGTAGTTGAGCGCCACGTTGTCGGTGGCGTGGGCCTCGCTGGAGAACTGGGTGGCAGCGTCCGCGAAGAACTCGAAGTTGAGGATGCTGCGCGGAATGTCGACGGTGGAGGCCACGGAGAGCGGCTTGCCGGTGTCGATGGACTCGGCGCGGGCGAACTCGGACAGGCGTGCACGAATGGAATCGGCGATCCGGCGCAGCAGGCGGGAGCGGTCGGCGGTGGGGGTGGCGGACCAGGCTGGGAAGGCGCGAGAGGCTGCCTCAACGGCGCGCGCAACGTCTGTCTCATCCGAGTCGGGGATGAGGGCGTAGGGCTCGGCGGTGGCGGGCTCTGGCTTTTCCAGCCACTTCTGCGCATTCGGGGGCACCAGCTCACCCCCGATGTAGTTGAGGACCTTCTGCATGCCGGACTCCTCCTCGGGCTACCGGGCGCCCGAATAGCACGGTGGCGCTCGCCAGGTCACGGCTCGGGGGCCCCAGGATTTCACATAGGAAGCAGAAGCCGCTTGCGCTGGCCTCGGGGGTGCCCTGAAGCTCGCCCGCCCTGGTTCTTGGGGAGCAGGCACGCACATGGCAATAACGGAACGGAATCATCAGGAGCTGGCCCGGCTGCTGGACCAGGCGCGGCTCGAGGCCCGGGAGGTCCCTCCCCTCACCCGGACCCACGCGGAGCTGCCGCTGCGGGACGCCTACGCCATCCAAGCGGAGGGCATCCGGCTGCGGATCGAGCACGGCGAGCGGGTGGTGGGCCTGAAGATGGGGCTGACGTCCGAGGCCAAGCGCAAGCAGATGAACCTGGACTCGCCAGTGTACGGGGTGCTCACGGACCGGATGCAGATCCCCGCCGGAGGCGTGTTCCGGCTGCAGAGCTCCATCCACCCGAAGATCGAGCCGGAGATCGCCTTCCGCACCTCGCGCGTGCTGCGCGGCAGGATTACGCGGGAGGAGGCGTTCAACGCATGCGCCAGCGCGATGGCGGCGATGGAGATCCTCGACTCGCGCTACGTGGACTTCAAATACTTCTCGCTGCCGGACGTGGTGGCGGACAACTCCTCCTCGTCCATGTTCGTGCTGGGCACGACCGAGCGCCCGCCGCGAGAGCTGGACTTGGCGCGGCTCCAGATGTCGATGGAGGTGAACGGCGAGCAGGTGCAGTCAGCGCTCTCCAGCGCCATCTCGGGAGATCCGCTGCTGTCGGTGGTGCAGCTCTGCGAGCTGCTCGATGCTCGCGGCGAGTCACTCCCGGCAGGGAGCATCGTGCTCGCGGGGGCGGCCACCGCCGCGCTCATGCTGAAACCGGGAGACCAAGTCCGGCTCACGGTGGATGGGCTGGGGAGCGTCTCAGTCTCTGTGTCGCCCTGATAAGGGTGTTGAGCGGTTCTCAGCTCCAAACCGGTGGCAGCACGGTCTGCTCATCTCATCATCGCGCATGTCAGCCCGAGCTGATTTTCTGGCAGACACGGCAACGAGGAGGGTGGCGGACATGGAACGGATGGGGCTTGTTGCACACGTCGAGCAGCAACTGGAGCGAGTCATTTCGCTGGGCTTGCTCCCAGAGCAGGGACTTCTTCCCTCGGAGCACACCCTGGCCCGGCAGTATGGCGTCTCGCGAGCCACGGCCCGGCAGGCCCTGCAGCGGCTGGCCGCGAGGGGGCTGGTGGTGCAACACCCCGGGCGCAGAAACCGCGCAGTGGTGCTGGACGAAGTGGTGACCCTGGAGAACCTGGGAGTGGCGCTGCATGCAGACCAGGGCCCGGCCCACCCGGAGAGGCGGCGGTTGCTGGAGGGTTATCTGGCATTGAAGCGGGAGACAACGGTAGAGCTACTGGCCAGCTGCTGCGAGC
>Ga0190275_10001926_pt1 | contig 15134 bp, 15 predicted proteins | sample Popmic550T_FD_133745 | JGI IMG/M metagenome (GOLD analysis project Ga0190275, IMG submission 133745) | Populus adjacent soil microbial communities from riparian zone of Yellowstone River, Montana, USA - 550 T | ecosystem: Environmental > Terrestrial > Soil > Riparian zone > Trees stand | place...
GCCACCGGCCTCGCCATCGGCTTCCGCGCCAATGTCTGGAATATCGGGGCGGAAGGCCAGTTGACGATGGGCGCCATCTTCGGTGCCGGCGTGGCGCTGGCCTTCTGGGGCGACGAGGGCTTCTGGATTCTCCCGCTGATGTTCGTAGCCGGCGCTATAGGCGGCATGCTGTGGGCGGCCATCCCGGCGTTCCTCAAGACCAAGTTCGAAGTCAGCGAGATCCTGACCAGCCTGATGCTGACCTATGTCGCGACGCTGGTGCTGAGCATCCTGGTCCACGGCCCCTGGCGCGATCCGGAAGGCTTCAATTTCCCGCAGAGCCGCATGTTCACCGAGGCCTCTATCCTGCCGGTGATCCTCGAAGGCACCCGCTTGCATGTCGGCGCACTGGTGGCCCTGTTCGCGGCAGCCGCCGCCTGGGTCCTGCTGACCTACACCGTCACCGGCTTCCAGATCAAAGTCGTCGGCCAAGCCCCCATGGCCGCCCGCTTCGCCGGCTTCAGCCAGAAGGGCACCGTCTGGTTCACGCTGCTCCTGGCCGGAGCGCTCGCCGGCATCGCCGGCATGGTCGAAGTCGCCGGCCCGATCGGCCAGTTGACGCCCCAGCTAACCCCCGGCTACGGCTTCACCGCCATCATCGTGGCCTTCCTTGGCCGCCTCAACCCGATCGGCATCGTCCTGGCCGGGATCGTCATGGCGATCTCCTACATCGGCGGCGAGAACGCCCAGGTCTATGCCCAATTGCCGCAGGCGGCGACGGGAGTGTTCCAGGGAATGCTGCTGTTCTACCTGCTCGCGTCAGACTTCCTCGTCCGCTACCGCGTCCGTATCCAGTCCGCCAAACCCCGCCGGGAGGTCGCCACGGCATGACCGATTTTCTGGTCCTGATCACAGTCTCAATCGTCATCGCCGCCACCCCGATGCTGTTCGCCGCCGTCGGCGAACTGGTGGCCGAGCGCTCCGGCGTCCTCAACCTCGGGGTCGAGGGCATGATGCTGATCGGCGCCGTCGTCGGGTTCGGCGTCACGATGTCCACCGGCAGCGCAATCCTCGGCATCGGCTCGGCAGCCCTCGCCGGTGCGGCGCTGGCCCTGGTCTTCGCCGTGCTCGTCCTGACCCTGATGGCGAACCAAGTTGCGACCGGCCTTGCCCTGACCATCTTCGGCATCGGCCTCAGCGCCCTGATAGGAGCCAGCTTCGTCGGCATGCCCATCGCAGGCTTGCCCAAGCTCAACATCCCCGTCCTTAGCACCCTGCCGATCATCGGCCCGCTGCTGTTCCAGTACGACGCCATGGTCTACCTGTCGATCGCCCTGACTTTCGCGGTCGGCTGGTTCCTGAAATACACCCATGCCGGCATGGTCCTCCGCGCCGTCGGCGAGTCGGCCGACTCCGCTCACTCGATCGGTCATCCCGTGATCGGAGTCCGCTATCTGGCAACCCTGTTCGGTGGCGCTATGGCAGGCTTGGGCGGCGCGTTCCTGTCGCTCTCGGTAACCCCGATGTGGGCGGAGAACATGACCTCGGGCCGTGGCTGGATCGCCCTTGCCCTGGTGGTCTTCGGCTCCTGGCGGCCGGGCAGGGTGCTTCTCGGCGCCTATATCTTCGGCGGCGTCACCATCCTCCAGCTTCACGCCCAGGGCAGCGGCAGCACCGTCGGCCTGCCGTCCCAGGTCTTCACGATGCTGCCCTATCTGGCAACCATCGCCGTCCTGACGATCATCTCCGCCGGCCCCTGGCGCGGCCGCTTCCAGGCTCCGGCCTGCCTCGGGCAGTCGTTCCGTCCTTCGGTTTAATCAGGCAGGCGTGATACCCGCGCCGGAAAGTCCAACCTGTCGAGCGGAGTCGGATTCCGGCGGAGATGTCGGGCTGAAGAGGCCCGACATCTCTGCGCCAACAGGTTTGAATTCTTCGGCTCTGGCATGACTTCTCACATGGGCGATCAGCTGATGCAGAGCGGCGTCATGTACCTCGTTGTCGGCGTCCTCCAAGATACCATTGTCGCAAGCATCACAATGCCAACCGGGCTGCATATAGATGAGAGTATCCCCCTGATAAGTCAGTGTTTCTTCCTGCTCTCCGTAGTGCATCGCACCATCACAGGACGGGCAGGGCCGGGTCTTCTCGTTTTCGTTCATGACGTCGCTTTATAATGGTTTGAATACGTACCTGCTCCGTTGTCGCGCTCAGACTTCCATTTCTTAAGGTCTGATCATCAACGAAAAACCTGCAAAAATCCGGCCTGCCTCTGAGCCCTGCGTTTGCCGCAGGGCAACACAGACTTCACAGAGCGCGTTTCCTGTGTATAGTGCCGCAAATTTTACGCCAGGAGACGGTAAATGGCCCAGATCGTGCAGTTTCGCGAAGCCCTAACCTTCGACGACGTCCTGCTGGTGCCGGCCGAATCCTCGGTCCTGCCGGCGCAGACCGACACGCGCACCCGGCTGACCAAGACGATCGAGCTTGGAATTCCGCTGATGTCCGCCGCGATGGACACGGTGACCGAGAGCGCCCTCGCCATTGCGATGGCGCAGGCTGGCGGTATCGGCGTGCTTCACCGCAACATGGATATCGAGCGGCAGGCCGACGAAGTCCGCCGCGTCAAGCGTTTCGAGTCGGGCATGGTGGTCAACCCCATCACGATCGAACCGACCGCCAGCCTCGCCGATGCGCTGAACCTGATGGCGAGCTACCGCATCTCCGGCATCCCGGTGGTCGAGCAGCCTTCCGGCAAGCTGGTCGGTATCCTGACCAACCGCGACGTGCGGTTCGCCTCCAACAAGCAGCAGCCCGTTTCGGAACTGATGACCCACGAGCGCCTGATCACGGTGCGAGAAGGTGTCGATCAGTTGGAGGCCAAGCGCCTGCTTCACCATCACCGGATCGAAAAGCTGCTGGTGGTCGATGACGCCTACCGCTGCATCGGTCTGATCACCGTCAAGGACATCGAAAAGGCGCAGCTTCACCCCAACGCCTGCAAGGACGACCAGGGCCGCCTGCGCGCCGCCGCCGCGACCGGCACCGGCGATGACGGCCTTGCCCGCGCCGAGGCGCTGTTCGACGCCGAGGTCGACGTGCTGGTGGTCGATACCGCCCACGGCCATTCGTCCAAGGTGATGGAGCAGATCGAGCGGGTGCGCCGCCTGTCCAACTACACCCAGGTCGTGGCCGGCAACGTCGCGACCGCCGAGGCCGCCAAGGCGCTGATCGGCGTCGGCGTCGATGCCGTCAAGGTCGGCATCGGTCCCGGCTCGATCTGCACGACCCGCATGGTCGCCGGCGTCGGCGTCCCGCAGTTGACCGCAGTCATGGACGTGGTCGAGGAATGCCATCGCCAGGGCATCCCCGTCGTCAGCGACGGCGGCATCAAGTATTCGGGTGATCTTGCCAAGGCGATAGCCGGCGGCGCCGATTGCGCGATGTTGGGCAGCCTCTTCGCCGGCACCGACGAGAGCCCCGGCGAGGTCATCCTGTTCCAGGGCCGCAGCTACAAGAGCTATCGAGGCATGGGGTCGGTCGGCGCCATGGCGCGCGGCTCGGCCGACCGCTACTTCCAGCAGGAAGTGCGCGACACCATGAAGCTGGTCCCGGAAGGCGTCGAAGGCCGGGTGCCCTACAAGGGGCCGGTCGGCGGCGTGGTTCATCAGCTTGTCGGCGGCCTGAAAGCCGCAATGGGCTACACCGGCAACCGGACAATTCCCGAGATGCAGAAGAACTGCAACTTCGTCAAGATCACCAATGCCGGGCTGCGCGAAAGCCACGTCCACGACATCATGATCACCAACGAAGCTCCGAACTACCGCCGCGACCTGTAATACCACCGGCATTCGGAGTTTACTCGGGCGCAGATTTGTTGGGCCTCGGCCCAACAATTTGTAACTGGTCCTGCCGACGAAGCAATCTCAGCGCCTTGAAACGCGATAAGCGCCGTCGGAAGCGTAATGCCTGCTCCCGACCGCGCTTATCGCGTTTTTTACGCCGCCTGTGACGGCCCGCCCACGCTCTGCTCTTCCAACACTTCGACCGTGAACCCGCGCGACGGCGGATAACGGGTCGCAGCCTTGTGGATCGCGCGCTTCTGGTTCGTCGCCCAGACCAAAAAACGCATGCTGCCCGTCCAGTTTTCGTGGCCTTCGTCGCCCTTTGCCTCGGGCAGCAAGCCTCCCGGCCCGGAGATGTTCAGGATCCAGGGGTGATCCTCCGGCAGGCGCCGCTCATCCAGAACGACCAGCCTGTTGTCCGCGCGCTTGACCGACCCGACCCGCTCCCCGAGCGCCTTCGCCTCGACCTCAAGCCGTTCGACCAGCAGTTCGCTGTCCTTCAGCTTGTGCTTGCTGACCCTGGCCGCTTTGGCGAGTTCGCGTATCGAGACGACCTGAAGGATCTTGTCTTTATGCAGGTTGGCAATACGGCGACGGGCGATCTGCACCCGGTCGAGCGCGAACCGGAACCCCATCAGAATGCCAAGATAGCCGGTGAAGAACGACAGGATATACGTCGTGATCATGCGGCACTTCCCTCCGCGTTCTGCGGAGCGTCTTCGGGTTCGATCATCTCTATCACGACGAATCCCAGGCTTATCGGGAACCGGGCATTGAGGCTGCTCTTGGCTTCGGCCAGAGTGCTCGCCCAGATGTCGATGTTCTGCGGCCGGGTCCAGCTGTTGTCCAGGAGCCCGTGAGTGCGTCCCTCGCGGATCGCGGTCTGAACATGCCGGTTGATCATCACCGCCTTGAAATGGTGATGCCCTGGACGGTGATGTCCTACGAACCTGATATATTCGTCGTCTCGACTCTCCAGCGCCTTGAGTTGCCGGTGGAGGTCATCGATCTTCCGTTCGACGTTCCGGCGCCGCGCCTCGCTCTGACCCAGTGACAGCCTGAGGCGAGCGCATCTTTGCGAGAATGCCGGGATCAGCGGCGCGCGGCGCTTTAACTTGGCTTGGAGGTCCTTGGCCTCCATGCTGTCCAGTATCAGCCTCGCCCAAATCTCTCCGCCCATGCGGGCACCGAAATATCCCAGCGTTCCGGCGATGCCGGCAATCAGCAGATCAGTCATTATGTCAACCGGCGACATGCCTTGAACACCGCTACGTCGTATCGAAAATCATTGTCGGCAGGGTGCTGCAATATACCATGCGCCCCTATGTCCTTCTACCACTATGGAGGTAGTTTGGTACTCGGGCAATACACTATCGAAGCTTCCTGACGCCGCACCCCCTGGGGCAGTCGGGACGATGCCGCACGTCCGGACCTATGAGGCGGCGTTTTCGCCGCCGCAGCGCTGTCCTGCCGATGAAAGCTGTTGCGCGGCGGCGATTAATCGCCCATGTCACACCTTCATGTAAGTTTGGACGCAAGTTCGCCCCCGTGCATTGAGCAGAGACCAGATGACCCCCGGCGCCCGCCTTCAAGCCGCCATCGAACTCCTCGACGAGGTGGAGGTGACGCCGCGTCCGGCAGATGCCGTGATCAGCGCCTTCTTCCGTGCCCGTCGCTTCATCGGCGCCAAGGACCGCGCCGCCGTCGCCGAAACCGTCTACGGCGTCCTGCGCCGCCACGCGCGCCTGCGCTGGTGGTTCACCCATGCCGGCGGCTTTCCTATAAACGCCCGGACCTTGCTGATCGCCGACCAGATCCTTGCCCAGGGCCGGCCCGCCGATCACCTCGACAACCTGTTCAGCGGTGGCCGCTTCGCCCCGGCGGAGTTCTCGGCCGGCGAGATCAAGCTGGCGAACAAGCTTGAAGGCCATACGCTCGACCATCCGGACATGCCGGAGCAGGTCCAGGTCGAATGCCCGGATTGGGCGGCGGGCCTCCTCCGCGAGTTCCTCGGCGACCGCTTCGTGCCGGAGCTTGCGGCTCTGCTCGACCCGGCCCCGCTCGACCTCCGCGTCAATACCGTCAAGGGCGGCCGGGACGCGGCCATCGCCGCACTCGCCTCCGCCGGGATCGAAGGCGAGCCGACTCGCTGGTCGCCCTTCGGCGTCCGGATTTACGGCCGTCCGCCGCTGGCATCGACCGACGCCTTCAAGGCCGGCCTGGTCGAGATCCAGGACGAGGGCTCGCAGCTCATCGGGCTGCTGACCGACGCCAAGCCCGGACATCAGGTCGTGGATTTCTGCTCCGGCGCCGGTGGCAAGGCGCTCGCCATCGCGGCGGGCATGCAGAACAAGGGCCGGCTGGTCGCTTGCGACGTGCTGGAGAAGCGCCTGAAGCGGGCCGCCGAGCGGTTCCGCCGGGCAGGTCTCCACAACATCGAGACTCGCCCGCTCACCAGCGAGCGTGACCCCTGGGTCAAGCGCCACAAGGGCAAGTTCGACCGGGTCCTCGTTGACGCTCCCTGCACCGGCACGGGAACGTGGCGGCGCAATCCCGATAGCCGGTGGCGGCTGCTGGGACCGGGCCTCGAGGAATTGCTGAAGCTTCAGCACAGCATCCTGGACAGTGCGGCCCGTCTGGTCAAACCGGGTGGCCGGCTGATCTACGCGACCTGTTCGCTGCTGCCGAAGGAGAACGAGCGTCAAATCGACGCATTCCTCGCGGCTCATCCCGACTTCACGGTGAAGCCGGTGGACGATCTTTGGGAACAGGCAGTCGGGACCGCAAGCCCCGGCACCGGTCCTTATATGCGGCTGTCTCCGGCACGGCATGGGACGGACGGCTTCTTCGCAGGCGTAATGGAGCGCGGGAGCGCTGTGGAATGATTGGGCGGATCCGGCGTGCGCGGCTCGAAGATGCCGCTGCGGTGGCATATGTGCATGTAGCGGGATGGCGCGAGACCTATCCCGGCATCGTGCCGGCCCGCACGCTGGCATCGATGGACGTGTTCAGCCGGACCCGCTACTGGGCGCAGGTGCTGGACAACAAGCGGAACCGCACCGATATCTTTCTGGCCGAGATGCCGATAGACGGCGAAGTCCGGGTGATCGGGTTCGGCGTCAACGGTCCGGAACAGGTCGGACTGACCGATTACTCCGGTGAATTCCATGCCCTCTATGTCCTCAAGGTCGGGCAGGGGCAGGGGTTGGGCACACGGCTGATGACGACCATGGCTGCGGCCATGACCCTGCGCGGCATGACCGCCGCCTCCGTCTGGGCCTTGCGGGACAATTGGAAGGCGCGGCGTTTCTATGAGAAAATGGGCGGCAAGCTGGTCAGCGACCGGCCCCTCAGTTTCGATGGAACGCAGGTCATGGAAGTAGCCTATGGCTGGGGCGATATCACGCCGTTGGCGCGGCGGAGCGAGGAGGTATGGCGCTGATAAGGCGCGCCCGCGCGGATGACGCTGCGGGAATAGCGCAGGTCCACGTGGCAAGCTGGCGCAGCACCTATCCGGGGATGGTGCCGGACAGCTACCTGCTCGGCCTCTCGACCGACGCCTATACCGAGCGCTGGCGCGCCATCCTCAGCGATCATGGCCGCATCCATGCCAGCTTCGTCGCGGCCGAACCGCCCTACGGCGTGATCGGTTTCGCCTCGTGCGGGACCCAGCGCACCCGGATCGAAGGTTTCGGCGGCGAGTTCTACGCGCTTTATCTCTATGATTACGCCCAGGGTCACGGAATCGGACGGTTGCTGATGGCGGCCATGGCCGCCGAACTGGTCAATTACGGCATGAACTCCGCCGTCGTCTGGGTCCTGCACAACAACCCGTCGCGCTGGTTCTACGAACGGCTCGGCGGCGTCCGCTTAGCCGAGAAGCCGGTCGGATTCGCCGGAGCCACCCTGACGGAGGTCGCCTATGGCTGGCGCGACCTCGCACCGCTGGCGCGATTGTCGGCGGACCCGCCCGTGCGCTAGAACACCCCATTCCCGGAACGCCCCATTCAATGCTTGAAGCGAGTTTGACATGACCGCCCCCCTCTCCCCCGCCCTGACAGCCGATCGCGTTCTCATCCTGGATTTCGGGTCCCAGGTAACCCAGTTGATCGCCCGGCGCCTGCGCGAGAGTGGCGTCTACTGCGAACTCCATCCCTTCACCATCACGGATGAGAAGGTCAGGGAGTTCGATCCCAAGGCGATCATCCTGTCCGGCAGCCCGGCGTTCATCTCCCAGGAGAACTCGCCCCGCGCGCCCCAGCAGGTGTTCGAGCAGGGCGTTCCCGTCCTCGGCATCTGCTACGGCCAGCATATCATGTGCGCCCAGTTGGGCGGCGAGGTCACCGGCTCCGACCACCGCGAATACGGCCGCGCCTTCATCGACGTCAAGGAGCCCTGCGCGCTGTTCGACGGGCTATGGGAGCAGGGTGCCCGCGAGCAGGTATGGATGAGCCATGGCGACCGCGTCACCAAGCTGCCGGAAGGCTTCCGCGTCGTGGCGCAGAGCGAAGGCGCTCCCTTCGCCGTCATCGCCGACGATACCCGCCACTTCTACGGCGTGCAGTTCCACCCGGAAGTCGTCCACACTCCCCACGGCGCCCAGCTCCTGGAGAACTTCACCCACCGCGTCGCCGGCTGCGCCGGCGAGTGGACGATGGCCGCCTTCCGCGACGAGGAAATCGCACGGATCAGGGCTAAGGTCGGTAAGGGCAAGGTGATCTGCGGCTTGTCCGGCGGCGTGGACAGCTCGGTCGCCGCCGTGCTGCTGCACGAGGCGATCGGCGATCAGCTCACCTGCATCTTCGTCGATACCGGACTGATGCGCACGGGGGAGGCCGATCAGGTCGTCACCCTGTTCCGCGACCACTACAACATCCCGCTGGTCCACCGCGACGCGTCGGACCTGTTCCTCGGCAAGCTGGCCGGCGTCAGCGATCCGGAACGAAAGCGCAAGATCATCGGCGGCTTGTTCATCGACGTGTTCGACGAGGAAGCCCACAAGATCGGCGGCGCCGAGTTCCTGGCCCAGGGCACGCTCTATCCCGACGTGATCGAGAGCGTTTCCGTATCCGGCGGCGGCATGACCATCAAGTCGCACCACAATGTCGGCGGCCTGCCCGAGCGGATGAACCTGAAGCTGGTCGAACCTTTGCGCGAACTGTTCAAGGACGAGGTCCGCCGGCTGGGTCATGAACTGGGTCTGCCGGACAGCTTCATCGGCCGCCATCCGTTCCCAGGGCCGGGACTTGCGATTCGCATCCCCGGCGACATCACGCCGGAAAAACTGACCATCCTGCGGAAGGCCGATCAGATCTATCTGGAGGAAATCCGCAACGCCGGCCTTTACGATGCGATCTGGCAGGCTTTCGCCGTGCTGCTTCCGGTCCGCACCGTCGGCGTGATGGGCGACGAACGGACCTACGACTACGCCTGCGCACTCCGCGCCGTGACGTCGGTAGACGGCATGACCGCCGATTACTTCCCGTTCGACCACGAGTTCCTGGGACGAGTAGCCACCCGGATCATCAACGAAGTCCGCGGCATCAACCGCGTCACCTACGACATCACCAGCAAGCCGCCGGGCACGATCGAGTGGGAGTGATACCATAGCCGACAGGTCTAGCTTAAAGGTCGCTGGTACAATCGGTGCGCCAGCGGCCACTGTCGATCTTTTGCAGCCATATCTTCTATCGGCTTTTGATCTGGCTGAGTTGACGGTCGAAGTCGGCGGGATCGAAGTAATCCCGCCAGACGGTGATCGCGCCGTTCTCAACGGTGACCGTTCCCATGACCGGAAGCGTGATCTTATCGCCGCTCTGGTGGATGAAGACGTCGACCCGCTCGTTGAGCACGACATTACCGGCAGCGGCAATGGCGGTGACTTTCCAATCGACGGTGAAGGCCGTTCCGACCCCGAAGTCGGCATGGAACTTTCGGACGTTTTCTCGTCCCACGATGTCGGGGAACGGCACGTTGTCGTAGAGAACATCCTCTGACAGTATGGAGAGGGCATCGTCGATGCGGTTGGCGCTCCAATGGGCGAAAAAGGTCCTTGCGATGTCGATTGGCTCGGAACTCATAATGCATTCCTTAAGAAGCTGAGTGCGGGCGGCGTGGCCGTCAGCCGTTTAATCGAACTTGACGAGGTTGAGCGCGGGCAGCGGCCCACCAGGGAATTGGACGAGCCGCGCGCCGACCGCCAGTGAGCCGAGATCGATGCCGAAGAAACCGAGACGATCGATCAGCACCCCGAGTTCAGCTTTCGCCTGGGCATCGTCGCCGGAATAGAACAGCACACGCCGGCCGCCCTCGCTTCCGGGATCTCCCGCCAACAGCGAGGGGAGGAGATGGTTGAAGGCTTTGATCAATCGCGCGCCCGGAACCATGCCGGCAACGATTTCCGAGGAAGTGCACCCACCGAGTTCGGCCGGCTTGAAGAGAGGAGCCTCAATCGGATTATTGGCGTCGATTACGATCCGGCCCGTGAAATTCGGCAGGCCGGAGAGCGCCGCGGGCAGTTTGGACCAGTTCACCGCGACGAAGACCATGTCCTTCGCTGCGGCTTCCTCGCGGGTGCCGGCGACGATGGTCGGGCCGACCGCTGCAATGGTCTCCGCAAGACTCTCCGGACCCCGGCTGTTGGATAGCGTCGCCGCTATCCCGTTGCGCGCAAGCGCCCTGGCGATGGCCTGCCCGATGTTGCCTGCGCCGATGATGCCTATGCTGGGTTCGCGCCCCGCCGCTTTGCGGGCTTCCTGCGAATTGGATGTCGTCATCATGCACCTGCCTTTCATGGAAAGAACGATGCCAGAAGCGCGCTTCCAGCATTAGCCATGAATGGCTTGGATGATTTTCAACGATCACTTTAATATGCCGATATGGAAACGCTTGCGAACCTCGAATCCTTTGTCCGCAGCGCGGAGCAGGGAAGCTTTTCGGAAGCTGCGCGGCGCCTGTCGTTGACGCCCGCTGCGGTGAGTCGCAACGTCGCCATGCTTGAACGCAATCTGGGAGTTCGCCTGTTCCATCGCTCGACGCGCAGGCTGACCCTCACCGAGGAAGGCGAAGCCTTCCGCCTCGCGATCGCCGACAATCTGGAGGGCATCCAAGCGGCGATCGCGGGGATTGCGACGGAGAAAGGAGAACCGGCCGGCACCCTGAAGGTCAGCATGCCTCAGACAGTCGGCATGATGCATATCCTTCCACTGCTGCCAAGCTTCAAGGTTCGCTATCCACGCGTCAGGCCGGAGTGGCATTTCGAGACGCGCCAAGTCGATCTGATTGCCGAGGGGTATGACGTGGCGATCGGTGGTGGGTTCGAGCGGTCGGCCGGAACTATCGCGCGTGCACTCGCACCCGCGCATATCATCGCGGTCGCATCACCGGCCTATTTAAACGGACGCGAAATCCCAATTGATCCCGGTGGCCTTTGCGACTTGGACGGGATCGTCATGCGCTCGCTGAATACAGGGCGGATACGACAGTGGACCATGCGCGACGTGACAGGTCGTGAGATGGCAGCACCACTGCGTGAAACCCTCGTCGTCAACGATCCGATCGCGATGCGGGAAGCAGCACTCCTCGGGCTCGGCGTCACGTTGATTGCGAGCGCGGATGTCCTGACGGCATTGGAAGCGGGAACGCTGCTGCGCCTCGTTCCCAACTGGTATGCCGACGCCGGAGCCATTTCGATCTATTACGCATCGCGCAAGCTCCTTCCGGCGAAGACGCGCGTTTTCGTCGACTGGGTGACAGAAGCGTTCAAGGCGCATCGCTTGGCGGAGCGCTTCGCCGGTAGCCTCAATTAGCCTTGGTCAGAATAGCGCTGGCGATTACGTCGAAGAGGTGATCGGCGCGTGGCGCGAGCGCAGGCTGATCCCGGAGCCATGCGAGCGCCCCCAGCAGTCCGAACAGGTCGGTGCCGTCCAGACCCGCTCGTGCCACGCCCTGTTCCTGAGCGCGGATCAGGAGGCGGGTGCCCGCCGCGCGCATCGTCTGGCATGAAGCGTGGAGTGCCGACTCCGGGTCGGCGATGGCAGCTACCATCGAATCGATGGCGCCCCTGTATTTGTGTGCGACTGCGACGGCTTCGCGTAGCCACGACGTAAGCGCTTCCGCCGACGGTGCCGATCCTTCCAGTTCGTCGGCTCTCGCCGTCAGTTCGTCGAAGCTTGCGCGAAGCAATGCCTCGAGTAGCACCTCACGCCTTGGAAAGTGACGGTACAGCGTACCCATTCCAACGCCGGCCCTGCGCGCGATATCGCGCAGTGACGCGTCGGCTCCTTGTTCGGTGACCACCTCGCGGGCGACAGTCAGCAGGTGCTCGTAGTTCTTCCTGGCGTCGGCTCGCATGGACCCCTCTTGACAAACGGAACAGTGCTCCGAATAATCGGGGCACTGATCCGGATAGAGATAGTCCATTGTTGGTCAAGGTGGAAGCGATGTCGATAGAGACAATGAAGGCGGTTCGGTTCCATGCGTTCGGTGGTCCCGAGGTCCTGGTCTACGAGGACGCCCCGAAGCCCGAGCCGAAACCGGGTGAGATCCTCGTCCGTGTCCACGCGGTCGGGCTCAATCCGCCTGACCGGTACCTGCGCGAGGGCTATAAGAACCTTCCTCCCGAATGGCTGCCGGAGGGGCATTTCCCCATCATTCCGGGAACGGACGTTTCGGGCGTGGTCGAGGCGGTTGCAGATGACGTCAGGGAGTTTGCCGCCGGAGACGACGTGTATGCGATGGTCCGCTTTCCCAGCGGCGTTTTCGGGGACAGCAAGGCCTATGCCCAGTACGTCAGCGTCCCGGCGTCGGAAGTAGCACTCAAGCCGGCCGGCATCGACCATGTGCATGCCGCTGGAGCACCGATGTCGCTGCTCACCGCGTGGCAGTTCATGGTCGAACTTGGGCACGATGAACCGAACCCGCTTCAGCCGAACAGGCACCAGCCCGTGCCGCTCGAGGGCAAGACCGTCCGCATAAATGGGGCCGCCGGCGGTGTCGGGCACGTCGCGGTGCAAATCGCCAAGTTGAAGGGTGCCCGCGTCATCGCGGTGGCGTCAGGCAAGCATGAGTCGTTCCTGCGCGGCCTCCGCGCCGACGAGGTCATCGATTACCGGAAATCCGCTCCCGAGGATATCGTTCGCGACGTCGATCTCGTCGTTGATTCGGTCGGCGGCCCGACGACCGGCCGCTTCCTACGCACACTCAAACGTGGCGGCGCGTTATTTCCAATCTTCCCCTTGGGGTTCTCAGGCGCGGCGGCGGCTGAAGAACTGGGCGTCACGGTTTCCGCAACGCAGGTCCGATCGAGTGGCGCGCAGTTGCAGGAAGTCGGGCGCTTGCTTGATGAGGGCACCATCCGCGTTGCGATCGACAGTACCTTTCCGCTTGCCGAAGCTCGCAGGTCTCACGAGAGGGCCAATGGCGGACACATTCAGGGCAAGATCGTGCTCACGGTCGAGTGAGGCGAGGGGGCCGACAATCATCGTTCGGCAGAACACGGCGAACTAAAAAGGCGAAGCCTGCCCGGCGATTCGAAAATCCGCCGGGTACGCTTCGCGCTTTTCACACCTGAAATTTTGGCTGCGCTGTAACGCAGGCCTCTTCGACTTATCTTAGCGAAGGCCGACCAGCGACAGCACGGCAATTACGACGACAACGACGCCGATGATATAAAAGATATTCCGCCCCACTTTGTTCTCCTACGTCGTTTGGTTTACACGCCTGAGAACGCTTGCAACCGATCAAAGGTTCCAGAGCGGCTGCGCTATCCATCGTATGCCGATCGTAGGGAGAACACCGGCAATTCGGAATCAAGGGAACATAGTGTGAACATCGTACTTGATGTTCCCAGTATGTTCTCGTATCATCCTCCTTGTCACCAAGCCAGCGGCCTGCTGGATTACCTGCAAGGGAGGGTACGATGTCGGTTCCGAAATTCCTTACCGAGTTCCTGGGTTTCGCTGGACTGGTCACTTCGCTTTATGGCTGGACTCTCATTGGCCATTTGATGGGATCGTGACTCGTTGTTTTTTCAACGAGTTCGATAAAGAATCACTGCGGCGAAGACTTTTTTGTAGAAGCTGGCGATCTGGTTCGGTGCGCTGATGGCAGGGCCTACCATCGAACCATAAAATAATGGTCTTACTGTGAATTTGTTGGCCTGATCTTTACAAAATACCAACCATTCGAAGAATCAAAAAGGCCGATGCCAAGGAAACGCTCCTCAACATCGGCCTTTCAAAAGCCGCTTTTCCGATCAAAGCAACCGAAGACTAAATCCGCGCCTTGGTCTCAACGTTAGTCTCAACGCGGGCGGCGAGCCGCCCGGTGCGCGGGAATGGGTATCGGCCGATTAACCTGCTCGTCACGCCGGCTTGCCGACATGTCGATTTCGATTCGCGCCAAAGCCTTCCGCAATTCGTGGACCGCATCGTGAAGTGTCTGGATGCTGTTCTCGCCAGGAGCCGATTTCCAGCCCCGGTAGGCGACCAGACAGGAACGAGCGGTATCGCGCAACCGGCCTTCGACGGCATCAACTGGAGGCGCCGGTTCCTGACGCCCGGTCGGAGCCGCAGGACGAGCCGCTTCGGCAGTTGGCGCCGGAGCAGTGGCCGGAACCGCTGCAGCCGGTCGGGCTTCGACTGGCGCCGGTGCTGCCGGAACCTGAGCGGCTTCGCGGGCGGCAGCCTGGGCCGACCCGCGTCCCAGATCGGAAGCACGGAGTTGGGACCGTCCTTCCGGCGGAGACGAGCGCCTGACCGGACGTGGCTCGGGAGCCGGTTCCACGATGGCCGGGGGCGGTTCCACGGCTGGCTGAGGCTGTACAGGAGCGGCAGCTTCCGCAACCGGCTCGACAGCTTGGGGAGCCGCCTCCGGCTGTTCCTGCTGCACCGGAGCTTCAGCTTCCACCGGGGCCGATTCAACTGCTTCGGCTGCGGTTTCGGTCTCGGCTTCTGCGTCCCTGCTTTCCACCGGCTCGGCTGCCGGAGCCGCCGCGGGCTCGATGCCCGAGGCTTCCGCCTTGCGCACGATGTAGGAGATTGCGCTCGGGGTGCAGTCAAATTCCCGTGCTATGGCTGACAGTGTCGCGCCAGCACGGTGCCGCTCAAGAATGTGCGGCCATGCTGACTGCGGAATGCGGCCGCGCCGCTTAGGCGCCTCCGGCTCGGTGCCGGCTTCAGCGCTCATGATATCGCTCGGTTGCCAGAGTGAGGATTGCGTCATTGGTGTGGTGACTTCGCTCGGAAAAATGTGCGCAAACAGCGCGGCGTCCTCCCAGAGGGCAGCAACGTTTACGCATGACGGCGGTGGTGA